>Ga0268299_1000355_pt1 | contig 153791 bp, 115 predicted proteins | sample NOBtaG_FD_193484 | JGI IMG/M metagenome (GOLD analysis project Ga0268299, IMG submission 193484) | Activated sludge microbial communities from bioreactor in Nijmegen, Gelderland, Netherland - NOB reactor | ecosystem: Engineered > Bioreactor > Aerobic > Activated sludge | place: Netherlands...
CTACGCCAGGAGAGCATTCGCGAACAGGTTTCGGCGCTCCCGATCTCCGGCAAGGGTAGCCGAAAAGTGCTCAAGGCATTGATTCACGCGGCTAAACAGGCTGCGTAAACTGCGAAAGTCGAACTTAGCGAGATGGCTGCTGGACCATAAGATCACGCAAACTGACAGCGGAAACAGGGCGATCACGTACAACACAAACGTACGCAGGCCGCCCTTGAGGTTTCGTGCTGCGCTATTTGGAATATCGCATTTGCGCGCGAACATGATCGCCATCATATGCGATGACTGACAGGCCTTCCTCCTGCCCATCCCTGGGAGGGAGGGGGTCGAATCGCTTGAGTCTGGAGTCAGATGTTCTGCTCGATCTTGCTGATTTGGGAGGGAACTCTTTCGCGGGGGCCTTCGGAGGGTGGGCCGAGTTCTACGTTGTAGATGATGCGTTCGGCTTCTAGCGGGCGGATGAGGCCGATGGCGATGAAGCCGGCTGCAGCCAGGCGGTAGGCACAGACGCTGGTTGCGACTGCGACGGGCGCGACCAGGACGTCGGTGATGGCCGGGCTGCGCGCGGGCAGAAGGAGCTGAGCGCATTCGAGAATCGCGGAGAATGCGATCGCGGCTGCCGCGGTGATGAGGATCGGCTGGCGGTGGTCGGATGTTCCGCGGTGCCGGCGATAGAGGCAGTACGCAACGGCGAGGGCGGACCATTGCAGCGCCTTGTGGACGAAATCGTCGACGGCGATGGGCAGGCGCGCTTTCTGGTACATCTGGAGAGGCGTCCATTCGACGCTTTGGAGCTGGGCGCGCACCGATTCAGCGCTGGTCTCGAACTCAAAGGGGGCGAGCTGGCGCGCCGCGAGGTATGCGCCGATGAGCAGCGCGGCGCAGGTCACGAGGCGCCTGCTGCCGGCGGGGGCGAACGGGCCGCCGCTGGTCGCATCTGGCGACCAGGCGCGAAGTACGCGGTCACTGATGAGCACGCCGCCGAGCGCGCCGGTGAGCGCGAGCAGCACGCAGGTGATATCCGCGCTGCGCGACATGATGAAGAGCTGGGCGAGGCTGATCGCAATCGCGAGCATTCCGCACGCTGCGATGGCGAGACGTGCGCGGCGAGCGCCGTGTACGCGGCAATGGCGTGACAGATAACGGCAGAGCAATACGGCAAGCACCGCATAGGCGAGCACGGTCCAGGCATAATCCAGACGAAGCTGCCAGAGATCGGTGGTTGCGCCCGGCCAGTCCGCGGATGCGAAGAGCGTGCCCGGCCAGACGTCGCGCCCCATGCGGGCGGCGCGGGCGAAGGGGATGAGGGTGGTGTCGCGGACGGAGGCGACGAGTCGATTGGTGCTGACCGCGACATCAAACGGAGCCAGGCAGGCGATGGCGATGAACACAGCCCAGGCCTGGGCGACGAGGGCGACGGGCCGGCTGCTCACGTCTTCGAGCCAGCGCACCATGCCGGTGTGCAGCGGTTCGCCTGGGGCCTGATCGTGGGCGGGCGCGCGCTGAGCCTGCGGCCAGAGGACAGCGCAAACGAGCGCGACCAGTGCGTGCAGGCCGGCTCCGACGGCCCCGCCGCAGACGTTGCAGAGCACGTCGAGCAGCGAACTGGAGCGCGTTGGGGCGAAGGCCTGGGCGGTTTCAATGGCCAGGCTGAGCCCACAGCAGAAGATGGCCGCGCCGAGAATCGACCCCGCGGCGCTCCACCGGCTGCGGATGAGCAGCGCGCGCAGCAGCAGGCCGATCGGAAGGTAGGCGAGGACGTTGGCGACGGCATCGGGAAAATCCACATCCGTTGAGGCCGGGAGCAGCCAGTGGACGGTGCTGAGCGCGTCGGCGGCGTCGCGCGGGAACGAGAAGGGTACGAGTCCGCCCCAGATGATCAGGCCGACGTAGAGCGTGACGCAGACAGCCAACGGGCGACGCATCAGCCAGCGAAGTTTGCGGAAGTCGGGACTCTCGATCATGCGCGCACCTTGGACCGGGTGATACGGCGGACGACTTCGTATGTATCGGAAGGCGGCGCGGGCGGGCGCGGTTTCGCGTCGAAGCTGATGTCGGCGGCGACGATCTTGCGAAAGTTCACAGGTCTGGCGTATGCTCCGCGCGATGGCGCGACGACGAATGACGCTTGGCGGACTGGCCCTGGCGGCGATCATGCTGGGCTATGCTGTGCTGGTCTGGACGGGTCTGGACTGGGGTCTGCCGGCGCGCGCGGACGACCGATATCTGTTTCCCGCGGGTGCCTGGTCCGGTGAACGCATCGCGGGAGCGGCGTCGGCGCGGGCGGATGCGGCGGTCGGGGCGGACGTGGATCGCGATCCGCTGATCACCGCGGGTGAACCGGTCACGCTGAATGCGACAGAGGAGGGGGCGGCGGCGATCTTGCGGCGGTACCGGCTGTTCACGCGTCAACCGGATGAAATGATCACGATCATGGCGCTTTCGGGGATGCAGCCGGGGTCGCTGCGTCTGGACCCGAAGCTGTATCAGTACGGGGGGCTGTTCATCTATCCCGTGGGGGCGCTGATCGGGCTGTGCGGCGCGCTGGGTGTGTATCCGGTGGCGGGCGACCTGGACCACTACCTGGAACATCCGGAGGATATTGGGAAATTCTATATCACAGCGCGGGGATACGCGGCGGCGTGGGGCGTGGTGGGGATTGTCGCGATGTTCGGCATCGGGCGGCGCATCGGCGGGACGGCGGCTGGGCTGCTGGCGGCGCTGCTGTTCGCGTTGCTGCCGGTGGTGACGTGCATGGCGCACGAAGCCAAGCCGCATCTGCCGGGGGCGGTGCTGATGCTGCTGGCGTGCCTGTTCGCGATGCGGGCGCTGGACCTGCAGCGGGCGCGGGAGTGGGCGGGACTGTTCATCTGCTGCGGCGCGGCGGTGGGGATGGTGCTGTCGAGCGCGCCGATCGTGCTGCTGATACCGTTGGCGATCGGGCTGCACTGCCGGAACCAGACGCTGCGATTGCGGCATGAGTTTCCGGCGTGCTCGCGGCACCAAGTGGATTACCGGCCGGTGTTTGTGCGCGCGACGCTGGGCGGGTGGCTGGTTGCCGGGGCGGTGTACCTGCTGACCAATCCGTACATCGTGATCAACTTGGCGACGAACCGCGCGGTGCTGCGGAGCAATTTTGGGAATTCTCTGGCGATGTACGAGGTGTCGCGACTGATGGAGGGGGCGGTGCGAGTGGTGCAACTGACCGTGGAGGGTGCGACTTGGCCGGTGGCGGTGCTGGGGGTCGCGGGCGGCGCGTGGGCGGTTCACCGAAGGCGCATGGTGGCGCTGCCGCTGGGTGCGGCGGCGGTGCTGTTTGCGCTGCAGTTCGTGGCGATGGGCGCGGGTAAACCGGACGAGTACGGGCGGTTTGGCGTGTTTACGAACTGTGCGTTGGCGGTGTCGGCGGCGGCGGTGATCGCGGGGGTGGGGACCCGGCTGCGGGGAAGCGCGGTGGCGCTGGGAGTGCTGACCGCGGGGGCGTGCGCGCTGGGGTCCGGGGGTTACCTGGCGGGTTTTGCGGCGGATGCGCGGCGCGCAGGCAGCCGCGATCTTGCGGCGGAGTACTTGGCCACGAAGCACGCGGGCAAGCCGATCGCGGTCGCAGCGGAGCCTGCGCCGTATGGATGCCCTCCGCTTGCGTTTTCCCAATCTCCGATCGTGCTCTACCGCCTGTCGGCGGAGAAGACTGCGGTGGACGCGGTGCGGCGGTGGAATGACGGGCTGCACGCGGCGGATCCGCAGACGCCACTGGTGATGGTGGCGACGGTGGATGATCCCGCGGCGCTGGTGGCGGCGGTGGAGAACGGCGCGTGGGACCGCGTGCAGGTGTTTGAGGCGCGGTGGCGCTGGCTTGGGCGCGCGGCAATCAGTTGGGCGAACAAACCAGTGGTTGTGCTCGAGCGGGATTTTCACCGGATGTAGCGAGGGACTGGGCGTGCGCCTGTGCGTTCTGCATACGGAATGGCCGCCGCGCGTCGCCGCGGAGCAGCCGGAGACCGCCAGGCTGGTGGCGCTGCCGTGGGAGGCGCTGGCGCGGCATGTGTCGCACGTGGACCTGAGCGGAAGCGGGCTGCGCGCGGCGCTGGTGAGCCGAGGTGCGCAGGTCGCGTGCGTGGAGCTTCCGCCGCTGACCTGCATGGATGCGGCGACGTTCGAGCGCGAGACGGACGACGCGTACATGCGGCTGCAGGTGGTTGAGCGCGTGGGCGCGCCGCTGGCGGTGATCGCGTCCGCGCACGAGGGTGAGGCGGGATTCGACATGGCGGCGGATGCGCTGGTGCGCCTGGCGGCACTGGCGGAGCGCATGGACGTGACGCTGGCGGTGCGGAACGTGAGCGGCAGCGCGCTGGCGCGGCCGGACGCGCTGCTGGAGGTTTTGCGTCGAGCGGATGCGCCGGCGCTGGGCGTGTGCTGTGACATTCTTGAGTTTTCCCAGGAGCTGGTGAATCCGGCGGAGGCGGTGAGCGCCTTCGGGGGTCGGCTGGCGGCGGTGTGCATGCCGGCGCGGCCGATTGCGGCGCTGCGTGTGGGCGAGGCCGCCATTCGCGCGGCGCTCGACGCGCTGATCCAGGAGAGCTTCTCCGGTCCGGTGATCGTCGAGGCGCACGAGGCCGCCTATTTCATGCAGCAATTCGGAAGTCTATTAGGTTAAACCGAACCGAACCCGGCGCGTTCTGAATGACGCAGTGAAAGCGATTCGCGGGCACGATCACAGCCCGTTGGTGCCGGCTGAGGGCATGCCCGCGGTGTCGACGGAGGGAGCCGGCGCATCGGGTAAAGGTGCATCCATCGTTGGCGGTTCGCCGGAAAGTCGGGCGCGCAGATCGGCGCGCAGCGCTTGGAGCTCGGCGTTATCCGGCATCGCGGCGCAGGCGCGCTCGAGCAGGCCAAACATCACCTCCGCGTCCGCGCCGAACCGCGATGCGGATTGCACGCAATCGAAAGTCCGCGCGGCATCTTTGGCGACCACCGCCAGATCACCCGCGAGAACCCAGGCGAGCCCGGATTCCGGAGCAAGGGCCAACGCCCGCTGCGACCACGCGTCGAGCTTCTCGGGGAAGCCGGTCCTGGCCGCGTCGAAGATGCTGTATGCGAGTTGGGCGTAGCGGTTGGAGATTTCCAAATCCAGGTCCTGTTCGGTGACGTCGCGGACGCGGTCGCGGACGATTTTACGGGCGAAGTCCTCGTGATCCGCGGCGAGATGGTAAACGAGCAGGCGGGCGGCGATCTGCTCGCAGAGCAGTCGGCCATCCTGGGAATTGGGCGCGGCTTCCACCGCGGCCTCGGCGGCGGTGATTGCGGCTGCGGGGTTTTCGGGGGCGGCGAAGAAGCGCGCGTCCGCCAGTTCGGCGCGGCAGGCGGCGAGGGCGAGCGGAGCTTCGCCGGCGAGGCGTTCGTAGGCGGAGACCGCGGTGGCGAGGTAACGCTCTGCGCGGACGTAGTCGGTCTGGTTGCCGGCGAGAATCGCGCCGAGGCGAAGCAGCTCCGGCAGCCAGCGGTTGGGCCAGTTCTGCCGGTCGTCCGCCACCGGCTGGTCGGCGAGTTCGTCGAGCGTCTGGAACATGGTCGCGGCGTCGGCGGGTTGGGCGACCAGGCGGTCGAGCGGGTCGAAATAGAACGAGCCGGGCCGCTGGAGGCGAAGCGGACGCGCGAGCAGGGCGAGGGCCTCGGCATGGTCGAGGCGGTCGAAATCGGTGAGCACGTAGCGTGCGGCGAGTTCGGCGTCGAACGGGCGGCGGTCGAGTTCGCCGCGCAGTGAGACGGCGGCTGCAAGGCGATGCTGGGCGATGGCGGCATCGTCGCCGTCCACTTGGGAAAACACGGAACGCAACTGCTTGAAGCCGTAGTTGAGCGCGCCGACGTAGAAGGTTGACGGGGCGATCGCGACGAGGTCGGCGAGCGCGGCCTCGCCGAGGTCGATCTGCTCCTGGCAGGCGGCGCGGCTCCTGGCGGCCTCGGCGCGCAGGCGCGACTCATCCGTCGATGACGATTGGGCGAGCGTCATGCGGCGCAGAAACTGGTCCTGGAGGACTTCGGCGAGTTGGAGCCGCGTCTGCACGAGCAGGCGGTGGGCGGTGAGCTTGCGATGCGGAACGAGGCGATCGACATAGGCGCGAACGGCGAGGCGCTCAGCGGCGGGCCAGTCCTTGATATCGAGCTTCACTGTCACATCGTGGGCGGCGCGGGCTGCGGTGAAATCGCGGCGCGCGGCTTCGACGATGAGCACGCACGCGGCACCGGCGACGACGATGCACGCGGCGCGGATCAACCGGCTGGCGCCGAGCACGCGGAGCAGTCCGGCAGGCACCGGCGCAGCCATCGTCCAGAGCAGGCCGATGATGGTGAAAAACACGAGGGGCAGTCCCTCATAGCGCAAGGCGACGCCGAAGCATTCCGCGACGACAAGACCAACCAGGGATGCGACGAGCGCCAGCGTCATGACGCGTTCGCCGCGCGCTGGCATCTGCGGCAAAGCGCGTACGGCGGCAAGCACGGTCAGGCCGAGAGTCGAGAGGATGAGCACGACACCGACGACGCCGAGGTCGGCTGCGACTTCCAGCCATTCGTTGTGGGCGTGGGCGACGCGGTATTCCAGCGCCGCGGGATCGTCCTCGACATCGTGGATGGCGAAGACATCCGCCAGGCGGGTGTACCCTGCCTCTCCGACGCCGAGGATCGGCTGTTGCTGAAGCAAGTCGAGGGCGTACGGCCAGGCGAAGAAGCGCACGCGCATCGACGTGGATCGGCCGGATGGCGAATCGGCGAAGCGTTGGCTGAAGAAGTAGAACCCGGCAAGAACGATACCGAGCGCGGCCACTGTCGCAAGGGGCACACGCCAGCGCCGATTCACGGCGAGCACGAGTAGCGTGACGAGCGCGAGAGCAAGTCCGATCGCCGGTCCGCGCGAGCGCGTGAGGTAGGTGGCGTAGAGCAGAATCGCCGCAGCCAGTGCGCAGGCGAGGATCTTGAGAATGCCGCGGCCGGTGGCGCCGCTGCGTATGTCGGCGCAGGCAGCGAACATGACCGCGACGGCCATGACGATTCCGGGGAGGAGGCAGGACGCGAGGAAAATGGGATTACCGATCGGATGCGAAAGGCGCAGCGTGGGATTGCGCTCCGCGTGGTAGGCGACAGCCAGCAAGCTGGTGAGCGCGAGGATCGCGAGGAGCACGCCGCAGGAGATGACGGCGGCGCGGCGGTTCAGGCCGAAACCGAGCGCGAACGCCCACGCGGCCTGGATGGCCAGGAGCATCGCGCCGCCGAGGGCGTAGTCGGGGGCACCGGACCACCACTGCGAGACGAATGACCACACGACGTGTAGCAGCAGCATGACCTGCGCGGTGCGAGCGGGGTTGAGCTGGCGGCGGGTGAGGGATTCGCGGGCGTCGGGCGCGGCATCGCCGTGGAGGTCGATGACGGTGTCGCCGGTGCTGACTTCTTTTTCGGCGCGGGCCCAGAGCGCGAGTCCAATGGCGGCGATGAGCAGGCCCAGGCCGGAGGCGACGCCGTGCACCAGGCCTTTCACGTCGACGCCGTTGGGGGTCGGCTGGGCGTATTGCAGGTTGAGGATTTCCACGATGGCGAGGAGGATCGAATCGGGATCCCATGCGACCGCGCCGTCGGGAAGAAAGTCGGGTTTTGCGGAGCTGGTGAGCAGGCACGCGCCGGCGAGCGCGAGGGTGACGAGCGCGAGCATGAGCACGTGGCTGGCGCGAAGTTCAGCGGAATCGGTGACGCGAATCAGAGCCATGCGCTTACCATCGGGCCCGCGGTCAAGGGGCGCTCCAGAGGATGTCGCCGACGCCGGCGTCGCGGTTCGCGGCCAGGGCCAGGGCGAAAAGCAGGTCACTCAAGCGGTTGAGGTACACGACGGCGGAGGGCGCGACCGTTGTTCTCCGAGCGAGCGCGACCACGGCGCGTTCGGCACGGCGGCAGATGGTGCGGGCCAGGTGCAGGCGGGCCGCAAGTTCACAGCCGCCGGGCAGCACGAAGTTGGTCAGTTCGGGCAGCGTGGCGCAGATGTCGTCGAGCATGCGCTCGAGGCGCGCGACGTGCTCGGCGGCGACGGCGTGGCGCGGCGTAACGCCGTCCGCGCTGGCGAGTTGGGCACCGAGGATGAACAGGTCGCTTTGGATTTCGTGCAGCGGCGCGCGCCAGGCGTCGTTGGGCAGCGCGGCGACGACTAGGCCGATTGACGCGTTGAGTTCATCGACGTCGCCGTAGCTGCTGACGCGGACGTCGTCCTTGGGGACGCGCGCACCGCCGATGAGCCCGGTTTGTCCGCTGTCGCCTGTCTTGGTGTAGAGTTTCATCGCTTCAGTTGCCGAAGTGCGGGGCATTATATGCGCCCTGTCGAATGGTGACAGTATTGAATACGACGCGATTCTCCAGCGCGCGAGTTGGCAGTATGAGGCCAGGGCGTCTATCGCGAACATGGCCACGCCAGCGTGGCCATGGCACCCAAGACTTGGCTATTGCACTCTCCTGATTCATCGCGTTTCCGGTGGTCAGGTTTTGGGTTCGCGCTGGCGCCACCAGCAGAGGCTCAGGAGTGCGAAGAGCAGGTCGGCGTGGTCGCCGCGGCGGGCGCAGTGGTCGGCGTAGACCTGCATGATGCCGGCGTGGTCGAGCACATCGAAAGTCTCCACCGTTTCGCGGGTGACCGTCGAAAGGAACAGGTCGCGCAGTTGCGTGCGCAGGAACTCGCCGATGGGCAGTTCGAAGCCGGCCTTTTCGCGGTCGAGGATCATGTCGGGGATGCGGCCGCGGTAGGCGTCGACGAGCAGGCGCTTGCGCAGGCCGCGATCGATCTTGTAGCGCGACGGGCAGCGCTCAGCCAGGGCGACGACGTCGGGATCGAGGAACGGGACGCGCACTTCGAGCGAATGGCGCATGCTGGCGAGATCGACCTTGTGCAGCATGTCTCCGGGTAGGCCGTAGCGAGTATCGAACGCGAAAATCTGGTTGAGCGGATCGGGGTCGGGCCAGCGGCGCATGCGCTCTTCGAGTTCGGCGACGACGGGCGGGAGGTCGCCTGCGGGGCTGTGCGGCGCGCGCAGGATGCCCGCGCTGGCGGCGTCGAGGATCGTGCTCCAGCGGAGGTGGCGTCGCTGCGGGGATTCGTCGGCGGCGCGGAGGAGCTTGCGCATCTGGCGGACGCGGTTGGACCATCCGCTCAATCTCGCGGCGGCCATGCGCCGCAGGAGCGGGTCGAGCACGGCGGTGCGCAACGGGCGCGGAACGCGCGTCCAGGCCTCGCCGGCTGCGTGGCCCAGGTAACGCCAGTATCCGCCGAAGAGTTCGTCGCCGCCGTCGCCGCTGAGGCAGACGGTGACATGATTGCGGGCGAGTCGCGAGAGGATCGCGGTGGGTAGGATGGAGCTGTCGAAGAAAGGCTCGCCAAGGTGGTCGAGCACGGCGGGCAATTCAGCGATGACGTCGTCGAAGGAAATGCGCAGTTCGTGGTGCCGGCTGGCGAGATGGTCGGCCATGACGCGGGCGTAGCGCGTTTCGTCGTACCGGGCGTGCTCGGTGAAGCCGATTGCGAAGGTCTGGATGGGGCCGGGGGTGCATTCGGCGAGGTGCGTGGCGATGATCGCGGAGTCGATTCCGCCGGAGAGGAACGCGCCGAGCGGCACGTCGGCGATTCGGCGGCGGGCAACGGCGTGAAACAAGGCGTCGCGGATGGCGGCGCAGGCGTCGGAATAAGATATTACACCGCGACAATTGCGCTTGTCGCGCGCATCGTGCGAGAGCGCATGGTCCGTACCATTCCACCCTCCCCCTGCCCCTCCCTGGTAGGGAGGGGGGTTTGGTTGCGTCGGATGGCGGTCTTGGGCGGACACCGGCTGGGTTCCGGCTGTGGACGGGGAGTACGTCACGGGATCGCCGAGGCCGTCGGGGTCGAATAACTGGTAGGCGCCAGGCGGCACGCGCTGGGCGTGGGTGTAGATCGTTTGCGGGGCCGCGAAATAGCCCAGGTGCAGGTAATGCAGCAGTGCGTCGCCATTGAGCGCGCGGTCCCACGCGCCGAGGCAGCGCAGCGCGGTCATTTCGCTGGCGAAGTGGACGCGGCCCGGCTCGCGGGCGATGAGCAGCGGCTTGATGCCGAACACGTCGCGGGCGAGAAAGCCGCGGCGCGTGGTGCGATCGAAAAACGCGAGCGCGAACATGCCGTTGAAACGGGGTAAGGCGGCTGGCCCCCAGTGGGCGCAGGCGGTGGCGACGACCTCGGTATCGGTTTCGGTGCGAAAGCACCAGCCGGCGCGGATCAGCTCGCCACGCAGCTCGCGGAAGTTGTAGAGTTCGCCGTTGTAGACCAGCAGGTAGCGCCCGTCGCCCACGGCCATGGGCTGATGGCCCGCGGGGCTGGGATCGACGACGGCGAGGCGAACCGCGGCAAATCCGACGGTGATCGCGGGTCCGGCGTCGATTTGAACTCCGGAATCATCCGGCCCGCGGTGGTGCAGCAGATCGCAGGCGCGGCGCAGGTGAGATTCGGCGATGGGTCGGGCTTGAAAATCGAGCGTGCCGGCGATTCCACACATGCCAGGTCAGCCGCGTCGATTGGGAAAGGCCAATGCCAGGTCGTTATTCCGCGGGCCCGAGATCGACAGCCGGCACCGCCTCGCCCAATTCACGCAGCGCGCTGGCCACATCCTGCTGCGTGGGATCGAGCTGGAGCGAACGCTGCAGGGCGTCGACCGCCTTGGCGTCGTTGCCGATGCGCAGGAAGAGCAAGCCCATCGCCTTGTGCGTCTTGGGATTGGACGGCTCCATCATCACCGCCTGGCGGTAACGCAGGTAGGCCTGGTCGTAGTCGCCGCGCTCCTGGTACTCGGCGCCGAGGAAAATGAACTGGTCGGCGGACGGGCCGACGAAGCGCGCCGCCCAGTGCGCGGTGCGCAAGGCCTCTTCAAACTGGCCCTTGAGTTCGAGCGCGCGGTTCTTGCCGATGATCGCGGGCTGATACGACGGCTTCACCGAGATGGCCCGCGAGTAATAGTCGACGGCGCGATCGAGTTCACGCTCGGCGGCTGGGGCATTGCGCTGCTCGATCTGGCGCTTGGCGAGCACAGTCGAACAGACGCCGAGGTCGTGCAGGTTTTCGGCGTGGGCGGGTTGTTTGCGTCGGGCCTGCTCCAGGAGATATTGGGCGGTGCCCCAGTCGCCCTGGAACATTTCGCGGTAGCCCTCGACGCGCAATTCGTGGAAAGAAGGGCCGCAGCCGGGGAGAATAAATGCGCCGAGGAGAGGAAGCACCATCGCCCCGATTCGCTTCCGTGCGGAGAGTCGTTTGACGCTGTCCATGGTTTTCGTCTCACTCGCCTTGCGGCTGGCGGCGCTTGACGGCGGGCGCGGTCAGCCACGAAATGGCACTCATGCCGATCACGAGATTCGTCATCCTACACCACCGGGAACGATCGGGCGAGCACTGGGATCTGATGATCGAGCAGGCGATGGGGTTGGCCACCTGGCGGCTGACGCGGATGCCGGCGGCAGGAGACGCCGCGCCTATCGCGGCGGAGAAGCTGGCGGATCATCGCAAGGCGTATCTGACCTATGAAGGCCCGGTGAGCGGGGACCGGGGCGAGGTGCGGCGGGTGGACGCGGGGGCCTGTGAGATTCTTGAGCAGTCGGCTGACTGCTGGCGGGTGATCCTGCACGGCCAGTGGGTTACAGGCGAGTACCTGCTTCAATCTCATTTCGAAGACCGAGGTTCACTTGCGCATTTCGGCGGTTACGGTGACCGCGTGCAAGGGTCAGGAACCTCATGGATACTGGTCCGCAACAACATGGAGGACTGATTTGTTTCACGCAGAGGCGCAGAGTGCGCAGAGGGTGATCTTTGATGAGCATGAACGCCTGTGACAACTCGATGGCGCCACGCGAGAATGATATCACAGCCGTGATCGTCGACATTGCGCTGGCCATTCACAAACGGCTTGGGCCTGGGCTGCTTGAATCGGTCTACGCCGCCGTACTTGCCTATGAGCTGCGCAAGCGCGGGCTCCGCGTGGAAATGGAAGTTCCCATGCCGGTCGAGTGGGAATCGATCCGCCTAGATGTCGGTTTCAGGGCGGACCTGATCGTCGAAGAGTGCGTCATCGTCGAATTGAAGTCCGTGGAAGATGTTGCGCGCGTCCACAAGAAGCAACTGCTGACCTATCTGCGCCTGGCTGACATACGCGTGGGCCTGCTGATCAACTTTGGGGCGGAGCTTCTCAAGAACGGCATACACCGTGTGGTCAACGGACTCAATGAAGCTCGCGCAGGGACCGCAGAGTGAAGCCTGAATAAACTGATCGTTGTTCTCCGCGCCCTCTGCGTCTCTGCGTGAGACTGATCGTGCTAACATCATTTGGCAGTCAGCGCGGGATGACGCGGACGGTGAGCGTGCCGTCGGCGGCGCTGGCTGCGCCCAGCTTGATCAGGCGGCGGCCGTTGCGCAGTTCGAAGAGGTTGGGCCAGCGAACGCCTTCGTCGATGAGGTGGCTTACGCCCTCGTGGCGCAGGCGGGTGACGACCTCCGCGATCGGGTCGGGCAGCAGGGTAATGTCCAGACGCTCCTCGCTGAGCAGGTCGGCGAGGGGACCAGAAAGGCGCGAGATGGGAATGGGCACGGAGCCGGCGGTCAGGCGGGCGACACGCGCGGTGATGGCGTCGTCGGCCACGTCGAATTCCAGATGAATCCCCAGGATGGTCTGCCAGCCCTGGTAATTCACGCGGGCGCCGACGACGCAGCGCCCGTCGCGAAAACAGACCACCGGGTCGCGCAGCCAGTCGGGCAGCCAGGCGCGAGCCTCGGGATAGAGTTCTCCGCGGGCCACGACCCACTCGGTGAGCGAGCGTTCGCTGAGGGAAAAATCAAACGGGCTTCCGGCGATGACCTGGTCGGTCAGCGATTGATAGGTGTTGGGCAGGCTGTTGCGCACGCGGGTCAGTTCCGCCTGCGAGACCTCGATAGGCGCATACCAGGCAGGCACGCGCTCCACGGCAAGCCACAAACCGGCCAGCGCCGCGATGACGACGGCGGTGGCGATGAGCAGTCCGCGGATGATCCAGAAGGTTCGACGGCGATGACGGCGTTTGACGATCATGGGATTCCGCTTGTCGGAAAGAGTATACCGCATCCGGCGGCGATTGACCCCACTCGTGGGCACCACCTACAATTCGGCGTCGAATCCTGGCGGAATGTCCCCGCCGATTGGTGCGTGCGACCATGCTGATGCGCTTGCTCTGCGGCGGGATCATTCTCTTCTGGACGGCGTCGACCGCCTGGCTGATCCGCCACGATGTCCTGCCCGCGTTCACCGCCCGCGACGTTCCCCGCTTTTCGCTGGACCACCTGTCGAGCCGGCGCGCGCAGCAGTCGCAGGCGCGCATCGAGGACAAGACCGGGCGGCGCGTGGGCACGGTGTGGAGCGTACACAGCGCCACGGCGAGCGGGGTGTCGCGCCGGGATGTGTTCTGGATCGAGCATTTCAGCATGATCCCCATGCTGCGCATCGAGGTGTCGTCGGACTTTGCGCAAAATGGCCGGCTGGACACGTTCAACCTCAAGCTCTTCGGCGCCGGGGAGCGCGTGGAGATCGAAGGCGAGGACATCAGCGGAAACCTGGCGTTTCGGCTGAAGGTCGGGCGGCAGGAGCAGTTGTTCAAGGTGGATGCGTCGGCGGTGGGGATGATTGGCGACCTGTTCCGGCCGTTTCCGACACTGCCGCAGATCGAGGTGGGGCAATCGTGGCGGATGCACGTGGTCAACCCGCTGGCGGCGATCACAGGCATCGGGTCGAAGCTCATTCCGATGATCGTGAAGGTGACGGGGACGGAGCAGTTGGCGACTGAGGATGGCCCGGTGGAGTGCTTCGTGGTGGAGACGGACCAGGGGGCGCGGGCGTGGGTGGACACGGACGGCAACGTGCTGCGGCAGGAAGTGGACGCGCCGATCGGCGGGCACCTGACGATTGTCGCGGAACCATTTGACCAGGAGCGGCTGAACCACATCAGCAATGTTCCGCTGCCGTCCGGCGAGATGTAACCGGAGCGGCGGCGCTCGACAGGTACGGCATGCAAGCGGCGATCGACATCCAGGGCGTCCACAAGCAGTACGGCGAGAAGGTCGCGGTGGCCGACCTGACGCTGACTGTCGCGCCGGGCGAACTGTTCGCGTTTCTGGGTCCGAACGGCGCAGGGAAAACCACGACGATCAAGATGATCTGCGGCCTGCTGCACCCGCAGCGGGGCACGGTGCGCGTTTGCGGGCACGTGATGGGGGTGAACGGACTGGCGGCGAAGGCGCGGATCGCGTACGTGCCGGATCAGCCGTTTCTGTACGACAAGCTCACCGGGCGTGAGTTTCTCCACTTCGTCGCGGCGATGTATCGCGTGGACAGCGCGGCGCGGGACAGGCTCATTGCCGATTTTCTCGCGCGGCTGGACATGCACGATTTTCTCGACAAGCTCACGCAGAGCTACAGCCACGGCATGAAGCAGAAGCTGGTGCTGGCCGCGGCGCTGCTGCACGATCCGGATGTGCTGGTGATCGACGAGCCGATGGTCGGGCTCGATCCGCGGACGGTGCGGATGGTGAAGGACCTGTTCCGCGAGCGGACGCGCGCGGGCCGCACGGTGTTCATGAGCACGCACACGCTGGAGATCGCGGAGGCGGTGGCGGACCGGATTGGAATCATTCACCACGGCCGGCTGGTGGCGCTGGGCAACCTGGCGGAGCTGCGCGCGCGGGCGGCGACGCAGCACACGCTTGAAGATATCTTCCTGCAACTGACCAACCCGTTGGCGGGAGACGCGGACCATGCCGTCGAGCGTTGACGCCGCCGCACCGCCGCTGGCGGGGCTTTCGCTGCTGGTGCGGGTGAAGCTGCGTGCGCTGTGCAACCGGGTATCATCGGCGATCGCCGAGGCGCCGGTACGGTTTTTCGCAACGGCGTTGTGCATGGCGCTGGTCTGGCTCGGACTGTACTTCCTGTTTCGCGCGATCTTCATCTATCTGAAGCAATCTCCGCTGGAGGCGGCAGTCGCCATACCGATGGTGTTCAGCTTTTTCTTCGTCGCTCTGCTGGCGATGCTGACGATTTCCAACGCGATTCTGGCGTACGTGTCGCTGTTTCTGGGGAGCGAAGCGTCGTATCTGCTGACGGCGCCGGTTTCGCCGCGGGCGTACGTGTCGCTGAAGTACCTGGAGACGCTGGTTTTCTCAAGCTGGTCGCTGGTGCTGCTGGGCCTGCCGCTGATGCTGGCGATGGCGGAGATCAGCAACGAGCCGTGGTTTTATTACCCGCTGTTTCTCGCGTTTTTCCTGGGATTTGTGCCGATTCCCGGGGCGCTGGGGCTGGTGATCGCGTGGGCGACGGCGCGGTTCTTGAACCGGGCGCTGCGCCGGCGGCTGACGCTGGCGGCGGGCGTGGTGGGCACGTTTTGCGTGGTGCTGTTCGTGCAGAGCGTGCAGGTGAACGAGCAGGAGCCGAACCTGTGGCTCAACGAGGTGCTGTTTCGACTGAACTTCATCCAATCGGCGGTGCTGCCCAGCGCGTGGGTGAGTCGCGGGGTGCAACACGCGCTGCAGAACAACATTGACGACGCGCTGGGATACCTGATGGTGACCATCGCGAATGCGCTGTTCCTGAGCATGATCGCGGTGGAGTTCGTGTCCGCGCGGCTGCCGGTGGCGTTTGACCGTGCGGCGTCGCTGCGCGGCGGCGATGCGCGGCCGACGCGATCGCCGGCGGGCGGGCCGGCGGGCTGGGTGTTCTTCTACCTGCCGCTGCGTATGCGGTTGATCGCGGTGAAGGATTTGCGTACGTTCTGCCGCGACCCGTTGCAGTGGACGCAGCTCGTGATTCTCTTCGGGCTGATGGGGCTTTACCTGGTCAACGTGCCACGATTCTCGAACAGCCTGGCCCCGCTGGAGGGCTGGGGGATGATCATTCCGTACTTGAATTTCGGGGCGATCAGCTTCATCCTGGCGACATTCACCAGCCGGTTCGTGTTTCCATTGGTCTCGCTCGAGGGTCACCAGATGTGGCTGATCGGCATGGTGCCGCTGACGCCGCGCCGGCTGGTGGCGGCGAAGTTCGCGTTCGCGATGACGGTCTCGGTGTCGGTGGCGGTTTCGACGACGGTGTTGGCGGCGATCATGCTGAAGATGCCGCTGGGCTGGGCGGTGATGCAGATCTCGGTGATGACCGCGGTGTGCGCGGGCCTGTGCGGGCTGGCGGTGGGGATCGGCGCGCGGCTGCCAATGTTCGGCGAGCGGAACGCGGCGCGGATCGCGAATGGGCTGGGGGGCACAGTGAACCTGATTGCGTCGGTCACGCTGGTGCTGGCGATGCTGGGCGGCATGGGAGCCATCGGGGTGCGCAACGTGCATCGCGGTTTCGATGGGCCGGTGGACGGGGTATCGCTGCTGATCGCGTCGTTGGTGGCGTGCGGCGGTTTGACGGCGGGCGGCGTGGCCATGCTGCTGGGCGCGCGGCATTTGCGGCGGCTGGAGATCTGACCGGCGGATCGCAGCAGAGCGAGTCGCGCCCGGTGAAATTCATTTCTTCGGATAAACCCCCAGGAAGGGCCGCCAGGGGCCGATCTCGACGCGGTACTGGAAGGCGAGGCATTTGGCCACCTGGTGAATGTGGTTGAGGTCGTGGGCCACCCAGGTGGCGAGAAGCTGCCTTGCGGTCACCTGGCCGAATTCGGGGTGGCGTCCGCGCAGGTCGAGTTGCACGTCGGTCAGTTTGAGCGCGGTCAGATGGTCGAGGCTGGCGCGGCGGCAATGCGCGAACTCGTCGAGCAGCTCAGCCAGCGACCTGCCTTTGCACTTCTCGTACATGGCGTAGCGGTCAAAGGGGTCGAAATCTCGAGTTGCACCGTGTTCGAGAATGATGCGCAGGCGAGGAATCCAGTCGGCCTCTTCGCCGTGAATCAGGTGGCCGACGACGTCGAAGGGACTGAACGTCTCCGCGCCGTAGTTGTTGCGGATCCACGCATCCGGCAGGCCGGCGAGCATGGCGCGGAGCACGTCTGGCGTGCGCCGCAGCAGGTTGACGGCGTCATTGATGGTAAACCCAATCGTGTCGGGCATGGTATTGCTCCATTGAATGCGCCTGCCCAGCCGGTCACTTTCTGCGGAGGGCGAGGCGGTGGATAGTCCGGCCTTCGCGCAGGTACTTGACCTCGAAGTTGGTCTGGGCGGTGGCTTCGACGATGCCGAAATCGGGATTGTCGTAGGGGATTTCCTCAAGGTCGCCGAACGCCGCCAGGTGCGCGCGGATCCAGGCGAAATACTCGGCGTGGTCGGTCTGGATCGCCCAGCGTCCGCCGGGTACGAGTGCCTGGACAGCGGATGCGATAAACGAGGGCTGAATCAGCCGCCGCTTGTGGTGCCGCTTTTTCGGCCAGGGGTCGGGGTGGTAAACGTGCAGCGCGGCCAGGCACGCGGGCGGCAGGTGATGGCGGACGAAGTGGCCGGCGTCGGTGCGCATGATGCGCACGTTGGCCAGGTTCCAGCGGGCCATGCGGTCGGCGGCGTACTTGAAGAACTTGTTGGCCCACTCGATGCCCAGCAGGTGCAGGTCGGGGCGCTGCTGCGCGCGGCGCAGGAGGAAACCGCCTTTGCCGCAGCCGATCTCGAGTTCGAACGGCGCGTCGTCGCCGAAGACCTGCCGCGGCGAGAACAGCGTCCCTTCCGGCGGCGGCGCACAGATGACATCCTCCATCGTGGGCATCGCGCCATCGTGGCCCGGCTGACGGCCAGCGTCAACCGCGGAGAAAGTCTGGCGAAACCGGCGGGCGCGATCTATCATGCGCGCGGATTGCGCAGCGGCGATGCGGCGAGCGATCGGACCGTGCGTCGGGCGCCGCGCGGGAACATGGCCACGCCGGCGCGGCCATGGCGCCCCGAGGTCGGCGGCGCCCGCGCTCAATAGCCAGGGAATGACGGGCATGAACGACATTCGGCGCGTGCTGGCGGAGAATCTGCAGCGAGTGAAGGAACGCATCGCGCAGGCGTGCGCGGCGGCGCACCGGCGTCCGGAGTCGGTAAAGCTCATCGCGGTGACGAAGTATGCCGGCCTGGATGTGCTCAAGGCGATGCCCGACGCGGGATTCGACGAGTTGGGCGAATCGCGCGCGCCGGAACTGGTCAAGCGCGCGGCGGCGATCAACGAGTTTCTGTCGCGGCGGGCGCGGGACTTTTCCGCGGGTGCCATGCCGCGGCCGCGCTGGCACATGATCGGGCACCTGCAGCGGAACAAGGTGAAGCTGGTGCTGCCGTGGACGGACATGGTTCACTCGGTGGACAGCCTGCGGCTGGCGGAGGAGATCAACCAGCGCGCCGGCGCGCTGGACCGCAAGGTGGACATTCTGCTGCAGGTGAACTGCAGCGAAGAGCGCACGAAATTCGGGGTCGCGGTGGGCGCGACGACTCACCTGGCTGAACTGATCGCTCCGCTGCCGCACATCGCGGTGTGCGGGCTGATGACCATGGCGCCGCTCACGGAGAGTCGTGGTGAGATCCACGACTGTTTCACACGCTGCCGCGAGCTGTTCGAGGAGATTCGCCACGAGATCGGGGTGGGCGCGCAGTTCCGGCATCTGTCGATGGGCATGAGTCACGATTTTGAGATCGCGATCGCGTGCGGAGCGACCATGGTGCGACTGGGCACGGCGCTGTTTGAAGGGCTGCCCACGGAGCAGACGCAGACGGTGTAGGCCCGTCGGCTCGGGCGGTTATTCGGGACGGTCATTCTGGGCGGTCAACGCTTCGGGGTGCGCGCCTTGATCCAGTCGGCAATCCGGTCCACCACCTGCACATCGACGTGGCCCGGCTGGGAATAGTCGCCTGGTTTGGACGGGCCGTCGCCCGCGTGCATCAGGTGATCCATTCGCGCAAAGTTCTGAATCTCGACATGCTCTCGTCCGGTCAGGGCTTCCCGCCAGAGGCGCTCGTCCTTCGCGGTGATCTGGTAGTCCCGACCGCCGAAGATCAACAGCATCGGGCGGGTATACGCGCGGGCGTTGTCCAGGGGCGACAGCTTGTCGAGTTCCCGCCAGTAAGCGACCGGCGCTCCCAGGAGCGCGTCGCCCGGCTGGGATTGACCAGCACGCAATCGTTCAACCACGGCGCGCAGCGCGTCGATCTGTTCCTGCTCCGCGCCGTCGATCGCGCCGTCGATCTGTGCCAGGTAGGTTACCTGGTCAACCACCAACTCATGGATCGGTCGGGCGGGAGGCGCGATCAAGACGATGCCGGCCAGGCGCGGTTCCCGCAGGCCGATGAACGGGGCGGCTGACGCGCCAAGGCTGTGTCCCAGCAGAAACACCTGCGCGGAATCCACGGCGCCGTGTGCGCTGACTTGGTTGGCCGCGGCCACGGCATCGTCGGCGACTTCGGCATCGACCGTGAGGGTGCCGGGATCGATCCGCGCACCATACTTGAGCGTACGCTTCTCGTAGCGCAGCACGGCGATGCCGCGCGTCGCCAAGCCCCAGGCGAGATCCTTGAATGGCTTGAACTGTTCGATGGTCTCATCCTGGTCGTGCGGCCCGCTGCCATGCACCAGAACGACGGCGGGAAACGGCCCTTCACCGCGCGGCAGGGTCAGGGTTCCCGGCAACGGCCATCCGCCCGCGTCCACGGTGAGCGGTTCCTCGCGAAACCGGCCGGAATCGGCGTATTCCGGTGGAGTGTACTTTGTCGCCTCGGGGATCGGGGTAAAAAACAACCCGGTGATCTTCCCATCCGCCGTCACGGAGATGCGGACGCGCAGAACACCGCGAGTGAACTTACAGGTGAAATCCACCAAGTGGTTTTCGCCTACCTGTGTCAGGCTGACGGCACGTTCCGCTTCAAATGCGCCGTATGCGGTGGTGACCTGGTGCCATACGGCGGAGAGTTTCTCAGCGGGAAGAGCGCTGCGCAGCGTGTCGTCGCTCGCGGCAAGGCAGGCGGCGTACTGCTCCGCCCTGAGATTCGACAAGTAGGTCCGCGCCAGGTCAATTGGCGCGAGTGCATCCGCCGCCGAACAGAGCGCGGAAGTCATCAGCAGGCAGAACGCCATGCGCACGAGTCGCAGGTTGCACACGCTTTACGCCTCCCAACACACCGAGGAAAAGACCGCGTTTCGGCAACCGCGGTCCGATCAGCGCCGGCGGCGCACCAGGCCGAGGACGGGCAGCAGCACGCTCGCCGCGACCAGCCCCTCGCCCGCGCCGGAGCCGCAGAGGAAGATCGGGGGAAAATCATCCGGTGGATCGGTCCCGTCGTCGCAGAGCGAACTGTCAACCACCTCGCAGGCATCGCACAGCGTGTTGACGAAATCCGAAGGTGGATCTCCGCTGTCGAACGGCGCGCTGCTCAGGGTGTTGATGCCGATGACGGTCTCACCCAGTGAGAGCCAGAATAGCGTAGGCAGACCGTCACCGTCGTTGCGGAACGCGATGAAGCCCGCGGGCTCGCCGAGATAAGTGACCGGGAACGCGTTCGTGCTGTTCAGGTTGACCAGGATGTCGCTGAGCACGATGCCGGAGACGGTGGTCAGCTCACCTGAGGGAAACAGCACGACGAATTCGGCGTTGGAACCGTTCACCAGATCGCAGGTAATCGACTGGTTGTTGTGGGTGAATACGGTCCATTCCTCCTCGATCTGCGCCCGGGCCGCGGGCGCGGCGAGCGCGACAAGAAGCGAAGAGACCGCGCAGAGTGCCCGGCACCGGGCGAATCCACGTCCGTCGAGACGGCGTCCGTTGAACATGTTGCGTGACTCCCAGTTGGGTATTCAATTCCAATGCGCCTGTTGCATAGCATCGCACAAGACCGGGTGGCCGGAAAGGCGGCAAGACGAAAATCGACGAACGACCCGTATACGGACGCATCAGGTCCGCAGGCGGTCCATCAGCACGACCGCCACGGGGGTGAAGATGATCACCGGGGCCCACGCGGGCAACGTGGAGAGATTGCCCGCGGCTGAGAAGTTCTGCACCATGAAGGTGAGCAAAAAGCACATCCCGCAGACGAACATGGCCTTGCCGCCGGCCACAAGCAGGCTTCCGGGCATGCGATCGAGAACAAACGGCAAACCGAGAAACAGCATCAGCAGGTTGATGAGCGGCGTGGTGAAGCGCGCGTGGCGGCACTCGTCCGCACGGCGGCGGGCCTCGCCCTCGAGGCGATCCGCGAGGGCGCTGAGGCGGCGCGTGCTGAGATAACGGATCCAGCCGGAGGCCTGCCGCGATTCAAGCGCCTGGGGATTGAGGTCGGTTTCGTAGTATTGAACGAGCCGGCGATCGGCGCGGTCGCCGCCCTCGATGGTTGAAGCATAGAACCGCTCAACGCCGCGCTCCAGCCGCCAGCGGCCACCGAAGGGCGACTGCGCGTCGGCCTCCCAGTGCGCCTGTTCGGCTTCCAGCACGCTGATCAACTCGCCATTGGGGCCGCGGCGACAGACCGCGAGGCGTTTGAGCAGTTGTTCCGCGGGGACGTACTGGTCGGCGGAGAGCAGGTCGTTGTGGTAATCGCGCAGAAACTTCACGCGAAACGTGCTCAGGCCGAGGGCATCGTCGTGGCGGCGGGCGAGCTTGTGGGCGATTGAGGGAATGATCAGTTCGCTGTCGGCATACCAGAGAAGGCTGGTGGCGATGGCGAACGCGACGACCGGCGCGGCCAAGCGGTACAGGCTCACGCCGGAAGCCAGCACGGCGATGATCTCGTTCTGCCGGCGCATGCGCGCAAGGGTGATCATGCAGGCAAAGAGCGTGATCACGCCGGAGAGCTGCGCGAAGTACAGAAAGATGCGATTGCCGTAGAAGCTCAAGATATTCACGATCGCGACGCCCTCGTTCTCCGTGAATTCGTCCATGTTGAAGAACAGGTCAAGGACGACATAGAGGGAAATCATCACTGCGATCGCGATGACGTAGTTGACGACCAGGGCGCGAAGGATGTAGCGGTCTAGCGTTTTCATCTGCGCACCACCCGAGTCAGCACGAACACGTCGACCAGCGCGACCAGCGCGATCCCCGCCCAGATGACGCCAATGCCCGGCAAGGTCATGCCCGGTTTCTCAATGAGCTGCTTACCCATGATGATCAGGCTGATGAGCAGGACAGAGGGCACGAAGCTGATGCCGAAGGCGACCAGCACGTGCGCTCCGCGAAAGGCGATGCCCAGGGCCGCGCCGAGAATGACGAGCACGAACACGCTGATGCTGAAGGCAAAGCGGGCGTGCAGTTCACCAGTGATTTCACGCGCCACGCCGCCGACACCCTGGATGATCTTCTCCCGCCGCTCGTCGACCCATTCGCTCAGCCGCAACGGTTTGCCGGCGGGATCGAGCAGTTCCTCGGCGGTATGACTCTCGGCCTGCTGGATGATCGCTTCGGGCAGGCGCACGGGGTCGAATTTTTCGCGGTCGCGGCGAAGGAGCGAACCGCCCGCGCGGGGATCGTCGATGGTGACGCGGCCGTTGGCTTCGACGTCGATGACGGTATCAGCCAGCGCCTGGCCGCGACGAACGTCGAAGTTGGCTGCGTCAGCCCGGACCGTGCGCACGATGCCGTCGGCGCGGGTTTCGGTGATGACGACATCCTCGACGAAGCGCGGCCTGCGCTCCTTGTCCAACTTGTCCAGCCGGCAGAGGCGCGAGGTGATGGTGAGCGTGCGCTCGTCGTCACGGATGGTGATTTCTCCTGTTTCCGGAAAGCGCTTGGCGACGTCGTTGAACATGAGAGCGCGGGCGATGCCTCCGCGTAGCTTGTCGAGTTCCGAACCGATACCGGGAAAGGACTCCGGAGTCTTGCGGTATTCGAGCAGCCCGCCCAGGGTGAGCCACTTGATCTTAACCGGGAGGTTTCTGGGAATCGTGCCGCCGAGGGACTGGTGCGCGGATTCGCCGAACACCCCGTTGCTCGCGTCGTAGAGGCGGATGCCGACCATGTCGGCGTTCATCGCGGGCTTATCGTTTTCACGTTCAAAGCTGATGACCACGGAGCGCGCGGTGCCGAAGCGCATCCAGGCGCCCTCGTCCATCTCGGTGAAGGCCACGCCGTTCAGCCGCAGCAGCGGTTCGCCGGATGCGGAGGTCTCGAGCGTGGTATTGTCCGCATAGATCACCACCTTGTCGCGGATGCCGAACTGGTTGGTCGTGGCCAGGCGCTGCTGAATCAGCCGCGGAAGATCGACCTCCAGGAATTGGTCCAGGTTGCGGACCATGCTGGGGATGACGAAGTTGATGAAGAAAAAGCAGAAGACGGCCGACACCATGCTGATGACCACCGTGGGCAGAAACAGCACGTGGATGTTGATGCCGCTGCTGCGGCAGGCGTTGAATTCGTTGTCGGCGCTGAGCCGGCCGTAGGTCACGGTGGCGGAATACAGCGCGGCGATGGGCAGCGTGAGCGTGCCGGCGACGGGCAGGATCAGGGCCATGAGTTTGAGCATCTGCAGGGCACTGACGCCCTCCAGCTCGATCATGTTCATGACCCCGCCGCCGAGGCCGATGACCGCCACGAGGCCGACGGAAGTCAGCGCGAAGGTCTTGCCCAGCTCGCGCGAAATGTAGCTTTGCAGCGTCCAGAGCATGATGTCGGCACAGTGCCGTGGGTCCAGGCACAAGGTCGCGACCCGCCTGCCACGGTCACCGCGTCGGTACCGCCGCGAAACAGGCCGCAAACCATGTCATGGTAGAGGCCGGATGAGCGAACGCAACCACGGCTGCCCGGATACCGCAGTCGCTCCACTGAAATCGCGGCTGTGACCGATAAACCGGCATGGCGGACCGAGTACGACACCATCGCAAAATCATCGCGCGCGACACGCTGCTCGACGCGATTCGCCGACATCGAACAGCCGGGCGGACGATCGTGCAGTGCCACGGGTGCTTCGACATCGTTCACCCCGGTCACATCCGTTATCTCGAGTTCGCCAGCCGGCAGGGCGACGTTCTGGTGGTGACGCTGACCGGCGACTCCGACGTGAACAAGGGCCCGCAGCGGCCGTACATCCCGCAGGAGCTGCGCGCGGAGAACCTGGCCGCGCTGGAATTCGTCGATCACGTGTACATCGACCCTGCGCCGACGGCGGAGGGCGCGCTGGCGGCTGTCCGTCCGGATGTGTACGTGAAAGGGCGGGAGTACGAGACTTCGCGCGATCCGCGATTTCTGCGTGAGCGCGCGGTGGTCGAATCGTACGGCGGGCGCGTCATCTTCTCCAGCGGCGATGTGGTGTTCAGTTCGTCGGCGCTGATCGCGTCGCGCCCGCATGATGCGTATGTCGCGGATCAGCGCCTGCAGGTCGTGTGCGCGCGCCACGGCATTGACGGGGACGTGCTGGCCGACATTCGCAGCCGGTTTTCGGGCATGCGGGTCGGCGTGCTGGGTGACGTCATTCTCGACCGTTACGTTTTTTGCGATGCGCAGAACGTGGCAAGTGAATCGCCGATGATGGCGCTCGCCGAACTGGAGCGCCGCGAGTTCATCGGCGGCGCGGCAATCGTCGCGCGGCACGCAGCCGCACTTGGCGCCGACGCCTGGCTGCTCACCACGCTGGCGGACGACGAGGCGTCGCACCGGGCCGCCGAATTGCTGGCGGACGAAGGGGTGATGCTGGACGCGCTGCGGACGCGTCCCAGCCTGGTGGAGAAGACGCGCTACCTGGTTGACGAAACCAAAGTGCTCAAGGTGGAGACAGGCGCTACCGCGCCGCTGGATTCGCGCGCCGAGAAGGAAGCGGCTGAACGCCTGGCGGAGCGGTCGCGCGAACTCGACGCGATCATCCTCTGCGACTTCGGCTACGGCACGGTGACGGCTGCCCTGCTCGAACGGGTGCTGCCCTGCCTGCGCGCGAACGTGCCGGTGATCGCCGCAGACGTGAGCGGAGCGCGGGGCAACCTGCTGAATTACCGGCAGGTGGACCTGCTCTGCCCCACCGAGCGCGAGATGCGCAACACGTTGCACGATTTCGAGGACGGACTTTCGTCCGTGGCATACCGCCTGCTTGCGACGACCCAGGCGCGGCACCTGATCTGCACGCTCGACAAGCATGGCCTGGTGGTTTTTGAACGCCCGGGTCAGGATCCGCGGGAGGCTGGATGGGTGGATCGCCTGCAGAGCGAGCACTTTCCCGCGTTTGCCAGCCGGTGCTTGGATCGCCTGGGATGCGGCGACGCCATGCTGGCCACCGCGACCATGGCCCTGGCGGCGGGGGCATCGCTGGTGCAGGCCGCGTACCTGGGTAATGCGGCTGCGGCAATCGAGATCGGGATGCTGGGCAACATGCCGGTCGCGGCGGACATGTTGGCGTGCTGGCTGCACACCCGCGGCGAGTTAATGTCACCACCGACGGCGGTTGCGGCGGTTTCCTGCCACGCGTAGGCCACATCATTCGCGACTGTCCCGCGGAGGACTATAATTGAACCGGTCGGGAGGCGCTGCCCGACCCCGAGGGGACCTGAACGCGATGCACCGCATCCCCCCTTTCCGGCCAACGACCCTACCGGCGATGTGTTCGTCCGCACACGCAGATCCGCGGAGCGTATTCATCGTATCTGTTTCATTCGCCAGCCGCGCGCATGCGGCGCACCACAGGAGAACCTGGAATGTCCGGCGTACTTGAGTCCTTCATGGCGGGCGTGGTTGCCAAAAATCCGGAGCAGAAAGAATTCCACCAGGCGGTTCACGAAGTGGTCGAATCGCTGGTGCCGGTGCTCGACCGGCACCCGGAGTACCGCAAGGCGAAGATTCTCGAACGAATCGTCGAGCCTGAGCGGCAAATCATGTTTCGCGTGCCCTGGGTCGACGACCGGGGCGAAGTCCACGTCAACCGCGGATTCCGCATCGAGTTCAACAGCGCGATCGGTCCCTACAAAGGTGGACTGCGTTTTCACCCGTCGGTGAATCTGAGCATCATTAAATTTCTCGGGTTCGAGCAGATCTTCAAGAATTCGCTGACCACGCTGCCGATGGGCGGCGGCAAGGGCGGATCCGATTTCGATCCCAAGGGAAAAACCGACAATGAAGTGATGCGGTTCTGCCAGAGCTTCATGAATGAGCTTTTCCGCCATATCGGCGCGGACACCGACGTTCCCGCGGGCGACATCGGCGTGGGCGGTCGCGAAATCGGCTACATGTTCGGGCAGTACAAGAAGCTGGCGAATCGCTTTGAAGGCGTGCTCACGGGCAAGGCGCTGGACTGGGGCGGAAGTCTGATTCGCCCGGAGGCGACCGGCTACGGCTGCGTGTACTTCGCGGAGGAAATGCTCAAGACGCGCAAGCAGTCGTTCGCGGGCAAGCGCGTGGTGATTTCCGGCTCGGGCAACGTGGCGCAGTACGCGGCGGAGAAGGTGATCGCGCTGGGCGGCCGGCCGCTGACGTTCTCCGACTCGAACGGATTCATCGTTGACGAGCAGGGCATTGACGGCAAGAAGCTCGAGTTCGTGATGGATCTGAAGAACAACCGGCGTGGGCGCATCCGCGATTACCTGGGCAAGTTCAGCAGCGCGAAGTACGTGGAAACGCCGGCGGGCGCGTCGTTCAACCCGCTTTGGCAGGTGAAGTGCGACGTGGCGCTGCCGTGCGCGACGCAGAATGAAATCAACCTGGAGGACGCGAACCACCTGGTGAAGAACGGCTGCTTCTGTGTGAGCGAGGGCGCAAACATGCCGACGACGCCGGAAGGCGTGAATGTGTTCCTCGAGGCGAAAATCCTTTACGGTCCGGGCAAGGCGGCGAACGCGGGCGGCGTGGCGGTTTCCGGCCTGGAGATGAGCCAGAACTCGATGCGGTTGTCGTGGACACGCGACGAGGTGGACCAGAAGCTGCATCGCATCATGACCAGCATTCACGAGAATTGTGTGCGGACCGCGGAGAAGTACGGCACGCCGGGCAACTACGTCAACGGCGCGAACATCGGCGGATTCCTGAAGGTGGCGGATTCGATGCTGCAGCAGGGCGTGGTTTAGCCGTTGACGCGAGGATCCGGTTGCGGCGCGATCGGATGGTCCGAACACGCGTGATTTCCGCCCGGCTTCGCGGTCAGTCGAAGCCGGGCGACATTGTTTCCGGTCCTGGCTTGCGCGGTGTAGGGGGGACTGCAGGCAGACACACGGTCGGACCGAATAATATGTCAGGGGGTGCGCGCGGCGCGAGCGCTGCACCGCCCCACTCTCAGATTTCCAGAAATCATGAAGGAGGTTCATCGTGAAGGCCAATGCCCCCATGCGGTCGCTCTGCGCCGCGGTCATGCTGGTCGCCGGCCCGTTGGGCGCTGGGTGCAACAACGCCCTGCCGCCGAACGACACCCCGCCGGACGTTCCGCCGCAGTCCACGCTGGTCATCGAGTTCGAGAAGTTCACGAGTGCGGGGGCGAAGTTGGATGGCGCAGCGACCGCGCGAATCGCTCAACCGATTCCCGGGGGCAACTTCCTGTTCGCAGCGGGCAACCTGGTGGTGTGGAGCGTGGCGATCACCGTGACGCTCGCGATACCCGTGGCGGCATTTGCCGCGGCAATCGATCAGGATCCGCAGCAGCTCGCGAATGGGACGTGGCAGTGGGCATACGCCTTCAACGTAAACGGCGTACAGCATTCCGCGAAGCTGCAGGCGCTGGCGGACGGCGGGGAAATCGCCTGGACGATGCTGATCAGCAAGGACGGCGATTACACGGACTACCGCTGGTTTACCGGCGAGTCGAACCTGGTGGGCAGCGCGGGCACTTGGACGCTGAACTACCCGCCTGGGTCGACTCCGGAGGAGCCGCGGCCGTTCCTGTTCATCGAATGGCACCGCGACGCCAGCGACGAAACGGGCGATATCAAGTACACGAACATCACGCCGGACGCGCCGGAGAACGGCGGGTACATTTTCTACGGCATCACCGGGGATGCGCCCTACGACGCGTTCTACACGATCGCCAGTGCGGGCGACGATCGCGTGATCGACATTGAATTCAGCACGGAGGACAAGGTGGGCCGCGTCCGTGACCCGATTCACTTCAACGATGCCGAGTGGCACTGCTGGGACACGGAGTTGCAGAACGCGGCCTGTGACGAGTGAACGAGTTGGGCGATGCCCGCCCCACTGGCGCGAATTGCGAAGTCCGCAAGCAAACAAACGCACCATTCAAGGCGTAAGAGAGTCGACTCTCTTGCGCCTTTTGTGTTTAGACCGCCCAACAGAACCCCGGACGCAGGTCCGCGAATTTGCGCCGGCTGCATGTATTCAGCATGGCCCCCACTGGCGTGGGGGGTTCTGATAGAGGCTTTTTGCTGTCGCCCGCCTGGACTTCGCCGCGCAATTCGAGAATTGCCGACGGCGGCGGGCGCACGTACGCTGGCGGCATGCGCGATTTGCTCACCATTGCGATGCTGGGTCCGTTTGTGCCGCGATGGTGCGCCGTGCGCATGCAGGCAGCGGGCCGCAAGACAATCTGGTGCGCGCACATCCTGGGCCTGGTGCTGGGAACGGCGCTGCTGACCATGGGATGGTGGTGGGCGTATTTCCTGGAACAACCCGCCGCCGGAATCGCGACGTGGGGGCCTGCGCTCCCGCGATCGCCCTGGCCATCGACGGTGGACTTGACGATTTTCGCTGCCGCGGCGCTGCTGCTGGGCGTGATCATGACGGGTGTGGCCACACTCATCGTGCTGCCGATGGCCTGGCGCGACGAGACGATGCGCGACACCTGGCGACACGCGCTGCGGACGGTCCGGCTGTTCGCGCCGGCGTGGATGCCGCTCGCGGCGCTGTTCGGCGCGGCGCTGATGCTGTTCTTTGTGCTCGTCGACTCATCGGATCATCCCGATGTCCGGCTTTATCTGCTGATGGCCTGCTGGACGGTCCTGCCGCTCTGGTGCCTGTTCATCGTGAGTGCCGCTGCGGGCGCCGAGCGGCGATATGAGCCGGTGGCGCACGAACCGCTGTGCGAGACCTGCGGCTACCTTTTGCACCATGTTCCGGAAACGCTGCGCTGCCCGGAGTGCGGGGACGATTTGCGGACCGCGCTGGATCGGGAGCACCGCTGTATGCCAGCGGCGGGCAATCGGATTCATGCAGCGCGGGACGCCACGTTCTACGTCCCCGCCCTTTCCGCCTGGATGCAGCCCGGGAGGTTCTTTGGCCGTATGCGACTGGATCAACCCGCCTGGCCATTGATTGTGCGCGGGCTGGTGGCGCACGGCGTCGCGGGGCTTCTGGGGTGGCTGGTTTTCGTTCTCGTTTTCTCGGCAATGAGCGACTTTGACAGCGCCGGCATCGCCGAAATGGCGACGGTGTTCGCGTTCATGGTTTCGGCCCTGATGGTGGGCCTGTTCGGCATCTGGTGCATCGGTGTCGGGCTCGTTGGCACAATCGCCGGCGGGCTGTACGGTCGCAACCTGCTGCGCGCGGCGCTGATCGTCGCGGCGTATACCAGCGCATTCCACGTCATCTGGTCCATTGCCTGTGTGCTGACCCTCACGGTGGTCGCATTCCTGGGCAACTCGCGGTTGATTGTAAATCCCTACCTGCCAGTCGTGCTCTGGCTGACGCTGAACACAGGAATGGCGATGTTTTACATCTTCGGCGTGTGGCGGAGGATGCGTTACGTGCGATTCGGGAATTGGCGTTTCACAACCTGCGAACCAAGTTCATCCGGGGGCGAGATGGGCGCCCACGCATATGATCTGGTGGGCGGCGCACACCACAATGCGCCATGATTGCCTGATTGGTGCGCGACGCCCACCCTACTTCAATTGCACCGGTCTACTCGAAGAGCACGTAGCGCTTGTGTTGTTCGGCGAAACCGGCAAACTCCTCGCGGACCACGTCGTAAGCGCCGCTGTCCCAGTCGTCGCCGTAGTGATACAGCCAGGTCTTCTTCTTCACATCGGCGGGGATGGTGCAGAGCTGCGAAAGCAGCGTGTGCACGGGGCTGGGCTGTTCGTAAAGCTGGACCTCGTGAAACGCGACACGCGCGGCGTGCATCATCGGCGAGTAGGTCGGGTAGTCGAAGCGCGTGTCGCCGGAATAGAACATGGTTTCGCCCGTGCGCGTGTCGGTGATCTGCACGCCGAAACTGGGCCAGTCGTACTTGTGGCGCACGGCGATGTGATCGGTCGAGAACATCTCGACCTCGTAGCGCTTGAGCAACTGGAAACGGGCGTGCTCCGGGTCGGACTCGCGCAGGGCAAGAATGAAAAAGTAGTCCTGCAGCAGCGCGAAGCGCCCGGGCATGGCACACATGCCGCCCTTGAGCGAATGGTCCCACAGGTTGACCAGGATGCTGGTCGAACTGATGAGCTGCGGCTTGAAATACCGGCCGGTTTCCGCGTCGTTGAACATGAACATGTTGGCGAAGGCGAGTTCTTCGAGTCCGCCGACGTGGTCCGCGTGCACGTGGGTGACCAGCAAGCGGCGAATCGCGGGGTAGTTGGTCACGCCGCCCGCGTCGAGGTAGGCGAACCCCGGCTGTGTACGCAGGCTGTGCAGGGCAGCCGGGCCGGTGATGCCGAAATCGATGAGCAGGGTATCGTCCGGCTGTTGCTGCTGGTCGGGCCCCTGTGACCACGCCTCGATGAGCGCGTTGGATTGGTAGTTGCGCTTGGCGAACGCCCCGCCCACGCCGAGGAACGTCAGGGTCAACATGTCGCGACCTCCCGGGCTCCCGCCGGGAGCACCGTCAGCGAAATCATGATAGAAACCGCCTCGTGGTGGCCGCGCCGCGCGTCAGCCGCAAGGGTTGATCGCGCGGGCACCGCCGACGCCAGTTTAACCAGCCAAGCCGGGGTGTGCCAAGAGGCGCACTCCGTCGCCAGCACTGGCAGCGATTGGTCGACTCCGCCCGGGTATCACTGGTCCGCAACTGTTTCGGATTCGCTTGCGCCGCGCAGCTCTGATTGGGGCGGGAATTCTCGCGCTGCGCGGTCCCCGATGGAAGCACAATGGGGAATCTGCCTTGTGGACAACCCGCGCAGGGATCGCAGATAAGAAAAAGAGTTGACCGATGCCGCGTGGTAAGCCGCGGCTGGCAGGGACTGGCGTGTCGGCGCGGCCGACGACGCCCGGGAATGCGACCCAGGTGTTCCGCAATGTATTCACAGGTTCACATGCCCTGCCCGCGCGCTGGCCTTCGCGGCGAAAAGGCGCGCCGATGATCCGAGTGCTGGTCATCGCCCATCAGCCGCTGGCCCGAGACGGACTGCGCCTGCTGATCGACAGCGACCGTACCCTGCGCGTGAGCCTGGCTGCCGCGAACGCGGACGAGGCGATGCGCCACCGGTCCTGCGAGCGCATCCACGTCGCACTGGTGGATATCGACGCGCCGGACATCGACATCACCGCGCTGGCGCAGACGCTGCGCAAGCGCGCGCCGCGCATGCGGATCATTCTCTTGGCATCGAACTGGTCCGATGAACTGATCGGCGAAGCGTTGACGGCTGACATCAACGGTTATTTGCTCAAGGAAGAGAATTTCTCGGTCCTCAAGCAGGCGATTCGGCGCGTACACGCGGGCGAATCGTGCTTTTCCCGGCGAGTGCGGGCGCGGCTGATCGCGCAGACCGAGGCGGAATCCGACGCGCCGGACCGCCCACGGACCCGCCTGGAACTGCTCACCCAACGCGAGCGGCAACTGCTCCGCCTGCTGGCGACCGGGCTGACGCTGCAGCGCGCGTGCGAATCGCTGGGCATCAGCTACAAGACGGCGGATCGGCACAAGGTCAACCTGATGAAGAAGCTGGACATCCACGACCGCGTGGAGTTGGCCCGCTACGCCATTCGCGAAGGCATTATTGAAGCCTGACTGACCGGGGGCGAGCAGTCGCCGCGGCTGCTTCAGTACGGCCCGCTCCCTAACGGTCGCGGCTCGGAACGTGGAGCGGTTCGTAGCGGAACGTGTCGGGGCGGAGCGCTCAAGACTGGCCGGCGAGGCGCAGCTTGGCCTTGGCCCGGGCGATGGCGTGCTGGCGCGCGGCCTGTTCCTCCGGTGTGGTGGCGGAACGGGCTCGGGCGGCGGCCTCCGCGGCGCGTTCCGTTTCGACGTTGACATCCTGCGGGAAAACCGCCTGCTCGGTGAGCACGGTGACCTGGTTGTCGATCACTTCCGCGAATCCTTCGTCGACAAAAAGGCGCTGCCCGCCGGAGGGGGTTTCGAGGCGCAGAATGCCGACGCCCAGCCGGCACAGCAACGGCGCGCGGTCGTGCAACACGCCCACTTCGCCGTCGAACGCTGGAATCGCCGCGAACGTCGCCTGCGTCTGCACGACGCGGCGCTCCGGGGTGAGCACGGTGCAGGTGAAGGTGAAGGTCTTGTCTGCCATTGCGGTTCGCTTGATACTTGTGTAACAGGCTTGCCAGACTGTCATGACCGGCTCGAAAGCCGGTCCCACATCGCTGCCGGTGGTCGCAGTCCCGACTAGCCCTGTGCTTTCAACTTTTCCGCCTTGGCGGCGGCTTCTTCGATCGCCCCCACGTACATGAAGGCCTGCTCGGGCAGGTGATCCCACTTGCCGGCGCAGAGTTCCTCGAAGCTGCGGATGGTATCCGCCAGCGACGTGTAGTTGCCCGAGAAGCCGGTGAACACTTCCGCGACGAAGAACGGCTGGGAGAGGAAGCGCTCGATCTTCCGCGCCCGCGCAACGATCAGCTTGTCCTCCTCGCTGAGTTCGTCGACGCCGAGAATCGCGATGATGTCCTGCAGGCTCTTGTAACGCTGAAGGATCTGCTGCACTTCGCGGGCGATGGCGTAGTGCCGCTCGCCGACGTAATTCGGATCCACGATGCGTGACGACGAGGCCAGCGGATCGACCGCGGGGTAGATTCCTTTTTCCGCGATGCCGCGTTCGAGGTTCACCGTGCTGTCGAGGTGGGTGAACGCGGTGGCCGGGGCGGGGTCGGTGTAGTCGTCGGCGGGGACGTAGATCGCCTGGATGCTGGTGACCGCGCCCTTGCTGGTCGAAGTGATGCGTTCCTGCAGCTCGCCCATTTCGGTGCCCAGCGTCGGCTGATAACCCACGGCGGAGGGCATGCGGCCGAGAAGGGCCGACACCTCGGAACCCGCCTGGGAAAACCGGAAGATGTTGTCCACGAAGAGGAGCGTATCCGCACCGGTCTGGTCGCGGAAATGCTCGGCCATGGTGAGGGCGGAGAGGGCCACGCGGAGACGTGCGCCCGGCGGTTCGTTCATCTGGCCGAAAACCATCACGGTCTGGTCGATGACGCTCTTGCCGGTATCGCCGATCTTGGCCTCCTGCATCTCGAGCCAGAGGTCATTGCCCTCGCGGGTGCGTTCACCCACGCCGGCGAAGCAGGAGTAGCCGCTGTGGAAGCGCGCGAGGCGGGCGATGAGTTCCTGGATGATGACGGTTTTCCCCACACCGGCGCCGCCGAAGAGGCCGGCCTTGCCGCCGCGGACCAGCGGACAGAGCAGGTCGATGACCTTGATGCCGGTTTCGAAAAGCTCCGTCTTGGGAGTGAGCTGGTCAAAGTCCGGCGGTTCGTGATGAATCGGGCGGCGCTCCTTCGCGTCGACCGGGCCGAGCCCGTCGATGGGTTCGCCGACGAGGTTGAACACGCGGCCGAGCGTCTTCTCGCCCACGGGCACGGAGACCGGCGCGCCGGTGTCGACGATTTCGGCGCCGCGGGCCAGGCCATCGGTCGAACCGAGCGAGATCGCCCGGACGCGTCCGCCGCCCAGGTGCTGCGCCACTTCGCACCACAGGGTCTGCATTTCGGTGCGGCCATGCACGGTGGTCTTCACTTCCGTGCGCAGCGCGTTGTAGATCGCGGGCAGGCTGGCCTCGGGAAATTCGGCGTCCAGCGTGGAGCCGATGACCTGCGTGACCTTGCCGACTTTACCGCTTGTTGCCGCCGCCGTCGCCATGACGATTACCTCGATTCAGCATCTAACGCCTGGAATTCAACACCAAGACACCAAGGCACAAAGAAACACTTTTCTAATGAGTACAAACTGTAAGACTACGATCGACTCAACAACCAAGACCAAAACACGCAGTTCTTGGTGCCTTTGTGGCTTGGTGCCTTGGTGTCCATTTCAAGACCGTTCCTACGAAATCGCCGCGACGCCGCCGATGATGTCGAGCAATTCCATGGTGATCGACGTCTGCCGCGCGCGGTTGTATTGCTGCGTCAAGAGCTTGATCATGTCGTTGGCCGCGTCGGTCGCCGCCTTCATCGCGACCATGCGCGCCACCTGCTCGCTCACCGCGGCGTCGTTGAAACACTGGAAAAGGCGCATGCGCACCGTCGCCGGAAGCAGAGCCTTGAGCAGTTCTTCCGGATCCGGCAGATAGTCGTAGATGATTTCTCGGGTGACCTGCGACACGGCGGCCGGCGCCTCGGCGGGCCCAGCCGGCTTGTCCTGCTCTTTGGACAGGGGAAGAAGGCGCATGGTCGTCGGGCGCTGCATGCCGGTTGAAATGAACCGCATGTAACACACGTCCACACTGCGCAGTTCGCCCTGCCTGAACGCCGCCATCAGCCCGTCCGCGACCGCGGCGACCTGCTCGAACTTCGGCTGATCGCCGATCGCGGAACTTGCGGTGGCCAGCGTCTCACCGAGAAAGCGAAGGTAATTGACGCCCTTCTTGCCATAAGCGTGCAGGTCGATGGTTTCACCGGCGGCGCGGCGCTCGCCAACAGCGCTGAGCGCAGACCGCATGACGTTTCCGTTGTATCCGCCGCAGAGCCCGCGGTTGCTGGTGATGATCAGCAGGGCCGACCTGTCCGCATCCGGCGTTTCGAGCAACGGCTGGGAGGTGTTTGTCGTGGCGCGCGAGGCCGCGGCGACCATGTCGGCGAGTTTGCTCGCGTACGGCTTGGTGGCCGTGGCGCGGTTGAGCGCCTTCTGGAAGCGCGCGGTCGAGATGAGCTGCATCGTCCGCGTGATCTTGCGGATGTTGCGCACCGACTTGCGCCTTCGAACCAGTTGCCTGCGATTGGCCATGCTCGTCGTACTCGTGGCAGCGCCGCAACCCGCGGCGCGCCGTCATCCCATGCGAAACCCGTCGCGTTACGCCGCCGGATTGTAGTTCCGCTTGAAGTTGTTGATGATCTCTTTCAGCTTCGCGGCGGATTCATCAGATAACTGCTTTTTCTTGGCGAATTCTTCGCGCATCTCCGGAAACTCGTCCGCGACCATCTTCAGCAGCTTGCCCTCAAAATCGCGGACCTTGTTGACCGGGATCGAGTCGAGCAGGCCGGTCGTGCCCGCGTAAATGCTGATCACCTGGTCGACCACGTTGAATGGCACGTACTGCGGCTGTTTGAGCAGTTCGACCATGCGCGCGCCGCGATCGAGTTGCGCCTGCGTCGCCTTGTCCAGATCCGTGCCCAACTGGGCGAACGCTTCGAGCTCGCGAAACGACGCCAGATCCAACCGCAGCGATCCGGCCACCTTCTTCATCGCCTTGATCTGGGCATTGCCGCCCACGCGGGACACGCTGATGCCCACGTTGATCGCTGGGCGAATGCCCGCGAAGAACAGGTCCGGCTCAAGATAGATCTGGCCGTCGGTGATGGAGATCACGTTGGTCGGAATATACGCGGAAACTTCGCCTTCAAGCGTTTCGATCACCGGCAGCGCGGTCAGCGAGCCGCCGGAGTCCGGAAACCGGTGCAACCGAAGTTGATCCTTATCGGGCAAAGTCTTCAGCCAGTGCTCGGCCTTCTCGCGGCCCTCGTTGCGATGGAAAACGCCGTGCTCATCGTCCGGACGGTGCTCTTTGGGCGCGCTCAGACCCTGCGGGTGCTTCTTGATCTTGCTGCGATCCTTGCTGTCTTCCGGCGTCGCCTTGGGCACAATCGCGTACTCATCGATCAGCTTGCAGCTGCGCTCGAGCAGGCGCGAGTGCAGATAGAACACGTCACCAGGATACGCTTCACGGCCCGGTGGGCGGCGGAGCAGCAGCGACATCTGACGATACGCCTGGGCCTGCTTGGACAGGTCGTCATAGACGCAAAGCGTGGCCTTGCCTTCTTCGTACATGAAGTACTCGGCCATGGCACATCCGGAATACGGCGCGATGTACTGCAACGGAGCGGGGTCGGACGCACCTGCGGCGACCACGATGGTGTAGTCGAGCGCGTGATGTTCGCGCAGGGTTTCGACCACGGCGGCGATGGTCGACTCCTTCTGGCCGATCGCGACGTAGACGCAGACCACGCCGGTGCCGCGCTGGTTGATGATGGTGTCGAGCGCGACGGCGGTCTTGCCGGTCTTGCGGTCGCCGATGATCAGCTCGCGCTGGCCGCGGCCGATGGGGATCATGCTGTCGATGGCCTTGATGCCGGTCTGGAGCGGCTCGTTGACCGGCTGGCGGGCGGCGATGCCGGGCGCCTTGAACTCGAGCGGGCGGCGCAGCGGCGTTTCGACGGTGCCCTTGCCGTCCAGGGGTCGGCCGAGCGGATCGACGACGCGGCCGATCATCTTCGGGCCGCAAGGCACGCTGAGCAGTTGGCCGGTGCGCTTGGCCTCGTCGCCCTCGCGGATGCCGAGGTAGTCGCCAAGCACGGCGACGCCGACCGAGCCCTCTTCGAGGTTGAGCACCTGGCCGATGGCCCCGTTTGAGAATTCCACCATCTCGCCGGCCATGGCGTTGCTCAGGCCGTAGAGCCGCGCGATGCCGTCGCCGACTTCGAGAACCTTGCCGACTTCGGCGACGTCGATCGTCGACTGGTACTGGCTGATCTCGTCGCGCAGCACGCTGGAGATTTCGTCCACCTTGAATTTCATGCGTTCATCACCCTTGGGCGCTGATGGTTCGGCGCCCGATTCCGCCGCCGTTCTATTCCGAGTATGCCCGTTCGCTGTGAATTTCGTGTACCGACCGCTCATGCAGCAAGGCGCCCAGCCGCTGCAATCGCCGGGCCACGCTGCTGTCGAGTTTGCCGTCACCGATGCGTACGATCAGGCCTCCGATGATGGCCGGGTCCACCGTTTCGACGAGTACCGCCGATTTACCCACGAGTTTTGTCGCAGCCGCTGAGAGCCGTTCGCGCAGGGCGTCGTTCAGCGGCACGGCGCTGGTCACGCGCACGTCGATCTCATGGTGTACGACTTCTACAGCCAGGCGGTACTGCTCGTAGATCAACGGGATCAGCGTGCAGCGCCCATTGCGGTTGATCACCTGAAGCGTGCTCAGCAGCAGGTCGTTCATCCGGCCGCGAAAGTGCTTTTCCAGAACGGCGGCCCGGCGCTCAGGATCGATCGCGGTGCTGGTCAGGAACTCCTGCATCGCCGCGTCGCGCTGCATGAACTCCGCGAACTGGCGGAACTCCTCGATGACCGCGCCGGTCGTGCCCGCCTGCTCGGTGAGGCCGAGCAGCGTCCGAGCGTAGCTGTCCGCAATCGCCTGGCTGCCGTGATCGTACTTCGCCATCGTCTGCCGCCGTCGTGTCCTGTGAACCGCGCTCAGATTCATGCGCGGCGGGCTTGCGCCCGCCGCAGCCGCACCGTCTTCCACTCGCTGCGGCCCATACTCTTGTGTTTCGCCCGGGACTTCCCTCCGGGCGCGCGCTCATCAGCGCGCCGGCTGATCAGTTCTTATGCCGCTGCACGCTTTCCAGCTCCGCGATGGAATCGCGAATCAGCTTGTCGTGGTCCGCCGCGTTCAACTCGCGCCCGACGATCTTCGCGGCGACATCGGTCGCGAGCTGCGCGCCGACGTCGTACAGTTCGCGGACCGCCGTATCACGGGCGACGCCGATTTCGCGCTTGGCGCGGACGATCATCGCCTCGGCTTCTTTCCGGGCCTCGTCCTGGATGGTGCGCTTGACCACCTCGGCATCGCGGCGGCCTTCTTCGACGATGTTGGTGGCTTCCGCGCGGGCCTTGTCGAGCTGCTCGGTGTACCTGGCGAGCTGCGCCTGCGCGTCCTTGTTCGCCTTGTCCGCGTCGCTCAGCGACTTGACGATGAACGCTTCGCGCGACTGCAGTCCCTTGAGGATTGGCCCCCAGAGGAATTTGCCGAGGACAACCAGCACGATCGCAAAGATCACCAGGGTCCACAGCGCGTTGCCGAAGTCGCCGGCGAAGGGGTTTGGCGGTGCGCCATGTTCTGCGTCAGCGGCCTGCGCCGTCTGAACCGCCAGGAGCACAACGGCGGCATAATTGAGATTTTTCAAGGGCTTCGTCATGGAATCCCTACCTGTTCGATCCAGCAAGGACGCTCGCGCCGGTTCGCGCGACAATCAAATCGCGCGAACCGGACGCGCTAAGTTCGTCCTCCGACTAACCGAGCACCGCCAGCAGCGTCACCACCACCGCGAACAGCGTGGCGCCTTCGATCATCGCCGCGGTGATGATGGTCGCGGTCGAGATGTTGCCCGCGGCTTCCGGCTGACGCGCCATCGATTCGACGGCGCTGCCGCCGATGCGCCCGATGCCGGCCGCACCGCCCATGATCACCAGGCCCGCGCCGATGGAACCGCCCAGCTTGCGAGCGCCATCGGCGTCCAGGAACGTCGCGCCAGGCGCGTGCGCCGCGGGTTGATCGCCAGCCTTGTCTTCCGCCATGGCGCTGCCGGTCATCACCAACATGCCGAGGACAATCGCCCCTAGCGCCAACCATGCATTCTTCTTGCTCATCCGAATCCAGCCTTTCTCGACTTCTATTCGGCGATCCTGCGGGGTTGATCGCCCTTGCTTCATCGCCATCGCGCTTCCACGCCTCACGACCCGACCGCCCCACAACCTGTCCGGGCATGGCGATGTTATGATGTTCGTCATTCACCGCGCGGCTAATGCGCGTGCGCCGCACCGTGCTCTCCTGTCCCGTGATCTTCATGGCCGTGATCTTCATGGCCGTGGTCGTCGTGATGCACGTTGACGCTCATGCCGATGAACAGCGTCGTCAGGAACGCAAAGATGAACGCCTGCAATGCGGCCACGAACAGCTCCAGCATGTTGATCGCCACCGAGCCGAGCACCACCGGAATGGTCACGCCGATCCCGGTCGCATAGCCGGCGGCGAAAGCGCTGACCGCAAAGCTCAACAGCACGGCAAGCAGGATATGCCCCGCCATCATGTTCGCGAACAGACGCACGGTGAGCGCGAAAATCTTCGCGACAGTGCCCAGAATCTCGACAGGAACCAATAGCGGCGCCATGAACAGCGGCCCGGGGCAAAAGTGCGCCAGGTACGCGGTCCCGCCCAGTCGCAGTCCGTTGATCACCATCATCAGCAGCGTACACACCGCCAGCGCGCCTGTCGTGAAAATGTTCGCGGTGGCGGTACCACCGACGTGCACCGTCTTGAACCCCGAGACGAAATACGCGACCGCATCAAACGGCAACAAACCGAGCAGGTTGCACGTGAAGATAAAAAAGAACACGCTCCAGATGTACTTGATGAAGCGGTCGGTGTGCACACCCAGCGCCGGGCGCGCCACGACGTTGCGCAGATACTCACAAATCATCTCGATGAAGTTGCCGAACCCCGCGGCGACCATCGCGTCGATGCCCTGCGTGCCGCGCCGGCGCGCCCCGGCACGCGCGACGAACACGATCAGAATGATCGCCGCGAGAATCATCATCGCGATCTGATTGCTCAGAAACGTGAAATCGCGCAGGAACCAGATCTGGCTATTCGAGATCTTGAGCGGTTCGGCCCAGACATGCTGGACCACGTGCGTCAGCGGATTGGCGGATGCGAGCATGGACATTATTTCGACTTCGCGTCTCCGTCAGTTCCCGGCTGGTCGCTGTCGATACGCGCCCAGCGCACAACCAACATGGTTTCACCCGCGAGCGTTACGAGGTACGCGATCGCCACCCAGACCAGCAGCGGCTTGACCGCGAACAAACCGCTCAGCGCCACCGCGACGGTCAGCCCGGCGGCTGCGAACATCCGCAGCGCCGTGGCGCCCAGCACGCGGTTGACCTGCCGCGCGCCTGTTCCGCCCGGCACACAAGCGACAATCCCGGCGATTCCACCCGCCAGCACGGCAAGCGCACAGCCCGCAAGCATGGCCGCGGTCGCGCCCTCCCCGCCGATTCGCCGGGTAGGAAGATAACCCATCCCCGCGGCAGCCAGTGCAAGCGCCAGACTGACCAGCATCAGGCGCAGGTACCTGCCGGCAAAGCGGTTTTGCGCGGGAATCATTCCCGGCCCTCGCCCTGATCCGGCCCCCGTCGCTGCCGTCGCGATTCCGGCCGCGATGCGGCCAGCGCCTGCCGCACGAGGTTGTACATTCCGCCGATCAACCCGAGCACGGCCCCGGTGATCGTGTACCGCGGGAAAACCTGCCAGTGCCGGTCCGCAAACCAGCCGATCAGCGTGAACCCGCCGACAGCGGCTGCCAGATCCACACCCATGCCAGCCAAGCGCCAGAGCGACGGCGCCGGCGGCTTCGGACGGTTCGGGTCATGGGTCTCCGGCATGGCGCATTCCCAGCGCCGGCTGCGACTTCGTTACGTTTGTCACAAGCCTCGGGAAAAAAATACGCGCTGCACGCGCGCTTCGTTTCCCGCCGCTTCCGCCAGCGCGGGGCGGTAGTCTAGCAACGTGCCTCCGGCTGAGTCAACCCCATGTTTGACAACAACTTGACCCCGCACGTTCCCCCCGCGCATTGACGTGTTTTCGACCTTGTGCTACCGTCTAAATTGGACGGAAAGTTGTCTTTAAATTCGGTTTTGGGCGACTGCCGAGTTCATTCCAAAGTGGGGTCAGGATGTTTGATTGCGTGGCAGTCGTCGGCGCGACCGGCGCTGTCGGACGGGAGTTTATCGCGCTGCTGGAAACGCGCGGGCAGAAGGCTCGTGCGGTTCGGCTGCTCGCATCGGCGCGCAGCGCGGGCCAGCGGATTGCGCTGAACGGCGACGAACTGGTCGTCGAAGAACTGACGCGCGACAGTTTCCGCGGCGTGGACCTGGCGTTCTTCAGCGCCGGCGGCGGCATCAGCAAGGAATATGCGCCGATCGCGGCCCGGGCCGGCTGTGTGGTGGTGGACAACTCCTCGGCGTTCCGCATGGACGCGAACACGCCGCTGGTCGTGCCGGAGGTGAATCCCGGCGACGCGAAGCGCCACCGGGGCATTATCGCAAATCCCAATTGCTCGACGATCATCATGGTCGTACCGGTCTGGCCGCTGCACTGCGTTAACCCGATCAAGCGCATCGTGGTCAGTACGTACCAGGCAGCGAGCGGCGCCGGACAGGCCGCGATGGACGAACTGACCAACCAGACCCGCGATGTGCTCGCCGGCAAGCCGGCTGTCCCCAGGCTGATGCCCTTCCAGTACGCGTTCAACCTCTTCAGCCACAACACCGCGATTGGGGAAAACGGCTACAACGTCGAAGAGATGAAGATGGTGCACGAGACGCACAAGATGTTCCACGACGACACCATCCGCATCGCGGCGACGTGCGTGCGCGTGCCGGTTATGCGGGCACACAGCGAGTCGCTGAACATCGAGTTCACGAATCCGATTACGCCCGATGAGGTGCGCACGATTCTGGCGAAATCGCCGGGCGTGAAGATCGTCGATCAGCGCGAGCCGCAGCACTTCCCCATGCCCATTGAGGCCAGCGGCCAGGACGACGTGCTCGTCGGCCGCATTCGCCAGGACATCAGCCAGCCGGACAGCCGCGGCATCGAGATTTTCATCTCCGGCGACCAGCTCCGCAAAGGGGCGGCGCTGAACGGCATTCAGATCGCCGAACTGCTTTGATCGGGCGATTGAATCCTTGGGATTAACACCAAGACACCAAGGCACAAAGACACCAAGAACTGCTTGTTTCTGAGTTTGCCTCGGTACACATCGTTCAACCAATGCACGGATTTATTCCTAAGAAACTTCTTCTCTGTGCCTTGGTGTCTTGGTGCCTTGGCGTCAACCTTCCGGCGATTAACACAGGAAGAAAACCGCGTTGCCGGCGTTAGAGCGGAACGGTGGCGACCACGCCGCTTGCGGCGTCGGCGCCGTTGGCGGTGAATGTGCCGCCGTCGGTGACGACCTGGATGGTGACGGTGCGCGCGGGGGTTGGGCGCGTGCCTGCGATTTCCGCGACCTCTACGGTAACGGTGTTGCCGGACTGGGTGGCCGTGTAACGGGCCAGGCGATAATCGCCGGTCTGGAAATCCCAACCGTCGCCGTCGTCCTCGTACAGCCAGCCTTCGGCGTAGCCGCCGGCGTCCAGGCTGACCACCAGCGTGAGCGGGTCGAGCGGAAACTCGCCGGTGTACTCCATGACCGGGCCGAGCGGGAGGATCGCACCGCCGCGGAGGCGCAGGTCCGGCTGATTCACGTCGGCGGCGCTGTTTTCGCCGACCAGCGACAGCGTCCGCCAGATTCCGGAGGGAAGCGCAGGGGCCGGCGCGGATCCCGGATTCTGCGTCACGTTTGGCACAACCAGCAAGTCCGCCCCGAGCATGAAAGCAATGTCCTCATCGCGCAGCGATTCGTCGGCGGGATCGGCGAAGAACACCGGGCGGGCGACGGGCAGGCCCGTTTCGCTCGCTTCATGGAACAGCGTGTACAGGTACGGCAGCAAACGATATCTCCGGCGGATCGCCGTGCGGCAGGTGTTTTCCACCGACGTACCGAACGACCACGGTTCCTTGGCGATGCCCACATTGTCAGAATGTGCGCGGCAGAAGGGCATGAACACGCCGACACCCATCCAGCGGGCGAAAAGTTCCGCCGATCCGTCGCCGACAAATCCGCCGATGTCCGGCCCGGCGAAAGGCTGAGCGGACAGGCCCATGTTGAGCACCATGGTCGTCGAGTAGTACAGGTGCTCCCACGATGCGACGTTGTCGCCGGTCCACATGGCGGCGTGACGATGCCCGCCGATGAAGTTCGCTCGGGAAAGCACGAACGGCCGCTGGTCCGGCTTGGCTGCGAGAATGCCGTCGCGCGAGGCCTGGGCCATGAGCATGCCGTAGACATTGTGATACTGGGCGTGGTTGCCCGCGGGCAGGCCGCCGCCGCCGCGATGCCACGTGGACAGCGGCAGTGTATGGTTCGGTCCGCCGAAATTCGCGGGCTCGTTCATGTCGTTCCACACGCCGTCGACGCCCTGGGCCATGTAGTTGGCGTACAGACCAGCCCACCACGTGCGCGTCTGCGGCTGGGTGTAGTCCGGGTAGTGCACCGCGCCCGGCCAGACGTTGCCGACGTACGGGCTCCCGCCCGCGCCGGTCAACACCCAGTGGTTGCCGGCTGTGCCCTGGTCGTAGACGAAATAGCCCGGCTCAAGCTTGGGCGCGGGGTTGATCATCCAGACGGTGCGGAAACCCTGCGCGTGCAGGTCGCTGTTCAGCCCGGCTGGATTGGGAAATCCGAACGGATCCCAGGTGAAGATGCGGAATCCGTTCATGTAGTCAATGTCAAACCAGATCACGTCGCAGGGGATGTCGCGGGCGCGGAACTGGTTAGCGATGTCGCGGGCCACGCTTTCCGGGGCGTAGGAGTAGCGGCACTGCTGGTACCCGAGCGCCCAGAGCGGCGGCATGGCGATGCGCCCGATGTACTCCGTCAGCAGGATGAGTACTTCCTGCGGCGAGTCGCCTTCGAACAGATAGACCGGAAACGCCGGTCCTTCCGCCGCGAAGAGGATTTCAATCGTCAGGTCGATGCGACAGCGATACGTCGTGTCCGCCAGCACGCCGAACGCGCTGCCGTCCGGACGCACGCCGAGCACCCAGGGATGCGACTGGTATAGGCTGGGATTTCCCGCACCGTACCCGTAGGCGTCGGTGTTCCACGCTTCGGTCGAGCGACCGTTGCGCAGCAGTGGACCGGCGATCTCGCCCGTGCCATACAGGCTGACGTCATCGGGAATATCGAGCGCGACGACGTGCCGATTGCCCGACTGGAAGAACTGGGGCTCCACCAGCCACGGCTGGGGCGCGCCGCCGAGGACTGTCGGCGTCAACGCCAGCGACATCGACGGCGGCAGGTCGGCAAGCTCCACGCCTTCGGGGTAGAAGCGCGTGACGCCCGGCCCCAGGTTCTCGGCGATGATCCCCTCCCCGGCTGCCCCACCGACAGCGAGTTGATACCGCGCGTAATCGGCCAGATCCACATCGCCGTCGCTGTCCAGATCTGCGGAGTTGCATGAGGGCGCGTCCGGGCCGGCGAGGCAGTTGGCGAAGAATGCCGTGTCGTCGGCATCCACGTCGCAGTCGCGATCGAGGTCGAGCGTGAAACAGCCAATGGTGATGGACTGCACGTTTATTTGCGCATACTCGGCTGCGTCGATGTGGTTGTTGCCGTTGATCGACGCGGGCACCTGGCTGAATGGAAAGATGGTTCCGCCATTGGGGCTCGAATAAGGCGCGAACGCCAGGTGGATGTTCGCGGGCGCGCTGCCAAATTCGCCGACGAGGTCGATGGTGGCTTCGATCCAGGTTCCAGCGATCACCTGGTTCGCCCCGCCGGCCTCGAACCAGCCTACCCAGCCGTTGCTCTCTTCGTTGCCGATATATGCCGACCAGTTCGCGACCTGACCGAGCTTGTCCCACGGGGCGGAGCGCAACGTGCCCGGCGTCTGGGCGAGGAAGATGAAGTGGTCGTTGCCTTCAACGGCGCGCGGCGCCGCGAGATAGAGCGTCGTGCCGCGGACGCCCGCATAGAGCGCGTAGCCGTTGTTCTGGCCGATGAGCACCGCATCGGCGTCCAGTTCGCCGTCGATGGTCCATTGGTTCACGGTTTCGCCGATGGCGTAGAGATGCCAGTCCGCGCCGTCGTTGTTGTCCCAGGTGCCCGCGCCGTTCTGAAAAACGAAGTCAAGCTGATAGGCGGCGGCCGAGACGTTGATGGTGATTTCCCAAACACCCTCACCCGCGTTCCAGGTCATCGCGGGATCGGGACTGGCGGTCGGATTCCACCCGTTGATGCCGTGGTGCAAATAAACTTGGGCGGCGCCGGCGAGCACGCGTCCGGCGGGATCGTACTGGATGGTGACCTGCTCGCCGGCCTGCACCGGGTAGGGGTCCACCGCGACAGTCCCACTGTAAAGTGCGGCTGACGAGAGCAGGATTAGAACGATGGTGATAGACCACGAAAACGCCCGAGTTGACCGTCGCATCGCAGCTCCTTCCGCTCCCGGCAAGTCTGTTACCCAACTCAGGGCAGTCTAGCGAAATCGGGTATGTCCGGCCAACGACAATCCCCATCAAAGTCACCCCATGTATTTCCAAATCTCGTCCAGAATCGCCAGGGAGCCGACGACACTGGATTGAGCCCGACTCCGTGTACGGCTGGGGTTTGAGAATCAGGAGCACACCATCGGCACGCAAGCCGAGGCCAGGCAAGAAAAGGGCGGGACGCCCACGCCGCATCGCATGGACCGCCCCGCCCTGAGTTTCACAACCACGATTGTGGCGTAAATGCCTCGCCAGCTTATTCCACGGTGGTGGCGAGATACGCCGACAGGTCCGCGTAATCCTGTGCCGAAACAGTCAGCGCGGCGTGGATCGCCGCCTCGTTGACACCCGCTTCGAGTTCGGCGGCGGTCTTGCCGCGCAGGTCCGGCCCGATGCCGCCCGCGCCGCCCGCGCCGTGACACGCCTGGCAACTTGCGGCGTAAAGGGTCGAGCCAGCCTCGGGATCGCCCTCGAGTTCATCGGGAATACACTCGCCATCGACGCACGTCTGGCCTTCGTCGCACGTCACACCTTCGCAGGGATCGACTGCGACACATTCGCCGTTCACGCAGGTCTGACCTTCGTCGCAGGTCACGCCTTCGCACGGATCGTCCGCGACACATTCGCCGTTGACACAGGTCTGGCCTTCGTCGCAGGTCACGCCTTCGCACGGGTCGTCGGCAACACATTCGCCGTTGACGCAGGTCTGGCCATTGGAGCAAACCACGTTGTCGCATGGGTCGCCGCCGTTGGTCTGGCGTTCAAGCACCAGTGCACCCTGGGGAATGGTGATTGTTCCCGTTTCGACTTCAATCACCGCGTCAAGCGTGCCCGTCAGCGTGTCTTCGTCATCGGAAAGTGTCGCCGTGTACACGGCGGCGCCGCCCGACCGCGGGATGGTGATCACCACCGCGTTGCTGTTGACGTCGCTCGTTGCGTTCTGCGGGGAGAGTTCGGCGGTGGCGTTGTTACTGGGCCGCGTCGCCTCGATCTTCGTGAGAATTCCGTTGGAGTCGAAAGTCAACGTGACCTCGAGGTCGTCGAGGTTGGTGGACTTCCATTCACCCGCCAGCACGGCAGACGCCGGTGGCGTCACTTCACATCCGGCGCAGGCAACCACGAGCATCAGTCCGCACAAAATGAATCGTTGCATGTTCTTGTTCCTTTCCTTGGATCCACTCGTAACCCGATTTCGGATGGCGTCGACCGCGCCGTCGAGCCGTCCGATTCGGTATAGAATCTACCGAATTCCCGCAAGTTCGCAAGCAGCCGCAAGGCGCTGACACCACCGCTGCAACGCGACATTTCCCCGCCTGGTGCACAAACTGCGCAGTTAAACAGAACCACAGGTGGGCCCGCAACGCGGCGGCGCGCTCCATGGCGATACATTCCCGTGGGTTTGGCTGGCAGGATGCGGGCAATGGTTAACGTCAGTACAATGTCCTTCAAGCCCGGCGTCGGCGGCGCAACCCCGTTACCAGTATCGCGAACACGATGAGGAGTCGAACATGCATCGTCCCATACACTTCGAAATGCAGGTGCCCGATCCGCAGGTGGTTCTTCCGTTTTATGAGCGCGCGTTCGGCTGGAAGTTCACGAAGTGGGACGGTCCGTTCGAGTATTGGCTCGCGTTCACCGGTGACGAAGCGAATCCTGGAATCAACGGCGGCCTGATGCGCGCGCCCGACGGGCAACCGCGCACGGTGAACACGCTGAAGACAGCGAATGTGGACGACGCATGTGCGAAAGTCGTGGCCAACGGCGGTGTGGTGGTCGTACCGAAAATGGCCATTGCCGGAGTGGGCTATGTTGCGTACTGCACCGATCCGGGCGGCGGTCTGTTCGGCGTCATGCACTACGACCCGAATGCCGCGTGACTGAGTCGCCCGGTGGCGCAGCTCGCTCAGCCCGCGGCGGTTCCACGCAGTTGTTTCACTTCGCTTAGCCAGCGCTCGGCGAGTTCGCGCCGCGCCGGATTGGCGGCCCGACTGATCACCTCAGTGAGCAGGCGCTCCGCGGCGTCATACCGCTTGAGTTCACGTGCGTTGATGATGCCCAGCAGCAGGCGCACTTCGTTCGCGTCCGGACTCTGCCGGTAGCAATTGAGAAATCGCTCGAACGCCGCGGCAGCCTGCGGATGCCGGCCCGTGGCGTAGTATTCACGCCCCAGGGCCATCTGCTGGTCCGCGGCCAGGCACTGCTCGGGATCCATCGCCACCAGGCGGTCGTACTCCGCTGTCGCCGCGGCCATGTCGCCCGCCAGCACCAATTCGGCGATGCGGCTGCGAAGTTCGGTCCGCTCGTCCAGCTTACGCTCCCACTCCGCCTGCATGCGCGGGTCCGGCGGCGCGACGCGGGCGACCCGGCCGAACTGCGCCTGGGCGCGCGCCCGGGGATCGGCCATGGTCGCCGCGTAGGCACGGCGCTGGTTCCAGCGTTTGACCAGGGCGAGCACGTCGAACTGATCGCGCGGAAGCGCGCGGATCAGCAGCATGAGCATGCTGGCCAGGAACCCGAAAAAGTATCCAGCCAGGTGGGCCTCATACGCGACATTTCCGCCGCCGGCCAGCGAGGGCGCGACGATGTTGTCCCAGAGGATGATCTTCACCAGGATCATGATTGTCGCGGGCACCTGGAGAAACCCAATGAAGAAGAACATGTACAGCACCGTGACGTGGCTGCGCGGAAAAAGCACGAGGTAGGCCGTGGTCACCGCCGCGATCGCCCCGCTGGCGCCAAGGAGCCCGAACCCGGGATTGAACATGCGAAATCCCAGCGCTGCGCAGATGCCGCTTGCCAGGTAGAACAGCACGTAGGGCACGTCGCCGAACTTGGCGTTGACCGCGTTGCCGAAAACCCAGAGAAACAGCATGTTGCCCACCAGGTGCCAGGCGTCGGCATGCGCGAACTGGTGGGTCAGGTACTGCAGCAGACGCGGTGCGTCGCCATCAAGAATGAAGTAGCGATCCTTGTAGTCGATCGAGGCCCGGCGCATGCCGTAATTCAGCACCAGGAACACCAACACGTTGATCGTGATCAGCAGAACGTTGGCGGTCGGCGTGTGGCGGACCGAGGTTTCTGTACGGATGGGCAGCAGCAGCATGATTGGCAGTTCGCGGGAATTCGCCCCGCGGCTGGGCTCCGGAATCGTTTCGCAATCAAGCGCCACCGGCCGGCCGGCCGGCGGAGTGCTTCATCAACGCATCCATCAGATGCACATACGACGCGCGCAGCTCGTGCAACACACCGTTCAGCGTCTTGCCCTCGTCCGCACTGAGGTTGCCCTTGGTCTTGGTCTCGAGCAGTCCGAGCAGATCAATGTGAAACCGGGCAAGCTCCGGGTCGGGCGGAATCGCTTCGCCCTGCGGACCCTGCATGCCGCCCAGTGCCATGACCGCCTGCATCGCCAGCATGTTGATCAGGTGGACGAAGCTCACCTCGCCCAGCGATTCGCGACCGCTGGACTGCTCCGCCTGTTCCGCGAGCCGCTCCTTTTCGCGCTCGGCCTCCTGCTTCCAGTCCGAGTCGATATGGATCTTCGGTGCTTCGGAATCGCTCATCGATCGTCTCCGGGGCTAGGCGGCCTGTGGGCTCCGCACTTACGCCCATCCAGCCGCGTCCGGCACGGCGCCGGTTCAGCGGGGTTGCGACCGGCAAGGCTACACTATAGTCGCTCGGCTGAACTGCGTCACGTCCGGCAGATTCGCGAGCAGTTGCCGCAGGTCGCCGCGCCGATGCATGGCGAAGAAGAAATCGCGCTTTCCGGCCACTTGGCGCAGTAAGTCTGCGTGCTCGCGACTGGATAGCTCCTCGCCGATGCGGCCAGCCGCGTCGCGCGCGGATTCACCCAGTTCGGCATTGAGCGCCCGGATGCGCGCGAACACCGTGCGGCGCGCGCGATGATCCGCGGGGTGGTCGCGGCGCAGGCGCAGCGATTCGGCGATGAGCGCTTCTTTCTCGGTGACCCGCGCACGTCCCGTGTCGGGAGTCAGGTAGCGCTGTGGATTGAAGTGTACATCGCGCATGCGCCAGCGCGCACGGCGCAAGCCTTCCACCGACGCGTCGCCGTTCGCGATGGGCAAGCGCAGCGTCGCGGAAACACACGCCATCGCCGGCGGCGCGATCCCAAAAAAACGCCGGATGATGTCGTCCGTGATGCGATCGTACTTCGCCCCGCCGATGCCATGAATAAACAGGTCGGCGAAGAGCAATCGGGCCCAGAGCGTGAGCATGAGCGCCCGCGGACGAATGCGCCACGGCGAAAGGAGTTTCAGTTCCGCGCTCAACCGCGACCAGTCGCCGACGGACGCCGGATCGAGTTCGCAGATCGCGTCCCGGTCCGCGCAAAGCTGCAGAGCGGATCCGCTGCGCCGAACGAACAGCCGCCGTCGCGGCTCGCCGGAGCGATAGACCCACAACGCGGTCTCGCATTCGTCGTGGGCGATGTGCAGGTCGGGAATCGGGCGGTGGGCCCCGCGCACGCGATAGCGGCGGCGATATTCGGCGAGAGCCGCGTTGTAGTCAGCCGCCATCCGCCACGCATCGCCGATGAGCACACTGAGCAGCGGCCCGCACCAGAGCGCACTCACCCGGCGATCGTCGACATGTACGCCAAGTTCCTGTTCAACCGAGCGCCGGGCCGCGACAGCCTGCTCCACCCAGTCGGGGGCGCCGACACCTTGAGAATACACCTCGAAAAAACGGGGAAGCATGCTTTCCACATAGAGCGGCCCCAACGCAGCACGCATTTCTTTGTGCAACGCATCGCACGCATGGGCGTCGGCCGGCGGCATGCCTTCGATCGCGGCGCCGTGCGGCCAGTCCGCATAGCGCACGCAGGTCAGGCGCACCCCGCCGTCCGTCAGCAGCGGCGCGTTCAGCGACAACGAAGCCGGCGCGTCGTGGTCGACGACCAGGTTCACCGCCACGCCGTCCAGTGCCTCGGCGAGGCGCGCCGCGACAACGTGCTTGGCCCAGACACCTGCATGGATGAATTCAGGTTGATGTCCGGTGACGATGACCGGCCGGTCCCCACAGCCGTGCGCGGCACGAAGGGCGGTTCGCGCTTCGCCCACACCAACCTGTCCCAACGTGAAAGTGTGCCGCTTCGAATCATGGCGATTGGAACGGACCAGCGCGGCGATTTGCGGCGCCGCGGGTTCAACCAGCACACCGCCGGATTCCGCGGGCGCTTGCAGGCGTGAGAAATCCAACGTCGTTTCCAAGGGTCGTTCAGCGCTCGCCGCCGCAGGATCGGGCACGCACGTTCGAATCTTGGCGGCATGGTTGCGAGGTCGCAGCGAGCGCGCGCAGCGTGGACTCGAACACCTCGACGTAATGACGGTAACGCACGGTGGGGTTGTCCAGTTCTCCGCCGAAGTGCCGATTGGGATCGTTATACACCAGCCGCACCGGCAGTTCCTCAATGGTCAATCCGTGGTGCACCGCCTGCGGCCAGAACTCCATAGGGAATGCGTAACCACGTTCCTGAAGCCGTAAGCAACGCAGCGCCGAAACACGGTACGCTTTGAATCCGCAGAACGCATCGGTCAGCGCCAACCGCAGCCGGCGGTTGAGCAGCGCCGTAATCTTGAGGTTGATCGACCGGCGATCCGCCGGAGGCAGATCATTGCCCGCGTGCGCACGCAAGTAGCGCGATCCGCTGATGATGTCCGCTGAATCGCGACGCATCGCCTCGACAAACGCGGGAATCGCGGCGGGTTCGTGCTGCTCGTCGCAGTCCATGGTGATCAGCCAGTCGTAGCCGTGCCGCGCGGCGAAGTCGAAAGCATCGATCAGGCTCTGGCCGTACCCCTGGTTGGTGGCGTGCCGTATGACGTGCAAACCTGGAATTCCCGCCAGCAGGTCGGGGGTGGCGTCCGTCGAGCCGTCGTCGATGACCAGGATGTCGTTTGCAAAAGCCCGCGTGCGCTGCAGCACAGCCGCAACGTACTGAGCCTCGTTGAAGACGGGAATCGCGACTAAGTATTTGATAGACAAGATTTTAGGCCTCCTTGCGGCCTGCCCTGACCGCAATGCCCGCGGCTGTATGTTAGCGCCTGGCTGGGCGAATTCAACCGGGGGGCGCCAGAAGAGGTGACGCTGCTTCCCAGCCCCGCTATCTTGACCGTGGGGCGCGGAAGAATTGTCAAACAATATCGGACCGCTTGCCCGATCTAAACGGGGAGGTATGCAAGCATTGCGGTGTGAACATCGCGTTTTTCACAGGCTCCTGACAGGTCTCGCGGTGGCGGTGGTCGCCATCGCGTCAGCCGGCGGCTGTGCCGACGTGCGCATGCACCAGGCCGAAGCCTATGTCGCCGCCGGAGATCGGCAACTGGCGCAAAGCGACATGGACGCGGCGCTTCGCGAGTTTGAAGAGGCGGTCAAGCTCTCTCCCAAACTCGCGGTGGCCCATTCGCGGATGGGCATTGTTTACCGGCGGCTCGGCGATTACGACCGGGCCATCGACTGTTTCAGCGAGGCGCTTCGCCTGGCACCGCGGTCGTTCGTGGACGCATTCAACCTTGCCCAGCTCTACCACTTCACCAACCGGTTGCACGATGCGGTCGAGGCGTACCTGCACGCAGCCGACCTGAAGCCGTCCGATTTCGACGCGCATCTCAACCTGGGCGTGTGTTATCAGCAACTGGGTGATTATGCCCAGGCCGAGGAACGGTTTTCGCGCGCGGTCAATCTCGATTCGACGCGTCCTCATGCCTTCGTCAATCTCGCGGTCGCGCTCGACCGTCAGGGCAAATATTACGAAGCGATCAACGCGTACCAGAGCGCCCTGGAGCGCGACAGCCAGCAGCCGCTGGTGCTGGTGAACCTGGCTTACACCTACCTCAACCAGGGACGACTGCCGATGGCGCGGCGCACGCTGGAACAGGCGATCGCGCTGGACAATTCGCTCGCGTCGGCGCACGAGGCGCTCGGATACTGCCATTTCCAGGAGAAGAAATACGAGGAGGCGCGGCAGGAGTACCTCAATGCGCTGGCGCTGGACCCTCGGTTGCCCGGGGCCTATGCCAACCTCGGCAGCATCGAGATGCTGCGCCACCTGCACCGCGAGCAGGGCGCGCGCGCCGAGCTCGCGATGGAATACTGGCACCGCTCGCTCGAACTCGACGCCAACCAGCCCAAGCTGCGCCAATTGGTTGAGAAATACCGCACACCGGCGCAGGATCCCAACACCGTGTTGCTCGACAGCGGCCGGCGCGACTGACCCGCACGCCGCGCACCAGCGCATTCGCGCGCAAGTCTCCCCGCGGCACACGGCTGGACTGTATTCACTAGCGATGGCGGTAGGTGATTCGGCCGCGGGTGAGGTCGTACGGGGAAAGCTCGACGGTGACCTTGTCGCCGGGCAGGATGCGGATGTAGTACTTGCGCATCTTGCCCGCGATGGTGCAGAGCGCTTCGTGTTTGCCGCTGTCGAGCTCGGCCTCGACGAGGAACATCGCGTTGGGCAAGGCCTTGATGACCGTCGCCTCGATCTGAATGCTTTCCGTTCTGGACACCGATCCTCCGAGTCGCCCTGGTCCGGCTGCGCTGTTCATTCCAGGATACAGGATAGTCGCGGCCAGCGGTCACACCGCCGGCGGCTGGCGCCCCCGCACCACCCACCAAATACGCCGAGCCATGCGGCAAGAACCCTCACCGCGCGCTCGGCGCATGCACTGAACATCGCGTGCTGCTCGACCGGGAGGGGCGATGCTACACGGCCCACCCGCAAGCGTCAACCGCGCCGCCCGGCTGCTGGACTTCGCCAGTGCGCATGATCGGCAGATTCCGCACGCCAGGTTGAGGCGATCATGCCGGCGCGGAAAACCGCGGCGTGCGACGGCCTACGGCATGACTTCTCGGCGAACGGTTCCGGGACGGTAATACAGCGGGATTCGACCGGTCGGCGTACTGCCCTCGATGAGCAACGCATCGTCGATAAAGATTTCGCCGGTGAGCAGAATGAGGAGATTGCCCTCGACGTGCCAATAGGCCGAAATGAGCGTGCCCGACCACGCGGTGGTCAGCAGTCCGCTCATCTTGGTCCAGCCAGTTGTCGTCCAGCTCGCGGTGAACTGCGACGTGTAGGTGCCCGTCGTGGTGTTGACGATCAGGCTCGCCTTCTTGATGCTGGAAAGCAGCGATCCCCGAACCCACACTTCGCTGTAATACGTCGTGTTGTTCTTGATGCGCGCGGTCACATCCTGATACGGACCGGTGTCGGCAAGCAATGCTCCCGCGGCGCGCAGGCAGAGCGCGCCCCCGTGGGGACTGCTGTTGGAAGTCGAAAGCGTGTTTTCGCCCAGTCCGGTCCACGACGTCAAACCCGCTTCAATGTCCCGGTTGGCCAGAAGGTGTAACGGGCTGTTCGCATCGGGAACGAGCACCGCACTGTAGATGCGCATGACGGACCCCATCGACACGCGGGTGTACGCGCGCACCAGGTCATACGGGTCGTCCGCGAGGTTTCCGTCGCCCTCGTCGACCAGCTTGAAGGCGATCAGGCCGTTGCGAAACGCCTGGTCCGAGACCCAGGTGTCGTTCACGTACGTGCTGCGCCATGTCTCGTCGTTGTTCAGCCGGTGTGCGACCATTTCGAGCCCGGAGCGGGCGAGCTCGTCCGCGGCGGCGCTGTCCGCGATCAGCTCGACGCCGCGCAATTCGACGCGCGACGTCAACAGCGTGCCCAAACCGATCACGGCGATGAGCATCGAAATCGCCAGTACCGCGGCGTAGCCCATCGCGCGGCGGCGCGCTCCGCCGCGCGGCGCGATGACGTTGCTTCGCATTGACCGGTATGGGAACCCCACTATCGCGCCTCCGCCGTCCACGATTGACTGCGCATCGAGGAAAGCTCGGCCAGCACGGCGCCGTTGTGGGACACCGTCACGGTGCAGCAGCGCAGGCCCGACTCGGTCGTGCTCTCCTGGCCGACTGTAAGCAGTTTGAGACGCTGCACCCGAACCTGGCGCTTCCAGCCGGTAAGCTCGGTCATCACCGTGCCGTCCTTGGCTTGCGGTGGCGACTCCTGCCAGTTGATATAATCGTCGAGATCGTCAAACAGCGCGCGCGTGCCCGTTCCGGCTTCCCCTGTTTCCAATCCATAGACGGTCGTGCCGCTCTGCGGGTCGGCATACGGCTGCAGCAGGATTTCTGCCAACAGCTCCTGCGCCAGGAGCAACCCGCGTTCTCGCTGCGCGGCGCGAAACTCCGTGGTGCGCGCGAACGCCGCGGTGCGCAGCGCGGCGACCCACATCACGCCCACGATCACGAGGCAGACCGCCGCCTCGGCCATGGTGAATGCGCGGGCACGCCATCGCTCGGTTCTGTGTCTCATGAGCGATCCCCCACGCGAACGGAGATGTCGCTGAAATCCGCAGTCAACGACCCCCAGGGCGCGAACTGCACGGAGCCGCCGCCGCCGAGAATCGTTGGAAGCTCGTACAGGAAAGTTCCATAGTCCTGCCCTGCGATGCGCACGTTGATCGTGTTCAGCGCGGGATCGACCAGCATGCGCATCGATACCGGTTCCGCCGAAAGTCCGCTCACACTGGCCAGCGTACGGTTCTGACCTGTCGCGGTGAGCGTTGTGACCGCGATGGACTGGGTTCCGTTGGCCGCCAGAGTTGCCTGCGCGGTGACGGATGCGCACTGCGCGCCGACGCAATCGGCGAGGATCGTGGCGGTCGCGACGTCGCCGTCGTTGGCCACGCGATCGCCAAACTTGAAGGCGATGGTGAGCAGGTCGTCCAAGTTGTGCGCCGGGTTGGTGGACAGCGGCGTGCGATCGACGGGAACGATCAGCTCGCCCCCAACCTGCATCTCGGTACCCTCCAGTTGTGGAAGGGGTTCGGACTCGATCAGCGTTTCTGTGGAGAAGTCAACCGCGCTGTCGCCGTTGCGATCCACGGATGGATCCTGACCGGCGGCCAACTCCCAGAACGCGCGGAGCAACTCAGGTTCGTTCACCGTGCGTACCGACGTCCGCACCGCCGCGGTGGAGTCACCGCCGATCTGCAGCCGCAGGTCAACCGCCGTAACGTATCGACGCACCGCCGTCTGGTCGGGACCAGGCCGAGTGTACTTGCCCATGACAACGTGCAGCAGTTCGCCCGGTGTTTTTGCTTTCCATCCGGATTCCGCACTGGATGTTTCAGCCATGCCGCTGGCGTTCTTGTCGTCATAGGCGATTTCGCAGATGTCCGAGTCCTTCACGCTGTTGACGATAGCGAGGTACGGCCGTTCGCTCGGGGCGATCTCCTTGACCTCGGCGAAGGCGAAATCCCGCCAGGCATAGGCCTCGCTCAAGCCGCTTTCGGGCATGAGCTGTTCCGCAAGGACGGTAGTGGTCGGCAGACCGGTGGACGCGTCGGCGACTCGGATCTGGATCGCGGCGACGCCAAGGTTCGCCCCCTTGCTCCTCGCCCGGACCTTCACGCGCGTAATGCACCACGAAATCGCGTCCGCCGGCAACAACGGCGCAAGCCGCTGTGCAGCCCAGTTCTTTTCCTTGACGGCAAGTGTCTGTTCATTGACCGCGGTCGTCCAGCTGCAAAGGTCCGTTTCGGCGGACGCGATTACTGCGCCCGGATAGGTCTCAGTCTGTGATCGCAGCGTGTACCCCAGTGAAAAATCATGAACCTGGGCGGCGACAGTGTTCGGCGACGCCCCGTTATAGCTGCGTGTGAGCGGGTCTCCGGACGTACCCGTCCAGGCATAGCGGATGTGTTCCGGCGCCCCGTCACCATCGCGATCCGCGACGAGAAATGTGACGGCGCTGGCCCCGCGCTCCGTGAATGCCGTCGCTTCGGCCAGCTCGTCGACAATCTGTTGTGCGACGGCACCGCCGCGGAGCACGCGCGTGACCGGCCGGGAATCGTTGGGCAAAGTCCGCGCGGCGATGACCATCGCCGACGACATGGCCGCCATGAGCACGCCCAGGACGGCCACCGCCGCGAGCAGTTCGACCAGGCTGAAACCCGTCTGTCGCGTTCGCCGGCTCATACGCTCCACCTTGATGCGGCCCGCCGCGCCATCACTCGATCTGCGTGCCGGTGATTTCAATCGGCACGACCTTTCCGCTCGGGCACGCGACTGTCGTGATTCCCGAGCTGCCCTCCGCATTGATCGCAACCTCGCGGCAATGACGGCCAACGCGCAGCACGACTTTGCCCGCGCTGGTCACCTTGCCGAAGCCATCGAACACCAGTTCAGCCTCGTCGCCGAATGCGGCCTGCATGAGCTGCGCCGTGTAGGGTTCGCTGTTCAGTTCCACCACATAATCCCGCGACGGGCGATCCGGATCTGGCACCTCGTCCAGCGTGTACTGATCATTGGCTACGTCAAAAGTGACCGTCCGCGCCGCGCTCGCGGCTCGAGCGGTGCGCTGGGCCAGGGCAATATCCGCCGCGACGCGACGCGCTGCTGAATCGACCCGTTGGCGCGCGAGCGCGCTAGCCACGCGCGGCGCCGCCAGCGCGCCGATGATCGTGATCACCATTGCCACCATTGCCAGTTCGGCCAGACTGAAGCCGCGTCGTGTCATTGCGCGCATCCCGTCTCCGGCGCGCCCGCCCCGCGCCCGAGTCCTCCGGTGGCACAGGTATTGCCCCCCGGCTGCTAGGTTCATCGGGGCGCAGCGTTCGCGTCTTAATTGCGCTGACCTGCGTCCGATAGGGGCAACGCTGTCGCGGTTCTACGGGTACCGGCCTGCGTTCCGAGCCATCCCAGCCGTCCGCCGTCCGTAACGACATAGTCATACAACCTTGCTTGCCCGGCGGGCTTTACGTTACGGCGCGCACCCGTCATCCTACGGTGGGAACACCGGCATTCGGGCCGGCGGTTCGCCGCATCAGCCGGGGGCGGCGGGTACGTTCAACACGAGTATTCGGGTGGAAAGAAGATGATCAAGCATGCGAGCATGCGCGTTCACAACAACGTGAGCCGCGGATTCCCTGCGCGAAACGCGGCGATGGTCCGCGCGCACCATGTCATCCTCGGAGCGATCCTTCTCGGGCTCGCGCCGGCCGGCGCACTGGCGGCGATACCGATTCCAAACGCGTCTTTCGAGGCGCCGCAGACGTTCTTCGCGTGGCCGGATGCCGAGGAGTGGGAGGAATCCGGTCCGGTCAGCGAGGATCCGCAACTGCCCGGCGTGGTGGACACCCTGGACACCGGCGTGTTCTTCAACAGCCCGGTCGATGGCGAAGGTCAACCGTCGCCGTTCTTCATCACCAACGCGGACGGCATGCAGGTCGCATTCATGTTCGCCGACGACGCGAGCACAATCGCGTTCTACCAGGAACTCGCGACGCCTTTTGAGGTCGGTGGGACGTACACCGTGAACCTGCTCGTCGGCGAGAGCTTGTTCTTTCCGCCGCTGACCTACAACCCCAACGATCCCAATCCGCCGCCGGACCCGGACCCCGCGCTTGTGGCGGTCAGCCTGTATTACGTGGACGCGCTGGGGGCAAAGGTTCACCTCGCGGAACGGATTGTCTCGGCGGACGAGATGCCCGACGGCCCGAACACCGGCGTCCTGCTCGTGGATGTCTCGACGACCGGTGCGGAAGTGCATTTTGCCGACGCCTGGGCGGGAGCGCCGATCGGCGTGATGATCCGCCCCGTGCTTGGCGAATCGGGTGTGTGGAACCTGGATCATGCCCGGCTGGCGGTGGATTGTGCGATCGGCGTCGCGGGCGACACCGACCTGGACGGCGACGTGGACAACGTGGACTTCGCGATGTTCGCCGACTGCCTGGGTGGCCCGGGTGCGGGGGCGCTTCCGGACGGGTGTCCGCCCTGCGCCTTTGAGCGCGTTGACGCCGACGCGGACGGCGACGTGGACCTGGTGGATTTCGCGGAATTCGCGCGCAACTTTGGAACCTGATGGCGCATGCAGTCCACGGACCATCCCAGCCGGTGTAGCGCGCCTGGCCGAACCGGCAGGTCGTCTGCGTTTACCCTCGTCGAGTTGCTCGTGGTCATCGTGATCGTGGCGCTGCTCGTGGCCCTGGTCGTACCTTCACTGGGCCGCGCGCGCCACGCAGCGAAGGAGACGGTCTGCCTCGCGCACATGAAGGGCATGATGACCGCGATCCAATCGTACGCGGTCGAGAATCGCGGCTGCATTCCCTATGGACCCATTGCTCCGCCGCCCAGCCCGTCGAACCTGTACCCGGTCACCGGACTGGTCACCAGCCAGATATCGCTGAGCGACGGGCGGCCGCTGGGACTTGGCCTGCTGCTGGCGGGCCACCTGGACCGCAATCCGACGATCCTGTTCTGTCCGGGAACTGACGAGCCGGTGGACGCGAAACGTGAGTTGTCCAAAGTCGGCAAAGCGCAAGCCATCAGCAGCTATTTCTATCGGCACGGGTCGAATTCGCTGGCGACCATGAACTCACCGATCGATACCTGGGACGATCGTATCCGGCTCGAGAATCTCGGCGAAAACGCGCGCGGCGACCGTATCCGCGCGCTGGTGGTCGACCAGAATTTCCTGACGGACATTCCGCTGCCTGCATACGGTATCGTCGTGCGCACGAACCATCGGCAGAAGCGGGTGAACGCCGGATTCGCCGACGGCCACGCCGAGACCCGGCACAACCCGGAAAAGCAATACTCCGTGAACGTCGGCCGCTTCCCCTTCACCGGCCCAAATCGGATCATCGAGGTGTTCGAGAAGCTCGACCAACCCTGAACGCTCGCCCGCAGACAGATCCATCTTCGGCACAGAAAATGCTATTCGTCCGATAAGGGTGATCGGATCAGCATGGCTGGGGCGTGCCGCGCGTCACATTCTCAACTTCAAGAACCGGCGGACGCCTCCATTCCCAGTCTTGCGAGCCGTCGCCCGGCTGAGTCTTTGTAGCTCGGCAGAATTGTACGGTGCTCTTGCATTTCTTGGAGGTGTCCCATGGTCGAAAACTTGGTGCGATCGGCGGCCCAGTGGCCAAGATGTCTGACGGTCGGGCTTGCGACCGCCGCTCTGCTGGCCGCAACGACGCGTGCGGATGGCCGAGCGAATATCCGCCAGGCTTTTTTTGATGTGTATCCCGCGGCGGTGGGCACCCCCATCGAGACCGTGCCGAGCCAACTCAACCATTGCGGCGTCTGCCACTACCGCTTCACCGGCGGCGGAACGCGCAATCCGTACGGCATCGCGGTGGGCAACGCGCTTCCTGGATTTCCCAATACCGACCAGGGCCGGCGGGACGCCATTCTCTCGCTTCAGAGCGCGGACCAGGATGGCGACGGGTTCTCCACGCTGGTCGAAGTCACGGACGTGATCAACTACGGTAACACGCCGACTTTCCCGGGACTTACGCCGGCCAACATCGGCAGCGTGTCCAACGTCACGGTCAGCGAGATCCAGGACTATCTGGTGCCTGCTGCCGGCGCGGACACGACTCCGCCGAGCGTCACTTTGAGTTATCCCAACGGGGGGGAGACGCTTACCGCGAACCAGGGCGTCACCGTGCAGTGGACCGCGACCGATGCCAGCGGCATCGCCGCGGTGAATCTGTACCTCTCGCTGGACGGCGGCGCGAATTTCACGCTCGTCGCGGAGAACCTGGCGAATTCCGGCAGCCACACCTGGTTTCCCGCGAACCGGCCCACCGCCACCGCGCGCTTCCGCGCCGAGGCGATTGACAATGCGCTGAACGCGGGACAGGACGACAGCAACAACGCCTTCACCATCGCCTCCCCGCCGGGCGGTATCGCCCCGACCACGCTGCGCGACTTCGACATGCCCGGAACCCAGCCGTTCGAAACCGCCGCGTTCGATCCTCCGGCAAACTGCGCCGCGTGCCACGGCAACTACGACCCGCAGGTTGAACCGTATTTCAACTGGCAAGGCAGCATGATGGCCCAGGCCTCGCTCGATCCGCTCTTCGCCGCCAACATGGTGATCGCCAACCAGGACGCGCCCGACTCCGGCGATCTTTGCCTGCGCTGCCACCTCTCCAACGGATGGATGCGCGGCCGCTCGGTACCCACCGACGGCAGCGCCATGCTCGAGGGCGACAAGTTCGGCCTCGCCTGCGATTTGTGTCATCGCCTGGTCGATCCGATCGCCGACCCGCAGAACCCCGCGCAGGACACGGCGATACTCGCCGCGCTTTCCTTCCCCGGCACCTGGTTCGGCAACGGCATGTCGGTCATCGACCCGACGCCAGGCACGCCGCGCGGGCCGTTCGCCGACGCGACCGGCGGTCACAACGTCATCGTCTCGCCGTTTCATCGCGAGGCCGCGCTCTGCGGCACCTGCCACGACGTGAGCAACCCGGCATTTGAAAAAGACATCAATGGCAACTACGTGCCGAACGCATTCGATGCGCCCGCGACCAACTTCGCCGCGACCCATCTCGCGCCGGTCGAGCGCACCTACAGCGAGTGGTTCAACAGCGAATACAACACGCTGCAGGGCGTCTATGCTCCGCAGTTTGGTGGAAACAAAGATTACGTCGCCACCTGCCAGGATTGCCATTTGCGCGACGTGACAGGCAAGGGCGCCAACTTCGACCCGCAACCGCCGACGCGCACCGACCTGCCGCTGCACGACATGACTGGCGGCAGCACCTGGCTGCCCGGCCTGCTGGGTGTGCTTTATCCCGCGAATGTGAATACCAACGCGCTGCAGGCGGGCATCGTGCGCGCCCGCTACATGCTGCAGAATGCAGCCGAGCTGGATGCTGTCCAGCACGGCCGCACGCTGAAGGTCACGGTGACGAACAACACCGGCCACAAGTTGCCCACCGGGTACCCGGAGGGCCGTCGCATGTGGCTCAACGTGCGCTTCTACGACGCGGAAGGAGAGCTACTCGCCGAGTCCGGCGCGTATGACACCGGCACGGGCGTGCTCAGCCACGACGAGGGCGTCAAGATCTACGACGTTGAACCCGGCATGGACGAAAACGTGGCCCCCCTGGTCGGCGTTCCGCCGGGCCCATCGTTCCATTTCGTGCTCAACAATAAGATCTTCAAGGACAACCGCATCCCGCCGCGCGGGTTCGCCAATGCCGCGTTCGCCGCGTTCGGCGGCGCGCCCGTGGGCCACACCTACGCGGACGGACAGTATTGGGACGACACCGAGTACGCCATTCCGCCGGACGCGAGCAGCATCGGCGTCACGCTCTACTACCAGAGCACCAGCAAGGAATTCGTCGAGTTCCTCCGCGATGAAAACACGACGAACACAAAGGGCCAGGAGATGTACGACCTGTGGAACAACCACGGCAAGTGCCCGCCGGAGGTCATGGCCACGGTGAACATCGGAGTGCTTCCGCCGGTCCCCGGCGATCATGACGGCGATGGCGACGTCGATCTCGACGACTACGCCGAGTTTCCGGCGTGTATGGCTGGTCCTGGGGGACTCCTGGCGACCGGCTGTTCGGCGTTCGACTTCGACGGCGACGACGACGTGGACCTGAACGACTACATGGCCTTCCAGTTCGCGATCTCGGGCCCTCCGGACGGCGCGCTGCGAATGGCCGGTGGTCCAGGTCTGTAAGCATGCTGCGACGTGGCCCGGGCCAGCTTGACCCGGGCCACTCAGCCAGCGCGCACGCCGCCAAACTGCCGCGGACACACTCGTGGCGGTAAGTTCAACACCCGCCCGTTTCCTCTATAATCGGGGAGGTATCTCGTCAGTGCGCCCGCGCATCCGCGCGACGCCGCTTGACCGGCTGCTCACTTGAAAGGCCTCGTGCGATGAAGAAGATCCGCCTGTTCACCCCCGGACCGGTGATGATGCCGGAAGATGTCTCGCTGGCCATGGCTCGGCCCATGGAGCACCATCGCACCGCGTTCTATCGCGACATGCTCGCGGACGTGACCGACCATTTGCGTTACCTGTTTCAGACGCAGCACGGCGACCCGCTGGTGATGACCGGCTCGGGCACCTGCGCCGGCGAGGGCGCGATCGTGTCGGCCATCCACCCTGGAAAAAACAAGGCGCTCAACATCAACAACGGGAAATTCGGCGAGCGCTGGGGCAAGGTGTGCAAGGCGTTCGGGCTGGACTATATGGATCACAAGATGCCGTGGGGCAGCGCGCCCAAAGCCGACGACCTCAACCGGCTGATGGACGCCGATCCGAAACTCGACACGGTCATCTGCGTACACTCGGAGACTTCGACGGCGACGATCACGGATATCGCGGCGTTGGCCCGCGTGACGCAGCAGCGCGGGGCGCTGTTCATCGTGGACTGCATCACGAGCTGCGGGTGCATGCCGCTGAAATTCGACGAATGGGGCATCGACATCGCGTTCACCGGTTCGCAGAAGGCGTTGATGCTGCCGCCGGGGCTGGCGCTGTGCTGCGTCGCGCCGCGGGCGTGGAAGCGCATCGACGAGGCGGAGTGCCGCGCGTTCTACAACGACCTGAAGGCGCACCGCAAATCCCTGCGCACCTGGGATAATCCGTATACGCCGGCGAATACGCTGGTGCTCGGCCTGCAGCAGGTGCTCCGCGGCATGAAGCAGCGCGGCCTCGAGAACATCTGGAAGGAAACGCGGATGCTCGCCGACGCCACCCGCGCCGCCACCGCGGCCATCGGGATGAAGCTCTACAGCCAGCACCCGTCGGACTCGGTCACCGCCGTCTGGGTGCCCGAGGGCGTCGACGAGGTCGCCCTGCGCAAGACGCTGCGCAGCGTCCACGGCATGCAGATCGCGGGCGGTCAGGACGACATCAAGGGCAAGGTCGTGCGCATCGGCCACATGGGTTATGTCGACGCGGGTGATACGCTCGCGGTCATTGGCGCGCTTGAGATCGCGCTGAAAGGACTGGGTCACAAGTTTGAACTCGGCGCCGGCCTGAAGGCGGCGCAGGAGGTGTTCGCAAAGACTCTGTAGGGTGGGCACCGCCCACCTTGCTGAGTTCACCGCGCGGCGTTGGTGCGCACGGGAATGCGCACATCATCGCGGAAGCCAAGGTGGGCGGTGCCCACCCTACGCCCCGCGGAGATGGTCCAAGAAACGCACGTTATTCGCGATCATGCCCGGATGCGCGCGGATCTCCGCGTCATTCATCCAGCGGATCGCCGAGACTTCCAGCGGATTCAACCGCAGGCTGCCGCCGGCCCAGTAAACCCGCCGCCATTCCAGGTGCAGCCGCCCGTCGTCGCGCAGCCAATTCCACAGCCGCTCGCCCGCCTCGACGGTCAGGCCCAGCTCCTCGCGGTATTCACGCACGATCGCCTCCCGCGGCGATTCTCCAGCCTCGATCGCTCCGCCGGCGAAGCACCACATGCCGGGCGCGCGGACGAACCGGCTGCGTCGGATCAACAAGAAATGTCCGTCGCGCTCCAGCACGCCGACGACGCCGAACACGCAGCCGGCCTGGGGAGTTTCAACCGGATCGGTCTGCGGCGGGATCAAGTTGGCCGGTAATGGGCGTTCCATCGCGTGACTCAACAGGACCGTAACCGACTGCAACAACCGCGCATCGACCAGCCATTGTACCACCTGATCGCAAATCAGAACCCCGGACGCCAGTCCGGGGCCGCGTGCCGAAATCGTTCGAAACAAACGTGCGACGCGGATGAAGGGGCGATACGTGGTCGTGCGTTGAGTGCCTGCTGCCCCCCACTGGCGTGGGGGGTTCTGATATAGCGACCACCGCGCGCCAGGGAATCCGCCGCGGTTCGTCAGATCAGAACCCCGGACGCCAGTCCGGGGCCGCGTGGTGAATTCTCAAGTACGGCATGGGGCAAGATTTCTCTGCACCCACGACCGGCGCGGATACCAAAAAAAGTCGCCGCGTGCGGTACGTCGCGACGCGCTGCGCCGCAAATGAAGCGTCGGCGGCGGGAGCAGTTCGCCCCCACCGCCGACGGTCAGATCAACCACAGCACTTCTGCGAAAAGCTGAACACCATCACGGGTAGATCAGCGAATCGGTCGAAGCGTCGTTGGTGGTGTTGTTCAGCGTCCGGAACCCAGGGTACCGCGAAGAGGCGGCGTTGGTGCCCGTCGGGTTGGTGCCTGGAAGCACACCACTCGCCATCGGCGTAATGGTGTTGGCCGCCAGGTTCAGGATGCTGCCCATCTTCGTGTAGATGTTGTCCTTGTCGATGCCGACGACCGGCACCTTTTCGAAGTTGGCGTGGCCATCGCCAAAGAGCACGTTTTGGCCTTCACCCGAGCCCGACCCGCCGTGGTTCGGCGAGTTGAACCGGCGCCAGGCCTGCGGCGTGGTCATGCCCGTGGCATCGTCCCAGTTCTGCGTGTCGCTGTTGGGCAGCGGAGCGATGCTGCTGCCGGTGTACGGACCCTTGTCGCCGGCCACCGCCATGCGCGGATCGATATCTTCGCTGGCGCGGGTCGAGAACGGGCCGTACGGAACCTGGTAGCCATAGCTCACGTTGTCGCGACTCTGGAAGTCGTAGAACAGGTCGATGTTCTGCTCGTTGGCTTCCTGGTTGCCCGAACTGGGGCAGATGTAGGACTTGGGCGTCACATCACCCGAGCGAACCAGCATCCACAGGCTGCGCGTCACTGAGAGCCGATTGGCCTGATCAGTAGACTGCCCCTGACGGCTCGGTATCTGCGGCGTGCCGAAGTCCGTCGGCGGCACTGCCGGATTGTGGAGGTGCCCGATGTCAAACGTGCCGGAAACGAGGTGCCACTGCACCACCGCGTTGGCGGCGGTGGCAAACGGCACCGTGGGCCAATGCTCCTGGAAATCGTTGGCGTAAATCTTGAACGCCGTTCCCATACCCTTCACATTGCTGCCGCAGACCAGGCGCTTGCTCAACTCGCGCGCCCGCGAAAGCGACGGCAACAGGATCGAGATCAGCAGGGCGATGATGGCCACCACCACCAGCAACTCGATCAGGGTAAATGCCTTTTTCTTTTTGACCATTGTGTCCTGACTCCTCTTACCAGTGAACCCAAACCAGTGTCGCGGTGGCGCCGCGCCGCGTCCGCGTGACCGCTCGTCAATATGAATCAGACCATGATTGCCAAACGTATGATCGCGCCCGGTTCAGCGAACTGCCGCGGAGCGATCCAGGGGTTCGGCCACGTCCGAAAACACGTTGCGACGCTTGCCACAACACTGTTCACCGCCGCGAACGCTCGCGACGGATTTTCCCAACGTTGGTTCGGTCGAGTCATCAGGACGCGCGGCGGCGATTCGGGTGGGGCGCCCGGCTGACAGAGCCGAGCAGTCAGGCATGCGTCCATTCAAGGTCATGCATGTCGACGCGGACCACACCCATCGCCTGACGGCTCAAAAACCGCCCGCCGCTGCGCGTAACGCTGCGCGGACGCCCCTTGCCGCAGGCGCGTCTTGAACACCCCAGGCACACAGAAACCCGGGCGTTCGTCGGTGGGATCACGGGGTGGGAATCGAAGGCAAGACACCGTTGCCGACTCGCCAGCCAGGCTGGCAGCGGCTGAATCATCAAGCGCGAATGAATGTATGATGGCTACTCAAAATCGAAATAATCGGCGCTTCCCAGTACCGCGATCTCACTTACCCATGAATGTTACCAATGGTTTTCGTAGCAGTCAACGCACAACCGACTGCGATTATCGCTTGCCCAGACTCTCGTTGCGGCTTCGTTCGTGCTCGCCTACCGCACTATCAAGGCCGGGTAATGTCCAGCGAATCTCTACCCCGACATTCTGCCATGGGGAGCCAATCACGATGTTCGAAACCTGCGAATAATTAAAGCCTCACTTTGTGAACCCGAATCCGGTGCAACTGGTTCGTACCCAGGCCCGCGTTTGCCGCGGCTGCCAGGTACGCCGGTGGTCCATTGGATCCCGCGATGCGCGGCAGGTTCAGCGTCGCACGCACATGATCCACCACTTGCAGACCCACTACGTCCAGCGCGACCGGGTCCAGCCCGCCCAGGAGCATGCCCGCGTCCCAGATGCACTCCTCCGCCGCCCGCGGTCCCTTGTCAAAGACGATGCGCAGCGCGTTCACCAGATGCAGCCGCAGCTTCGAGCGGACGGCAGGCAGGGCCACAATGTCGCCGATGTACGGCGAACAGCCGTGGTCGTGGAACTGCGCGGGGTGCTTGATCACGGCGTGCGACAGATTCTTCAGACAGCCGGTGATCCCCGCGATGTTGTGCGTCTTGAGGAACGGCACGTTGATGATCGCGGTAACCTCGTCCAGCCAGGCCGCGAGTTGATCTCGGCCGCTGCCGAAATCCACTTCGGCGCTGCTCCAGCCGCTGCGCGGCGCACGTGTGCCGGTTTCCGCACGAATTGAAGGGGAAACTTCGACCGCCACCAGTTGGTTGCGATCGAATCCCGCATCGACAAGCGACTGAACCAACGTACGCAACATGGCATCGACGGTGCCCAGGCCGTCGGCTCCGCTGCGGTTGAACTTCAGCGCGATCACATCGTCATTGCGCAGCAGAGTGCGCCAGGCCTCAGCCGGCGGCTTATGCGTCAGGCGCTCGAGCAGGAGGTGCAGCAGGTCGAGGAGCACGCCTTCGTGCAACTTTTGCGGCATGAGCACATCGTCGGAAACCGCCTGCACGACATCCGGCAGGGGTTGATCCGGGGCCGGAGTCGGCGGGACGGCGGGGGCAACCCGAGCGTTTCCGGCGAGCGAAACCGCGCCGGCGGTGAGTGCGCTGCGCACAATGAACTGCCGGCGCGAGAGCGGTTGCCGGGTGTCGTCCGCCGAGTTCTGCAGTTCAATTGCCATTTGCGCACGGGTTTGACACAGTTTTGCGTACCCCCTATAGCTATCGGCGGGTCTCCTGGGGCTGATAAATCAGGCCCGCTGCGACTCTCTGGCAAAGCGACCACCATGTCCAACACCTTTGACGCATTACGCAAAAAGGCGTCTGAATTCGGCCAGGAGCACCTGTTCTGCTTCTGGGAAACGCTTTCTCCGGCGGAGCGGCACGCGCTGCTGGCCGACGTGGCACGGATTGATTTCGCGCTGGTCAAGCGGCTGGCGGGTCAAGCCGCGACCGCCGCAGCCTCGTTTTCGCAGGCTGCGATCAGCGCTCCGGACGTCCTGCCGGCGGACCCCGATTCGGCCACGGCAACGCGTTATGCCCAGGCGCATGCGCGCGGTTGCGAACTGCTCGCCGCCAGCCGGGTCGCCGCGATGGTTGTCGCCGGCGGGCAGGGCACGCGGCTGGGTTACGACGCACCGAAGGGCACGTTTCCGATCGGCCCGGTGAGCGGCAAGACGCTGTTCCGGCTCTTCGCGGAGAGCATTCGGGCGACGCAGCGGCGCTACCGGTGCCGGCTGCCCTGGTACGTGATGACCAGCGAAGCCACCGACGCGGACACGCGGCAGTTCTTCGCCGATGAGCGGTACTTCGGCCTGGATCCGGACGAAGTGATGTTTTTCCAGCAGGGGGTGATGCCCGCGGTGGATGACGAGGGGCGCATCCTGCTGGCGGAGCGGCATCGGGTGGCGCTTTCTCCGAACGGGCATGGCGGAAGCCTGACCGCGCTGGCCGATTGCGGCGTGCTGGACGCGCTCGATGAACGAGGCATCACGGCGCTGAGCTACTTCCAGGTGGACAACCCGCTGGTGTCGCCAGCGGACCCGCTGTTCATCGGGCTCCACGATCTTGCGAAATCGCAATTATCGAGCATCGCCGTGCCGAAGGCGGACGACCTCGAAAAAGTAGGCAACTTCGCGAAGGTCGACGGCCGGCTGCAGGTCATTGAGTATTCCGATCTGCCGGAGTCGCTCGCTCGGGCGAAGAACCCCGACGGTACGCGCATGCTCGACAGCGGCAGCGTGGCCATCCACATGCTCTGCCCGCGTTTCGTCCGCTCGATCACAGGTGGAGGCGAGCTGCAACTGCCGTGGCACATCGCGAGCAAGAAAGTTCCGTGCGTCGACCTACGGACCGGCTCCATGGTTAATCCTGAAAAACCCAATGCACGCAAGTTCGAGATGTTCGTCTTCGACGCCATCCCCCTGGCCGAGCGGACATTGGTGCTCCAACGCCACCGCCGCGACTGTTTCAGCCCGGTGAAGAACGCCGACGGCGTGGACAGTCCCGCCACCGCGCGGCGCGACCTGGTGCGCCGGGCCCTGGGCTGGCTGGCGGCCTGCGGCATCCCGGTCCCGCCGGAAGTGGGCGGACAACCGGCGGCGACCGTGGAGATCTCTCCGCTCCGCGCACTGGATGCCGATCAGCTTAAGCAGGATCCACCGGACCTTAGAGGCATTCGAGCCGGTGACCGCCTGCTCATCGAATGATTGCCCATCTTTCGCGATGGCGATTCACCGCTATCTCGCGGCTGGACGAAGTTCCCTCGACTTTCCGCAAAACTGCTACAATGCCGCCGGCGTGGTTACGAAACTGATGCGAGATCCTGAATGACCTCGGTTGAAACTGCACCCGCGAGCCCAAAAACCTCGTGGTGGCGACATCCGCACCGCCGCCTGTACGACTGGGTGCTGCATTGGGCGGACACGCCGCACGGCGCTGTCGCGCTGTTCCTGCTCGCATTTGCCGAGTCTAGCTTTTTCCCCATACCGCCGGACGTATTGCTCATCGCGCTGGTGCTGGGCGCGCCGGGTCGTTGGTGGCGGTTTGCCGCGCTGTGTACGGCTGGCAGCGTCATCGGGGGTATGGCGGGCTTTGCCATCGGCGCCGGCCTGATGGAAACAGTCGGCTGGCCGATCATCCGCTTCTACAAGGGAGAAGACAAGTTCGAAGACATCCGCAAACTCTACGCCCAATACGATTACTGGGTCGTGCTCACCGCCGCGTTCACGCCCATCCCATACAAGGTGTTCACCATCGCATCAGGCGCGTTGGGAATGAACTTCGTTGGGTTTGTCGGCGTGTCGATCGTGGGGCGCGGAGCGCGGTTTGTCCTGGTGGCCGTGCTGCTGCGTTTGTTCGGCCGGCCGCTGCGCGCATTCATTGAACGGTATTTCGACTTGTTATCCTTGTTATTCCTCGTGCTGCTCGTCGGGGGATTCCTGGTCGTGAAATGGGTGAGCTGAGCGCTCGAATGCGTGGCCAGCGTCCGTCACCGTAGGAAATCGCCATGAGCAAGTCCATCTGGCCGCCTCCGCCCATCGGGGCAACGGCCCGCCCGAGATCGAACCTGAAAACGCGGGCGCGCAACCGCCTCACCGCGGGTCTGGTGCTGATTCTGCCCATTTGGGTCACGCTGCTGCTGGCGGGCTTTGTCTTTCGCCTGATGCGCGACGCGTCGCTGTGGATCGTCGAGGCGCTGCTGCTCAGCCCGTGGACCGCCGCCGGCCTGGAGAAGATCGGAATTTCGGCATCGCTGCTGCACGACGGCGGAATCGAGTCACTCCCGACCGTCGCCCGCTGGACCCTGGCGGGATTCGCCGTGTTGCTCACCATCGCGCTGATCTACGTGCTGGGTATGATCACCACGAACATCGTGGGCAAGCGCATCGTGAACACGGTGGAGGCACTGGTCGACCGCGTTCCGTTCGTCAAGACGATCTACCGCGCGTGCAAGCAGATGCTCGAGACATTCGCGGGCGAATCCACGCAGTCGTTTCAGCGCGTCGTTTCCGTTCCGTTTCCCACGCGCGACGTGCGTATCGTGGGTTTCGTGACCCGCGTCGCGCAGGATCCGACGACGCGGGAAGAGGTCTGCGCGGTGTTTGTGCCGACCGCGCCAAACCCCACGACCGGCTACATGCTGGTCATGCCCCGCAGCGAACTCATCGACCTGCCCTGGTCGGTGGAAGACGCGGTGAAAGCGATCATGTCCGGCGGCGTGCTTACGCCGGATCCGATGGTGATGCCAGCGCAGTTCGCGCAGAATGAGCGCGCCGCCGCGCGATCCTAAGAGGAGGATAATAACATGTTCAGCCTTCGACCGCGGGACAAAACGTTTTTCGACCTCTTCGAACGCGGCGCTGCCATCATCGTGCGCGCCTCCGAGGTGTTTCACGAGCTCACCCAGGACTACGCGCAACGCAAAGCGCACGTGGCCATGATCCGCCAGCTCGAGCACGACGGCGACGACATCGCCCATCGCACGTACGAGTATCTCGAGCGAACGTTTATCACCCCGTTTGACCGCGAAGATATCGGCCTGCTCGTGCAGCGTATGGACGACGTGCTCGACGAGATCGACGCCGCCGCCAAGCGGATGACCCTTTACGAGATTCCTGCGCCCAGCCCCGCGCTCATCGAACAGACCCAGGTGCTGGTGAAAGCGTGCGGCCTCGCCAGCCAGGCCATCGGCCGGCTGCGGACGTTTAAGAAAAAGGAGGGATTGCACGACCTTCTGGTGCAAATCCACCAGCTCGAGAACCTCGGCGACGAGATCAACCACACGGCCATCGCCGACCTGTTCCGCAAGGGCGGCGATCCGCTGACCGTCATGAAATGGCGTGAAATCCACGATCTTGCGGAACGCGCCATCGACGGGTGCGAGGACATCGCCAACACCATTCGCAGCATCATGCTGAAGAATGCCTGAACCGCCATGGTCACCTACGTCATCATCATCATCGGCATCGCCCTGCTCTTCGACTTCGTCAACGGGCTCAACGACGCGGCGAACTCGATTGCAACCGTGGTCGCCACGCGCGTGCTGTCGCCGCGCATGGCGGTGCTCTGGGCGGCGTTCTTCAACTTCATCGCGGCGTTCGGCTTCGATACGCACGTGGCCAAGACGATTGGCAAAGACCTGATCACCCCCGACGTCATCACACCGCACCTGATCCTGGCGGCGCTCATCGCTGCGATTCTCTGGACCAGCATATGCACCTGGCGCGGCCTGCCCATCAGCGTATCACACGCGCTCATCGGATCGCTGGCCGGCGCGGCGCTGGCCAGCGGCGGACTGGCGGCACTGTCGTGGGGCCCATTGGGCGTGGTGGCGATCTTCATCGTGCTCTCGCCGCTGATCGGAATGCTGCTGGGCGCGCTGAACATGATCGTGACAATGTGGCTCTGCCGGCACAGCGCGCCGCGCGCGGTGGATGGGATCTTCCGAGTGCTGCAACTTGTCTCCGCGGCGCTCTACAGCCTGGGGCACGGCCTGAACGATGCGCAGAAAACCATGGGCATCATATTCGCCCTGCTGATGAGCGTGCCGAGCCTGCGCGGATGGGCGACGCACGATGGCAATCCTGAATCCGAACACATCGCCTGGTGGATCATCATCAGTTGCCACGCCGCGATCGCGCTGGGCACGTATCTCGGCGGATGGCGCGTCGTACACACCCTGGGCAACCGCGTGACAAAATTAACGCCGGTCGACGGCTTCTGCGCGGAAACCGGCGGCGGCGTGACCATTCTGGCGCTGTCGCAGTTCGGCATTCCCGTCAGCACGACACACACCATCACCGGATCAATCTTCGGCGTGGGCGCGGTGCGCCGCCGCGCGGCGGTACGCTGGGCGGTTGGGGTGGATATCGCCTGGGCCTGGATTCTGACATTGCCAACTTCGGCGCTGGTCGCCGGGAGCATTCACTTGTTCATCCTTTGGCTCATTTGACTACTCGGGATTCCACACATCGTGAACTGCGCAGCGGACTGGGCTCGCTTGCCGCGGCAGGGTACAATCGCCTTCATGATCGCACCGCTGTCCCGCTACAAGATCTGCTGCATCGCCAGCGCGGCGGAAGCGCGCATGGCCGTCGATCACGGCGCGTCCGCGCTCGGCCTGGTTTCGGCCATGCCCAGCGGGCCCGGGCCGATTGAGGAAAGCCTGATCGCGGAGATCGCCCTCACAGTGCCGCCGGGAGTGTCCACATTTCTGCTCACCAGCCGGCAGGACGTCGCAGGCATCATCGCGCAGCAGCGCCGCTGCGGTGTGAGCACGATCCAGATCTGCGACGCACTGCCGCCGGGGGCCCATGCCGAATTGCGCTCCGCGCTGCCGGGTATCAAGCTGGTGCAGGTCATTCACGTCGTCGGCCCGGAATCGCTCGATGAGGCGCGCGAGGTCGCGCCCGCGGTGGACGCCCTGCTGCTTGATTCCGGCCGGCCCAATCTGCCGGTTAAGGAACTCGGTGGCACCGGCCGGGTTCACGACTGGACGGTCAGCCGGCGCATTCGCGAATCCGTCAAGGTGCCCGTGTACCTGGCCGGTGGGCTGAATGCGGAAAACGTCGCGGAGGCCATCACAGCCGTTCGACCGTTCGCAGTCGACATCTGTTCGGGTGTACGCCGCGACGGCCGGCTCGCCGAGGACCGCCTGGCGGCGTTCTGCCAGGCCGTTCAGCGGGCGAGCACCGGTTAGACTGGTTTTCCATGATCACGAGTCTACGAATCCTGATTGGCGGAATGTCCGCGGCGCTCACCTGGTCCGCGGCCTGCAAACCGGCGGCGCCAAGATCGGAAGTCGCATCCCCAGCGCGCCCGCTCGATCCCGCGCGGTATCCGCAGATCGAAAACTTCGTCGTGGTGACCAACGACCTGTTCAGCGGCGCCCAGCCGCTGCGTGATGCGCACTTTGACGCGCTCGCATCCGCCGGCGTGCGCACGGTGATCTCGGTGGATGGGGCCGTGCCGGACGCGGCAAGCGCGCGGGCTCGCGGCATGCGCTACGTTCACCTGCCCATCGGGTACGACGGCATCGAGGCGCCGATGCGCGTCGAATTGGCGCGGGCGCTGCGCGACCTGCCCAAGCCGATCTACGTCCACTGCCATCACGGAAAGCACCGTGGGCCCGCGGCTGCGGCGGTCGCGGCGGTGTGCGCGGGCCAGGTAAGCACAGCCGAGGGGCGCGCGCTGCTGGAGCGGGTCGGCACTTCACCGAGTTACACCGGGCTGTGGGCCGCCGTCGACGAATCTCGGGCGCTGCCGGATGCGGTGATGGATACGGCGCCGGCGGAGTTTCCCGAGCGCGCCCGCGTGGCCGACTTTACCGCCGCGATGGCGATCGTGGATCGTGCGTTCGATCATCTCAAGCTGATCCGCGAGGCTGGATGGCAGACTCCGGCGGATCATCCGGACCTTGTGCCCCTGTCCGAGGCCGGGCAACTGGCCGACGCGCTCGCCCCCCTGCCGGATGATGTGTTCACGCGGAATAAACCGGCGGACTTTCGCGAGATGATGCAGGAGTCGGCGACGCAGGCCGAAGCGCTGCGTGCGGCGCTGCGCGACTGCGACTTCGTCGAGTGCGAAAAGGCCATGGCCGCGCTGACCCATTCCTGCAAGCAGTGCCACCAGGGTTACCGGGATTGAAGCGTGCATGGTCCGTCCCGCCTGTCGCTCCCAGGCGTTCAATGAAAATTCAGATCCCTGCAATAACGATTCACGCCCGAGAAATGATGATGGTGAGGACAGCGGATCTGAGCTTGCCCGGCCGAGGATCCGCAGACAGGGTCGCTTTCATTGCACGGCGTCAGCCGGCCATGAAGCGGCCCTGTTCGTTTGCGCCTCGGTCCGATTTCGCCCTGTCCAGCCCGCCCCTTTGTTCACCCGATGCGAGAATCTCGGCAAAATCCAGCAATGCCCCGCCGTCCATGGGAATAGAATGAATGGGAAGGGTGGGTTTTCGGTGGTCGTGGAGCCGTATGCGATTGTCCGAGACCCATTTCCTGGTTGGAAGTGCCTGACGCGTTACCGGTTGGATGAGGGAATGCCGCGATTGCACCGTGTCGGTGGTCCGATGCGCTTCGGCTGCCCCACACGTCGCTCCGGTCGGTTGAGGGAGTCCGCGGGTGCGCCGCCAGGACGCTGACAGGTTCTTGGAACTGCTGGAGCCCGTGCGGGATTCGCTGCACCGCTTCGCCGTGCGCAACGTCTGGCATCGCGACCAGGTGACTGACGTCGTGCAGGAAGCGGTGATGACCGCGTGGCGGCACTTTCCGACGTTTGAACCGGGTACGAACTTCCGGGCTTGGCTGTTCAAGATTCTGCTGAACACCCTGTACCGGATGAACCGAAAAGGTCACCGGGCGCGCGCACAACGGCTGGATGTGGACATGTTCGATGCCGAGCAAAGCCTGGCGCGGGAATCGGCGTGGGCCAGCGTGCTCGACGATCCGCAGCGGGTGCTCGATGCTCTGGACGATCGCGTGGTGCGGGCGCTGGAGAGCCTGACGCAGGCGGAACGCCACTGTTTTCTGCTGCGGTTGCTGGAGGATTTCAGTTATAAGGAAATCGCGGATCAGCTCGAGTTGCCGATGGGAACCGTGATGTCGCACGTCTACCGCGCGCGAATGAAGCTGCGCGAACGGCTGGCTGCGCTCGCCTTGGAGGAAGGGCTGGTGCGCTCGCCGAGTTGAGAGAATGGCTGAGGACCTGGAGGGGGTTTCGGGCCGGTGAAATGATCCGGTCTGCGGGTTGGTATCATGGCGCAGATGACCTGTCGCGAATGCCGGAAGTGGTGGAGTCCTTACCTGGATTCCGAGCTCGATGCCAGCACGACCTTTGAGGTCAGCGAGCATTTGCGCACATGCCGCGCCTGCCGCGAGCGGTTCGAACGCGAGGAGTTCGTGGAAAACTGGCTGCGTGACCGGTTGCGCGACGGACGCATGCCCGACCAGCTCTGGGGAGAGGTCTGCCGGGGCGTGCGCGGCGGGCGCGGCGACCGGCGGCTTCCGCTGCGCCGGACGTTGGCGCTGGCGGCCTCGATCGCGATGTTGATCACCGCCGCGGTCCTCGTCTTCGTCCAGACGCGCGGCGACGATAATCTTCGCGCATTCGCCCCGCCGGGAGACGGCGCATTCATCACCGTGGGCAATTCCGTCTCGGACATTCTGCAGGATCGCGTGCCCAGCCTGGTCGCGTTTCGCGAACAGCCGCAGAGCGCCTTCGACGAGGAACTGCGCGTGCTCAGCCGCAAGTGCCTCGACGCCGAAGTGCACATCGATCCCGCGCACGGCGAAGGACACACGCTCGAACTCATCGGCGTCAGCGAGCAGCACGACCGCACGGGCGAACGCTACCTGGAGATTCGCCTGAACTGCTGCGGACGGCCCATGCTGGTGGCGCTCGCCAAGTCGGGCTGCGGCACCTGCATTGAGGAACTTCAGAAGACCACGGGCAACTGCAAGAAAAAGAGCCGCAAGGGCTGTCCCAAGTCGCCGCCCATCGAAGCGGAATCGACCGAGCGCAACGGCGTGATGATCGCCGCCGCCACCGCGGATCATTACCTGGCGGGCGTGCTTTCCGCGATTTCCGTCATGCCCATCGAGCGCTGAGCGGGCAAACGTCTTCAGCAGAAATCAGGCATCCCGTCGGTACTGCCCGTCGATACTGCAGTCTGGCTAACCGCGGAGCATCTTGCGGCGAATGACCAGTGCCGCTCCGGCCGCAAAAAGCACGAGCGATGCCGGCTCAGGAAACGCGGCGTCGGTGCCGGTCGTCGGCTGTGACGTATCCGGGTCAACCAGATCTGCTCCCGGCTGGCCTGGCAGAGTGCGAATCGGACCGCTTGGATGCGGCGACAGCAAACCAGATCCGATGGGAAGATTGATCGAACCGCCGAACCCAGTGCCCGTCGATCCCGACGGTGGAGCTTCACCGTCCGCGCTGGTGACGGGATGATGTGCCGGCGTGATGGTGACGGGCAAACCACCGCCATTGCCGGTACCCGGATTGCCGGTACCCGGATTGCCGGTACCCGGACTGCCGGTGCCCGGATTGCCAATTCCCGAATTGCCTGAACCTTGACCGCTTCCACCTGGACTTGGCGGATTCCAACCACCCGTGAACGTGACGGGATTGCCGATGCCTGGAGGCGTTCCATCTCCCGGTGACCTTGGATCGGGCGGCGATCCGCCGGTGCCGCTGGAACTGCCCGATCCGCCAGACGCAATCGGGCTAGAGCCACCGGAACCGCCTCCACCAGAACCCACCGAACCAGGACCTGATCCACCAACCACCGGCAAACCGCTACCCGTCGCGCCGGAGCCGGAAGCAGGCGCGCTGGGTACATTTGAACCAGGTGCGCCTGCGCCGAGCGGAACCGAACCGATCGTGGTTGTCGGCGGCAACGCACTTCCCAGTCCGTTCGGGCGGACGGATGTCACGGGCGATTCGGCAACAGGTGAAACAGGTGACGTTGGTCCATAGACGCCAACCGGCTGTTGCGGGTTGGCACTGTTCGCGGTCGGAACAGCCGGCGCGACCGGTGAGCGCACCGCGGGCGGTTGCGGAACCGCCACGGTGACGAATGGATCGCTGATCCCGTTGCCGGCCTGCGGTCGATTGAACAACGTCGAACCGGGCTGGGTCTGCGGCAGAATCGCCGCAGGCCGATCCGTCAGCCGCAAGGTCGGAGGCACAAACGCAACTGGCTCGTCCTCCTGACGCGGAATGTTGGCCATCTGCATGGCCGCGATGAGACCGAAACGCTCGCGATAATCTTCGCGGAGATTGATGTCATCCGGCAGCGCGAGGCGATCCGCCGACGTCAAACCCCCGCCGGTCCACCCTGATCGCGTCTGGCCCCAAGTCGGAAGGTGCGCGAGCCATTCATGGGTGGATGTTGAACTCGCGGTCCACGCGTTTGCCGGCCCGGACAAGCACAGTTCAAATGACGTCAGCGGCACGGCGGGCCGTTGAGGCAGCGGCGGCAGAAACAGAACGAAGCGCCGCTTTCCATCGGGCGCGGGCTTGGCAGCAGCGTCGGATTCGATTGAGGTGGGAGAGGCGGCTGTGATTTTGGAATCGTCGAATCCGTGAGGAGCCGGCTGAGTGGATTTGTGCGGCGCGGCACGCGCCCTCAGGGGCGGCTCCAGGACGTCCTGGTTTGGCTGAAGCCCGGGCGGCGCCGTCGCCCCGACAGCCGCCTCGTCGCCAGGATCGTGCAATTGAAGCGTCAGCGGAACCAGAATCAGCCCGCCCAGCGCGAACCCGATCGAAACACTGATCAGATGATTGCGCATGCCGCGCCTCCTTCTCCGCGTAAGGTCCCCGCAGACCTGCCCAGCCAGAAACCCCGCAGCGGAGCAGGGCGCTGATGCACCCCCAACCTAGTGAATCGTGGCGGCGAATGCAAAGAAAACCATGTGGATGGGATCGGGCAAACACCTGAATTTGCGGTCGCAGCGCGCGAGAGGACAAGGTTGTGCGGCCGCGCCCCCCAGAAAAGAGTGACCCCGCCGGCGTCGATCCTTCGAAGCCGGCGGGGCGCCCTCCCCCTCCAGGGACGGTCACGCCGCGGTCGCCGGATCGGCGTACAGCGACGTTGGTTTCAGATCAGCGTTGGCGCACGTCCTGCAGCATGGGCAGCAGCGTCAGGTCTGTGTCGACGACGATGCTGGTCGCGCCCCGCGAGAACACCGTGGAACCGGTGCCATAGAAATCGAGCAGCAGCAGATCGGGCGCCGCCTGGTATTCGATGCCGTCCAGCCTGAGGTTGCCCGGCTGTGCATCTGGTTCGAGACCGTGCGCCGTATTCACCGTCTGGAACGCCCACGGCGTGTAGGTCCAGGCGTCGCCAACGGCGTAATTCACCAGCGTGGCCGAGCCAGACAGGTGATTCCACGCGATTTCGTGCTGCTCGACCAGGGCCCCCACACTCACGTAGCGCACCGCCCAGGCCAATAGGTAGCCGCGCAGCACGCGGTCGCTGGTTCCGTCCAGCGCCGGCCGACCCGGAGGAGTTCCCGGATCCAGCGCCGTGAACGGGGAGACGCCCTTGGGAAGACCCGTACCCGACGACCAGTACGACGGCTCGTTCGCGGTCAGCTCGATCTGGACATCCGCCCAGTTGCATCCCGGGTGCGGCCGTTCGCCCGGAATCGCGCCGGGCAGGATCGGCTGATCGCCGTGCACAAAGTACATCTGCACGAGCACGTCCGCGGGGTAATCGTTGGTCAGTTCGATAAACGTATCCTGAACCAGTTGCCACACATTCGGAGAAACCTCGCGCCAGCGCAGCTCGATCTTGGGATAAACCAGCAGGCTGCCCTTTTGAGAAGTCGCCCCGCGCGGTGTGCCCGCGGGTAACGGTCCGAGCAAGGGCTGCGGCGAGTCGGAACCGGCTGACTGCTCCGCATCCCAATCACGCGGCGCGGCAAGGCCGACGTCCGTCTCGATCGACGCGACATCATCCACGAAGCCGCCGGCTTCCGGACGCTCGCTTCCGCCTGGAACACCGAGATCGTAGCGCAGGAAGCCCTCTTCCGCGCCCACGCCGATCAGCGGCATACCGGTCAGCGCCGTCGGCACGCCGTTAAACGTCAGCCGCTTCTGGGCCACGCCGATGAGCGGCGCCGCCACACTCTCCAGCGCGGAATCCGTACAGAGCACGCTAGCCAGACCGTTGATCTGCGCCTTGCCTTTGTCGGTCTGCAGGTTCATGCGCAGCAGGTGATTCGGCGCGCCCAACTGCTGGCCATACAGCGAGAACGGTGTTTCATCCCACAGCGTGATGCAGCGGTGCAGACCGGTGAACTTCACCTCGTTCTGGTTCCAGACCGTAAACGTCGCCTTCGTTCGCGGATAACAGAGCGGCGGCATGGTGCGCCGCGTGATCCGAGCGCTGCAGTTCTGCGTCGCCAGCGCTGGCGGAGTGCCGCACGTGGCGGAAGCGTCGGCATCGGCGGAGAACGTCGCCACATTGAGGTACTCTTCCGGATCACCGCCATCCAGCGCGGTGAACTGAGCGAGCTGCGCCGCATTGGCCACGATCAGCTCGCACGTCGCCGTACCTGACCCGCCGCCCGCGGGCACCGCGCCCAGGTTCGCGCAGATGTCGGCCGCGCCGTCGCAGGGACCGGCGCACAGGTCGCACGGGCCCACCGCGATGCCCGCGGACACCGCGTGCGCCACCAGGCTCGGATCGCAGACCTGTGCGTTCACCAGGTCTGATTCACCCGGATTCCGCAGGGTCATCTCGAAGATCAGCCGGATCGGGAACTGCGCCGTGTCCTCGATTTCCAGGTCGGTCGTCGGCGACGCATCCACGCCGCCGTCGTTGCCGTAATCGGCGGACACGGTCTTTTCGCACGCGTGGTCCGCGGTGCGCACGTCGATCGTCGCGTCCGCGACGAGTTCACCGCAGACGTCGCCGGCGGTCGCGCCGCACACATCGGACAGTGCGCCGACGGTGACCGTGTTCACGCAATCGATCGCCGTGCCGGCCGCGGGGAAGTCCGCCGGGACCTGCACGTCAAACGTGCAGGTCAGGCAGCCGTTGGTGGCAATCCCTTCCGCAGCGCACGCAGTAAGGTCCTTTGCGCCGTTCAGGTCAGCCGGCGTATCGCATCCGCCCTGAGGACAGACGCACGCGGTCACATCCGTGCCATCCACGTCGCAGACCACCGAATTGGCCACAAACCAGGTCGGGCAATTCAGCGTGTCGGCGATCTCGACGACGGTCAGCGGCAGATCGCCCGAATTGCACACGTCGACGCGGAACGCAAGCAGCGCGCCGGGGAAAACCGTCGCTTGGTCCGCGTACACCGCTCCGGGAGCGGCGGGATCGTCACAGGTGATTTCCTTGGTGAGTGTGAACGAGCACGTGTCAACGTTGACCACCGCCTCGTCCGTATCCGTGCAGCAATAGACCGCGTCGCCGCCGGGCGGACAGACGGATGCACCCTCAATGGTCACCTCGTTCGCGATCGACGCCCCTCCTGCCGCATCGGCTGGAATGACGCCCGCGCAGCGAATGACCACGCGGTCGCCCGGCGCTAGCGCCACGCCGCAGCTTGCGAGCAGATCGAGCTCCACCGCGGAACCATCAATCGGCAGCCAGTCCGGCGGCAGCGCGCACACTGGATCATCCACGCCGTTCAGCACTTGCGCCGTGCAGAAATTCGCGCAAGGCGTGAACGGACCGGTCAAGCTGTCCTCAAACCTCAGCCGGCACAGCGCCGGGTCGCCCGGATCGCCCGCATTGATTGCGGCGATCTCGAACTCGACGGTCGCGCCAGGTGTCGCGGGTAGAGCGTTGGTTCCCGCGCTGATCGGCGTGCGATCGGCGCAGCTTTCCACGCAGCGCACCTCTTTGGTGGTTTCCAGATCGCAGGGCGGCGCCAGGCATGCCTGGGCTTCGCACGCCGACGTCAGTGCGAGGTCGGCATCGCGGCTGCACAGACCGGTCGTGTTGATCGCGGAACTCACGATCAGGCCGTTGGAATGACAGTTCTCGTCGCCGCCATCCAGTCCGGCGAAAGCGTACCAGCTCGCCAGCGTGGGGAACTCGATCTCGCAGAACACGGTGACCGAGCTGTCCGGCGCAAGCGAGGGCAACGTCACACACTCGTCATTGATGCCGTCGCACGGAGCGGCGTCGTCGCACAATACGCACGGACCGACGATCGCACCGGCCGCGACCGCGTCGGCCACGAGGTCCGGATCGCAGACCTCCGGACTGACGATGGTCGTCTCGCCCGGATTGAACGTGGCCAGCTCGTAAATCAACCGGATGGGAAAAGCGTCATTCACGTCGCAGGGCATCTGCAAATCGGTCGTGAACGGTATGTCGTCGGGCTGCAAACCGCCCGAGTCCAAGCAGTCGCCGTCGTTGTTGATGTCCGCGCAGATCCGCTTCTGGCATTCCAGGCCGGGCACGAGCACGTCGATGCCGGCCGTGTCCACGTCCAGCGGACAGGGGTTGGCGTCCGGATCGGCGCACACGTCGCTGACGCCCTCAACCGCGATCAGATTCGTGCAGTCGATCGGCGTGCCGATGGTCGAAAAGTCAGCCGGTACAGCCACCTCGAACGTGATCGTCAGGCAACCGTTCGTCGGAATCGCGTCGGGCGTGCAGAGTTCAAAGTCCTTCAAGCCGTTCAAATCGTCGATCGTGTCGCAACCGCCCTGCGGGCAGATGCAGGCGATGACATCGTCCCCTTCAATGAACGCGGTCACCGAACCCGGTACGAACCACCCGGCGCAGGACAGCGAATCGGTCAACTCCACCGCAACCAGCGGCACGTTGCCCGTATTGCACACGTCATACGCGAAACCGACCGTCGCGCCGGGAACAGCCTGCACCAGGTCCGGGTCGAATACCGCACCCGGCAGCGCGGGATCGTCACATGTCACCTGTTTGCTGATTTCCAGGCCACAAGTGTCAATATCGACCGTGGCGGCCGCGCTGTCTGCGCAGCAATAGGTTGGACCAGCCGGCGGGCATGACGGAGCGCCGCGGACTTGCACCGCGTTCGCGATTTCTCCCGTCGCGTCGGCGGGAATCGTGCCGGCGCAAACGACGACCACTTCATCGCCGGGATCGAGCAGCACGCCGCATTGAGCCGCCAGATCGAGCGTGAACGGCACGCCATCGGTCCGCACGAATCCCGGTGGAACCGCGCACACCGGATCGCCCGCGCCGTTGATCACCTGCACCACACAGGTGTCGGGACACGGTTCGAACTGGCCGATCAGCACGTCAATGAATTCCAGGCTGCAGATCGCAGGACCGCCGGGCAGCCCGCTGTTCCGCGTCAGAATCTCGAACTCGACCGTAGCGCCCGGCTGAGCTTCGAGCGTGCCAGCCTCCGCGCCAAGCGGGTTCAGGTCCGCGCAGTTGTCCAGGCAGCGGAACGACTTTTCCACGTCGAGCGCACACGGCGGCGCGATGCAAACCTGAGCACCGCAGGACGACTCCACGGTTGACTCGGCACCTTCCGCGCAAAGCCCCGTGGTGTCCACGAAGCCCGTCGCCTGCACGCTGTTCGTGTGGCAGTCGTCGACAACGCCATCGCTGCCAGCGAACAACTCCCACGCTGCCCGGCTGGGAATGGTGAGAACGCACGTCGCCGCGACCGAACCGTTCTGCGGCACCGGACCGAGCGATGCGCACTCGTCGCCGATGCCGTCACACGCACCGTCACACAGATCGCACGGGCCAACGAAGATCCCGGCGATGATCGCATCGGCTACGAAATCCGGTTTGCAGACTTCAGCGTCCGCCAGCGGCGCTTCGCCGGGGTTGGTCACTTCAAACGAGTAGATGAGCGAGATCGGGAAAACCAGCGCGGCGTCGCACGCCAAGTCCAGGTTCTCGGTCGGCGCCAGGTCGCATAAGCCGTTGCCGTCCAGATCTGCGCAAATCGTTTCCGAGCAGTACACGTCCGGAATCAGCACGTTGATGCTCGCACTATCCACCAGTTCCGGGCAGAGGTCGCCGCCCGGCGCCGCGCAGATGTCTGTCGTACCGTCCACCGTGATCGTGTTGGTGCAGTCGACTGCGGTGCCCGACGTTTCAAAGTCCGCCGGGACCCTCACGCGGAACGTGACGGTCAGCACGCCGCCCGGTGGGACAGCCCCAGGCGGACACGATGTCAGATCGTGCGTGCCGTTCAGGTCGTTCACGCTGTTGCACACGCCGCCCGGGCAGATGCACGCGGAGACATCCGTACCGTCGACGTCGGCGACGACACTGGCGGGGATAAACCAATCGGCGCAATCGAGCACGTCCGTCAACGTGACTTCGGTCAGATCGACGTCGCCAGTGTTGGTCACGCGTACGCGGAAGCCTGCCTCCGCGCCGGGCAGCACGTCGGCCAGATCATTGAAGACCGCACCCGCCGCGCGCGGATCGCCGCACGTCACGTCCTTCACCAGTCCGAAGCCGCACTCCAGAACCTCCACGGACGCGGCTGCGTCGTCATCACAGCAATAGACCGGATCATCACCGGCTGGGCACTCCGCCGCGCCACGAACTGTCACTGAATTACCGATGGTCTCACCGCTGGTTGCGCTCGGCAAAACCACGCCGGCACAGCGGACCACCACGCGGTCGCCTGGCGTCAGCAGCGCACCGCAGGCCGCCAGCAGATCCAGCTCAGCCGGCGTGCCATCCAGCGGCAGCCAGCCCGGCGGAAGCGCGCACTGCGGATCGCCCGCGCCGTTGAGCAACTGCGCGGTGCACGTGTCCGAACACGGATCGAACGGCCCGACCAGCGTGTCGGTGAACTCCAGGCTACAGATCGCGGGATCGCCGGGACCACCGGCGTTGATCGCGGAAATCTCAAACTCGACCGTCGCGCCCGGCAGCGCGGGCAGCGCGGCGCCGTCCGCACCCACGGGCGTAAGATCACCGCAGTTTTCCACACATCGGACAGACTTCTCGACGTCAAGCACACAGGGCGGCGCGATGCAGACGTCCGCATCGCATGTGGTCAAGACCGAAGTGTCCGCGCCCTCGGCACACAGCCCGGACGTGTCCACGAAGCCGGTCACCTGCACGCTGTTGTTGTGGCAATCGTCAACTCCGCCGTCCGTGACGGCGAACAGCTCCCACGCCGCCCGGCTGGGCACGCTGAGCGCGCACGTCGCCACGGCTGAACCACCCGCTGCAATCGGCCCAACGGAAGCACAGTCATCGTCAACGCCGTCGCACGGGCCGTCGCACAAATCGCACGGGCCGACCAAGATTCCGGCGGCAATCGCATCGGCAACAAAGCCCGGTTTGCAGACTTCCGCATCCGCCAGCGGGGTTTCGCCGGTGTTGTTCACCGTGAATTCGTATGCGAGCGTCAATGGGAATGCCCCATCCACGTCGCACGCAAGCGTCAGCGAGTTGGTCGCCGCGTATTCGACGTCGCAGAGCCCGTCCGCGTTCAGGTCAGCGCAGATGGTCTCGTCGCACACCACTCCCGGAATAAGCACATTGATTTGCGCGTCGTCCGTATTCTCCGGACACGGATTTTCGTCGATGTTGTGGCATGCCGCCGGCGTGCCTTGCACAGTGACCGTGTTCGTGCAGTCCACCGGCGTTCCGGATGTATCGAAGTCTACGGGCGCCAGCACCTGGAAGGTCACCGTGAGCACACTTCCGGCCGGCAAAGCGCCCGGCGGGCACAGAGCCAAGTCATGCGTTCCATTCAGGTCCGCCACGCTGGCGCACACGCCGCCGGGGCAGACGCACGCGGTGACGTCCGTGCCGTCGATATCCGCGACAACGCTGCCGGGGATAAACCAATCCGCACAGCCGAGGACGTCGGTCAGCGTCACTTGCGCCAGATCGACCTCACCCAGATTCTGCATGCGGATGCGGAAGCCGGCTTCGGCCCCCGGCAGCACGTCGACCAGGTTGTCGAAGACCGCGCCCGGCGCGCGTGGATCGCCGCAGGTGGCATCCTTGGTGACGGCGGTCTCGCAGGCGCGCACGTCGAGCCCGATCGAAGACACGTCCCCGCAGGAGAAGAACAACGCGCCCCCGCATTCATCTTCCGGCACGCCGAGCACGCGAACGCGGTTCACCGGATCATCGTCGAAGTCAATCGATCCGGGCGGCGCCAGCCGGCCCTGGAACTTCACCACCACCTGTTCGCCCGGCAACAGCGGCGGATCCAGCGTGCACTGCACGGGGAGGCCGTCCCAGTTGAATTCGGTTGCGAAATTGGGGCACGCGGTCGGGCTCTGCACCGTCACGTCGGTCGGACCGTCCGCAAAAGCGCCCGAGTTGAACATCTCGTCAATCACCCGCAGCGCGCACACCGCGACCCCGGCTGTGCTGATGTTGGTTACGGTCACACGGTACTGCACGCACGCGTCGGCGGTCGTTACCAGTTCGTCCGGACCGGCGAGCCAGCCGGCATCGTCATCCAGACCTGCGGTTGTGCAGTCCGGCAGACAGCGCACCTCCTTGATCACGTCGAGCACGCATTCGTGATTCTCGATCGTGGCGAAGGAGTCGCGCGTCAGGGGCGCGGGTGTGCCGCACACGCCCACAAGTTCAGCCGGATTCGGCAACGCGGAAACATCCGCGCAGTTGCGATACCGGTCAATATCCGGATCTGTGCAGGCGGGATGCAGCCCGTCGCGCTCGATGAAGTCGCGCAGGCTTTCCTGGCTCGTGAAGCGGACTCCGCAAGTCGAGACGTACGCGCCGCCGGCCGGCACCGTAAGCGTGATCTCGCCCGCTGGACACATTGGACAGTCGAGCAGGGTCGCGCCGGACGCCGCGATATCCGCACAGAGAAACGCATCGGCAATGGTGACGTCTTCGGCGAGTTCGCCGGAGTTCGTTCCGGAATAGCGGTACTCCACGTCGATGAACCCGCCCGGCGGGATATTGGGAATTCGCAGCGCGGCGTCGGCAGTGGTGAAGGAGTTGGAATCTGCCGAGAAGCCCACCTGTTTGGCGAAATCAATCTCGCGGCAGAGCAGGTCGACGCTCGTCGAGTTATTGTCCTCGCCGGCTGTCGTCTCGTCCGGCGTGTCGATTGCGCCCGCGATGTCACCAACGAATAGCCCGCACGTGTCGACAAAATCGTCGCAGTTGCCCCCAGGGCCGCAGGGCGGTGCGCCCGCGACGCATACGCTGCCGGAACATGACTCGGTTCCATTGCAGTACAGCCCGTCGTCGCATTGAAACGCACCGGTGCATGCCCGGCCGAGAGTAAACGCAGCCGGCGAATCGAATGTCGCAGTCACGGACACCGCGTTGGTGCAGTCCGGATCGTCGAACGCGGTACAGAACGCGATCGGATCAGCCACCTCGGGCATGGCGAAAAAGCGGACCACGAGCACGTCGCCATCCTGCAACTGGCAAGTACGGTTGACGCGCGTGACCTTAACGCCTTCAAGCATGCCCAGGTGAATGGGAAGCTGGTTGCGGATCGCGCCGAGGAAGCCCAAGTCGGGATCAGCGCAGGAGTCGGCGAAAAAGCCCGCATCCAGCCCGAAGCCGGCGGCATTGGCGGCAGTGATCGGCGTGGTGACACCGCCGCGCGTCAACTCGGCAACCAGCGTCTCGCATTGCGGCGCGCACGTGAACAGGCCCGCCTGAGTACCGACCGCGGCCATCTGGTCATCGACGGTGATGCCCAGGTTTTCGTTGCCGGTGTTGGTGATGGTCACGCGATACTCAAGCTGGGCGCCCGGGATGGCCGTGACCGTCGACGAAAAAACGGAGCCAAGAGAGTCCGCACAGCGCACCTCCTTGACCACTTCGATGCCGGGCAGTGAGGTGCGCAGGGCGACATTGGCGAACTCCTCATCACCGAAATCGCCGAAGGACACCGCGCCCATGCGTCCAACCAGCCGCGCCAGGGCGAAGCGCCGCGTGCGCTGGTTGGGACCAAACGCGGCGTGCGACTCGACGCGCTTGATGACCATCTCGACATTGTTGTCGGCGGCGCAAAACTGCTGCTCGGTATCGATGCACCCGTTGGTCGGGTTGAACGCGTTGTAGCCTTCAGACGGCGGAAACGGCGGAAAGTCCGACGGACGCGCCGTCGGGAAGATCTCGACATGCTGGCCAAGGACAGCCGGCGTCGTGGTCATGAACAAGGGGATGGGCGGCGAGATCGTGGTCAGCACGCGCGCGTCCTGGTCGGTGCCGATGCCGTTCGGATTGGTCGATGCGGGATTGAAGATCGCGAGGTTAGCGCAACTCTGCAACTCGACCGAATAGCCTTCACCGCGGTCGTCGAAGACGTCGCCGGTCAGGTCTTCGTTGCCAGTCGTTCCGTCCTGCACCGTGCATGCCCGGCCATTGTCGTCCGAGTCATAGGGCACCGGACGAACACTTGGCGTGCTCGCAGTCGGACCGTCAAAATCCGAGATGTCCCAGGCCACATACAGAAAGCTGTTGTCATGATCCGGGCCCGGCAGCGGATCGGTATCGGGCATGTATAGGAACAATGAATGGCCGACGTTGATGCCGTTGGGATTCAGCAGCAGGCGCGGCTCTTCCGCATCGCCATCGGGACCGGGCGACGCGCCACCCGCATCCAGCACCTGATCGACCAGCATGGACGCGCCCGCGGCGATCGCCGCGGATACGTCGCCGTCCAGAAAGATGCCGAGCTCGCAGAGTCGTTGATCAACCAGTCCATTGGGACCGTTGGTGCTCAGCGAGGCGCATTCGCCGCTGGAGTTCGCATCCGCAAATCGTTGCCAGGCGCATTCGTCGGCGACCGATTGGATGCCGCAACTGGACATGTCGCAGGGATTGGGCAGAACGCCAACGCGGTACGCCTCAAGCGCTTGCAGCAGGTCGAACAGCGCGTTATCCACCTGCACGCCGGGCTCCGGGTCAACCGGCTTGAACTTATCCGGAATCGGATTACCGTTCTGGGCACTCACCACCTGCGCGCCGGACATCGATGGGCTAACCACGAACGTGACAAAACATAGCAGTGGTGCAAGCCGGTGATGGGAAATCGTCATCGTGTCGCCTCCGCCGCGCCGCCGACCGACGGCAATCCATTGCATGTCCGCATCAAACCCGAGTCATGGAGTTCAATCTGCGTTTGCTGCTTGTCCCTGGTCCGGCCGAACGAGCGCACGTCTGGTGAACGCGAAGCTCGCTACCGATCGACCTGACAGGAAGTGTCACCATCCGCTGGGGCCAGCTCGCGGATGGTTCAGATTGTTCCCCTCTTCGTTCCGACCGAAAACGATGGGACCGGTCGTTCGCCTGAGACAATCGTGCTTTCCCCACCCGCAAGACTGAGCGGGCTTCGCTCCCGGAAACTACTCTGCGCCAGCTCGACAATGCCCAAGCGAGCGAATCCGGGAAAGATAGACAATCGCGCCGAGCCTGGCTGATTGAGACGGCCCCGCTCCAGCCTTCCAGGTCGACGAGACTGCTTGCCTGCCTCGCAGCCCTTATATCTACGACAATGCGCAATGTGGTTCAAGTTTTTGCAGTGACACCGTTACACAGCGCCGTCGCTGAAGGCGACCATGCCCATCATGGCGATTGAACCGTTGCTGGTAATTTAGGAAAGATTGCCGTTGCCCTGGTGGTCCAGGGGTGAAACCAGCGATGTCACGATCTGGATTTCAGGCCAAGCCTCGACATCTTGGTCTGCCTTGCGTCAGCCACCTGCCTAGGCCCGATTTGCAAATAGGCCACCAGTGTTTTCTGTCGGTCACCGGATCAGGCGGTAGAAATCGGTGATTCAACTCGCTAATGTCCAACATTGGGTGTGCTGAAGTTGAGTTCACGGACCGATCGGAATGCCGGTCGGCGGGGATTGAAGCCAGGGACTTACCGCTCGGAGATCCTGGTCTGAGGCCAGGTACATTCCTCATGGAGCAGTTTCCCACCCGAGTTTAATCGTGAGTTGACCTACAGCCGGTTGCGACTTCGGCTCAGTCCGCATTGTGCCGAACGGAAACACCCCCGCGCAAACACGACACCGAAAAGCTGACGTTTACCGGCAAAGCCGCGCCCTACCGTGATTTTCTAGGCGATGGATGATCCCGAATGCATCCCCCCAGTGGTTATCTGACCATAATACCCAAATACCCCAATTTATATCGTAGATAGATGTCTGAAGCGTTTCCGAAGCATGGCGACCAGGCCAATGGCTGGGTCAGGAAGTTGGGCCGGACCACTGGCTGGTTCGAGCCATTTCAACTTCCACCTGCAATCCACGACGTGATCACGATGCCGTCGTGGCGGTCGTGGCGGGCTCATCCGATCGCGATGGGCCCTCGCCGGGATTCGGCAGCGCGCGAGGGGGAGAGAGACATCATGCACGGGGTCCAGTTGAATCACTCGGAAATGTCCCGCGCGGGGCATGCACGCGCCGGCTGGCGTGGTGTTGTGATTTGCGTTGCGCTGTGCGCGTTTGCGGGAACCGACCGGCCGGCCTTGGCACAGGTGTACGCGAATGGAACGCGTCAACACGACGTTCATGAATTCAATCCATCGCAGGCCCGCTGGCAGTGCCGCAGCAACGACTCGCCCATCGCGAACGCCGGCGACGACCAGACCACGTGGGTTGGCGAGGAGGTCGAATTCGACGCATCCGCGTCGTACGATCCGGAAGGAAGCGCGCTGACGTTCCATTGGGATTTCGGCGACGGCACGAGCGCATCCGGCGTTCAGGCCACGCACGCGTACCTTGCGCCCGGAACGTACGCCGTCACGCTGACCGTGACCGACCGTTGCGGCGAACAGAATCTCGATACAGCGCTGATCGACGTCGAGGAAGAACCGGAAAGCGACGGGTTCTTCGCATCGTTTGAGGTCAGCAGCGATCCAGTGGACATCAAGGTTCCGGTAACTTTTTCAGCCGACGCGTCGGAAGCGTACGTGATGATGTACCTGTGGAGCTTCAGCGATGGCGGAAGTGGCTACGGACGCAACGTGACGCGCGTATTTAACACTGCGGGCAACCACACCGCCACGCTCACGGTGGTCGCGTATGACGGCGCATCGTTAAGCGCGCAACTGCCCATCACGGTTCTTCCTGGCCTGACGCTCATCGCCGCAGTCACCGATAGCGTGGTATCGACGCCGCGCGGCTTTGCCGTCGTACATGACACTGCATGGGCCACGGGAGACGTGCAGGGAATAGCCACCGCCGACGTGACCGTGCCCGGCGCACCCGTTCCGATCAACGAAGCCACACTGGTCGGCGCGCCATGGCACATTGACGCCAATGAAGACCTGGTCGCCGTCGCAGCCGCGTGGGGCGGCGTGTATTTCTTCAACGCCAATACGCCCGATGCGCTGACTCCGCTGGGTCGTTTCGACACCTACGCCGACGACGGTTCCTCAGCCTATCACGTCTGCCTGCACGGCGACCTGGTCTACGTGGCGTGCGACACGGAACTCAAAGTACTGGATGTCACCGACCCCACCACGCCGTTGCAGATCGGGACCTGGAACGAATTCGGCGGCGTATTGCAGGTCAACAAGGTTGCGAATCGTCTGTACGCCTATGACCCGGATCTGCGCGGTTTTTACATCCTGGATATCTCAAACCCCGCATCGCCCTTCCGCGTGGGGTCGATCGGTACGCTCGGCCGGCCCGAACAGGTTTCGGTCGCCGGCAATCTGCTCGCGGCGGCTGAAGGTCCGTCAGGTCTGCAGATCTTCGACGTGAGCAATCCAGACGCGCCGGTCCTTCGGGCCACGCGCGCCTATTCCGGCGGCGGCGCGACGGGGGTCGCCTTCCGCGGAACCGGCCTCTTGTACGTGGCGGCGGGTTCCCGAGTGGAGAAGTTCAATCTGGCCAATCCGGCAAGCCCTGCCCTGATTCAATGGGTAAGCGTAGGGGCATTGACCTATGAAATGGTCTACCTGCCAACGTGTAACCACTTGTTTGCGAGCATTTCGCAAGGAGTTACCGCGGTCTTCCGCCCGTAGGTCCGAACAACGGCACCGTGCCGACCTTTGAAGGTTGATGCGGCGGTTCAAACCTCGAGCGGTCGGGCCGTCGCTGTCCGCTTTTACGTAACGGAGGAAGATGCGTGAAGGCAGGCGACGGGAGTCAAACGAGGGACTCCGAGATCTGCAATCCGTCCGGCTTCGGCATAATCATCGCAAAATACCCATTCATCCCCAATAACTCATTTCAACAGAAAAGACAAGTTGGGCTTAAGTATCGACAATTCCGCTTCGCTTACCGAGCGGTCGTACGATTCAAGCTCCGCAGCTGAACCGCCACACCGCAGCTTGCGCATATTGCTTGACTTAAAACTAGGCATCTCGTAATACTCGCGTTCAGGCGACCATTCACCATGGATCGATCGGGCCCGGGACGTTGCGACCAGGAGGGAACGTCCGTCAGGCGGTTTCCTACAGGCGTAACCTCCCAGCCCATTCGTGCGCAAGGGGTGCACTGGTGACGGGTGCGCTTGCAGGGGAACAGGGGTTGGGTCCGCGCACCAAGCGAACGATCAGTGCGCCGCACGTTCCTGGCCGGCTGATTCATTTCTCTCGTACGGTGGGTCGCCCAACATACGGGTCTGCGCACGCCGTGGTTCAAACTGGCGCACCCGTGAAATGTGTGGAAGATGGTTCGCGCTTCGACTCTCGCGCCATCGCACCCACAGGTATTGGCAGGCAACTCAAACAACCCGTGCCATTCATCAGAATCATCGACGGGGCTTGAGCGCGGCGGCAACCGGATTTCGCCGGTAAGGAGGATACGGCATGTTCACTTCACAAAGACTGGCGTTGACGGTTATTGCCCTGATGGCCAGTGGAAGCCTCCACGTGGCACGCGCTCAAGACTGCAACACCAGCGGGTGCGAAACGATCCTGCCGACGACGTGCAAGTGGATGCCACCGCCGGGCGGGTGTGCGGCGATCGCCGACCCCGTCATGCGCCGGTTGTGCCATCTGAGCCTCTTTCTGGATGGAGACCTCAACGATGCCATCGCTGCAGGCGCGACCGTGATGCTGGACCAGGTCAGGGACGCCGCGGGTGTGTCGCCGGGTTGCACGGGCTATGACGAACAGCCGCGTGAGCTGCTCGACGCGAACGGATTCAATATCTCACGGTCAGTGGTGCTATTTGGGCCGGACAGCGACCCGACTGACGCCATCGACGACAGCTTCCTCTATATTGGCTGGGACATCGCTGACCTGGCGACCGACGGCGTCGCTCCGGTCGCGTACGACGCAGACGATGACGGCCGGGCCTGCGACGTGGCGCCAGAACTGATCGGCATCGTGCAGGACGACCAGTCCGACGGCTACAGCGTCGAGTTGCAGCTTTGCGCCGACCTGGAGCAGTACGACCCGCTGGTGCTCAGCCCGAACAACATCGGCGTCGACCAAGACCAGTTTGTGCAGCCGCTGATCTTCCCGCCGGTTTTTCCATTCCTGTTCATCAACGCCAATCCTGGGGTGAGCGCGGGCCGCATCGTCGCGTTCCCTTCGGCGGACTTCGTCACCAATCCGACGAACGGCTGCATTGACCGCGAGGCGCGCCTTTGCGGCAAAGGCAACAACGTTGAAATCGTCATCAAACGCGTGGAGACGCTCCCTGCGTTTGGGGCCAACGCACTCGAGCGACGTTTCGGACTGGCGCAGTTGGTCGCGCGTCTCGGTGGCGCATCCACGGGCGATCGGGGTGACGAGGAGTTCGCCAGCATCATCGTGCGCACCCCGCTTCCCGCGATCGAGGTCACCAAAGAGGTGCGCTGCGTGGAATCAGGGAGCGTCGACTTTGACAGCAATGCAACCGCCCTGCCCGGCGCACTGGTCGAGTACGAGATCGTCATCAACAACCAAGGGAACAAGGATCTGGACGTCACCGTCGAGGATGTGATGGCCGCGGTCGGTGCACAGGCGGGACTGGTCACGTGCGAACCGCTGTGCGAAACGCTCGTCGCGGAGTTGACGCGTGATGGTGTGACGACCCCCATCACCGCGGCCAATGCTTCCGCGTTTGACTTGAACGCCTTGTTTTTCGCCGATACGTGCGCTGCGCCCAACCTGGGATTTCTCGGCGCGATCCGCACAAACCAGCCGATCCGACTGGGATTGATGCAAGGCGTGACGGCCACGCGCTCCAATGGCGCTTGCCTGCTGCAGCCCGGAGACGAAATCGTGCTGCGCTACCAGGCGGCGCCAGACGTTTCGGACGACGTGGCCTTTTGCAGCCAACTGGCCGCGCCCGATTGCAGCAACGCGGTGACGGTTCGCGGGTTGTTCGACCCGCCGCCGTATTTCCGCGCCGGCGAATTGTGCGAATGCGACGAACAATGCGACGACGGATTGTATTGCAACGGCGCGGAGACCTGCTTCTTCGGATTCTGTGAAGCGGGTACGCCGCCTTGTGCATCGACGGTCAACTGCGACGAGCGGAACGATGCCTGCGGCCTGGCGGTCGAGGATGTCGCGGACGTGATCGACGTGGCGACCGAGCAGACGGCGGGCCGTGACGACAACGTGGCCACACTCGACCTGCTTTGCCGCGGATTTGATTTTCTCAAGGAGGTCGGCTTTCCTGCGGATACCAACTCATTCGTATCCGGAGAGCTGGGCCTGCAGATTCCGCCGATTGCCCCCGGCGGATTCGTGGATATCGCGTACCGCTATTCCGGAACCAACACGGGCGAGTCACCGGAGCAGATCACCATTTCGGATTTCGCGCTCTGCGCGGACATCGCAACGGCCGACGTGACGCTGATTGACTGCGCCATCTGTGCGGAAGGCGGGAGTACGACGATTCCGGTCGCGGCGGGTGAGGCCTACTCCACCAGTTGCACCATCCGCTTCACCAGCCAGGCACAACTTGTGAAATTCATGCAGCGCGACGATGGGCGCCCCGGCTGTTCAGCCGATCCGGACGATACGTGCTATCGCAATTGCGCATCGGCTTCAGCCAGCCCCGGCGACATGGGTGATGCGTGCAACGGCGCGGAGGCACTGATCGCGGAAGGATCCGCGACGGTGTGCAGCGACACGTGCGACACGCGGGTCGTCACCGAAGCCCGCTGCCTGCCGGACTGCCAGGAACCAGCCGATCCGGATGCGGGATGGGTCAGCGATCCCTCCGTGCTGGACGTGTTGCCCGGCGCATGCGTGCAGTACCGCATCACCACGTCGAACATCGGCAGCAACGCGATCTGCGAACTGCGTTTCACGGACTGCATGGCTAGCTCGAACGCATTTGCCAGCGGCCCGAGCGACGTGCAGCAGTCCGGCGACGCGTCCTGTGCGAACCTGCCGGAGTTCAACTGGGACTGCGCGCCCTTCGTGTGCGAACTTTCCAATTCGCTGCTGCCCGGACAGAAGCACGCCATCACGTTCATGGGCAAGGTTGCTGAATCCGCGGGCTCAGCGGTCGATCCGGTGAATCACATCACGGTCGAAGGGGCGAGTTTCTGCGCTGGCGCCGCGCCGTTGTATTTCGACTGCCCCGATGTGTCCAGCGTCGGTCTCAACGTGAGCACCTGTGGTATCGCCGTGCAGAAAGATGTGACCTGCGACGATCCGGCGAGCCCGAACGCTATCTGGGAGCCGAACCTGGTCGAGGCGATTCCCGGCGCAACGATCGCGTTCCGTCTGCGCGTGACGAACACGGGCGAAGTAAGTTGGCCGCGCGTTGGCCTGTTCGATACCTTGGGGTGTCCCGATTGGCTTGTGCCCGGTTCGGTGACCGCCGACATCGGCGGCGCGGACGTGACGGCATGTATCTGCACGAGCGGATGCACCACGCTCGGGGACGTCAACGGCATCAAGGATTTGGAGGCGTGCGTGCCCGGCGGCCTCGCGCCCGGGAACGTATTGACCGTCACTCTGGAATTATCCGTTCCCGCGGACTTCAGTGACACCGATACCGCCGTCGATTGTGTCAACAACATCCAGGCGCAGGGATACAGCGACGTCTGCTCCGTGGACACCGATGCCGCGTGCGCCACTGGCGTGGACAGCGCGGAAATCAACGTGCTCGTGCCGAGCATGACGTGCGACAAAGCAGTTTGTGCCGATGTGGACGACAACGGCGACTGCGACGGCGCCAATGATCATCCCTTCACCGACAGTCTCGAACTGCCTTGCGATGTAGAATTCCCCATCCGCTTGATCTACCGCGGCCAGGTGACCAACACCGGCGAGACCCCGCTGACGAACGTGCAGGTGTGCGATCCGGATCTGGTCGCGGACGCGGTGGCTGCCGGCATCTCGGTGGGTCCGTGCGACCTGTGCAACGACGCGCCGCCGTGCGACGGTGCGGGCGATTCCTGCGCGGGGTTAGCAGACCTGGCGCCGAACGCATCGGCTGCGGCGACCTGCGAACTGGTTGTGCCCTCCTACGCGGCGTGGCAAGCGTTCGCCGCGCGCGATGGCGCGGACTCGGACTGCCATTCGAACGGCATTCAAACTGTCGCCGAGGTTCCGCTGGACGAAATCTGCTCGCGCGATGCGGCGCGGCAGGTGTACGCAAGTTGCGGCGCCGAGGCGTGCATCGCTCCGCTTTGCCAGATCGCAGTCGAGAAAGGCGTACGCTGCATCGACGGGTGTGTCGATCGCTTTCCGCAAGGTTCCGCCCACTTCGCAGCCGCGGCCCCCGGCGACTGCGACGGCGACGGCGTTCTGAACCTGCGCGATTTCATGCACCTGACGGATTGCATGGCCGGCCCGGAGCACCTGCCCGAGCCGCGCGACGCCTCCATGACCCTCGAAGCGTGCCTGCTGGTGTTCGACTTTGATCGTGACGGCGACGTGGATATCCGCGATTGTGCGAAATTCGAGTCGCTGGCCAGCGGACCAGTCGACAGTCTCGCGGTCACACCCGGCGCTTCCGTGGAGTTTGAAATCCGGGTCACGAACACCGGCGATCAGCCGATCTGCACGCTGGAGTTCAGCGACATCCTGTCGGGCGATGTGGAGCTTTGCCCCGATCCGATCACTACGGTTGACCTGGTGACCAGCAATGGCGCTGTTCTGCCCTGCGTTGTGCCGCCCGGCTGGTTCAAGGATGACGCGACCCTCTTCAGCATCGACGTGCTGGCTGCGTGCGGCGCGCTTTTGGAGTCCGGGGACGCATTGGTGGTTCAAGTCGCAGCCGAGGTTGACCCGGCAGCCGCAGGCATCGTGCACAACGACGTGTGCGTGCGCTGCGCGCCGGACGACGGCAGCGGTTGCACCACGCCCGCCGCGTACTGCGGGTCCGAGGCGTGCGACGAGGCGATCGTTCCCATTCAGGAGTGCGACTTTGATATTACCAAGGACGTGGCCTGTGGGGAGCCGCGCGACGCGGCTGGCTTGGTGAACGGCGACGCATTTTTCGAGACTCAGGTGGAGGCGCTTCCCGGCTCGTCCAACGGCTTCCTGATCACGGTGTGCAACTTCGGCGGTGCGGAGATCTCCACGATCGGTATCGCGGACGTGCTCACTTGCGCGGATTGGTACGTCGCCGGCTCGGTGTATGCCGACCTCGACGGGCTGGATGTCACCGAGTGCATTTGCCCGGGCGGTCAGTGCGCCACGATCGACGATCTCAACGGCGCGCACACGCTGGAGGCGTGCGCCGGCCACGGCCTGCGCCAGGGCGAGTGCCTGAACATCACGTTTGAAGTGGCGATACCCTCCGATTATCCAGCGGCTGGCCTGCCGGTCGACTGCAAGAACACGGTGACGGTCGTCGGATTCACCGATGTGTGCAGCCCCGCAGACAACCCCTGTCCGGTGCGTGATGCGGTTGCGACCATTGACGTGCGCCGGCCGGACCTGGAATGCGAAAAGACGGTCTGCGCCGACCTGAACACCAACGGGACGTGTCTCGACGCCGGCGATTTCGCGTCGACCAACAGCCTGCAACTGCCATGCGACGTCAGCTTCCCGTTTGATCTGATTTACACGCTGTCCGCGACCAACACCGGCGAAACGCAACTCATCGGCGTGCAGTTGTGTGACAACGGTCTGGTCGCAGAAGCCTTGGCTGCCGGGTTCGCAGTGGGTCCGTGCGACCTGTGTACCGGCGCATGCGACGGCGTGGATGACACCTGCGCCGCGGCGGTGGACTTGGACACGAACGCGACCACGACGGCCACCTGCACACTGACCGTCCCCAGCCGCGAGGCCTGGCTGCTCTTCGCCGGCGACGGCTGTCACATCAACGACGCGACAGCCGAGGGCGCGGCGGATTCGGCGATCTGCGCGAACGATGTCGATCCGCGCGTGTTCTCGGAATGCTCCGCGGAAGTTTGCCTGCAGCCAAAGTGTGATCTGATCATCGACTGCCCGACGAACGCGCTCGTTGATTGCACCGAGCCGACGGATCCGGATCACGTGGGTACGCCGGGAATCGGCGGCAACTGCGAGAATATCGGAACGATCGGCTTCCGCGACGTGGTCATGCCCGGAATCTGCCCGCAGGAGTTCACCATCCTGCGCACGTGGTTCGCAACCGCAGAATGCGACGTGCGCGCCGAGTGCGTGCAAACCATCGAAGTGGTGGACACGAACGGCCCGGAGATCACCTGCCCGCAGGACATTGAATTTGAGTGCGATGCGGGCAGTAGTGGCGTGGCGACGGCGATCGGCGATTGCGATCCCGATCCCGAAATCACATACGAGGATTCCACCACAAATGCGTGTCCCATCGTCACGGTTCGCACCTGGACGGCGAGGGACGCATGCGGCAACGTGAACTCTTGCGAGCAAATCATCGAGGTGGACGACACCGAGCCGCCGGTGGTCGAGTGTCCGGACGATATGACGATCGACTGTACGGATATCGCCGACCTGCCGCCGCTGAGCACGAACGGCGTCGTGGCCATCGACAGTTGCGGCCCGGTGACGGTGGACTGCCGCGAAGAGCGTTCGCCCGATACCTGCCCGCTGGTCATCGAGCGCACCTGCGTGGCCACCGATCTCTGTGGGAATACCAGCACGTGCGGGTATGCCATCACGGTGATCGATACCAACGGGCCGGAACTGGCGTGCCCGGGGGACATTTATCTGGAATGCGGCGATGCAATACCGCCGTGCGACACCAACGGAGTGGTCGAGGGCGACGACTGTCACTCCGTCGACCTGACGTGCGTGGACACGCCCCAATCCGGCGACTGCCCCACGGCCATCCTGCGTGAGTACCGCGCCATCGACGAGTGCGGCAACGTGAGTACGTGCGGGCATTACATCTTCATCGACGACGATGAGCCGCCGACGATCACCTGTCCGCCGGACTTTACGCATGATTGCGCCGAGCCGCTGCCGGACTGCTCGACCGATGGCGTCATTGCAACGGACAGTTGCGGCTTCGCGCGCATTGAGTGCCTCGGCGATTTCCCGGGAAGCGCGTCGCAGCCGACCTGCACGCCGGGCACGCTCGGCTTCTACAACATCACGCACAACAATGCGGGCGACGCCGCGATTGGCGAAAGCCAATTCTTCGTCGATGTGACCGGCGGCGGATCGAAGGTGACATTCACGTTCCGCAACACGGGCCCGCAGCCGTCGGTCATCACGGAAATCTACTTCGACGACGGCTCGCTGCTGGGCATCGCCGCGATCCACGACAATCCGCCTGGCGTCGACTACGTGCCGGACGCCAGCCCGCCGGACCTGCCGGGCGGCAACAACCTCGTTCCACCGTTCGAGGTCACGCAAGGCTTCCTGGCGGAACCGTCGGCGCCCCCGGCGCAGTCCGGCGTCGGACCCGGCGAGTCGCTGGCCATCGAGTTCGACCTGGTGCCGGGCAAGACCCTGCAGGACGTACTCGATGAGTTGGCGGACGGCACGCTGCGCATTGGCATCCGCGGCCAGTCATTCGCCAGCGGCGGAAGCGAGTCGTTCGTCAATCTCGGCTGCAACGACACCTGCACATCGACGATCGTGCGCAAGTACCAGGCCGTCGATGACTGCGGCAACATTTCGACCTGCGGCCAGGTGATCACGATCGTCGACGAAACGCCGCCGGTGATCGAGGAATGCCCGACTAACGCGTTCCTGAGTTGCGACGAGGAGATCCCGGCCTGCGACACGAACGGTGTGATCGCCCATGATTCGTGCGGTCCAGTGCACCGTACCTGTCGTGACGTGATTCAGCCGGGCACGTGCCCGCATGAATACACGATCCTGCGCGAGTTCGTGGTCACCGATGACTGCGGCAATGTCTCAACGTGCGGGCAGCGCATCGAAGTCTCCGACAACGAACCCCCGGTGATCGAGTGCCCGCCGGACCAGGACTGCACCTGCGACCCGACCTGGTACGTGATCGACTTCGAGACTGACGGCAACTTACCGCTGCCCGCGGGTTACATCTTCGACGGGGCCTATCCCGCGCTCGGTCTGACCGTGCAGACGGACAATGCGGTGCCCGGTCATCCAAACCTGGCCATTGTCTTCGACTCCGCCAATCCGACCGGTGACGACCCCGACCTGGCAACTCCGGGATACCATCCGACGAACACGACGCCGTACGGCAAGGTGCTGATCATCGCGGAGAACGTCAACGACACGAGTCCGCCCGACACGCTGGTGGACGATCCCGACGACGAGGCCGGCCGGCCAGCCGGTTGGATCGACTTCGCGTTGGATGCGACCTATGCCGCGGCGGAAGTGGTGATCTGTGATACGGACCAGGAGGAAACCAACGGCGAGATCGAGTTCTTCATGGGTGCCGTACTGGTCGGCACGCGGCCTATCGCTGTCCTGGGGGATAACTCGATCCAGACGATCGCGTTCGCCGGCGCCGAGTTCAACCGCCTGCGCGTCCACCTGCCCGGTTCCGGTTCGATTCCCGAGTTGCGCCTGCGGCCGCTGTGCGATCCGAACTGCGATCCGGGCGACCCGCTCGTCGAGGACAACTGCGACGAAGATCCGACCGTCACCTGCACCGAAGAGGTCAGCACCGGCGGCTTCGGCGGCAGCAAGTACTCCTGGGCGTGGAGCCCCGGTCAGCCGCAAGTGTGGCTGAGCAACTCAGCCGGCATCTGGGAGGCGGTCTCGGGCACATTTGACCCAAGCACGCGCCGCCTGACCTGGGAAGTAACCTTCGCGAACCAGGTGACTGAAGGCATGACCTTCGTGATCAACAACGGGCCCATGCCGGACCAGATCAGCGCAGTCTGGGCCATGCTTTACTTGGACGGCAACAACCCGGCCAACCCGATCCTGACGGTCTATTCCTACAACGGGCGGCCCGACCGCAGCAGTTGGTACGACGGCGATCCGCAGACGCCGGGCAACCAAGGCGGCGACCTCGTGGCCAGTTCGCTGCTCGACAGCAGTTGGATTCACGGCCTCAGCATCACCGACGCCGGCGGCAAGCGCACGTTCCGCATGGACATCGACGCGACGCCGATCATCAACCACGTGCCCATGTGGCCCAATGTGGACGGCATACCGTGGGAAGGCATCGGGTTTGACGGCGGAATCGGCATGTGGCTGGGCGCATACATCGACCTGTTCACCAGCTACTCCGCGGGCCGGCTCACGCAGTGGCAGTACGCTTCACCGCAGGGCTACTTCGACACCGGCCACCTCAAGGCGGAGTTCGAATGCGAACCGGCGGAGATCATCCGTTGCTGCACAGCCGTGGACGACTGCGGAAATTCCGCGGAATGCTGCCACCGGCTGATCATCGAAGATTGCGCATCCTGCGATTGCTCGACCAACGGCGACGTTACGCCGCCTCTGATCACCTGCCCGGAGAACGTGACGCTGGCCTGCGGCGATTCCACCGACCCAGGCGACACAGGCATGGCCACAGCCGGCGACGATTGCGACGCGTTCGTGTCCATCACCTTCAGCGATTCGCTGGATCGCGACACGTTGATCACGCGCACGTGGCGGGCCGTCGACCAGTGCGGCAACGCGTCCGTGTGCCATCAGCTCATCACGATCGGCGGCGACGACAACGTGGTGGTATTCCACGAGACATTCAACGGCTACGTGTCGTTCCCGGATCAGCACCCAGCCGGCGACCAGATCAACGCGGGGCTGCCGCTCCAGACCGAGGGCGCCGGCGAACACTGGTACGGCGGGCGCTTCGGCGGCGCGGAAAACGGAACCATCAACTCTGACCTGGCTGTGCAGCGTTTCGGCGGTGACGGCAACAATACGCCGGTTGGCCGGGTCGAGGACGACGCGGGCATGCTGTTCCTCATTGACACGCGGATCTATTCGCAGGCCACGCTGACGTTCGACTGGCGCATGTTCGACGTGGGCAGCGGCGACCGCTTCGTGATGGGTTACTACGTGGGTGATATCGACTTTGTCTCCGACACCCCGGACGGCGACAACGACGACCGCGTGCACCGGTTCAACGCGGACGGCCCGGCCTGGAGCGTGTGGACCGAACGGGTCCGCGGGCACAGCACCACCTGGCGATCGGAGTCGATCGCGCTGCCCACCGGTCATGAGAAAGTCTGGGTCGCGTTCTGGATAGACAACGGCCACGGCGACTTTGCGAAGATCGACAACGTGAAGGTGAAGGTGAACTGCCCGTAGGCTGTCAGGTCCGATTCAGTTCGAATCGAGTTGGCGGTCGAGGCGATAGAAGCCTCTGGTCTGGGTACAACCGGGGCGGCTCAGTGGAGACATTGGGTCGCCCTTTTTGCGCGCAGCCCTCTACCTGCTTTCCAACGGCCAGTTTACAGACTGTTCGGGCACACCCGACCAGCCAAAGCGGAGACTGCCGCCCTGGTATTTGGTATCTCAGCCCTGAAAACGCTTTCAAAACGGCACTCATTCAGGCCTTGCCGGTCTGATGCCGCCGTTCCAGCCGGTGCATCCACCTGGGGGCGCCGTTCCGGTCGTGGCCATACGGATTCCGATTGATTGCCAAAAGGCAATCTGGTAGGATTCCCGGTGGATCAGGGTTGGTGCACCGGAACCGGTGCCAGAAAACCGAAGCGACTCTCTCTCTCGCATATCGCTTTCGGGACTTGAATCCAGAACGAGCGGAAGAAACACGGTTGTCGTGGTGTGTGCGTGTTGGGGTGGTTGACCCCGGTCTCGTTCACGGTGCGTTGCCCAGCGTGCGTCTTGCGCGCGGATTGTGTGAATTCCGCGCCGGTTGGTGCCGGCGCTACTCTCTCTCAGGTGCTCTCTCTTGAATTGGAGGTGGGGTATGAAGAAGTTGTTGCTCTTGGGCGTGATTGCCGCCCTGGGAGCGAGCGCACGGGCCGACATAACTGAGATCGAGTCGGCAACGTTCTCCGGCGAGATCACTTATGACTATGCCACGTGGCAAGTCGTGCCGAATGCCTCGGATCGGGCGTATCCTCTCGGCATCTACAACAACCTTGATGCGCCTGCGGCAGCCAACGCAGGTATCTCGTCGACCGCGCTAACCTCGATCTGGGGCGACGATATCGTCACCACGGACACAGGTATGCTCAACGACGTTTCTTTCACGGTATTCAACAGCCCCTCAAGCGCTGGGGCGTTGCTTACTGCGACCGTTGCGATGGACTTCTATCGCACGAGCGACCTGTCTTTTATCGGCAGCTTTGTCTCGGCACCGATTTCGTTCGGCGCGGGATTGCCTCCGGGATTTTACTCCGTGGTGTCGATCACGGGCCTGGAAACGGAGCTGATCGACCTGGATGTTACTGGTTTGACCGTCCTGCAGACGGTAACATCAACGACCGGCCCAGCCTCGCGCCTGGGCGTGGTTTCTTTCGCGCCGGTCGTCGAAGGGTCGAGCCCGGGGTACATGTACATTGACTCGCCGACGATTGGTCCGGCCGGCTACTACAACCTGGGAGCCGGCGGTGTTCCGCCAGCCAATCCGGGTTACCGGATCTTCGTGCCCGAGCCGACGTCACTCGCGCTGCTCGCGTTTGGTGGGCTGGTCGCGCTGCGTCGTCGCAAATAGCTTGAAACCGCTTGCGCTCCTGTTCCGGGAGCGCATGCTCTGAGAATCAAGAAACCGGCGGCAAAGGCCAAGTGCCTCTTGCCGCCGGTTTTGCTTTTGCAGATCCTGTTTTGGTTCTATACCTTGGCCCCGCTGCTGACGCCGATTTTCGGAATTCCATGATTGGTGCGGACCTTGAATTCCGCGAAACGGCGATGGAAGTGCCACGCCGTGGTGTGTACAATCGGCCCGGCTGGGGAACTTCACAGACGCATCACCCACGAACAAAGCACTCAGGCTGACTGGTAGGCCCGTCGCCTTCATTCTCGATTCCTCGCCCGGGAGATTGAACAGGATGCAGACACGATCACCGCTGTTGCTCTGCGGGTGGGTCACCGGATGCGTGATGGCCGCTCTGGCCGCGCTCGCCGCCGCGGATCCGAAGGAATCCGGCCTGGCCGACTCTGACGCATTCGGCGACGTGCAATCCTTCGACATCGACGACTGCAACACCAACGGCATTCCCGACGATCTGGATGCATCCATCCACTTTGGCGACCTGAATCATGACGAGGTCGTCGATCTGGCTGACTGGGATCTTTTCGTCCTCTGCGCGACGGAGCCGACCACCGAAGTCGCCGATCCGCCGCTCTACGCCGACCCCTGCTGCCTGCCGGCCGATTACGATCGCGACGGCGCGGTCGACTTGCGCGACGCGGCGCGGTTTACCCTGTTGATCGGCTGCCTGCCCGGCTCGGAACTGAACAGCAACGGCTCGGACTGCGTGCTCTGTCCAGCCGGGTCCTTCAGCGCCGGAGGCATCTGCCGGCCTTGCCCGGCTGGCACGGTTGCGCCGCAGATGGGCGCGGACCTTTGCGACCTGTGCCCCCCGGGCACTTTCGCCAACACCAACGGCGTGGTGTGTGACGATTGCCCGGCAGGCTCGGCATCGACGAACGGCGTGTGCGAACTATGCCCGCCGGGCACGCACGCGCCGCAGAGCGGGCTAGCCTTCTGCGCGGAGTGCCCCCCGGGACTGGTCGCCGGCACCAGCGGGCAGGAAGCCTGCATGCCCTGTCCGCCGGGAACGTTTGACACCAACGGAATCACATGTGATCCCTGTCCAGCCGGCACGGCAAACCCCAACATGGGCCAGGCGGAATGCGAACCTTGTCCCGACGGCGATGAGGCGGACAGCAACGGCGAGCTTTGCGTGCCGTGTGGACTCGGCGAGGCGGGAACCAACGGCATCTGCGAACTGTGCGCGCCAGGTACGCATGCGCCGACCATCGGATTGACCGCATGCGCCGATTGCGCGCCGGGCACCGTCGCCGAGTCAGCCGGCATGGCGCAGTGCGTGTCCTGCCCCGCGGGAACATTCAGCTCCAATGGTGTGCGATGTGCATCCTGTCCGCCGGGAACGGTAAACCCCAATATCGGACAGGCGGAATGCATCGTATGCTCAGCCGGGAGTGAACCGGACAGCAACGGGTTCAACTGCGTCGAATGTCCGCCGGGAACGTTCGACACCAACGGCAGCGAGTGCATGCCGTGTCCGCAAGGCACGGCGAATCCTGACTATGGCCAGAATGCGTGCAGCTTGTGCCCCGCCGGCACCGAGGCCGACAGCAATGGCATTGCCTGCGTCCCTTGTCCACGAGGCGAATTCAGCGATCTCGGCGTTTGCTTGCCCTGTCCCGAGGGCATGGTCGCGCCGATTCCCGGCTCGAGCAGTTGCGCGCCCTGTGGCGCGGGCTCAGCCACGACGAACGGAATCGAGTGCGATCCGTGCCCGCCGGGAACATTCGACACCAACGGCAGCGCGTGCGTGCCATGTCCGCTGGGCACCGTGAATCCCAACTTTGGTCAGAGTGCTTGCGTCCGTTGTCCCGCCGGAACGGAAGCCGACAGCAACGGGATTGAGTGCAATGATTGCCCGCAGGGTGAATTCGGCACGCTCGGCTTCTGCCTGCCGTGTCCTGAGGGCATGATCGCGCCGATTCCCGGCTCGACCAGCTGCACGCCCTGTGGCGCGGGCTCAGCCACGACAAATGGCATCGATTGCATTCCGTGTCCGCCGGGAACGTACGACACCAATGGCGTCGCATGCACTCCGTGTCCATTGGGCACTGTAAATCCCAACTTTGGTCAGACCACATGCCATCAGTGCCCCGCCGGCACCGAGGCCGACAGCAATGGAATTGCCTGCGTCTCTTGTCCACGGGGCGAATTCAGCAATCACGGCGTTTGCCTGCCCTGTCCCAAGGGCATGGTCGCGCCGATTCCCGGCTCGAGCAGTTGCACGTCCTGTGATGCGGGCTCAGCCACGACAAACGGAATCGACTGCAATCCATGCCCTCCGGGATCATTCGACACCAACGGCATCGCCTGCGAACCCTGTCCTCAGGGGACGTTTACCAGCGCGCCGGGCTCGGTGGCGTGTTTGCCTTGCCCGCCGGGGCGCATCGCCCCCAACGTAGGTTCCGACATTTGCGTGCCCTGTCCCGGCGGCAGCATCGCTCCAAACCTCGGATCGCAGGAGTGCTATTTGTGCGGTCCCGGCACGTTCGCGCCGTCCAACGGGTTCGGCACGGTGTGTTTTGACTGTCCGGAAGGCACGTTCGCCAACACGAATGGCGCGGAGGTATGCGATCTCTGCCCGCCCGGAACCGCAGGCGGCACCGTCGATTCCAACGGGGTGTCGTACTGTGAACCCTGTCCGGAAGGACGCTATGCGGATACGAGTGGGTTTGCCGTTTGCGCGATGTGCCCCCAGCACACGTACGCGGACACCACCGGTTTCATCGAGTGCGAGGACTGCCCGGCGGGTTCCACGTCGACCTTTGATCACACCGGTTGTGAATGCCTTCCGGGCAAGTTTCTGTTCTGCGACAGCAACGGCATGAACTGCCAGTGCATCGACTGCCCGCAAGGCACGCAATGCTCCGGCGGATGTGTCGATACCGGGTGCATTCCCGGGACAAATACACCGCTTCCCGGCTGGTGGCGAAATACGCCGGACCCGTGATCCTTGCACTGCCGAGGGAATCTCACGCAAGCAGTTCGCCGCGCAGCACGGTGACCGCCTGGCCGAGCAGATCCACGCGGTCGCCGAGCACGTGAACCTTCACAACGCCGCCGCGGCGCGACGACTGGTAGCCGACAAGCTCGTTCTTGCCCAACCGTGCGGCCCAATAAGGCCCAAGGCTGCAATGGGCTGATCCGGTGACGGGATCCTCGTCGATGCCGGCGCTGGGCGCAAAGAATCGGGACACGAAATCGTATTCCGGCGCGTCGCTGCGCGCGGTGACGATGCACTCGGAATGCGGGATTCGTCGAAGCCGTGCGAAGTCGGGCGTCAAAGACCGCACCGCATCCGCCGACGCCAATTCGACCAGGTAAATCCCATTGGCATTGCGCTGGGCCGGCGCAAGCTGATCCGGCGCGGCCTCGACACCCAGCGCGGACGCCACATCCGCCGGCAGGGCGCATGCACTCACGGGCAACGCGGGAAAATCCAGCCGAATCCAATCTCCGGCACGGTCGGCTGCGAGCAGTCCGCTGCGCGAGTGAAACGCGATGCGCTGCCCCGGCGGAACGTGCCCTTCCGTCCAAAGCACATGAGCGCTGGCCAACGTGGCGTGGCCGCACAACGGAACCTCGACGGTGGGCGTAAACCAGCGGATGGCGTAGGCATGCGCATCGTGCCGGTGCAGGAAGACCGTCTCAGCCAGATTGTTCTCCGCGGCCACGGCCTGCATCCAGTCTTCGGCCGCGTCGCGCGTCAGCAGACAGACCGCCGCTGGATTACCGCGAAACGGCTGGTTGCTGAATGCGTCCACCTGAAAAAGCGGTATTCCCATGATTTCACCTGCCAGGTCCGCGTGCGGAGGATTCAATGTGCCCGGATTTCGGCGTGCACAGCCGGGCGCCCCCGCGTCAGCCCAATACTCTAGCACCGTCGTGGAACATGGGCGAACCATGCGGGACCGGGCTTCGTGGTCGGGCTGGTATCCGGCCTGAAGCGCTGCTAGCATTTCGGACATGCGCACTGCCGCGCCAGGACGCACATTCAGTTCGGTAAAGCGAGTCGGCCGCTTGCGATAGCCTGCAGGGCGGATTTGTCGCTTGGCCCGCGCTTTGGCGATCACGGCTCGGATCAATGGCGCCTGATTCGTACGGGGAATTGTGGTTTTACCAAGGAGTGTGACATGAAACGCATCGGACTGCTCGCGGTCGCCTGCCTGATGCTGGCTGGCTGCACGTCGTACTATCGGGTCACCAACCTGGACACGGGCAAGAACTACTACACCAAGCAGGTGTCGACGAAATCGAGCGGAGCGGTGGTCTTCAAGGACAGCCGCACCGGAGAAAAGGTGACCCTGCAGACTTCCAAGGTCACCAAGATCAACAAGGAACAATACACCTACGGCGACAAGGAACACTGAACGCATCGAGCCGTGGGTTTTTCTCGACCGAATAGCGAATCGTCTGCTGCCGTGTTTCGGAGCAGCGCATGAATCGTTCACGCGAAACACCGCAGGTATCCCTGCGTGTCCTGAGGATCATCATCGCGGCGATGGTCTGCGGATTGCTCGCCTTTGGGGCCGTGGCGGTGTTTCTGGTCGAGGGCGGTACCAAGCGCGTTGATCCCGGCCTGGCGAATCTGCTGCTGCCGGTGATCGGCATGCTCGCCATAAGCGAGCTGGTCGCGTACTTCGTGGTGCGCGGCGCGATCCTGCGAAAAGCAGTGGAACCGCTCCCGCCCCACCTCCCGCCGCCGCCCGGCGCCACGCCGATGGGTCGCCTGGCGACTGTGACCCTTATCGGCTGCGCCATGGCCGAGGGAATCGGGCTCTTCGCAATCGTGACCTACTTGCTGACCGGAAACCGGCTGGCCTGGATCGCGGCGGCGGCCGCCCTGCTGACGCTGGCCATGCAATGGCCGACGCAAGCCCGGCTCGCAAGCTTCACGCCCCATTCGTAAGGCCGCCCGCGCGTGTGAATGCGAAACCGCCGACTTCGCTCAGGCCATCAACAGGTAGAGCAGCCACACCGCGACGCCCACGCCAAGCATGCCCAGAATGATGGTCACGCACTGCACCAGCGCCGCGAGGGGAACGTCGCGAATGTCCTGGCAACGAATGGTCTTGTAGATGATGCTGATCGCCAGGCACAGCGGCCCGAGCAGCAGCAGGTGCTGCACGCCGGTGAGTTGCATCGGCGTGGTGAATAACCCAATCAGTCCCGACATCGCCGCGAGAAGCATGGTCATACCTCCTCGGCGCCTGGTCCAGGGCCGACCACGGCGGTCGAACGCATCGCAGGCGGCGGTCGCACGCCCACGCGGACGTAGTTCGGATCGGTCGCGAGCAGCGCGTCGATGATGATGAGCACATTGAGCAGGCCGATGATGCCGGTATAGACCACGGCGACGTCCTCGGCGACGAAACCCGCCTTCTTGACGCCGGGATTGTCGGCGATGGCATTTCCCCAACCCATCGCCACCAGCGTATGGCCCCCGGCGCAGATCTGCGCCATGAACCACAGCGTGCGCTCTTTCGGCTTGAAGGTGGATTGCACTCCGGCGACGGCGACGCCGCCCCAGAAGGTGATGGCAACCACGATGGCCAGAATCAGGCCGCGCTTGCGGTCGCCGTTGAAGACATGGCCCAGGCCGGGCACCAGCCATGCAAGCGTGCCGGTGGCCAGCACGCGGCCCAGCGAGGGTTCAAACGTCGATTTCGTCATGAAGCTCTCCGCCGCCGCATCAGCCGCCGGCTGAACAGGGCCCTGGGCCGCCGCATCGTCCACATCCGCCCGCGGGCGGAAGCGACGATGCTTCCGCCTGCCGCGCCGCAAAAACGCTGATCTTGCGCTCGACCTTGCGGGCCGCGCACTCCGGGCAGGCGTGCTCGGCGTCGCGCTGCGCCATGGTCGCCATCAGTTCGAACTCGTGCCCGCAAGCGGTGCAGCAGTATTCGTAGATCGGCATGGCTCAAATTCCTCGTCCACCGGGTCCAGTTCGGCGGATCGCGGCAAAGTCGAGCCAAGTATAGGAATGCCCCGACACAGCCGCAAGCCGCGCGTGGATTGACGACGTTGACTTGGCTCGTGCCCCGCCCATACTGCCCGCTGACGCGGCGGCATGCGCAGCAATTGGGACAAAAGCCCATGACCACGATCGATGGGGTGATCAATCTGCACAAGCCGATCGGCATAACCTCGGCCAAGGCGCTGTATCGCGTCCGCGGCCTCACCCGAATGAAAAAAAGCGGTCATACCGGCACGCTTGACCCCGGCGCGGATGGCGTGCTGGTCCTGTGCATCGGAGGCGCCACCAAACTGGTCGAACGTGTCATGGACCTGGCCAAGGTCTATCGCGCGCGTGCCCGGCTGGACGTGACCAGCGAGAGCTACGACAGCGATCGACCGCATCAGCCGGTGCCGATCGCGCAGGCGCCGACGCACGCCGACGTGGTCGCAGCGCTATCCGGCCTGGAAGGCCGGATCATGCAGGTGCCGCCGGCGATCAGCGCGTTGAAAGTGGGCGGCGTACCCGCGTATCGCCTGGCCCGCGCGGGCCAATCGCTCGAGTTGGCGGCGCGCGAAGTCACGGTCTATTGGACGCACGTGCACAGTTACTGCTGGCCAGAGCTGGATTTCGAAGTGGCCGTCGGACGCGGCACGTATGTGCGCGCACTGGTGCGCGACATCGGCGTCAAACTGGCTTGCGGCGGCTGCCTGACGGCGCTGACCCGCGTGTCGGTCGGACCGTTTCACCTCGCGGATGCGTGGACGCTGGAGCGCATGGCGACACACGCGCCGCAGACGTATATACTGCCGCTGGACGCGGCCCGCGGGCGGATTGCAGAAGCCGTCGGCGTCGTCCCGCCACGACCGGCTGCGTGATTTCGTGTCCAGAAACCCCATGCCCGCCCGCGCCACCGAGAGCTCGTTTCGCACTCCCCGGCCCTTTGCCGACCGGATCATGCTGCTATTGGCCCGCGCGCATGCGCAGCACGCGCTGAATCGCTTCATGCAGGCGGTGCGTAACGTCCGCGACGTCCAGCGCAAGGTTTTGCTGGCGAAGATCCGGCGAAACACCGCGAGCGCGTTCGGGCGCGAGTATGGGTTTTCCAAGATCGCAACTTACGCGGACTTCGCTCGGCAGGTACCGGTCCTTCGCTACGAGGATCTCGCGCCGTACATCGAACGCGTGCGATCGGGCGAAATCTCCGCCATGTTCGGGCCCGGCCAGTCGATCCACATGTTTGCCAAGACGAGCGGCACGACCGATCAACCCAAGTACATCCCGGTGACCACGCCGTTTCTCGCAGAATACCGCCGCGGCTGGAACGCATTCGGCGTCAAGGTCATCCGCGACCATCCGGGTTGCTTCCTGCGGCCGCTGGTGCAGGTCGCCAGCCCGATGGACGAAGAGTTCACCTCCATGGGAATTCCCTGCGGCGCGATCACCGGATTGATGGCGGCGACGCAAAAACGGCTCGTGCGGCGGTACTACGTCGTGCCGCCGGAAGTCGCTTACGTCGCCGACGCGGACGCGCGCTATTATTGCGTGGTGCGTTTCGCCGTGACCTGCGATCCGGCGTTTCTGATCACGGCCAGTCCGGCGACGCAGTTGCGCCTGGCGCGGTCCATGGACGCACACGCGGAAGCGCTCATCCGTGACGTGCGCGATGGCACGTTGAGCGCGCCTGGCGGATTATCGAAGGAGCTGCGCGCGAAGCTGACCTGCCGACTGACGCCGGATGGACCGTCCGCCCGCAGGCTGACGGGCATCGCCGAGCGCACGGGCCGGCTGCTGCCGCGCGACGTCTGGCGGCTGGGCTTTCTGGCGAACTGGATGGGCGGCACGATGGGACTTTACCTGCGGGATTTCCCGGAGTTTTTCGGCGATACACCGGTTCGCGATGTCGGCCTCATCGCCAGCGAGGGACGCATGTCCATCCCGATCACCGACGGCACGCCTGCAGGAATTCTCAATGTTCCGGACAACTTTTATGAGTTCATCCCGGCGGACGAATACGGCGCCCGACAACCGCTGGTCCTGCAGGCCCACGAACTGGAGCGTGGCGCGGAGTACTTCATCTTGCTCACCACGTCCGCGGGATTCTACCGCTACGACATCGGCGATCGCGTCCGCGTGACCGATCACGTCGGCGAGACGCCGGTGATCGAATTCCTGCACAAGGGCGTGCACGCTTCGTCAATCACCGGCGAAAAGCTGACGGAACAGCAAGTGGTGCTCGCATTCGCGGCGCTGGACGTGGCGGCGGCTGGGCGGCTGTTCGTCTTGGCCCCCTGCTGGGATGATCCGCCATTCTACCGCCTGCACGTTGAGGAGGATCCTGCGCTGAGCCTGCGTGGCGACACACTGGCCGGCGCGTTTGACGCGCGGCTGCAGGCGATCAACGTCGAGTACGCCGCGAAACGCCGGTCCGGAAGGCTCGGACCGGTCGAACTGCACTGGGTGCCGGAAGGATTCCTGACCAACCGTGATCGGGAAATCGCGCAGCGTCAGCGCGCAGCCAATGAACAGTTTAAGCACCGCTATCTGCTCAGCGAGGTCAACGCCGACGCGTCCTTTCCCGGCGTCCAACCCGCCGCCCTTGAACGCTGAACCGTGGGTCGGTTACGATACCCGCCGCGATCGGTGCGGTCGGTCGCGGACTTCCCCGCCTGAACACTGGAGGATGACATCATGAGACGCCCGAAAGTCACCGTCGTCGGAGCTGGCAACGTCGGCGCAAGCTGTGCATTCTGGCTCGCCGCCAAGGAAATCGCCGACATCGCCCTGATCGACATTCCCGAAGCCGCCGACCGCACCAAGGGCAAAGCCCTGGATTTGGCGCAGTGCGGACCCGTCGAGCGCTTCGACTGCCGCATCACCGGCGGAAGCGATTATGCGGACGCCAAGGGCAGCGACGTGGTCATCATCACCGCCGGCCTTCCGCGCAAACCAGGCATGAGCCGGGACGACCTCATCGAAACCAACGTGAAGATCGTCGGCAGCGTCGCGGAGCGCGTGGCGGAAGCGGCACCGGACTCGGTGCTCATCGTGGTGTCCAACCCGCTCGATGCGATGGTCTACACCGCGTGGAAAAAGAGTGGGTTTCCCACCCACCGCGTCGTCGGCCAGGCCGGCTGCCTGGACATCGCCCGATATCGCACGTTCATTGCGATGGAGCTCAACTGCAGCGTTGAGGATATCACCGCGTTGCTCATGGGCGGTCACGGCGACGACATGGTGCCCCTTCCGCGGTACACCTCGGTGGCGGGAATCCCGGTCACCCAGCTCATCGCCAAAGACCGGCTCGATGCGATCATCGAGCGGGCCAAGGTCGGCGGCGGCGAGCTGGTCAAGCTCATGGGCACCAGCGCGTACTACGCGCCGGCTGCCGGCAGCGTCGACATGGCGGAAGCGATCGTCCGCGACAAGCGGCGCATTCTGCCGTGCGCCGCGTTCTGCCAGAAGGAATACGGCGTGGGCGGCTATTTCGTCGGAGTGCCCTGCATGCTCAGCGGCAAGGGCGTCGAGAAGGTGATCGAAGTTGAGCTGGACGCCGCGGAACGAAAACTGTTCGACACCAGCGTATCGCACGTAAAGGAACTCGTCGACGTCGCGGGCAAGTTCCTCGGCTGAAGTCGCATCGGCAGAGCCGCCGCACATTCGCCCGGATGTGCCAGTCGCACGGCACCCGCCGCGGCTTTGCTGCTTGTCGTGCCGGCCGTAAAGCCTGTGCGCTTGCCGCGGGTGTTTGGGCATGCGCGGCAATTCTCAAGTTCGCATCCGCTGCGCCGCGGAGATTTCTGTTGGCATGCCGCGCGCCTGCGGTCTACACTGGCTGCCGCGCTGGGGCGGTCCGGTGAAATCGTCCGCCTGTTTCGCGAAACCAATCTGTCGCGGGAGACCGGTCCATGAACGACAAGATGCTCGATCACTTGTACCACCGGACGCGGATCGACGCTCAGATCAGCGGTTGCATCATCCTCGTCGCCGGCATGGCGGTACTCGCCCTGACCATTGGCGACAGGTTTGAGCCACTGCACCCCAGCGCGCGCTGGATCGACTACGCGCGGCTCGTCTGGGTCGAGGATGGCAACGATTGGGTGGATGAGCGCAAATTGATCGATACCGGCAACTTTCCACCGGTGAGCAATCGCGGACCGCTGGAAGTGCGTGAGATCCAGCCGATCAGCGTGTCGCTGGTCGTGGTGATTGGCGCGTTGGCCTCGGCGTATTTTCTGTATACCGCCGCCAGGCGGCAGACGCGGCTGATGAACTCGGTTTTCGCCAATGAACCCGGCCAGCCGTATCAGCGCCCGTGGGAGGAAATTCGCGTCACGTTCTGGGCGATGAACACGGTTCTGGCCTTCATTCTGTTCTACTTCGTCAATTGATGCGGCGCGTGCCAACGCCGCCGGAACCGTGCGATTCGGCCAATGTCGCCACGGTCACGGCTTTGCGGCGGACAAGAGCATTTTGGCCATCCGTGCCTCCACCTGCAGCAGATGCTGATTGCCCGCGAGCTTGAGCATCTGCAGCAGTTCTGTCATCGTGGCGACCTCTTCCACCTGCTCATCAACGAACCAGGCGAGAAAACTGCGCGTGGCGTAATCCTTGTGCTGCTCGGCCAGCGCGACGAGGTCGTGAATCTGCTTGGTCACCGTTTCCTCTTGCGCCAGCGCCGTCTGCACGATAGCCACGGGCGATGACATGTCGCCGGTCGGCGCTGCGGTGGATTGGAGATTCACTTCCGCCCCCACCTCGAGCAGGAAACGCATGATCTTCTTGCCATGCTCCCGCTCCTCTTCACCCTGGCGGAAAAACCACTGCGACAGCACCTTCAGTCCGAGCCCGTCGAAGCGGCACGCCATGGCCAGGTAATTGTGCGCGGCGTGAAACTCGTTCGCGATCTGCTGATTGAGCATATCCACGACAGGTTTGGGGATCAGCATGGTCCAGTCACCTCGAAAAATGGAATTGGGTTGATCCTGACCGATTTTCCCTCACGTGCTTGAAATCCGATATGCGGGATTCTATCCCAGGAACCACCGCGGGCCAAGCCAACATCCGTGTCCGCGGATGGGCGCACCTATCGCCAGGCAATGTTGCGTGTGCCCCACCGCGACCCTATGCTGGCGGACAACACGGAACCAATCGGCTTGCCCCTGCTGTTTCAACGCACACGCGGATCGCCCATGGACGACCCTCGCAGGAACGCTGATCCGCAGTCCCCGACCGGTCACTCAGTCGATCGCGACGCATGGATCGCCGAGCGGCGCGAGGCGTGGACGCTGACGCGCATTCAACTGCGCCGCGCGGAAACTCTGTGGTCGCTGGCGCGGCTGGCGACGTTTCTGGCGACAGCCGGCGCCTGCTTCGCCCTGCGCGAACTCTCCGCAGTGACCATCGGCATCGTTGCCGCGGGGCTTGCCGTCTTCGCGTGCTGCGTTGTGCGCCATCGCCGGGCAGCCGCGGCGCGGCTGGCGGAGGAACGCCGGCTCATCGTACTTGAAGAATGCTTGATTCGGTCAGGCGGACGCATCGTGGCGATTCGCTCGCCGAACCGACCGGATGCGCCACGGCACGGCGCGCCAACCCTTCCATCAGCGCTTCCGGAATCCCGCGACGCGGCGCTGTCCGAGCAGGAGCGCGGCGACCTCGATCTGTATGCCTCCCCATGCGGCCTGTTCGGACTGCTCAATCGGTGTTCCTCGGCCCTGGGCGCGCGCCGGCTGCGGGACTGGCTCGAGTGCCCGCTTGCCCGGGTTGCGGACATCGCCGCGCGGCGATCGAGTATCACCTGGCTGGCGGAACACGCCGAGCGCCGGATGAATTCCATGGCGGCGGTGGCGGCGCTGCGCGATCAAGATACCCGCGTGGACACGCTGCTGGAAACGGTCGCGAATGCGCGGCCATTGCCCAAACCACAACTGATGCTCGCGCTGCGCATCTGGTCAATACCCTCATTACTCTTCACGGCCGTCGCGATCATCCTGGTCGCATTCGGGCACACGCAGGTCATCATGCCGTGGCTGCTGCTGACCGTGCTGCACGGCGGGATCAACCATGCGCTGCGCAAGCCGCTCGCGCGGTCATTGGCCGGGGTCAAAGGATTGTCGCCCGCGGTGCGCGCCCTGCACATCGCAAGTTCAGGCGCAGTCGAAGAGCTTCCGGATCAAACGGCACTGAAGGCCGTGCGCGATCTCTGTTCCGCCATGGCCCGACACGACGTACTGCCCGCCCTGGGCCGCCGCATCGAATGGGCGGACACCGGCGGTCTGGTGCACACGTTGCTGAACCTGATCGCGTTCTACGACGTGCACGTCGCGGACTCGTTGACGCGCCGGCTGACCAGTCACCGCGATACGCTGCTCGCCGGCGCCGGCGCGATCGCGGACCTCGAGGCCCTCGCCTCGCTTGCCGCGTTCGCGTGGGAACAGCCGGTGACCTGCTACCCGGATTGGACGGACGCGACGCAACTGACCCTGACCGCTGGGGTTCATCCGCTGATCGATCCCGATGAGGCCATCGCCAACAATGTCGCGCTGGGCGACGGCACGCGGACCTGGATCGTGTCCGGCTCGAACATGGCGGGCAAAAGCACCTTCCTGCGCATGGTCGCGACCAATGTGATCCTGGCGCAGACCGGCGGCGCGGCCTGCGCTCGATCCATGACGCTCAAACCGCTGCGGTTGGTGTCCGATCTGCGGATTCGCGACGACCTGGCCCGGCACGAAAGCTACTTTCTTGCAGAGGTGCGGCAGGTTCGCCGCATGCTGGAGAACCGCGCCGACCTGCCCCTGCTGGGGCTGATCGACGAGCTGTTTCGCGGAACCAACTCCGGCGAACGCATCGCGTCGAGCATCGCGCTGATCGCCCACCTCGCAGCCGGGCCGAACCTGTTCATCGTGGCCACGCACGAACAGGCCTTGATCGAACAGGCGGAATCCATCGGCGCGCGCAACTATCACTTCCGCGAATCCATCGACGCGACCGGTCCGGTGTTTGACTACCGGCTGCGCACCGGGCCCGCCACGGTCCGCAACGCGATTCAGATTCTCGCCCGTGAGGGATTCACGGAAACCATCGTCGCGCATGCGCGGAGAATCGAAACGGAGGGTATTTGAGTGATCGCGGAACGACCGTCGACACCGCCGGGGGCGCGCCGCTGGCGGACCGCGGGCCAGTGGGTTAATGTCTTGCAATGGGCGCGCAACGCCGAAAACCGTGTGCGACCTCGCGCCTGGGAGAACAACTGTGGTACTCGCCCTCCTTGCCATGCTTTCCCTGTCCGCGACCGGCCAGCCGATGACCGATCAGGCGGCGCCGGCGTCCGTGCGCGTCGCGGTCTTCAACATCTGGGAACTGACCTCCACCAAGATCGACGCCGTCGACGACCAGGGTGCCGGCGCGAATCCGCAGCTTCGCGGCGCGGCGGAGATCATTCAACGCCATCAGCCGGACATCCTGCTGGTGAACGAGATTGATTTCGACGCGCAGCGCAGTCTTGCCCTGGAATTCCAGAAGCGTTACCTGCGCGTGCCCCAGAAAGGGCAGAAACCGATCGAGTTTCCGCACATCTACTATCAGCCGGTCAACACCGGCGTGCCAACCGGAAAGGACATGGACAACGACGGGCGCAGCGACGGCCCGGGCGACGCGCAGGGATACGGCAAGTATCCCGGACAGTACGGCATGGCGCTGTTCAGCCGCTATCCTATCGACGCGGAGGCAGCGCGGACATTTCAAAACCTGCTCTGGAAGGACATGCCCGGCCATCTGATGCCGGACGGCGCCGATGGGCGACCCGCGTGGTACGACGCGAACGAAGCGGCTGTTCTGCGGCTATCCAGCAAGAGCCATTGGGATGTTCCACTGCGGATCGGTGACCTGACGTTGCACCTGCTGTGCGCGCATCCCACGCCGCCGGTGTTCGACGGCGACGAAGATCGCAACGGCCGCCGCAACTTCGACGAGATCCGACTCTGGGTCGACTACCTGACCGGCGGAAAGCCCGCCGCATACATTGTGGATGACCAGGGGCGTCGCGGTCCCCTTCCGGACGGCGCGGCGTTCGTGCTGCTGGGCGATCTGAATGCCGACCCGGCGCGGGCGCCGGCTGACTACGGGCCGCCGGCGATTCGGCGACTGTTGGAACTTCCCAATGTGCTCGATCCCGCGCCGACCAGCGCAGGCGCCGCGGGCGAGAATCCCCCCGGAGCACCCGATTTTCCGGAGCGCAAGACCTGCGATTTCGGCCGGCTGGATTACGTGCTGTGCGCTCGCAATCTGCACGTCACCGGCAGCGGCGTGTTCTGGCCGGCGATTGGCGATCCGCTGCACAAGCTGGTCAGCGATCGCACGCACTCCAGCGACCATCGCCTGGTCTGGGTGGATATCGCCTTGGGAAAACCGAAGGAATAGTAGTACCCGTCAGCGAGCATTGCGCACGGCCCAGCCGATGCGCGCGCGAATGGGCAGTCGCAGCACTTCGCCCGTGCGATACGCTTCCACCGCGCCCATCAGGCGTTCGCGAACGCGCGGTTTGATCGACTCTTCCAGCCCGGCGTAGAGCCGCCGAAACGAGTCCGACACCGCGCAGAGCATCGACCAGTACTCCGCCGGGTCGCGGGCGAAGAGATAGTGCTGCACCTCGTCAACCGTGACTTCGCGGAAACCCGCTTCGTGCAGCGCCAAGGCGAGTTCCCCATCGCCCGAGAGCCGGAACGGCCCGGGCGCATCCGGATCCGATGCGGGGATTTCCACCATATCACGCACCACCCGCGAAGGCAGCGCGAATCCCTCGTTGATCTCCGGCGGCGTCCACACGGCTGCGACCAGCCGCCCTCCGGGGCGCAGCGATTCGCGAAGCTTGGTGAGTCCGCCGGGAATATTTGGGAAAAACATGATGCTGAAGCGCGCCAGCACGACATCGAAGTGCCCCGCCGGCAGGTTCAGATCCTCGACCGCGCCGACTTGTGCTGTCACCTGGGTCAGCCCGTACGCCCGCGCCCGATCGCGCGCCGTAGCCAGCATGCCCGCGCTCAGGTCGGTCATGCACACCGAGCCGTCAGGACCGACCCATTGCGCGGCGGCCAGCGCCGGATCGCCGATGCCGCTGCCCACGTCCAGCACGTGCATGCCGGGCGACAGGTTCGCGGCGCGCAGCATCCGCAGCGTCACCGGCCAAAATGCCCCGACCAGGTGCATTTCCCAATGGGTCCAGCCGGCGGACGCGGATTCCCACGTCTGCGCCACCTCGCGATGCACGGCGTCAGAGTTCCACGTGTTCATGCGGGCGGCGGCGACGCGCAGTGCGGATGGTCAGCGGTTGTGCCAACGCGACAGCCGGCTGGGGCGATCCTTCATCCAGACGACGTCCCAGTCGTCGACGAACGCGCGGGCGTCCTGCGCGGCGACCTGGCGATGGGTGTGCAAACGGTCGGCGGAGGACTGCACGGAGTTGGTGTCCTGGGTGACCGCCTTCTCAAAACGATAGTCCCAGTAGGCCTGCTCAGTCGGTATGAGGGCGCACCCGATGGACGAAAGCAGCACGGCCAGACCCAATGCTACGGTGGCAAGCTTTTTCATGATCGGGACACCTCTCTCAGCAGGCTGACTGCACTCGGCCGGCAGGCCGCGCACCGGGCACGATGCCTGAAGGAATCTATCGGCAAACGTGCGAAATTCACAGGACTCGATCCTACGAAGGCCTTTCGTGGCTGTCAATCCGCAGGGCAACTGTGGGGCCTGCCGGCTGATCCACCGTCCGCCCGCCGATTTGCCGCAATGCGTCCGTCCATTCGACGTAGGCATAGGGAATGCCGAAGGCCTGACCCAGGTCAGCCAGCTCGCGGATTGCCGCCTCGGTTTCCTCGGGCTGCCAGTGCTGGGCGGCGGGGTCGCAGAAATAGATGCGGCACCCGGCTGGCCGGGTCTCGCGGGTCCGGCACATGCCGTCGACCTGGTAGGGACAGTACGACCGATCCGGTGGCGCGAGGAGCGGCGTCTCCGCCCGCGCGACAAAATAGGCAACTTCCGCTGCGGTCACGAACAGGCTGTGGCCGTATTCCGCGAACCGGCAGCATGCGCCGCGATTGGTGCAGACCGGGGCCCGCGCCGCGATCCGCGCATCCAGCCGCGCGTACAACGCCGCCACCGCGTTCAGGAATTCGGGGTTCTTCGCGGCCTGCTGGATTTCCGCAATGGGCAAAGCGACTTGCACGGTGGTCACTCGGGCGACTTCATCAGCCGCTGGGTTTCGATCTGCACGAAGGTGTGCAGCGGGCCGCGGTTGATGCCCGGGCACTTGCGCGCCGTGTCGTTCCAGCGCTGCGGCGAGGCGAGATTGTAATCCCAGAACGGCCAGGTGCGGCACTGCGTGGGTTTGACGGGGTGTATGCGGCAGGTGGTGCACCCGCCTTCGCCGCGTTCGAGGAAGATGCAGTCGCCGTTGGGTTTTTCCTTAAGGCTGACGCTGAGCGCGACGCGGCGGATGTAGCGCTTGCCCAGGCGGCCGTCGGTGTGGCCGAGAAAGTCGGCGATGGCTTTGATCTCAGCCGGGGTGACCCAGACGTATCCGGGCTCGCCGCTGCAGCAGTTGCCGCTCTGCTGGCAGGCGAAGGCCAAGCCGGCTGAATACCAGGCTTCGCCGTTCTCCGCTTTCTTTTTGCGCGTGCCGATCGCCAAACGCTGAGCCTCCGACCCGTCGCCGCATCCGGGCGACCGCTTAATCCGCGACCATTCTGCCGGGAGGCGGTCCGCACTGCAAACCTGCGCGGCTGACCGGCGAAAACGCGGCCCGGCGAACGCCCGCGCCCAAGGTTGTCAAGCGCCGGCTGACGGACTAACGTGCGCGAACCAGAGTGCTCCGCATCGACTTCGCCGGACCCGGAATGAAAGGCCAGCTAATCGTGTCGCTCGCACCGCCATTTGACGCCGTGCATGTCACGCCCGCGCTGCACGAGCGGCGCGAACGCGTGTTCCTCGTGTTCGCCGGCATATTTCTCGGCGCGATGACGATGCTCAACATCCTGGGCATCACCAAGTTCATCCACATCGGGCCGCTGGCCTTGGCGGTGGGCGTGCTGCCCTATCCGCTGACATTTCTGTGTACCGACTTCATCAGCGAATTCTACGGACGCAAACGAGCGAACTTCGTGGTCTGGGTCGGCGTGCTGCTCAACGCGATCGTGTTTTCGTTCATGTACCTGGGCGACGCGCTGGCGCCGGTGGATCCCAAGTATCAGCCGCCGTGGCAGTTGCTGCCCCTCTCCGGCGAGGTGATGCTGAGCACAGGCGTGACCGCGTCCGGCGATACTGAACTGTTTCACATTCTGTACACGTGCATGCGCGGGTCGGTGATCGCGTCGATGGTCGCCTACATGGCCGCGCAGTTCTGCGACGTGTTTCTGTTTCACTTCTGGAAGAAACTGACCCGCGGCAAGCACCTGTGGCTGCGAAACAACGGGTCGACCATGATCAGCCAACTGGTCGACTCGACGGCTGTGATCTTCATCACGTTCTGGCATCCGTTCGTCCACGGCGAGAAAACACTGGGGACCATGCTGAGCCTGGTGGGCAGCAGCTACGTGTTCAAGTTCATCATCGCGGCGCTGGACACGATTCCGTTCTACCTGGGGGTGCATTACCTGGGCCGCTACCTGCAGATCGACCCGACGCGGGAGCACGACGCGGACGTCGAGGAGACCGTGCGCACGCGGTAAGCGCTGTGGCGGCAGGTCGGTTGTGATGCTCGACCGCGTGGCTGGGATTAAGTTGAACCGCGAATGGACGCTAATCGACGCGAATTTGTGGGGCTGATCAGGCAGGTGAATGGGTGGGGCTCGCGATGTTCGGGAGCGGTATTGGGGCGGCGTGGGTTGGGTGGGGCTGCGTCTGAACGCGCCGCAATGCGGCACGCCAGGACGAGTGATGTGTCCTTTACCGCCCCTTTACCGCCAAGTCCAAGGTGCGTCGCGTTGCTCGACCTCTATGGCTTCTTCTTGGCTAACAACTCCTCGCGTACAGCTTTCGCGCGGAATGCAGCATCACCATCCGGGAACACGCGCTCCAGTTCGGCCAGCAGGGCCACCGCGTCATCGTGACGCGAGTCGTCATTCGCGACGTGCTGCGCAACTCGGAACATGAGATTGTCGCTTAACGGAAAGTCTGCATGCTGCCGCGCGTAGGCAAGCGCTTCCTCCTCCGTGCCGTGATGATAGACCTTCCAAAAGCGAACCCATCTTGCGTGGAGAGAATCAGGTTGATTCTTAAGCAACAGTTCAAGTGCCTCGCGTGCTTCGCCACTTGCCTGCCCAGGAGGCTCACCACCCACCAAGAATGGTGCGAGTTCAAGAGGCAGATTATTGCACAAGAGTCCACCCTCACCAGATAAAGAAACAATTGTCACAGCGAATTCATTAGAAAGAGCGTTATGTCCTACGTCATAATTGATGGCAATCTGACCAACGTACGTACCAGGCTCGACATAGGCATATTGGTATCTACTCCTTTCGTTGATTCGACCCCAGGATATCGGTAGAAAGACGCGATCAAAAGTTATACTACTCCCGGCGCTCAATGTCTTTCCACTAGGTAAGCGATAAACGTTAGCTTGAGGCGTGCCAGCGCAATGTATAGAGTATTCCGTGCCATCTAACGCACGTAGCGTGAGGAATGTTGCGGCTCGAAGATCAGTCGGACTACCAATGTCGAGAATCGTCCTTACATCTGCATCGCTACGATTTTCTATCGCAACGGTCACTACAAAAGGGCATCGCTCAGGAATCTCCTGTACGGCTGGACTGACTACGATGGCAACATCGGTCACACCAAATGCCCCCGAAATATGAGATCCCAAAGCAATGTGGAATACTATGACTAAAATGCCCCATCTGAATCGTGCCATAACTATTCGCTCCTTCAGTCGCTACCAAGAAGGTCACTCGATCGAACGGCGTCTATTTCGATCGCACTAAAGCTGTAGTCCGTCCCGTCGTATGGTTGCATGAGCGTCCCACTGCCAGCGGGAAGATCCGGAAGACCAAACTGGTGTCCGATTTCGTGTGCGATTACCCACGGTTCCATGAACCCAATTCCGGGCAGTCCTCCTCCCTGGCGCACAGCATCCAGCATAGTTTCATATAGAATTACTGAGACATTCTCAGAAAACGTGAAACCTACCGTCCAGCCGAGTATAAGACTCTGGTCCCCCTGTTTAAACGAGCCCAAATGGACATGGTACACGCCATCCGGATCTCCATCACTTTTACTTGCCCCAGATGCTGCATGATGTGGCTGGTAACAAGTGACGACCCGCGCGACCCAGAAGCTGGGGGCTGCTGCAACATCAGGGAAAAGAAAAAGGGACATCACTCGTTTCCCTTTCGTTATGGCCTGAAAACGGGACAGGTTTGGATTGCGTGCGACGCATGCGTCGATGCCGACACACCTCATCTCCCACACGGTCCGCTGTCACAACCGATCCCAATCACGCTCTACCCACACCCCTCCGCGTTCCCTACCCGGCGGTGAGTTCCCCGCCCCTCCGCGACTCCGCAAGAGCATACTACACCGCCCAGCGCGCGAGCCATACTTTCCGCAGCGCATCCCGCGCGTTATCCCCGATGGAGCAGCAGCAACGGCAGTGCTAAGTGCAAAGTGATGAGTGATAAGTGCCCAACGCCCGTGCCAAGTGCCCTTTCCCTGGTGCCCAGTGCCTACTGCCTAGTGCCTATTGCCTATCTAATGTTGCGTGCATTCGCGTGCATTCGCGGTTCTTCCATCGGGGTTGGCAACGGCGCCAGCCAGACCGACGCCGGCGTGCGCGCAAAAAAAATCGCGCACCAAACCCGAATCGCAGTGCCACTTCAACGCCTGGCGCTACCAAGAACGCGGGTCACCCCGCGCTGTGGCCCCGAAAACCGGGGTCGCGTTCCGCAAAGTCGCACTTTAATTGGGCTTTGGCGTTTTTCGCTCAAAAACGCGGATATCGCCCCTCATGTGGTCAGGAACGCGGGTTCCGGGCGGCTTACATGGCGATTGCCCGGCTGGCATGCGCTCAATGGATTGTTCGAGATGGCGGCGGGTTTCTGGTCCTTGGCTCCTGTGGCGGGCATTGGCTGGATGGATGAAAATGAGTCCCTTGGGCCATACCACTGACAAGCGATACGGCTGCTTGTCAGTGCCACCCTGGGGCATTTTCGTAGCAGCCGCACCTGCAGTACGGCTCGTGGGCTGTGTCAGCCGGTTGGTTTTGCGCGGTTGGTTTTGCGTTGCCCTTGCGAAAGCGTGTCATGGGCGGCTTTCGGGTTTTCCTGTTTGCGGGTATCCGCCGAAGTGGGCGGCTGGGGACCAATCGGGGATGACTTTGGGGGCGGGTGGGGCCAGGGCGGCGTATGGGCCGGCTGCGTAGACTGGCTGGCCGGCTACCACGGTGAGGAGCGACTCGATTTGTTTGATCTCGGCTGGGGGGACGGCGAAGTAGTCGCGGTCGAGGACGGCGAAGTCGGCGTACTGCCCTGCCGCGATGCGGCCTTTGACGTTTTCCTCCTGGCTGAACCAGGCGCTGCCGACGGTGTAGAGTTCGAGCGCTACCTCGCGTGAGAGCAGCTCGGCTGACGCGGTCATGCGCGTGCCGCCGACGGTTTCGCCGGTGACCAGCCAGTGCAGCGCGAGCCAGGGGTTGTAGCTGCTGACGCGGGTGGCGTCGGTGCCGGCGCCGACGGGAATGTTCAGGGCGCGCATGGCGCGGATGGGCGGGGCGCTGCGCGCGGCTTCTGGGCCGTAGCGCTCGATGAAGAATTCGCCGGCGAAGGACATGCGATTCTGGATGGCGATGCCGCCGCCCAGGGCGTGGATGCGGCGGAGGTTGGCCTCGGTGACGGTCTCGGCGTGGTCGATGGCCCAGCGCGGGGCGAAACGGCCCTGCTCGCGGTTGATCTGCTCGAAGACGTCGAGGATCTGCGCGATCGACTGGTCGTAGGTCGCGTGGATGCGCAGCGGCCAGCCGGACTTGACCAGGTGGGTGGCGACGCGATGGAGCTCGCCGCGCCAGTCGCCGCGCTCGTCCAGGTTCGGACGGTCAGCCATGAAGTTTTCGAAGTCGCCGGCGGACCAGACGAGGAACTCGCCGCCGCCTTCGAGTTCGAAGCCGTGGTCGTGCGCGGCGTCGGCGTTGTGGCCGGCGTCGTATGTCGTAGTCCAGTGGACGAAGTCGTCGAGCTCCTTGCCCGGGCGCTGGGGAAACAGGTAGTAGCTGATGCGGATGGGCAGTGTGCCGGCGCCGGCGAGCTGCTGGCTGCCGGAATAGTCGTCGGGGAACTGGTGGCCGCCGCCGCCCGCGTCGATGACGCTGGTGAGGCCGAAGCGATTGAGCTCGCGGTAGAACTGGCGGGTGGAGTTCGCCTGCTCGTCTTTGGAGAGCTGCGGCAGGCGGGCGATGGTCTGGTAGAGGATGGTGGGATCGGGCGCGGCGTGGAGGATCGCCCCGCCGTCGACGAATTCGTAGCGGCCGCCGGCTGGCGGCTTGCTGTCCGGCGACAGGCCGAGCGCCCGCACGCCGGCGGCATTGAGAAATCCCTGGCTGTAGAGGAAGAGCACGAAGACCGGCGTGTCCGGCGCGCTGCGGTTGAGTTCGGCGATGGTGGGCATGCGCCGCTCGGCAAACTGGTACGGCGACCAGCCTCCAATGACGCGGACCCATTGGCCGTCGGGGGTGCGCGCGGCCTGAGAGCGGATCATGTCGAGACCGGCGCGCAGGCTGGACACGCCGTCCCAGCGGAGTTCGAGGTTGTAGAACCGGCCGCCGCGGGTGGCGTGCAGGTGCGAATCGTTGAGGCCGGGGATGACGGTGCGCCCGCCGGCGTCGATGACGGTGGCGGCTGGGGTGCGCTGCGCGAGGATCGCGTCGTTGTCGCCGACGGCGGCGAACTTGCCGTCTTTGACGATGAATGCGACGGCCCACGGCTGGTCGGGGTTCATCGTGGCCACGCGGGCGTTATGTATGATGATCTCCGGGGTTGGTGCGACGTCCGCGGTTTGCGCCGAGGCATCGGAGCCCGGCGCGAACATGGCGGCGAAGAGCAGAATCGCCGAAGCGTTTCGACGGATCATGGGCTTACTCCCTGGCGCATCGGCGGCGCGCGGCGCGCGCCGGGCTTACTTCTTCGCTTACTTCTTCTGAGCGGCGGCGGACTGGGCCTTGTGGCTGTTGAAGACTTCGGCGTAGGACGGCATGTGCTCGATGAAGAGCTGCGCCGTGCCGGGGCCGGTTGGGTTTCGCCAATCGGAGAGGAGTTCGCAGGAGATCGCGAACCAGGTGCCCATGATGGCGCCGGCCTGGGACATGCGCATGAGCGAGGCCTGCTGGGTGTCGGCATTCATCGAGCCGGAGGCGTCGACGACGACGTAGACTTCGTAGCCGGCGTCGAGCGCGGAGAGCGCGGCGAAAGCGACGCAGACGTCGGTGGTGATGCCGGACATGACGATTTTCTTGCGGCCGGTTTTTTCGATGGCCTTGACGAAGTCGGCGTTGTCCCAAGCGTTGATCTGTCCGGGGCGCGAGATGACCGGCGCGTCGGGCAGAAGGTCGATGACCTCGGGCATGAAGGGACCGTTCGGGCCGGATTCGGCGCTGGTGGTGATGACGGTGGGAACCTGATGCAGCTTGGCGGTCTTGGCGAGCGCGATGACCATGTTTTTGAACTCGGTCGGGCGGGCGTTGTCGACGAGGTTCATGAGGCCGGTCTGGTGATCGATGAAGGCGAAGACGCAGTTGTCGGCGTTCCAGCGCTGGCGCTGGCCGTTGGGGCCCCAGGTGGGCGGGTTTTTCTTCGGCCCGTCCGATTGGGATTCTCCTGTCTGGGCATATGCGGCGGGGATGGTGTCGCCGCCGGGCAGATGAATGAACGCGGCGACCGCAAATACGACGACGAGTGCGGCGACAATTCGACTGTGCTTCATGGCGATGCTCCTGAATTCAAGGATAGATCGTACCTTGCCCATCAACCGGACGTCCGGCGTACCGGTCCTGACTAAAGCATGCGCACGAACCGGCGACTTGTCGAGCGGGCTGGGCGCAGTCGGTTAAATGCCGGGTTTGTTGGCGGCAAATGAAGCACAAGGGGGCCGGTGAGCACACGGGCGGCGGGCGTGCGTCAGCTGCGCCGCGGGGCGGGGTTCAGACCTGCGATGGCGCGGTGGATCGCCGCGTCGTCGACGTCGTCGAGAATGACCGGATGCCCGATGCCGTAGAGCAGCACCCAACGGCGGCGGCCGGATTGGGATTTCTTGTCGCCGTGAGTGAGCGCGGCGACGGCGCCGACGTCGAGCTTGCGCGGCGCGGTGGTGGGCAGGTCGAAGCTGCGCAGCACATCGCGGATGCGCGCCGTATCGGTAGCGCTGAGCAGGTCGAGAGCGCACGAAAGGTCGGCGGCTGCGACCATGCCGAGGGCGACGGCTTCGCCGTGACGCAGGTCGTATTCGCACCACTGTTCGATGGCGTGGCCGATGGTGTGGCCGAAGTTGAGGATGGCGCGGCGGCTGTGCTCGCGTTCGTCAGATTCGACGACGCTGATCTTGATGCGCAAGTTGCGTTCGATGAGTTCCGCGAGAACAGCCGGGGTGAGCGCGCGGATGTCGTCGCGATGCGTCTCGTGCCAGTCGAGGAAAGCGGGGTCGGCGATGAGCGCGTGCTTGATGGACTCAGCCAGGCCGGCGGAAACGTCTCGCGCGGGGAGCGTGCGGAGGCATTCCGGGTCGACGGCGATAAGTTCAGGGTGGTGAAACGCACCGACGAGGTTCTTTCCGGCTGGGTGGTTGATGCCGGTCTTTCCGCCGATGCAGGCGTCGACGTCAGCTTCGAGCGTAGTCGGGCAGATGGCGAAGCGGACGCCGCGCATCCAGGTGGCGGCTGCGAAGCCGGTGAGGTCACTGACCACCCCGCCGCCGAGGGCGATCAAGAGCCCGTCGCGGCTGAGGCGGAGTTGGCCGAGGTGGTCGTGAATGCGAGCGAGTTCGGAGAGTGTTTTGGAAGCGTCGCCGGGTGGGAAGGTGTGGAGGTGGGTGGGCAGGTTCACCGAGCGCAGGCTTGCCAGGATACGTTCGGCGTACAGATCGGCGACGGTTTCGTCTGAGCAGATGAGCACAACCGGTGGTGTGTGAATGGCGGCAATCCACGGCCCGATGTGGTTGAGAGCCCCTGGGAGGACCCTGACGGCAGTTTTTTTGTGGTTGAGTTTAAGAAAAAGCTCGGTCACGGCAATATCAACTTAACCATTTGTTATCAATAAGCTTAGGATTCAAGATACCCCATTTCAGCCCTGTGAGATGCTGCGACGGTCCGGCTGCCACGTCCGCTTTCCTTGCAATCGGCGTAATTTCATGTATTATAACCGCTTGAGAGGATTTCGCACCTGGCTGCGACGCAACGGAACGGTCGAACCATCGGGTGGTTATCGGCGTAGATTCCGGATGGGTACCTGCCATTCGGAGCAAGCCGAAAAGAGCAGCCCTTGGCACTTAGGACCGAGAATGTGTCGCGAAGCACCGTAACGGAGTGCGGCGACCTCAACACTTGACCGCGCTGACAGCCAACCGGCAACGACATTTGACGGGCAACGGCAAATGGGCCGGTAGACCGGCGACGGCTGCGTGGGTAGGGCCGACTGCCCCACGGGTACAACCGGGCAGGCAGCACCCCGACGCCACCGCGCACGGCAACCAGGATACGACGAAACGCCATGCCGCGCACAACTGCCACGAAAACCAATAGTAAGTCGACTTCGCGCACCGGGGCGAAGCGGACCACCCCAACCGCGCGCCGGCCAGCCGGCGCGGGCAAGGCGAGCCCGTCCGGACGATCCGTCGGTACAGTGCGAAGCGCGAGCCCGGTCCGCAGCGCTGCACCTGCACGCAGCAACGGCAGTTCAGGATCGAATGGGAGTTCTCGCGCTAACGGTAGTTCTCGCTCCAATGGGAGTGCGCGTTCGAATGGGAGTGCGCGTGGAAACAGCAGCGCGCTGCGCACTTACAAGGCGGCGCTGAATTTTCTCAAGACGATGACGAACTTTGAGAAGAACCCGCCGCTGCGCGGCGACCGGAACGGCTACAAGCTGGCGCGGGTTGACCGGCTGCTGGCGAAGCTGGGCCGGCCTGAGCGCAAGATGAAATGCGTGCACATCGCGGGGACGAAGGGCAAGGGCAGCACGGCCGCGATGGTGGCGTGCATGCTGCGCAAGTGCGGGTATAAGGTCGGCCTGTACATGTCGCCGCACCTGATCACCGTTCGCGAGCGGATGATATTCGACGGCGAGCGGATCAGCGAGCGCGACTTCACGCGGTGCATGGCGCGGGTGGTATCGGCGATCAAGAATCTTCCGGCGCGCGAGCGCGACGTGACGTACTTCGAACTGCTCACGGTGATGGCGTTCGTGTGGTTTGCGGAGAGCGGCGCCGAATTCGCGGTGGTGGAGACCGGGCTGGGCGGCCGGCTGGATTCGACGAACGTGATTCGCCCAGAGGCGTGCGCGATCACGAGCATCAGCCTGGATCACACGCAGCAGCTTGGGGATACGCTCGCGGCGATCGCGGGCGAGAAGGCGGGAATCATCAAGGAAGGCATTCCGGTGGTGATCGCGCCGCAGGAGCCGGAAGTGATGACCGTGCTGCGCGACGCCGCCAAGCGGGCGAACGCGCCGCTGTGCCTTCCGGGTGAAGACAACGAATTCAGCTACCGGTTTGAGTCGTCACGTCCAGTGGGGCCGCACACGCGGCTCTCGCTGACCACGTCACGCAGCCGGTTCGAGCATCTGCACGTACCTCTTCCCGGCGAGCACCAGGCGATCAACTGCAGCGTGGCGCTGTCGGTGATCGACGCGCTGAAGAGCCGCGGCATCGCAATCGACGATCAGAAGGCGATCGCGGGCCTGGCGGACGTGAAGCTCGAGGGGCGCATGGAGATGGTGTCCGAGGAGCCGCGCATCCTGATCGACGGAGCGCACAACGCGTCGAGCGTGGAAGCGCTGATGCGGGCGATCGGGCAGACGATCCGCTACGACTCGATGGTGGTGATCTTCGCGTGCCAGCGCGACAAGGATATTCCCGGCATGCTGCGGCACGTGCAGCTCGGAGCGGACAAGATCATCTTCACCACGGCGCGGACCAGCCGCTCGGCTGATCCGTACGAACTGCATGCGATGTTCCAGGATCGCTGCAGCAAGATGGCGCAGGTGGCGGACACGCTCGAAGACGCGCTGGAGATCGCGAAGAGCGCGGTGACGCGCGAGGACCTGATCTGCATCACCGGCTCGTTCTACATCGTGGGCGAGGCGGCGCGTAAGCTGCGCAAGAAGCCGGCGCTGGTCTGAGACGTAAATTCCGAATACTATATTTCCCAATATCGACACAAGAGCCGGATGGGCGTACGTGGTGGCGCGCCTGGTCGCGTTTTGGCCTGTCCCGCTCCCTGACGGTCGCGGCTCGGATGGACCTCGCTCAATCGCGCAGGACCGCGTGAACATCTTTCACGTCGCCGACGGTGACACAGAGGGGCATCCAGAAGTTGAGTTTGCGACGGCGGATCTGTTCGAAGCCGGCAGAGCGGAAGTAGCCGTCGATCACCGACCAGGGTGCGTGGTAGACGCCCTTTTCGATGTGCGAGACGATGACGTCGAAGGTGACCCAGCCAACGACGTTGTCGCGGAAGCCGTCGATGAGGATGAAGCGGCCGCCCGGACGGAGGACGCGGCGGACGCCGCAGACGACATTGAGCTGGTGCGGGTAATGGTGGAATGAATTCGAGCAGGTGACCACGTCGAACGACGCGTCGGCAAAGGGGAGAATCTCGCTGTCGGCGGCGACGAAGGCGGCCCCATTGCTGCGGCCTGTAGCCCGGTTGGCGATGGCGCTCTCGCTGCTGGTTACGGCGGGCTCGCGGATTTTCACATCGGCGGCGCGGCACATCGCGGGGGAATAGTCGAGGCCGATGGCTTCGACGGGCCAGGGGCTGCGGGCGAGCATGGCGGCGAGTTCGCCGGTGCCGCAGCCGATGTCGAGCACGCGAAACGGGCGGGCGTGGGCGGCGTGCCAGCGGGCGATCTCCTCCATCAGGGCGACGTAGGACGAACGAAAGAGGAAATGGTGCAGCAGCGAACGGTCGTAAGTGTGCGCCCAGCGCTCGAACTGCCGCATGGCGCGGTCTTTCATGGCCGGGTCGGTGGTGTGCATGTCGAACGGGTACGCTAACCGGCGACAGGGGTTCCGGCAATCGACGTTCATTTCCCAATGCAGAACGACGAAAAAATGCGGCTGAGCAGGTCTTCGGTGGTGACGGTGCCGGTGAGTTCGGCGAGCGCGTCCTGCGCGTCGCGCAGGTCGACGGCGATGAGTTCGGCGATGTCGAGCAGGTCGGCGGCGGCTGCGGCGATTGCCATGCCGCGGTCGACAGCGTCGGCGGCGGCGTGCAAGGCGGCGAGCTGATGGGCGGAAAGGGCGACGGCTGCTCCGTCGTCGGTGGAATCGGGGGCGTCGAGCCGATCTGCGATCGCGGCGCGCAAGTCATCCAGGCCATCACCGGTGAGGGCACTGACGGGCACGGCATCGGCTGATGTCGCGGTTGCGAGCAGTCGCACATGAGATTCGCGGCTGACGGCGTCGAGCAGGTCTATCTTGTTGGCGACGGCAATACGGGGCGCGGCAATGAGTGCGGCGAGATCGGCCAGGGCGTCCGGCGATGGGGGCGCCGCGGCATCGACAACGAGGCAGACGAGGTCGGCAGAGCGGGCCGCGGCGAGCGCGTTCGCCCCGGCTGTCGCGGCGAGGGCGTCGGCAGCGGGATCCCAGCCGGCGGAATCGATCAGCAGCGCTTCCAGATCACCGAAGCGCGCTGGGGCGGTGAGCAGGTCGCGGGTGGTTCCGGCGACGGCGGAGGCGATGGCGCGGTCGATTCCGGAGAGGCGGTTGAGCAGCGTACTCTTGCCGGCGTTGGGAAATCCAACAAGCAGAACCTGGGGCAAGGCATCGAGCCGCTGGGCGGCGCGGGCCGAATCGCGCAGGGCCGAGATGCGCGCGCGCAGCGCTGCGAGGCGGCGGTGCAGTTCGCCGGGGCTGATGAAGTCGATGGGCTCTTCGGCGAAGTCGATGTCGGCCTCGACGAGTGCGCGGAGGTCGGCCAGTTCGTCCCGCCAGGCGATGATCTCATCGGCGAGGTGGGCGTGGCGCAAGCGCTGGGCGGCGCGAAGCTGCGCATCGCTGCGTGCGCGAATCGTGGCGGCGACCGCTTCGGCCTCGGGCATGGAGAGCGCGCCGGCGAGAAACGCGCGGGCGGTGAACTCGCCGGGCTCGGCCAGGCGCGCCCCCAGCCGAAGGCAGTTTTCGACGATCCAATTCAGCAGCGGCGGCGATCCGATGGTGTGCAATTCGACCAGGTTCTGGCGGGTGTAGCTGCGCGGCGCGCGAAAGACGTAGAAATCCGCGGGCGCGCACAGGTTGTCCTCTAGTGCGATCTGGCCCGCATGAACGGTGAAACCCGGGGCGTCGGCAAGCGCGGCGGCGGGCGTGCGGCAACCCATGCGCACGGCGAGCGTGATTGCATCGGGGCCGCTCAGCCGGACGATTCCGCGCGGGGCAGCGCCCGGCGCGGAGGAGATCGCCACGATGGTGTCGTCGGTCGAGGTGTACATGTCTGTGCGCTGGGCAGTCAGCCGTCGCGCGCTATTCTACGGTTGGTCTGAGCGCATCGCGACCGCCGGCATCGACCCGCCCGCGCGGCGGCGTTATGATCGCGGCTGGTGCTGGAACTGATCGAACAAGTGCAGCGCGGGGACGACCTGTCGCAAGCGCAGGCGCGGGAGGCGTTTGCGCGGATCATGGCGGGCAGCGTGGATCCGGCTGCTTTGGGGGCTTTGCTCTGCGCCCTGGCGACAAAGGGTGAGGTCGTCGATGAACTGGTCGGCGCCGCGGAGGCGATGCGGGCGGCGGCGACGCGGGTGCGCTGCGCCGGAGCGTGCCTGTGCAACTGCGGTACGGGCGGCGACGGAATCAGCACGTTCAACGTGTCCACGACGGCTGCGATCATCGCGGCGGCGGCGGGCGCGGTGGTGGCCAAGCACGGCAACCGCACGAACACACGGGTGAGCGGCAGCGCGGAGGTGCTGACGGCTCTGGGGGTGAATATCGAGGCGGACACGGGCGTGCTGGAACGCTGCCTGGCGGACTTGCGATTGGCTTTTCTCTATGCGCCGCGGTTGCACCCGGCGATGAAGCACGCGGCGCCGGTGCGGCGGGCGATCCGTTCGCGGACGATCTTCAACCTGCTGGGACCGCTGTGCAATCCGGCGGGCGCGACGCGGCAGGTGCTGGGCGTGAGCCGGCCGCAGCACGTGCCGCTGATGGCAGAGGCGCTGCGTGAACTGGGCGCGGAGCGAGCGTGGGTAGTACACGGCGGCGACGGGCTGTGCGATCTGACCATTACCGGAACGACGCGGGTGGCGCAGCTCGATCGGGGGCGAATCAGCCAGTTCGAGGTGCATCCGGAAGACGCGGGACTTGCACCTGCACGGCTGGAGGCGCTGTTGGTTGATTCGCCACAGGCCAGTGCGGAAGGTGTGCGCGAAATTCTCAATGGCGCGAAAGGTCCGCGGCGCGATCACACGCTGCTGAACGCAGCGGCTGCCCTGGTGGTGTACGGCGTGGCGGCTGATCTGCGTGATGGCGTAGCGCGTGCGACGGAGGCGGTGGACAGCGGCGCGGCGCGAACGCGGCTGGAGCAACTGGTGCACATGACGCAGTGCTGAGGGTCACCCTTCGGCGAACTTGAGCGATTTGCCAGCGACTAGAAGACTTTGCGCGATTTTGCCCTTCATACCGCTTTCGCCTGGCCTGCTGCCTCACCCTTGACACGATACTGCTGCGTCAAGGGCAAGCGGTCGCGGCTCGGATAAGATCCACTCGATTCAAAGATTGTTCGTGCCGCCGAGCGCGGCAATGCGATAGGATTGCGACCCATGTCGAGCCTTGGCTGGATCCGCAAGCGGTTTCTCGGTGTGGCGGTGGGCACGCTGCTGACGCTGTTCACGGCGTCGGCATACCTGGCGGGATGGCTCTCTCCGCTGGAGCGGGTCTACCTGGATCACAACTTCCGCAGATGGAACCAACTCAATGCGGACCCGCGGATTGTGATGGTCGACATCAACGATCTGGCGCTGGAGCGCATTCATCGCTGGCCGTGGCCGCGCGACTACCAGGCGGACCTGATCAACGTGCTGAGCGAAAGCGGCGCGGCGGCGATCCTGCTCGATCTGGTCTACTCGGAACCGACCTGGCCCAGCTTTGACGACGCGCGACTTGATCCCGCCACGCGGCGGCGTGAGTCCACGACGATACTGACCGATCCGGGCCTGGATCCACTGGCTGACGCGTGCATTCCGCTGGAGAGCGCCATCGAGGGCGACGCGGAACTTGCTGACGCGATCGCGAAAGCGGGCAACGCGTACGTGGCGATGTTCTTCCGGCTGGAGCCGCCGGCGTACGATTTGGCACGGATTCGCGCGGCGGCGCGGGCTCTGGTGGACGCACAGCCGGACGTCGACTTGGCGACATTCGCCGCGGCGATCGGTCCGCACGATCCGACGCGCACGGCGATCTACCATCTGCACGCGCGGATGGATCGCCTGCTGCGCCGGAATTTCGGTCTGACGGCTGAGGAACTGGCCAGTCAACTGAACATGGATCTGGACGAGGTGCGCGTACACCTCAGCCGGATCAAGGAGGTGGCGGCGCGGCACCTGGTCGGCGAGTTTCTGGAAAAGCAGCCCGATGCGACGGACGCCGAGGTGTTCGCCCACGTGCTGCCGGGCGTGCCCGTCGACATGGAAACGCCGGACAAGAGCGACATCGAGCGGGCGTATCACGCTGCGCTTTCCGCGCGATACGCGTTCGCACACGCGTTGCCGCCGCTGCCGGTATTGGATGGGGTCATTCCCAACGGCGGACAGCCGACGCTTCCGATCCACGAGATCGCGGCGGTGGCGCGGCGCGTGGGCTTCGTGTCGTTCGACAAGGAAGCCGACGGCGTGATGCGGCATATCCCTATTCTGGCGCGCACGGACGGGCGCATCGTGATGCAGATCGCGTTCGCCCTGGCCGCGGACGTGCTGGACATCGACACGGCGAACATTCGCGTGGAGGACGAGCGAACACTTGTGCTGCACAACCGAACGGGCACAGCGCACTGGCGGATTCCGCTGGCGGCGGACGGGTCCATGCTGCTGAACTGGCACGTGGCGCACCAGGCGGCGGAGTCGGGCGCGCGGCCCATGTGGGACCAGAGTTTTGTCCACGTGCCGGTCGCATTCGCTTGGGAAGTCACGGCGAATCGACGGGCGATGGAGAAAAACAGCGTTCGCCTGGGCATGCTGCGCGGGCAGACTGTGCGCCTGATGGTTCGCGGAGCGGACGCTGCGTGGAACGACTATGCGGAGCAGGTGCAGCATGCGCATGAGCTGCGCCGGAAGTTGACGCGCCGGCCAACGGATGAGTCGACAAAAAGCGAGTTGGCGAAGGTGACCAGGGCGATCGAGCCCATCGAGAGGCAGGCACTGGCGCATCTCGAGCGGACCTACCGCGAGATCGCGGGGCTCGAGCCTGAGGATGACGCGGAGCGGGAGTTTTTTGCGCATGTCCGGCAGCTTCACGACGTGCTGATTCGCGACAAGTACGAGGAACAGATCGCGCGGCAGAACGAAGCGCTGCAGCGGCGGATCAACGAGCGACTTGTCGAACTTCGCGACAAGATTCAAGACAAAATCTGCTTCGTGGGCCACACGGCCAGCGCCCAGGCGGACATGGTGAACACGCCCGTGTATGACAACATGCCCGGCGTGATGGCGCACGCGAACCTGCTGAACACGCTGCTGCAGAACCGAATTCCGCGGACGGCCTCGCCGGCGTTGAACGTCGCGTGGATACTCGCGGCCGGGATTCTGATCACGCTGCTGACGAGCTCGCGCGGTCCGTGGGTGACGATGTTTTCCGTGCTGGTGCTGATGTCGGCGACGTGGGCGATTTCGTCGCTGATCATCTGGCCGCGGTACATCGTGAACGTGGCGGCGCTGATCCCGATCGCGGGGACGTTCGTCACCTGGGCGCTGATCACGTTGTATCGTCAGCTCACCGAGATGCGTCACCGGCGATCGCTGGCTCGCGAGCTTTCGCGGAACACGTCGCCGGCGATCGCGGCGCAGATCACGGAGCACATCGAGAAGTTCGAATTGACGCCGCGGCCGGCGGACGTGACGTGCTACTTCAGCGACCTGCAGGGATTTACCAACATCAGCGAGCGGCTGGGCGTGGCGCGGACGACGGCCATCTTGAACAGCTACCTGGGGGCGATGGGCGAGGTGCTGATCGCGTATCGCGCGTTCAACAAGTTCATGGGTGACGGGGTGTTCGCGTTTTTCAACGCGCCGATCTGGGCGGTGGAAGACCATGCCCGCGTGGGATGCGAGGCGGCGCTGCGCACGCTGGCCAAGCTTGACGAGCTGAAGCGGACCGCCGGCAACGGGTACGCGGCTGAACTGGGCAGCCTGTGGATGCGGATCGGGCTGCATACCGGGCCGGTGTTTGTGGGGTACTTCGGCAGCGAAAATCAGACGGACTACACGTGCATCGGGGACACGGTAAACCTGGCTGCCCGGCTGGAGTCGGCGAATAAGGCGTTCGGGACACAGATCCTGGTTTCGGCTGCTTGCCGGGAGGCGGCTGGGGACGGGTATGCGTTCCGGTCGCTGGGGGCTGTGCAGGTGGCGGGGAAGGCTCAGGCGGTGCCGATTTACGAGCTTCTGGGCCGGATGGGCGAGGTGGACGCAGCCCGGCTGGCGTATGCGGAGCAGTTCGCCGAGGCGGTCGCGGAGTTTCAGCAGCAGCATTGGGAGTCGGCTCGGCGGCGCCTGATCGAATGTGCGAATGGGCATCCGAAGGATATGGCCATCCAGTTGTATCTCTCGGCCATTGAACGCTTTAGCGCGACACCGCCACCGGCAAACTGGAACCAGGCGATCGAACTGCAGACCAAGTAGGCGCAGGCGGGAGCGGAAATCGATGCGGCGGGCTGAAGCGCGCGGTCCGGTGTGCCGACGAGGCCGTCGGAGCGGGATGAGCTGCGCGCGCGATGTGAAGGTTCGACACGCAACGGTCGCGTCCGCGCATTCCGCTCGCGCTACCCCTCAAGAAGAAACTCGCATTCGCCGACACATCTGATGGACCTCGACGATGCCCCGCGACGGCGGGCGCATATCTGCCGCGGGGCCTTTCGAGGGTGAGATGGTTGTCGATCTTTACGAAGCGCGGCCCGATGCGACGATCGCGACAACCTCGTACATATCAATCCCGAACACATTAGTAAATTCTCAATTGAATGCGACGGAGGCGCAAGGGCGCGCACTTTCGGCGCATGTCGAACAAATGCGTCGGGAAATCCAGCGGCTGGAACGGGCGCGGCGCCAGGCGACGACCGAGGCGGGACAGCTTCGCCGCCGACTGCACGACGCGGCGCGGGCGCAGTCCGCAATGGTTCCGCGGCGCGGCGAGTTTCCTGGGCTGGTCGTGAACACGCTGTATCGCCCGATCGAAGGCGTAAGCGGCGACGTGTTCGCATTGGAGCGGCTGGAGGACGGCGAGATCGCACTGAGCATCGCAGATGTTTCGGGCCATGGCATCGTTGCGGCGATGATGGCTCCGCTGCTGCAGAGCGCGCTGGCGCCGCGGTGGCACGACGGCTGTACGCAGCGGACCAGCGATATCGCGGCTGTGATGCGGCGGGCGAATCACGAGATGCTGGCGTACGAGCGCCGCGACGGTCTTTGCGCGACGGCGATTCATGCGCGCTTTGACGCGGCGAGCCGCCGGCTGGCTTTTGCTCGGGCCGGTCATCCGCACCCCATCCTGCTGCGTCCGGGGTGCCGGCCGAAGCCGTTGCTCGCGGAAGGGCTGCTGCTGGGCGCACTGGCGGACGCGGACTGGGACGTGCAGGTGGCACAGCTCGCCGCGGGCGACCGGGTGGTGCTGCACACAGACGGGCTGGAAATGCTGTTGGCCACGAACAACGAGCCGCAGGTTGACGGCCGAACGGTGCTTTCCTGGCTGGCCGCGCGGCGGGACGATGCGACCGACGCGCTGCTGGCGGATTTGCAGGAGCGCTGCATGCACGCCGGCTGGGACGCGGCGATGGCGGACGACGTGACGATCGCAATCCTCACCGTCGGCGCGTGACTCCCCAGCTTGCGAGCTGTTGCGGGCCGTCCTCGGGCTGGGGTAGAATCCTTCCGTTCAATGGAAGTGAGACGGATGCGATGAGCCCGCACCTGGCCCACCCTGAACACACCTATCGCGGGGCGCAAATGTCCTGAGGTCCGCCCTGCCGATATCGCATCAGCCGCAATTCCTTCGACGACGACAACGTAACTCAGAGCTGATTTTCACACCGCGATTACCGCGCGGGGAGGTAGCAAGCCATGGCCGTGGCCGCACGCACCAACACAATCATCCTGGGCGCCGCTGGGCGCGATTTTCACGACTTCAACGTGTACTGGAAGCAGCGCGAGGACGTGCGCGTCGTCGCCTTCACCGCTACGCAGATTCCTGACATCGACGGGCGGGTGTATCCGGCGGCGCTAAGCGGTGAACGCTATCCGGATGGCATTCCCATTCATGACGAAAGCCAGCTCGAGGCGCTGATTCGCGATCACCACATCGGCCTGGTCACGCTGGCCTATTCCGACCTTCCGTATGACACGGTGATGAACCTGGCCAGCCGGGCGAACGCGGTGGGCGCGCATTTTCAACTGCTGAGTCCGCACGCGACGATGCTGAAGAGCGGCAAGCCGGTGGTGGCGATCTGCGCGGTGCGCACGGGGTGCGGCAAATCGCAAACGACGCGGCGCGTGTCGGCGATATTGAAGGACCTGGGCAAGCGCATCGCGGTGCTGCGGCACCCCATGCCGTATGGCGATCTGAGCAAGCAGATCTGCCAACGGTACGCGTCGCTTGCGGACCTGGACAGGTACGAGTGTACGATCGAAGAGCGTGAGGAATACGAACCGCACATCCGCGCGGGCAACCTGCTGTTCGCGGGCATCGACTACGCGCGCATCCTGCGCGAGGCGGAGAAGGAAGTCGACGTGATCGTCTGGGACGGCGGCAACAACGACACGCCGTTCATCAAGCCCAACCTGCACATCTGTGTGACCGATCCGCATCGGCCGGGGCACGAGGTCTCCTACTATCCCGGCGAGAGTAACCTGCGCATGGCGGACCTGGTGTTGATCAACAAGGTGAACACCGCGGCGCGGGAAAACGTCGAGTCGGTGCGCGACAACGCGCGGCGGGTCAATCCCGGCGCGGTGGTGTTGCTCGCGGATTCGCCGGTGACGGTGGACGAGCCGGAGGCGGTTCGCGGGAAGCGCGTGCTGGTGGTGGAAGACGGACCGACGCTGACGCACGGCGACATGACGTTCGGCGCGGGGCACGTCGCGGCGCGGGCGAACGGGGCGGCGCAGATCGTCGATCCGCGGCCGTACGCGGTGGGGTCGATTCGCGAGACGTTCGCGAAATACACGCACCTGACTGAGATTCTGCCGGCGATGGGCTATGGGCGCAAGCAGATGGCGGACCTGGAGGCGACGATCCGCAAGACGCCGTGCGACGTCGTGCTGGTGGGCACGCCGATCGACCTGGCTGGGCTGATCGACATCCCGCAGAAGGCCCTGCGGGTGCGCTATGAACTGGCGGAGCACGACCCGAGCCTGCTGCGCGAGGCGATCCGCCGGGTGGTGTGAGTAGTCAGTGCACCGGCTGCTGCCCCCGACGCACATCCGTGCCGCGGTGTCCGCGGGCTCGCGTCCGCGGCTCTGGTGCAGCACGTATCGACAAAAGACGGGTTTGTCGCATATCCTATGGAAGTTTGCGCCGGTGCTGCGCCCGGAGGGCGCCGGCGGTCGAGGAATCTGACGGAGACGGTAGCCATGACTCAGCTCAATGACGGATCGATGACCTACGCCGACAACATGGACACGCAGGCGCACATGCAGCTCGTGGAGCGCTACAGCGCGAACAACTATGCGCCGCTGCCCGTGGTGATTTCGCGCGGCGAGGGCGCGTGGGTCTGGGACGTCGACGATCACAAGTACCTGGACTGCTTGAGCGCGTACTCGGCGCTGAACTTCGGCCACAGCCATCCGCGCATTCTGGATGCATTCATCGAGCAGGCGCGGCGGCTGACGCTGACTTCGCGCGCGTTTCAGAACGATCAGTTCGGCCCGTTCTGCAAGGAGCTCACCGAGTTCTGCGGCATGGACATGGTGCTGCCGATGAACACCGGCGCCGAGGGCGTGGAGACGGCGATCAAGACGGCGCGGAAGTGGGGCTACACGGTGAAGGGCGTGCCCGACGGCAAGGCGCAGATCATCGTGTTCACCGGCAACTTTCATGGGCGGACGACGACGATTGTCAGCTTCAGCACCGATCCACAGACCAAGGGGTACTTCGGCCCGTACACGCCGGGCTTCGTGGTGGTTAAATACGGTTCGCTGGACGCGCTGCGCGCGGCGATCACGCCGCACACGGTGGGCGTGCTGGTCGAGCCGATCCAGGGCGAGGGCGGCGTGGTGGTTCCGCCTGAGGGATATCTCAAGGGCATCCGCGAGCTGTGCGACGAACACAACGTGCTGATGATCGCCGACGAGATTCAGACCGGCCTGGGCCGCACCGGCAAGCGCTTCTGCGTGGATCATGAAGGGGTGAAGCCTGACTTGGTCATCCTGGGCAAGGCGTTGGGCGGCGGCGTGATGCCGGTGTCGGCTGTGGTGGGCAGCAAGGCGGCGCTGGGCGTGTTCAACCCTGGGGACCATGGCAGCACCTTCGGCGGGAACCCGCTGGCGTGCGCGGTGGCGCGCGAGGCGGTGCGCGTGTTGGTCGAGGAGGACCTTGCGAATCGGGCCGCCCGGGTGGGTAAGGCGTTTCGCGAGCGCATCCGCGCGGCGAACTGCTCGAAGATCAAGGAAGTGCGCGGCAAGGGCCTGCTGGTGGGCATCGAGATGACGCCGGCAGCGGGTGCAGCCAAGCCGTACTGCAAGCAACTCAAGGCGGAAGGGATGTTGTGCAAGGACACGGTGGACAACGTGATGCGCATCGCCCCGCCGCTGATGATCGATGAGCAGGACCTGGAGTGGGCGGCTGAGCGGGTGATCAAGGTGCTGGCGTAAATCGCCCACGCGCAAGGATGCCGGCGATGCGGACCGCCAAGAACGTGCTGGGCACAGCGCTCCAGTCGTGCTGCACGCAGACTCGAACTGGGTTCTACCGTACCGGGCGCTGTGATACGGGTCCGGGCGACGCCGGATTGCATATCGTCTGCGCGGAGATGACCGAGGCATTCCTCGCCTATACGCGAAACTGCGGCAACGATCTGACGACGCCCGTCCCGGAGCATGATTTTGCGGGGCTCAAACCGGGCGATCGGTGGTGCATCTGCGTCGGGCGCTGGAAAGAGGCGCTGGAGGCCGACGTCGCGCCGCCGGTGGTGCTCGCGGCGACGCACATTTCCGCCCTGGAATTCGTTACTTTGGAAGACCTGCAGGCGCACGCGGTAAGCGCGGCCTGACGCTGCGATTGGGAGAACTTACATGGCAGTCAGCCTGAAGGGCCGTAGCCTCGTCTCACTCAAAGACTTCACCACGGAGGAGGTGGTGGAAATTCTGCGCACCGCGGAGGTGCTCAAGCTCGAGCACTTTCGCGGTCAGCCGCACCCGCTGCTGGCGGGCAAGACTCTCGGCATGATTTTTCAGAAGCCGTCGCTGCGCACGCGGGTGTCGTTCGAAGTGGGCATGACGCAGCTCGGCGGGCACGCGATTTACCTGTCGCCGTCGGATATTTCGATCGGCAAACGCGAGACGACGGAGGACATCGCGCTGGTGCTCAGCCGGTACTGCGATTTGATCATGGCGCGGGTGTTCGGGCACGACATTGTCGTGGACCTCGCGAAGTACGCGACGGTGCCGGTGATCAACGGATTGTCGGACGAGGAACATCCATGCCAGGTGCTGGCGGATCTGCAGACTGTGCAGGAGAAAAAAGGCGGGCTGGCGGGCCTGAAGCTGGTGTATGTCGGTGACGGCAACAACATGACGCACTCGCTGATGTACGGGTGCGCGCGCGTGGGGATGAACATGACCGCGGTGACGCCGCCGGGTTACGCGCCGCTGGACCGGGTGACGGCGGAGGCCGCAGCGATCGGCAAGGAGAACGGATGCCGCATCGAAGCGACGACGGATATCGCGAAAGGTGTGGCGGGCGCGGACGCGGTGTACACCGACGTATGGGCGAGCATGGGCATGGAGGCCGAAGCGGCGGATCGGGCGAAGAAGTTCAAGGCGTATCGCGTGGACGAGAAGCTGATGGCGCACGCAGACGACAAGGCGATCGTGCTGCACTGCCTGCCGGCGCACTACGATGAGGAAATTGCCTATGCGGTGACGCGCGGGGCGAACAGCGCGATCTTCGACCAGGCGGAGAACCGGCTGCACGCGCAGAAGGCGCTGATGGTGCTGCTGGCCGGGGGGCGTTGAAATGCAGCTGCGTGTTGGGATAGAATTCTGAAATGCTACCAGAACAGATCAATGAATTGATCCAGCAGCAGCCATTCACGCCGCTTCGACTCCATCTGTCAAACGGTTCGCACATTGATATTCGACACCGTGAATTGGTGTTGGTGACGAAAAGCCAGGTCATTATCGCGGAGCCCACTCGCGATGAAGACATTCCGGATAAGACGTATTACTGTCATCCACTCCACATCACGCACATTGAGACTCTTACCGTCCGGAAGAACGGCCGCAAGAAGCGCGCGACCTGACGGGGCCGAATCGAAGAGAACGACGATATGCAGGCGACCGACATTCGCGAACACATTGATGAACGGCCTTTCAAGCCGTTCCGCGTGTTCATGCCAGACGGTGCAACCTACGACGTAACGCACCCGGACATGTGCATCGTCGCACGCTCGACATTTTACGTTGGCGTGCCCGATCCCAAACAGCGCGGCGTGGCCCAGCGCGTCGCGCATTGCTCGCTGTTGCACATCACGCGCATCGAACCGATCAACGGCCGCGGACAGCAGTCGCGGCGAAACGGCAGCAAGCGACGTGGATAGCGGGAAGTTAGTCGTGAGAACGGACAAACCGTGATGCGAGCAGACAAGCTCCAGGAACAGGTGAGAAGGCAGCCGTTTCAGCCGTTTCGAATGCATTTAACGAGCGGAACGCACTTCGACGTGCACCACCCAGAATTTATTCTGGTCACGCGGCGTGACGTGGTGGTGGCAAAGCTTGTCAAAGGCGAACCACTGGAGTCGATTCTCATCGACCCGATTCACATCACGCACGTGGAGTCGTTGAACGGGCCCAAGAAGCAGCCTTTACGAAAGCGCCCGCGCGGCGCCTAACTATCTGCAACCTCAGGACATACCATGGGAGGACAATCGCTCGCCATTCCGGTGATCCCCTCGGCTGAGGCACTGGCTGGCGGGCGGCGTGGCGGACTCATCGCCCGCATGTTCGGTCGTCAAAAGAGCGATGCGGGCGACCTCGACGGCGCGTTTCACGACATTTCTGACCCTCGGCTGGGTCGCACGATACTCAAAGATATGTCGAATTACCTGAAGGGGTGCTTGCCCGCACCCTGGAAGGCGACAGCGCAGCTCTTCAGTTACATGTTCAAGACCAAGCAAAACGTCTATATCCGCGGCAGCCGGGAAAGCGCGGATCAGCCGATGGTATACAGTGTTCAAATTGCGTTTTCCGGATGCGGCGGGCTCGCCGAGGTCTCTTCCGATATCGCTTGTCATTGGGCGGACTTGTATTATCGAGCGAATCGCAACCAGGTTCACGAGTCCGTCTTGAAGCCCTTTGGACTCATGCCTCATCACAATACCTCGCTGTACGACGGGTGGATCGAGACGTCTAAACTGTTCCTGCCTACGCCAGACTTCGGATACGCCGAGTTCACCTCAGACGCGTCGCAGTCGGAATTGGCGGCGCGCTTTGGCGTGCAGCCCGATTGGAAGCGATTTGAACTGGATGGCGCTGAGTTCGATGTGCCCGATCCGGAGCCGGCGGAGCAACTGCAGGAGTGGCTTGAAGCGAATGGCGTAGAGCTGATGCGCGACAACCAGTGCCGCTGCCAGATGTGCAGTCCGGACTTTGACGTCGGTGCATTCTACGCGGATTTCGCGCGGTAACGCGCGAGCGCATTGCGCTTCCAATGAACACGCTCATTGCGGTCCGGACAGGACGGACTCCAGAAGCGTCCAGTCGGCTGCGTCGATGAGCGTGTTGGAATCATCGAGATTCGCACAGGCGCATTCCGTGCGCAGGGTCACGTCGGCGCCGATGCATTGCGTGAAGTAGTACGCGTCGAGCAGGTCGTGGTCACCGTCGTTGTCGAAATCGCCGGACGCGCTGCAAGTAACACATGCGCCGGGCGCGGGATGACCGCCAGCGTATTCGCAATCGTCGAGCACGCCGTTGAGGTTGCAGTCCAGGCGCGATCCGCGGGGGATGATCTCCAGCCAGTCGTATTCCCCGTTGGCGTCGCAATCGACCTGGCACACGTCGGGCACGCCGTTGGTGTCGGCATCGGCCTGCGCGCCGCTGAGAATCTCGCAACTGTCCGGGATCTGGTTACGGTTGCAGTCGGTCGCGAAGCCGGGGGCGACCGCGATGCCGGTCGGGGCGTTCAGCCCGGAGAACGGGCCGCGCACGAACGACTGGAGGTAGATTCCCGTCTGGGCTTCGAGTTCGAAGATGCGGTACTCGGCTGCATTGCGCGAGACGTAGATGTTGCCGTGCGCGCCGACCGCCAGGCCGAACGCGTTCAGGTTGAGATTGACCGTGGAAAACGCCTGATTGAAGACTCCCACGAACGCGCCGGTGTCGCGCGCATATTCGAGGATGCGGCCATTGCCCCGGCTGGCGACGAGCAGGTTGCCGTCGTGCTTGAAGGTGAGGCCGCGCGGCTGATTGAGTCCGCCGCTGCCGGCGGTAACGAATGCGCGGATGAACGCGCCGGTCGCACCGTCGTACTCGAGCACCTGGTTGGTCGCGCCGCTGGCGACGAAGAGGCTTCCGTTGGGGCCGAAGACCAGCCCGTAAGGCTCGTTGAGACCGCCGACGTTGGGCAATACGAATTGGGCAATGAATGCGCCGCTGGCGCCGTCGAACTTGAAGATGGCATCGGTATCGCGGCTGCTGACGTAGAGGTGGCCATCGGCACCATAGGCCAGGCCCGCGGGGTAGCGCAGGCCGCCGTCGCCGGTGCTGACCAGGTTGCGGATGAATGCGCCGGTCCAGCGATCGTACTCGATCACGCGCCAGTTCGCGCCGCTGGCGACGAGCACGTTGCCCGCCGGGCTGATGAGCACAGCCTGGGCTTCGGAGATCGTACCGCCGGAGGTGGAGACGCGCAGCGCGCCGGTGTCCGCGTGGTACGCGTGCGCCTGGGTTGAGCTGCTGCCGACGACCCAAAGCTCATGGGCACCAGCGAGCTTTTCGAGGTCGGGCGTGCCGCTGCCTTCGCAATCTTCGCAGGCGTCGAGCACGAGGTTGCGGTTCACATCGAGGTGCATGTCGGCGCGGATCTGCACGTGGTCGGCGACGCCGCTGGCGTCGCAGTCGGGTTCGCAGACGTCGGGGATGAGGTTGGCGTTGGCGTCGACGGCGAAGCCCATGGAAATTTCCCAAGCGTCGGGCAGGCCGTTGGAGTTGCAGTCCGGCTGGCAGACGTCGGGCACGCCGTCCCCGTCGACATCGGCAGCACCGCCGAGGATTTCCGCAGCGTCGAGGATGCCGTTGAAGTTGCAGTCCTCGCATTCGTCGGGCACGCCGTTGAAGTTCGTGTCTGGGCTGGTGCCGGCGGCGATGTCTTGCGCATCGGCCACGCTGTTGGCGTTGCAGTCGTCATCAATGCACGCGCTGCCCGCGAGGATCGGGATGACGATGTCCTGCACGCCCGCGTGAAAACGCACGTCGGAATTGGCCACGCCGCCGTTCTGCGTGTGGCAGTAACTCATGATCGTGCCGCGCTGTTCGACACCGGGATGGGGATAGCAGTTGTCGAAGCCGTAGTCCTGCGTGTGGGCAGTGCCGCAATTGTGGCCAAGTTCATGGGCGGCGACGATGATGTCCCACTGCATTGAGCCCGGCGCCAGCGACGTGTCGAACATCCCATTGATGAGACCGGCGACGGAATAATCGAGCGTGGTGCAGATCGAACCAAGCCAGGCGACGCCGCCATAAGGAAGATTGCGCCGGCCGGTCAGAAACTGTGCCGCATCGCGCGGCACAAAGCCCATGTTGCTTTCCCACCAGTTGCGGAAGGGAGTCAACGGGTCGGTTTCGTTGAACATGTCCGCGGGATTGTCCCAGAGGCGGACAAACGTCAGCTCAAGTCGCGTGTTGAAGTCGCGGATGTAGATGTCGCTGATCGCACCGTACAGCGCGGTGACATAGAAGGCGGCGGCGTCCGAGTCGTTGAACCGCGCGAAGTATTCGTAGTCCGTCTCGATGGCGAGTTCCAGACGGTGCATTCCGCGGCGCGGTGCGATTTCACCGGAACGCGGCAGCGGCTGGGCAAACGTGTGCGCGGTGTCTGTCGCGCAAAAAGGCACATCGGGAGGCAACGGATCGCCTAGAACCGGTGCCGGGCGCAGAAGCACTTCGCCGCCGCGCAGCCCCGGTGCGGTGGAGTTGAGCTCGAATCGCCGGTCGTTCACGGTCACCGTGCCGATGAAGTTGCGCTCGTTCAAGGCGAAGAAGGCGTGGCCGGTCGCGCCGTCCGCGGTGCGCACCGAACCGCGTAGGAGCGTGACGGACGCGGGAGAGAAGGACGAAAGCGGTTCATCGGCGGCCCCGAGCCGGCCGACGACAAAACGCGTGTCGTCGCGCGTGACGCGGAACGGGCTGACGGACAATCGCACGCCGCCCTCGATGGGCAGTTCCAGGCTGATGGGCGCCGCAACCGCCGCGTGCGCCTGGCCGATCAGCCGCGTGTGATCGACGTGGAGCATTGTGTTCGCCGCGTCCGGACGGGATGCGACGCGAAACACGTCGGATGGCGCAGCGACTGCGGGCGCCAGCGCCTCGGCAACGTGCGGCTCCGCCCCAGACGCCGGCTCGGCGCACAGCACCAAGAGCGGCAACGCGCTGATGATCGCGCCGCGAAGAGTCTGCCGTAGCCTGTCGTGAATACCCATACCTGGATTACCCCCACTTACGGAACGAAGGGCCCGGACAGAACCTGCTCAAGCAGTACCCAATCAGCCGAGTCGACTACACTGTCGAACGCGGCGACATTGGCGCACGCGCATTGGGCCGCGACGGTCACATCTGCGCCGAAACACAGCGCGAATTGCTGCATGTCCACCAGATCGTAGTCGCCGTCGGCGTCCAAGTCGCCCGGCACCGGGCATTCCGCGCAACCGCCGGGCGGCTGGGCCAACAGCATCGCTTCCGGGCTGTACGTGGAACAGACCGGATCGATGACGACGGCGCGCAAGCGGAACTGCCGGCCCAGGTCCGCGGGCTGCACATTGGCGAGTTGCAGCGTGTTCGTGCTGGTTCCGGAGAGCCGGCCGCCGTCGTTGAGCAGGGTTTCGCCTTCGTACCAGCGCACGACGAACGGCAAAGTGGCTTCGACCTGCGCTGTGAAGACTGCCACCTCGCCGGTTTCCGCGCAGACATTTGCCGGCGGCTGGTTGAATTCCGGATCGATCACGTCAAGCACGGCGCTGGTGCTGGCCGCGTTTACTTCATCGATGCAAGGATTCCAAACGCGACAGGTGTAGGTGCCGCTGTCGCCCGGCTGGAGGTTGGTGACATTGAGCAGTGACGACTGGGCGCCGCTGACGCGATTCGAGTCTTCCAGGTCCGTGCCGTCGAGACTCCATTGATAAATCGCACCGTCTGTATCATTCACGCTGACGAACATGGCGGCGGCCATGGCGTTGCCCTGGGTGCAGACCTGGAGCTGCGGCGCGGATACGAGCTGCACGGAAACCTCCTGGGGAATCACGTGCAGCGGCGCGGCGGCACTTATCACCGAGATGCAGCCGAACGAAACGCGGCAGGAATAGCTGCCCTCGTCGGCCAGGACCACATCCGGAATGGTCAGGGTGGGGCCGTTTTCATTGGGAAGATCTTGACCCTGGAAGCGCCATTGATACGCCGTCGCGCCGGGGGCGGAAACCGCGAACCCGGCGTTTGCGGTCACGCACGCGAAGGCCGGCTGGGGCGGCGTGATGGTCAGCGCGAGGGCCAGAGCATCGCACGAATCGGGCACCGCATTGGCGTTGCAGTCGGCGGCGGCGCCGGAAGTGATGTCGCACATGTCGGGGATGCCGTTGGCGTTGCAGTCCGGGGAGGTGCCGGCAGCGACCTCGCAGGAATCGAGCAGGCCCGAGTCGTCGCAGTCCATGGCAGGATTGAAAGCCAGGTCGCAGTCATCGGGCCGATGATTGCCGTTGCAGTCTGCCACCAGACCGGCTGCGATTTCGCAGGCATCGACGCCGCCGGAACCGTCGCAGTCAACGTCGCATTCATCGGGAATGCCGTTGGAATCGCAGTCGAGGCTGGTACCGGCGGCGATGTCGTCATCGTCGGGCGTGCCGTTTTCGTTGCAGTCGATGGGTATGCGCAGGAAGTAGACGTCCTGCTCGCCGTTGAAAGTGGCAGCGTAGGCGAGGTAGGCGTACCCGTTGTCGGAGTACATGTGGTAGTAGTCGCCGAGCTTGTTCTGGTTGGGATATCCCAGCGAGTGATTGAACTGCGGGGTGAGCGCCTCGTTCGGGGTCCAGGTGAGCCCGCCATCGCGCGACATCGAGAAGTACAACTGCGAATGGGTGTGCGCCGGGCTGAGGCGGGTATCGGCCCAGACCGCGTCGATTCGCCCGTCGGGTGCGACAGACATGGTCGCGAACCACTGCCAGGCGGCGTTGCCGGTGGAGTCGTCGTTGATCCGCAGCGGCGCCGACCAGCTCAGCCCGCCGTTGGTGCTGCGGGTGAACATGACATCGAGCGGGTCGCCGCCGGGGCGGTCCACCGAGGCAAGCAGGTACACGTTATTCGGCCGCGGTCCGCCTTCGGGCTCGCAGGCAATCCAGACCTGCCCGAGCAGGCCGCCGGGATTCGGCCCGGTGCTGAAGCGCGTGTCGCCACCGAGGTTGGCGAACGCGATCTGTGTAAACGTCGGCGTCACCAGGGGATTCTGCGCGTTGGTCGAACGCAGCACTGGCGCTACACTGCCCGCCGCCCGGCCGGTGATGAACAGGTTGCCGTTGGGCGCGACCGCGAGCGTTCCCCACATGGGTGAACCGGGCAGCTCAATCGGCTCCATGAAAGAAAGTGCGCCGTTGGTTGAACGGGTGAACAGGCGACCTGCGCAGCAGCCCGCGACGGGGCTCCAGGCGAGGTAGATATTGCCTCGGCCCACGCCGCCGGTGCGGTCGATTGCGGACCATTGCTTGTCGCCGCCGAACGATTCATACGGAGCAGACCAAGTCGCGCCGCCGTTGCCGGAGATGTAGTACTGGCAGGAAAAATCGCTGCGCAGGCTGTTGTAATAGAACGTACCGTCGGCGTCGTAGTCCAGCACCGGATCGCTGCGGAATACGCCCGGCTGAAGCACTCCCGGAAACGTCCAGGTTTCGCCGCCGTCCTGCGTGTAACCCCAGCCGGCCTGGCGAAAGTTCGAGGTGACGGTGGTGAATTGCCGCCAGCCAATGGCGATCTGCGAAGAATCGAGCGGATTGACCGCGATGGACGGTTCGTTGGCCGCGTCGCCGATGATATTGTTGCCCAACGCGTCAACGTTCACCTGTATGGAGCGGAAACGTCCGAAGGTGATGTCGGCGCGGGGCGAGGTGGTCATGTCGCGATCACGGGGAACGACCTCGGCATCATCAGGCGTTTCCTGGTGGCCAATCGCGGGCTCAATAATATCCGGTTCGATCGCGGCAGGTACGGAAGCCGCGGCGCCCAATTCCGCGACGACCAGAATTGCCATCAGCGCGGTCAGAAACAATCGGGCCAAGCCATTCCCCATGGTTGTTCCTCGCGGTTGCCCGGCCGATGGATGCGGAGTTCGTCCGCGTTCAGCGTAACGGACACGGGTGTCCAGTCCATGGACGCGTCGATACCCCAGGAAGGCGTGCCTGCATGCGGCCATGACCGCAGGGCGCAAGGTTGACGATAGCGGTTGGCGCGCACGGGTGTCAATGGTGCGCATGCTACATCGATCATGTATCCAGGACATGTCGAAGTGCGGGCAGGGGCGAATCGCGGCACGGGCGCGCGGCGGGCTTCAGGGTCGATCGGCAGGGCTGGCGAGTTCCGATATTCGCGGCGAATGCGGGGATACGGCGGGCATCTTTCGGGCCGCGTTCGGGAAAGCGAGCGGGTTTATCCGGCGGCGAAGTCCAGTCGATGGGATAGGTGCGGTATTCGCCTCAGAAACGGTGCGTGCTTGGCTGGGATACGCCGGCGCGCCGTACTGCATTAGCCGTACTGCATTAGCCGTACTGCACTAACCGTACTGCGCCAACCGTATTGCGCGAACGGACTGTTGCGATGGATTCATCGACGCAGAAACTACGCATTCTGCTCGTCGACGGCGACTCCGCCTGTCTCAACGTCGAGGCGCAGCACCTGTTGTCGGCAGGTCACGACGTGCTCACCGCGACGAGCGGGGAGGACGCCCTGCGCCTGATGCGTGAACACGGCCCGCCTATCCTGATCACAGACTGGCAGATGCCGGGGATGACGGGAATCGAGCTCTGCCGGCAGGTTCGCACCTGCGAGAGCATCGGTTTTGTCTACGTGATCGTGCTCACCTCGCAGTTCGACACCGAAGCACTGGTCACTGCATTCGAAGCGGGCGCGGATGAGTTTTTGCCCAAGCCGGTCAATCACATCGAACTGCTCGCGCGGCTGCACGCCGCGCACCGCATCATTCGACTGCAAACGGATATCGATCGCCGCAACCGCGAGGTGCTGCTGGCCAACGCCCGGCTGGCGATCGCCGCGCGCGACCTGGAAGACGCGAATCAGCGCCTGCGCGTGCTCGCGACGACGGACGAACTCACCGGGCTGCTCAACCGCCGGGAAGCGCTCAACCGCCTGGCCAAAGCGTGGGCGAACGCGGACCGACACGGGGTGCCGCTGTCGGTGATCGCGTTGGACATCGACCATTTCAAGCGTTGCAACGACACGCACGGTCACGCGGTAGGCGACATGGTGCTGCGCGAGATAGCCCACACCATGCGCGATGCGTGCCGGACGACCGATGAGTTGTGCCGCGTTGGCGGTGAGGAGTTCCTGGTCATCTGCACGGGCACGGCGCTGGATGCGCTGGCCGCCGCCGAGCGGCTGCGTTCCGCCGTCGCAACCACCCCGATCCGGCACGGCAGCAGCGAGCTTACCGTGACGGTCAGCCTCGGCGTCGCGGAACGCGCGCCGACGATGCTCACGCCCGACGACCTGCTGCGCATCGCCGATGAGGCGTTGTACGGCGCCAAGGCCGGCGGGCGCAACCGCGTCCATGCAGCGCCACTCGTTTCGAGCAGCCCGGTATCCTGACCGGGCCCGGGCGCACGTTCCCTTGGGCGTTTTCGACCGCCGGCCGGCGGCGCCTGGCCAGGTCGAAGCACCGTCACCCACCCACCTCCCAGTATTGACGAACGGCCTTTGCGCGGGCACCATGTCCCCAAGAGCATTTGAGTCCCCGTAGCTCAATTGGATAGAGCGTCGGTTTCCGGAGCCGAAGGTTTCAGGTTCGAGTCCTGTCGGGGATAGTCGCCAAGCCGGTCCCAGTTGGCGCAAGGGGTCGGTCGCCGCGCTTCGCGGTCCGCCCCGGCGGGGATCCCCGCGGGATGGATGGCGCACTCGCGGGGAAGGCAAGCCCGCGAGCACGATCTCTGGCACCGAATCAGACGACTGTCCGGAACCGTTCGCAGCGTGCGGACGAGTTTCAGGCCGGACAGTCCGCGACGTCTGTCATCAGAGCATTGGTTTCAACCAAGTCAGGTAAGGAGGCAGAAAACATGAAATCGCAGCGGTTCATTTCACGCGTCCGCAAACACTCCGCGGTCGCCCTCGTCAGTTCGTGCGCGGTGTTTCAGCTCGGTGCGTGCATTCCGCAGGAATTCACCGCGGTGCAAACCACGACGGTGACGCTCGACGGCCGCACGGTCATCACCAACCTGGTCAATGCCGCGATCATCACGCCGCTGCAGACGGCGATCGCCGACTACATCAATGCCTACTTCGACCGCGTTTTCGAGGAATAGCGGCGCGGACGGACGGATGATGCACACCGCCGCGGCTCCGGGGCGGCGTGCGAAACTGGCTTTCCCCAGCACGACATCGAGCGGGGACCGGCCCCAACGGAAAGACGGTGAACATGAAACATACACACACGATCAGCCTGGTGCTGCTGCTTGTGCTCACGCCGATGGCTGTTCGCGGCGACATGGTGACGCTCACGGACGGCAGCCGCCTGGTGGGTACGATCGAGCGCCTCGGCGATGGCAAACTCAAGCTGGTGACGGATTTCGCAGGCACGCTGGAAATCGACGCGGCCAAGGTGGCGGCGATCAGCACGGAGGGCAAGGTCAATGTCGCCCTGCAAAGCGGCGACCGCCTCATCGGGCCGTTGGCTGCGGAAACCGGCGACCGATCGGTGGTGCAGACGGCGATCGGCAACATCGACGTACCGATGGATTCGGTGCAGGCCGTCTGGCCGGAGGGCGCGCAAAGCCCCGAGGAAATCGCCCTGAAGGAGGAACTGGACGCCAAGCTCGGCAAATGGTCATTCACCGGTGAAGTCGGCCTTCTCAACCGGGAAGGCAACGTCGACCGGCTCGACGCCATGGGCCGCCTGTTGCTGCAGCGCAAGAGCAGCGAAGACCTGCTGCAGTTCTACCTGTTCGGCCAGTATGGCGAACAGAACGACCAGCGCAACGTCGCCGAAGTGATCGGCGGCATTCTTTATGAGCACAACATCACCGATCGATTCTACTGGTACGTCCGCAACCAGGGCGAATACGACGAGTTCGAAGACATCGATCTGCGTTATACGCTGACCACGGGCCCGGGTTACTACTGGATCAAGAAGGAGACGCACGAACTCAAGACCTGGGCGGGCGTCGGCTATCTGCACGAGTCCTACCGCAGCGACATTCCGTCCCGCGACGACGCCCAGGCGGAAGTGGGCGTCGCCTATTTCGTCGACCTGACCGAATGGCTGCGCTTCAATCATACGACCACGTGGTTTCCCACGTTTGATTCACTGCGCGATTACCGTCTCGTCTCGGACACGTCGTTCCTCATGCCGTTGGGCACGAGCGACATGTGGAAGTTCAAGATCGGCGCGATGTACGAATACGACCCCATTCCCCAGCCCGGTCGCGAGCGTTTGGACGAAACGTATTACGCAAATCTGCTGCTCGAGTTGAAGGAAAAGTAGGCCGCAGGCGAGTTCGCCGGCGGCAACTCCACATCGTGGAGCAATCCGCGGTCCGACCACAGAGGAGACTACCCATGGGTCTGCTCAAAGAGTTTAGGGAATTCGCCGTTCGCGGCAATGTGATGGACATGGCCGTCGGCATCATCATCGGCGCCGCGTTCGGCAAGATCGTCAGCTCGCTTGTCGCGGACGTGATCATGCCGCCCATCGGCGTGCTGCTGGGTGGTGTGGACTTTTCGTCGCTCAAGCTGACCGTCCGCAACGCGGCCCCCGCAGCCGATGGGGTGGCGGCTGTGGAAGCCGTGACAATCAATTACGGTTCGTTCATCAACACGGTGATCGACTTCCTGATTGTCGCGTTCGCGATCTTCATGGTCATCAAGGCGATGAACGCGGCCAAGCGGAAGCAGGCCGCGGCGCCGGCCCCGCCGCCCGTTCCCTCACCCGAGGAAAAGCTGCTGGGGGAAATTCGCGACCTGCTCAAGGCCCGCGCGTGACCTGCGCTGCGGACAGTCCTATTTGATACACACCAGCGCCGGTATCGCTACCGGCGCTGCTTTTTTTGTCGAAATCGGAAGGAGAAATCGACCATGGACACGACCACGCATGGGGTCGCGGCGAACAGCAACGGCGCGCTCGCCGCAGCCGCCCAGGAAGTGCTCGCGGGGCCGAGTGTCGACGCGCAGCAGATCATCGCCGACCCGGGCAAAGCCGTCGGCGAGGCCGGGCGCTGGGTGGCCAAGCTGCTTGAGTTGGCGGTGGCTTACCTGCCGACGCTGCTGCTGGCGCTGGCCACACTCGCGATCGGCTGGATCATGACGAAAGTGATTGTCGGCATCATTCGCCGGGCGATGAAGCGCGGCAAGGTCGACGGTACGTTGACCGGTTTCGTCTGCAACATGGCCTATATGGCGCTGATGACGCTGGTGGTCATTTCATTTGTCGGGAAACTGGGGGTGCAGACCACATCGTTCGTCGCGGTCATCGGCGCCGCGGGGCTCGCCATCGGATTCGCGCTGCAGGGTTCGCTGAGCAACTTCGCAGCCGGGGTCATGCTCATCGTCTTTCGCCCCTTCAACGCCGGCGACTTCATCGAAGCGGCGGGCACCTCGGGGATCGTTGAAGAACTCGCGGTCTTCGCGACGACGTTGCGCACGCCCGACAACAAGACCATCACGGTGCCCAACGGGAGCATTACCGCCGGTAACATCACGAACTTTTCACGCAAACCGACGCGCCGGGTGGACCTGGTGTTCGGCATCGGCTACGGCGACGACATCGCGCAGGCGAAGCGTGTTCTGCAAGAGATTGTCAGCGCGGATCCGCGCGTGTTGCCGGAGCCCGCAGCGATGATCGCGGTGTCGGAGTTGGGCGAAAGCAGCGTGAATCTCGTCGTTCGGCCGTGGGTCAATTCGCCGGATTATTGGAACGTGTTGTGTGACCTCACGGAGCGGGTGAAGCTGGCGTTCGACGAGCACGGCATTTCGATACCGTTTCCACAGCGCGACGTCCATCTGATCCAGTCGGCTCCGGCGGCCTAAAGGTCGCGTGGCACTGCCGACCAGCAGGTGCCCGATCCGGACGTGACCCGCGTAACCGTTGGACCGTAAGCCGCGGCATGCGGGTACCAGCCTGCTTTCAATCGCACTTGAAAGGACTGCACGTTCTAACGCAATGACTTGACTTGCACGAACACAAATGATTACACTTCACTCGGAAACCAACAGAGGGATGCTGGATGCGGACCTCGCGGCTTGACGCTGCGGGGTCCGTTCCTTTTGCTGGGCAAATACGGAATCATCGAAGCCGACCCAGCCGACTTCGATGAATCAGGATGGTCAACACGAATCTGGGGAGATCGTCAAAGTCCGTTCCGGACTTCGATGGCACGTTGAAATCGATGAACCTGCGATCGGGGCAGCGATACTCAATTCACGGCAGGAGGAAAGGCCCGCCGATTTGCTCGTGAACCTCGATCGGTGCGCGGACCACGATCTGGCGCTTGTAAGCGCGAATGGTGTTGTTGCCACCGTTCTCAGTCCAGCCGTCCGGATCAATCGTTTCGCGAATCAACTCGACGATGCTTTCCATACGATCTTCGACGGACTCCTCATCTTCCTCTTCTTCCCCGCCCTCGCTGCCGGAGAAAGGACTTTGATTACCGCCGCCGCCCATCATTCCGCCCATCATGCCCCCGCCGAATCCACCACCCATGCCGCCACCCATCCCACCGCCAAAGCCGCCGCCACCCA
>Ga0268299_1000356_pt1 | contig 153094 bp, 147 predicted proteins | sample NOBtaG_FD_193484 | JGI IMG/M metagenome (GOLD analysis project Ga0268299, IMG submission 193484) | Activated sludge microbial communities from bioreactor in Nijmegen, Gelderland, Netherland - NOB reactor | ecosystem: Engineered > Bioreactor > Aerobic > Activated sludge | place: Netherlands...
TTCAGATCTCGTGGCAGGAGAAGCTGTTGCGAACGATCATAATCTCGAAAATTGCTCATGAGGCTTTATAACAAACCTGAACCAGGACTGGAATCCCTTGATCAATCAAATCCAACAGGCCGCTAGAAATTTTTCAGAAATCGGCGCGCAATCGCTTATGGCCGCGGTCACATTTTGGCAAAGGTTTGGCAAAGGAAGGTGGGAGGGCCAGTTTAACCGGCGCCAAATCTGTTCCGGGGGGCAGACGCAATTTCGACCATGAGAAATTTTGTAACATATATCGTTACAAAGATCAAGTTATTTTTTACGTATTATTTAACTTTTGTTCCCGGTTTCGCCATGCGGCAGAGGCGCCAGGCAATTTTTATTTGTATGGAATTTCTTTTTTGCCCCCCGCCCCTGCCATCAAGGGGAGGGGGGTGGATAAGTGGTTCTATCAAACTGGATATTTATCTACATAACGTCCAACCCCGTGGCGATTGTGCATTGCGGGCCAAGCTGCTAGGTTCCGCCCGCAATACAGCCCCACCTTTAACCGGCAGCTTACCCATGAAAATCAACGGCAATGAAATCCGCATCGGCAATGTTATCCAGCATCAGGGGGGCCTGTGGGTGGCGGTCAAGACCAGCCATGTGAAACCCGGCAAGGGCGGCGCGTTTGCCCAGGTTGAACTCAAAAACCTGATCGACGGCACCAAGCTGAATGAGCGCTTCCGGTCATCGGAAACCGTCGAACGGGTGCGTCTGGACCAGAAGGATTACCAGTTTCTGTTTGCCGAAGGCGACACCCTGACCTTCATGGACAAGAAAACGTTTGAACAGATCGAAATTGAAAAGGATTTTATCGGCGAGCGCGCCGCGTTCCTGCAGGACGGCATGGAAGTGATGGTCGAATCTTTCGAGGATCGCCCCATCGGCGTGAAGCTGCCGCAGCAGGTCACGCTGGAAATCGCCGAGACCGAGCCGACTGTCAAGGGGCAAACCGCGTCGTCATCCTACAAGCCGTCGATCCTCAGCAACGGGGTGCGCTGCATGGTGCCGCCATTTTGCGGCGTCGGCGATAGGATCGTTGTCGACACGGAAGAAGTCACCTATCTGCGCCGCGCCGATTAGTCCGGGCAAAGGATCGATATAAATCATGGTGCATTCGCCCACGCTTACCGTCATGATCAGCGCCGCCCGCAAGGCGGCGCGCGCCCTGGTGCGCGATTTTGGCGAGGTCGAGCAGTTGCAGGTTTCGCAAAAAGGCCCGGCCGATTTTGTCACCAATGCCGATCTGAAAGCGGAAAAAACGCTGATCCACGAATTGCTGCATGCGCGCCCGGATTATGGCGTGATTGCCGAGGAAAGCGGCGTGAAGCATGGCGCCGATACGCGCCATCACTGGATTATCGATCCGCTGGATGGCACGCTGAACTTCATGCACGGCATTCCGCATTTTGCGATATCCATCGGGCTGGTGCGGGCGGGCGATGTGGTGGCCGGGCTGGTGTATAATCCGGTGTCCGACGATATGTATGTGGCGGAAAAAGGCCAGGGCGCCTATCACAACAGCCGCCGCATGCGGGTTTCCGGCCGGCGCGAGATGCGCGAGGCCATGCTGGCGACCGGCATTCCCTACCATGCGCGCCCCGGTCATGACCGGTTTCTGCAGGAAATGGCGGCGCTGATGCCGGAGGTTGCGGGCATTCGCCGGCTGGGTTCGGCGGCGCTTGATCTGGCCTTTGTCGCCGCAGGCAAATTTGATGGTTTCTGGGAAAGCCATCTGAAACCCTGGGATATTGCCGCTGGCATCCTGCTGGTGCGCGAGGCGGGCGGCTTTGTCACCGAAATCAGTGGCGGCGACAAAATGCTGGAATCCGGTCATGTCCTGGCCGCCAATGACCATTTGCATGGGGCCATTGCCAAACTTTTGCCACCAATGACTGTATGATACAGTATGGATGTGAGGTGAAGTTTTTGGGGATTCGTCATGTCGGACGTGCAGCGCACTAAACTGAACCCGGGCACAGGATGGACAGTGGCTGCGCTGCTGTTGATGGCGGGTGTGTTTCCCGCCATGGCCCAGGAAACGGTTTACATTGGCGGGCGTTCCACAGGGCCAGCGGTCGAGGTTGATCTTTCCGCCCTGGACCGGGGTGGTATTCCAACACGCCGTACGCGCCCCGGCCCGCCGGATATTTTGCCGCTCGATCCTGCCAATGCGCCGGTGGCCCGCGCCACCAGCAGTGTGCGTCTGACGCCGCCACAGGCCATAGCGCCCGTTCAGCCGCCGGTTGCGGCAGCCTTGCCGGTCACGGCGCCTCCACCGGCGGCGGTAGCCCCCACGCACTTAACGCCCAGGCCATTAAGCGCGGGGTTAACCCCGGCGCCCGCGCCCGCCCAACCGGCGGCGAAAGCCAGTTTAAGTGCATCCGCGCCGCCAAAACCCATCATCCCGGCGAAGGCGGTGGCGACAAACGCTACGCCGCCGCCGCCTGTTGACGCCCCCCAGGCAATAGCGGCTTTACCCCCTGCGGGTCTTGGCCCCTCCGTCCCATCGGCCCCTTCCGAAGGGGTGGCGGCGGCGCTTATGTTCGCGCCCGGGGCGGTTGAACTGACAGCCGGGGCTATGGCCCAGCTTGACGCCCTGATGACGTCGCTGACACAGAAGGAACGGGTGCAATTGAAAGCGCACGCATCCGGCGGTCAGGACGATGCCGAGGTCCGGCGCATCGCTCTGAAACGCGCTTTGGCCGCACGCTCGCATTTACTGGCCAATGGCATGGAAAGCACCCGCATCGATGTGCGCGCGCTTGGCCCCGCCGGTGACGGTGGACCGGATGACCGCCTTGATGTCATTGTGGTGGCGCAATGAGCGCAGCACTTCTTGCAGATGGAGGTCTGACGGGCGCGGCCATGTCCGGACAACGCCGCTATCTGCTGCGCATGGGATTTTTTCTGGCGCTGGTCACGGGCGTTCTGGCGCTGCTGATTTCAACATTAAGCACGGCGTTTTTCGCCAATCCCGCGCTGAACAGCCTGATCATCCTTGTACTGATTGCAGGTGTTTTCTACAATTTCCGGCAGGTGCTGCGGCTTGGCCCCGAATGTGACTGGATTGAACATGTGCGCGCGACCCATGCGGCGGGTGGATACGAGGAAAAAGTACTGCCGGAAGAAGCTGCGCCGGTCCTGCTGGCCCCCATGGCGGTGATGCTGGGCGCGCGGATGGGCAAAATGGTTCTGTCGGCGAACACCACACGCACATTGCTCGATTCCATTTTTTCCCGGCTGGACGAAGCGCGCGAAATTTCCCGCTATATGATTGGGCTGCTGATCTTCCTGGGTCTGCTGGGCACATTCTGGGGATTGATCAATACGCTCAGCACGATCGGGGCAACCATTCAGGGCCTGTCGGTGCAGGGCGGCGACATTACCACGGTATTTGATCAGTTAAAGTCCGGCTTGCAGGCGCCGCTCACCGGCATGGGCACGGCGTTTTCATCATCGCTGTTCGGTCTCGGCGGCTCGTTAATTCTGGGCTTTCTCGATCTCAATGCCGGACAGGCGCAAAACCAGTTTTATAATGAACTCGAAGAATGGCTGTCCAGCCTGACCCGGCATTCTTCGGGTGGCGCATTGTCCGAAGGTGAGACGGCGATGCCGGTATATGTAACCGCATTGCTGGAACAGACCGCCGAAACCGTGCAGGGTTTGCAGGCCATTGTGGCGCGGGGCGAGGAAAGCCGTTCTGCATCCAACCAGGCATTGCTCAGCCTGTCGGGCCAACTGGCCAGCCTGACCGATCATCTGCAGGGCGATCAGGAAGTATCGCGCCGCATGCTGGATGGTCAGCGCGAAGTGCGCAGCCTGCTTGAACAATTGGTGCAACAGCGCGGTTCTGGCGATGCGGGACTTGATGCGGCCAGCCGGCAGCATCTGCGCAATATCGACGTGCATCTGTCGCGCCTGATGCAGGACACGATTGATGGGCGCGAACGCACGGTCAGCGAAATACGTTCCGACATTAAACTGCTGACGCGCACGGTGGCGGCGCTGGCAGACGAACAGCGCAAGGCGGATGGCTGATGTCTGCACGCAGCCAGCGCGCCCGCCGGGGCGGACTGGATATCTGGCCGGGGTTTGTCGATGCGCTGGCCAATCTGTTGCTGGTGGTCAGCTTTGTGCTGTCGGTTTTTATCCTGGCGCAATTTTATCTGACCCAGGCTTTGTCCGGGCGTGATGAAGCGCTGCGTGAATTAAACGCCAGGGCGGCGGAGCTGGCCGGGCTTCTGGCGATGGAAAAAGCCGCTGGTCTGGAATTGCGCAGCGAGGTGACGCGCCTTTCCACCGCCTTGCAAAGCACCTCCAAAGAACTGGATGCCAAAACGCGCGCGGCTGCCGATGCGCAACAGACCATCGCGCAATTGCGTGATCTGGTCTTGCAGCGTGAAGGCGCGGTTGCCGCCGCACAGGACGAAATCGCCAATATACAGGGCAGCCTGGATGCCGAAAAACAGGTGTCCCTGCAAGCCCAGGCGCAGGTCAAACTGCTGAATGAACAGATCGCCGCATTGCGCGAACAATTGGCGCAGATCGCCACGGCGCTGGATGCGGCGGAAGCCAGGGACAAGGAAAATCAGGTGGTGATCGCCGATCTGGGCGCGCGGCTGAATCAGGCGCTGGCCGCCAAGGTGGAAGAACTGGCGCGTTACCGTTCGGAATTTTTTGGACGCCTGCGCGAAGTGCTGGCCAACACGCCGGGCGTACAGATCGAAGGCGACCGGTTTATTTTTCAGTCAGAAGTGCTGTTTCAATCGGGTTCAGCGGATATTGGCGAGGCAGGGCAGGAACAGTTGCGCAAAATTTCTGCGGCGCTGAACGACATCGCGCCGAAAATTCCTGGCGAGTTGAAATGGGTGCTGCGCGTAGATGGCCACACCGATACGGTGCCGATTTTCACGGATCGTTTCCGCTCCAACTGGGAACTGTCAAGCGCACGTGCATTATCGGTGGTGAATTATCTGACCGCGCAGGGTGTGCCGCCCAGCCATCTGGCCGCCGCCGGGTTCGGCCAGTTTCATCCGCTTGATCCCGCCAACAGTGACGCCGCGCGCGCCCGCAACCGCCGGATCGAGTTGAAGCTTACGGAGCGGTAATTTCAAATCCATGTCATTGCGAGCGGCGTAGCCGCGTGGCAATCCAGAATCACACGCGAAAGCCTTCGTTTGTGACTCTGGATTGCCGCGTCGATTCACTCCTCGCAATGACACGGGGATATTCCTACCCCCGCAATTCCCCGCCCGTCGCCTTTTTCACCGCAGCGATAATCGCCTCGGCCACCGCGTCAATTTCCTTGTCGGTCAGGGTTTTTTCGCGCGGTTGCAGGGTGACGCTGATGGCCAGGGATTTGCGCCCCGCGCCGATGCGTTCGCCCTCATACAGATCGAACAGCGCTACGCCGGTAATTAAATCCGGCGCGCTGCCTGCTGCTGCGCGCAGCACCTGATCGGCGGGTGTGCCGCTATCGACAATGAAGGCAAAATCGCGCGACACCGGCTGCAAATCCGGGGCGCGCAAACTTCCGCGTGACGCGCCGCTGCGCGCCTTGGGCAGCGGTATGTTATCCAGCACAATCTCGAACGCCATTACCGGGCCGCGCATATCCAGCGCATCCAGTATGGCCGGATGCACTTCGCCAAATGCCGCCAGCGCATTTTTTGGCCCCAACCGGATCACGCCGGACCGGCCGGGATGATACCAATTGGGCGCATCCGCCGTAACGCGCAATTTATCCATGGGCGCGCCAAGCTGTTCCAGCACCGCCCACACATCGGCTTTCACATCAAACACGTCAACGGCGCGTTCGGGCACGGCCCAATGGCGCGCCACGGCCTGCGCGCAGCGCACACCACTGGCGCCGGTTGTCTGGTCCTGGGGCGCATCGCCCGCATATTGCGGGCCGACCTCGAACAGCGAAATATCCGCAAAGCCGCGATCCGCATTGCGTTTCGCCGCCGCCAGCAGGTTGGGCAGCAGGCTGGGGCGCATCACAGACAGTTCGGTTGAAATGGGATTGGCCAGGGTCAGTTCCTTTGCGCCGCCGCCAAACCGTTCCGCCATCCGTGCACTGAGGAATGACCAGGTTACCGCCTCCATCATGCCGCGCCCGGCCAGCAGCCGCCTGGTCCAGCGCACCCGGTTCTGGGCGGTGTTGACGGCAAGGCCCGTGACCGGCTGCCTGCGCGGCAGCGGCGTGGCGGGCAGTCTGTCAAAGCCGTTAATGCGGGCCACTTCCTCGACCAGATCGGTCTCACCATGTATGTCAGGCCGCCAGGATGGCGCGTGCACCGCCATGGGGCTGGTGTCGGCCTCCACCCCAAAGCCCAGCGCATCCAGAATGCGCACGCATTCCGCATCGGCCACTTCCATGCCGGTCAATCCGCGCACCCTTTCCGGGCGAAACTCAATGGCGCCGGGCAGCGCAGGAGGCGCGCCCGCCACCCGCACGTCACTGGCCACGCCACCGCACAATTTCAGGATCATCTGTGTCGCCAGTTCCAGACCCGGCAGCACAAATTGCGGATCGACGCCGCGTTCAAAACGGTAACGCGCGTCGCTGTCGATGCCGTGCCGCCGCCCGGTGGCGGCAATGCGCAGCGGATCAAAATACGCGGATTCAATAAACACATTCACCGTCGCATCGGTGCAGCCCGTGGCCATGCCGCCCATGACGCCGCCAAATCCCAATACGCCACTGTCATCGGCGATCACGCAATCCGCCGCGTCCACCGCATATTCCCTGCCGTCCAGCGCAAGCAGTTTTTCGCCCGCCCGCCCAAGGCGCGCATGAATTTGCCCGCGCAATGTACCGGCGTCATAGACATGCAGCGGCCGTCCGCGATCAAATGAAATATAATTGGTGATATCGACAAGCGCTGAGATGGAGCGCAATCCCACAGCCTCCAGCCGCTGGCGCAGCCAGTCCGGGCTGGGGCCGTTTTTCACGCCGGTCACCAGCCTGCCGGCGAACATCGGACATGCAGGGGACGCCACACCATCAAAATGCAGGCCGATATCAACCGTACACGGACCATTCCCCGGAACGGCCTCAACCGCGCCGGATTTCAGCATGCCAGCACCGGCCGCCGCAAGATCGCGCGCAATGCCATGCACCCCCAGGCAATCGGGCCGGTTTGGCGTGATCGATACATCGATCATCGGATCATTCAGCCCCATCACCCCGGCAATTGGCGCGCCTATGGGCGCGTCCGGGGCCAGTTCGATAATGCCCTCGTGATCATCGGAAAGCCCAAGCTCGCTGGCCGAACACAGCATGCCATTGGAATCGGCGCCTCTGATTTTGCTGGCCTTCAGCACCATGCCGTTGGATGGAATGGTTGCGCCGGTGGGCGCAAAAACCACCGACAGGCCCGCGCGCGCATTGGGTGCGCCGCACACGACCTGTAACTGTTCGCGTCCCGTATCCACCATGCACAAGCGCAGCCGGTCCGCATTGGGATGCTGTTCGGCGGAAATTATTTTCGCAACGGTAAAGTCTTTCAACGCCGCCGCACGGTCATGCACCGCCTCGACTTCCAACCCGATCGATGTCAGCCGTTCGGAAATCTCATTTGTGCTGGCCGTCGTATCCAGATGTTCGCGCAACCAGGAAAGCGTGAATTTCATCGGCTCAATCCCCCGACAAGACTGGGAATGTCCAGCGCTGCAAAGCCGTAATGGCGCAGCCAGCGCAAATCGGCCTCAAAGAAATCGCGCAGGTCGGGAATGCCATATTTCAGCATGGCCAGCCGGTCGATGCCCATGCCAAACGCAAAGCCCTGATATTTATCCGGATCGATGCCGCCATGGCGCAGCACCTTGGGATGCACCATGCCGCAGCCCAGAATTTCCAGCCAGTCGTCCCCCTCGCCAATGCGCAATTCACCGCCGCTGCGGCGGCATCCAATGTCCACTTCGGCGCTGGGTTCGGTGAACGGAAAATGGCTGGGGCGAAAGCGCATGCGCACATTATCAATTTCGAAAAACGCCTTGCAGAATTCAATCAGGCAGCCTTTCAGATGCCCCATATGCGCGGTTTCATCAATCACCAGCCCTTCGACCTGATGAAACATCGGCGTATGGGTCATGTCGCTGTCACAGCGATAGGTGCGCCCCGGCGCGATGATGCGCAGCGGCGGCCTGAATTTTTCCATGGTGCGGATTTGCACCGGCGAGGTATGGGTGCGCAGCAACAGCCGTTCGCCACCCGGTTTTTCATTGAAATAAAATGTGTCATGCATCTGGCGCGCGGGATGTTCAGGCGGGATGTTCAGCGCGGTAAAATTATAAAAATCACTTTCAATGTCCGGCCCCTCGGCGACGGAAAAACCCATGTCGCCGAAAATGGCGATGACTTCATCAATCACCTGACTGACCGGATGAATCGTACCGCGTATTTCCGGGCGCGCGGGCAGCGTGACATCAATGCGTTCGCGCGCCAGCCGCGCGTCACGCTCCTCGGCATGCAAGGCCTGCGAGCGCGCGGTTATGGCGGCGGTCAACTGGTCCTTGGCCCCATTCAGCGCAGGCCCCATGATCTTGCGCTTCTCCGCATCCATAGATCCCAGAGTTTTCATTAGCTCTGTCATATGACCTTTGCGGCCAAGTAGCTCTACCCGCGCAGCTTCAAGTCCAGGAGCATTCAATGCATCGTTGATCTTTTGCATCATTTCAGGTGTCAAAGTTTCATTGACCAATTTCTGAGCTTGCCGCAGATCATCGCCACCCTGGGCTAATAATTGCCTCATTTCTTGTATCAGTGATTCAAAATCTCTCATGATCTTTCCTCAAAGCAAAATAAAAGGGAGCCAATAAACTGGCTCCCTTGTAAAGCTATCACATATTTCAGGGAGCCTGTATGGCCCCGGTCAAATCAACCCAGCGCCTTGCGCGCCGTTTCCACCAGAGCCTTGAAGGCCTCAGGCTCCCGGATGGCGAGATCGGCAAGCACCTTGCGATCCACCTCAACACCCGCAAGCGTGAGGCCGTTGATAAATCGCCCATAGGTCAGGCCATGTTCGCGCACACCGGCATTGATGCGCTGAATCCACAAGGCGCGGAACTGGCGCTTGCGCTGGCGCCGGTCGCGATAGGCGTACAGCATCGAGCGTTCGACCGCCTGCACGGCGGCGCGGAACACATTTTTGCGCCGGCCGTAATAACCGGTAGCGGCGTCTGTTATCTTCTTATGTCGGGCATGGGCTGTTACACCCCGTTTTACGCGAGCCATATCAGTATCCCTTAACCGTTAGGCATGAAGTATTTTTTGACCCGCTTTGCATCGGGCTCACTCAACAGAGTAGTGCCCCGCAATTTGCGGATCTGGCTGTTGGTGCGCTTGATCATGCCATGCCGTTTTCCGGCCTGGCCACGGTTCACCTTGCCACTGGCGGTTAAGTGGAAACGCTTTTTGGCGCCACTTTTGGTCTTCATCTTGGGCATTTTCTTCTCACTTTCCAGCGCGAAGGCGCGCTTAACCAATTGTCGAAACTAAAAGGGTCGCCACGGCATGCCCACCAGGCCGGACCACCCAAAAGAAGGAGGTTTTTTAACTGAGACTAGGAAGAAATACAAGCGCCCAGATGGGGCGTGAGGTCACCAAAACCTACTTAATCTTGGTTTCCTTGAAATCCACATGCTTGCGCGCGACCGGGTCATATTTCTTGACCAGCATCTTTTCAGTCTTGGTGCGCGAATTCTTTTTGGTCACATAGAAAAAGCCCGTGCCCGCAGTGCTTTCGAGTTTAATCTTGATCGTGGCGGTTTTGGCCATAGCGGGGCGCTCCAGGTAACGTGGGTATAAAGGGTGCAAAGAGGGCGCACATTAGCGTTCGCGGGGCTAAAGTCAAGTAAAGTTGCTCAAAACGTGATCCCCATTAGGGGGGCAAGCTTTGCTCTAACTTCGACCAGCACCGTTTGTGGCGCTGGCCCGATAATACTTAAATGGCGGGCAGTGCGATCTATGCTCTTTACCTGGTCGGCCAGTATCGCACCGCTGACCAGCGCGCCTTCCGGCAATATGACCTTAAAAGGATAGGGGCTGATATTCGAGGTAATCGGGCAGACCAAAGCCAGTGCCGTTTTTTCGTGATAGACATTTGCCGAAAGAACCAATGCGGGGCGTCTTCCGGCCTGTTCGCGCCCGGCTTGCGGGTCAAAATCAAGCCAGACCAAATCGCCCTGATTGGGCAACGGGTTCAAAGCATTTCCTCGCCCACTGGCGAAAACTCGATAATTTCCGGCTGATTGAAGGGGGTAATACCGGCCACAAGCTCCTCTAGAGTGTAGCGGGGGCGGGCAGGGCGGATGACCAGGGCCCCGTCCTCTATTACCAATTCGACGGCTTCACCTTCCCGCACACGCAGACTATCAACGGCGGCCTTTGGCAACCGGATCGCCAGACTATTTCCCCATTTGGATATTTGCGCTTTCATGATATACAATGTAGATCATTAGAGTGGGCTTTGCAAGTCAATGATCCTCCCGCAGCCGTGTTTTGCCCTTGAAATAATAGAACGGGATGGGCAACCCGGCGGCCCGTGCCGTAGGCAGGGTCAGACGCTTTTCGACCTCATCCAGCATCAGCAGGGTAATACCCTGTAATTCCAGCTTTTTTGCCTCGGAAATGGGCAGCCAGTGGATTTCCAGCAATTCACCCGACGCATTGGAGGTGTCGTGCAGATCGCCATGAATATGCTCGGCCTCCACCATGAAAAACCGCGCGTCAAAGCGTTTTGGCTGGAATGAGGGGGTAATCGCGCGGCCAATATAATCCACAATATCCAGGGCGGGCGCGACGCCATAACTGCAAAAATCCGACCAGACCTTTTCGCGGCTTTTAATGGGCGGGGCGTCCTTGCGGCCGATCAGCAGGCCGGTTTCCTCGAATGTCTCGCGGATCGCCGCCATGCCCAGGGCGCGGGCCTGATTGGGGGTGCAGCTTGTGGTCAGACGGGCTTCCACTTCCGGGCGCAGGCCGGTATGCGGACGCGCATGCAGATCGCCCCGGTCCACCCGTCCGCCGGGAAACACGAATTTACCGGGCAGGAATTTGTGTCCCGCGCTGCGCCGTCCCATCAGCACCTGCGGCCGGGACTGGTCGCGGCGCACAATGATCAGGGTGGAGGCCTGTTTGGGGCGCACCGCGCGGCCGGTTCTCACCCGGTCGGCGGGCGGATGATAATCAGGTTTTTCTGGCTGTGACATGAATATGTGCTTCCGATGAGTAAGGGATAGTCTTTTATGCCTGTTGGCGGTGTTGAGAGCAACTACCCGATTTTCGGTGATCGCTGGCCAATCCGGCGCCGGGCCTGTAAGAGAGCATGTCAAATATCCCACCTATAAAGCGATAGTCCCGTGCCCCTATGGATTCCCCTGACGATTGGCGCTGCGTTTTTGCAGAACCTGCGTTCGACCTGGCAAAAGCAATTGACCAGTGAACTATCGGCGATTGCCGCTACCTATGTGCGTTTTTCTTTCGGCCTGCCAGTGGCGGCGCTCTATGTGACTTTGCTGGTGTATGGGACCGGCGCGGCGCTGCCAACGCCCGGTGCGGAATTCCTGATATATTGTCTGATTGGCGGCCTGGCGCAGATCATGGGTACTGTGCTGACGGTGGCGCTGTTTGCCTATCGTAATTTCGCTATTGGATCGGCCTATGTCAAAACCGAGACCGTGCAAACCGCGCTGTTCGGCTTTGTTGTTCTGGGCGATGCACTGAGTATGGGGTCTGTTGCCGCAATCTTTATCAGCCTTACTGGCGTGATGCTGATTTCATCCACCAGAAGCGCCCTGACATTCAAACTGTTTTTCACCTCGCTGCTGGAACGCCCGGCTTTGATGGGGATTGGGGGCGGCGCCTGTTTTGGTGTTTCCGCTGTGTCGTACCGCGCGGCGTCGCTGAGTTTTGGGCGCGAGGATTTTTTGATGCCCGCCGCGTTTACGCTGCTCAGCGTGATGATCCTGCAAACCATTGCCATGACGGCCTGGATCGCCTGGCGCGAACCCGGGCAACTCACAGCGACGGCGCGCAACTGGAAAGTCAGTTTTTTGGTGGGACTTACGGGTGCACTCGCGTCGATGGGCTGGTTCACCGCCATGACCATCGAAAACGCGGCCTATGTGCGCGCGCTTGGGCAAATTGAATTGCTGTTCGCGTTTGCGTCTTCGGTATTTCTGTTCAAGGAAAAAACCAAACGCCTGGAAGTGTTTGGTGTTCTGCTGGTGACCGCCGGGATAGTGCTGTTACTTTTTGCCCGCTAACGCACCGCGACGGCGGTTGCGGGTTCCTCGGCCAGAAACCGGACGAAGCGGTTGTGGCTGTCCACAAGAATGACCTTGGGCGCGATGGGCTGGGCGCACAGCTCGAACCCCATGATGATGATCTGTTCGCCCTGACCGATCAGATGCGCCGCCGCGCCGTTCATGCACATGGCGCCCGATCCGCGTTCGCCCGCGATGATATAGGTTTCCAGCCGCGCGCCGCTGGTGTTGCTAACGATCAGCACACGCTCGCCGACCCACAGGCCAACAAGGTCCAGCAGGTCTTCGTCAATCGTGATGCTGCCGACATAGGCCAGATTGGCCTCGGTCACCGTGGCGTTGTGGATTTTGGAACGCATCAGCCAGCGCATGATGAAAACCCTATATTCTGGAGTGTAACCGTTGCACACATAAACACGGCATAAGGGCCGGACAAGGTGGGTTATATCCTGAAAATGAAAATAAAATCCAGCGCGGCTTTGGTTTACCCCGCCACCCCCAGCGCCTCTGCCGCCGCCGCCTTGGCCCATTTATAGTCGGCCTTGCCATTGGGGGCGCGTTTGACCTCGGGCACGATGATGACATGTTTGGGCAGTTTGTAGCCTGCGATATGTTTGCGGGCTTCTTCGATTACCGCACGTTCGTCGAAGCTTTGGCCCGCCTTGGCGCTGGCGACGGCGGTGACTTTTTCGCCGAAGCGGTCGTCCTTGACGCCCACCACCAGGCAGTCATAGACGGACGCATGGCGCTTGACCGCTTCCTCGACTTCTTCGGGAAAGATTTTTTCGCCGCCGCTATTGATGCAGGCCGAACCGCGGCCCTGCAGTTTAATTGAGCCATCGGCTTCGACGGTGGCGAAATCGCCGGGGAAGCTGTAGCGCACCCCGTTGATGGTGCGGAAGGTTTTGGCGGATTTTTCCGGATCCTTGAAATAGCCGACCGGCACCATGCCGCCCGCCGCGATCATGCCGCTTTCGCCGGAGCCGGGTTTTACTTCTTCGTCTTTGTCATTGAACACTTTGGTGGCGTCGCTCATCTGGAATTTGGCGGTGGCGCTTTGGGTTGTGCGGGTGGTGATCGAGCGGCCCATTGATCCTTCGGTGGAGCCCATGGCGTCGATCAGGTGCATGTCCTTGTGTTTCAGCATCTGCTGCTTGACTTCCGCCGTCCACATCACGCCGGATGAAATCACCAGGTTCAATGATGCAATATCATAGGGCTTGCCAGCGGCGGCGGCGGCGTCCAGGGCATCGGACAACGGCTTGGCAAAGGCGTCACCCACTATGACCAGGTCCGTAACCTTATGCTGCACCACCTGCTGCCACAGAAAGTCCGGATCGAAATTAATATTGGGAATGGTGACCACGCAGCCGCCAATCATCAGCGGCGCAAACGCCCCCACCCAGATGCCAGTGCCATGCATCAGCGGACAGGCCGGGATGCTGACCGGCAGCGCATTCGCCGCTTCCAGCTTGCGGATCGTGGCGATCATTTCTTCATTGCTGGCGGGGCGCGGCAGGCCGCGAAAATCATAGCCCATCATCAGGCCGAAACAATGATCGCCCTGACGGTACATCACGCCCTTCGGCATGCCGGTAGTGCCGCCGGTGTAGAGCATGTAGATATCGTCTTCTGACCGTTCAATGCGCGGCATCGGATCGCTGCTGGCCAGAAATTTTTCATATTCAATCGCGCCGTCGATAATGGGGGATTGCCCGTCATCAACCTGGATCAGAAGTTTCAGTTTCGGCAGTTTTTTGGCGACATTGGCGATGCGTTCCGCCAGGCGGCCATGAAACAGCACGGCCTCGGAGTCGGAATTATCCAGCAGATAAATCAGCTCTTCTTCCAGATAGCGGTAATTCACATTGATGGGCGAGGCGCGCATTTTGAACGAGGCGAAATGCGCCTCCATATATTCGTTGGAATTATACAGATAATGGCCAATTTTCGAATCCGCCTTCAGGCCCGCTTTGGCAAAGGCGCCTGCCAGTCTGGCGGCGCGCAGATCAAATTCCGCCCAGGTCCGGCGATTGGCGCCGTGCACCAGTGCGGGGCTGTTCGGCACGGCGTCGGCGATGGTTTCCATGACAGTGGCGTAGTGATATTGCATCCGGTTTCTTCCCATTGGTAACGTTCTTGTTTGCTGGCATTATGCCTCAAATTCCTTATCAGGAATAGGGGCAAGTTGCGCTGCCAGGGCTAAATCTTCCTGTTGGTTAATATTGAAAAACGGGTCAAAGGGCAGTGCCGGGTATTCGGCAAGCGCAGCCCCATGGCGCGCGGTCCAGGCGTCTACCTTGCGCATATTTTCCCGCGTCATGGCATGGCGCAGATCGTCGGATAACGATATTGGCCATAAGCCAAACACCGGATGGGTGCGCCCGCCCGACGCCGCACACGCCAGTGGTTTTTGTTTTTCCTGTGCGGCGCGGATCAGGCGCGCAACAAGATCCATTGGGAAAAACGGCGTGTCGGAGGCAAAGCTAACCACGTGGGTACAGTCGGGGCGATGCGCACGGACCCATTCCAGCGCGCTGAGTATTCCCGCCAGAGGTCCGGCATAGCCGTCGATTGAATCGCGAATAATGGGCAGATCAATTCCGGAAAAGCGTGTCACGTCGCCATTGGTATTGAGGATAAGCTCATCCGCCTGCGGACGTGCGCGGGCGATGGCGCGGGCCAGCAATGTTTGTCCGGCCAGCAGACAAAGGCATTTATCACCGCCCCCCATACGGGTGGATTTTCCCCCTGCCAGCACTACGCCGATTACCGTTGTCACCTGTGTCATTCCCATTATCACAATGAAATCCGGGGCATAGACCGGGGTGATATTAGCCCATTGCACCGCCTGAAATCTATGATTAGCATTTACCCATAGCAAACAAGCGCAGGGGCGCTGAGTGGATTTTTGCTCTGGCCAGACCCTTGCCGAACCCTGTGAGGAGGGAACCACCCATGGCCACTATTGATATTCACATTAAGGGCGGCACCGTTGTTGATGGCACACGCACCCCGCGTTACAAGGCCGATGTCTGGATCAGGGACGGCAAGATTTTACAGATCGGCGGGACATCCCCTGGTGCGGCAAAACAGACCATTGACGCGGACGGGCTGATCGTCGCTCCGGGCTTCGTTGATCTGCACACGCATTATGATGCGCAAATCCGCTGGGATCCCTATTGCAGCATTTCCGGCTGGCACGGCGTGACCTCGGTGGTGCTGGGCAATTGCGGCTTTGGCTTTGCACCCGTGCGGCCCGCGGAACGCGAACGCTCCATGCTGATGATGACGCGCACCGAAGCCATCCCGTTTGAATCGATGAAAGCGGGCATGCAATGGGATTGGGAAACCATTCCCGAATATATGGATTCGCTGGAACGCGCGCCAAAGGGCGTGAACTGCATTCAATATCTGCCGACCTCATCGCTGATGGTCTATGTGATGGGGCTGGAAGCGGCAAAAACCCGCCCGGCGACCGATGCGGAAAAAGCCGAGATGAAGCGTCTGCTGCATGAAGGCATGGATGCGGGCCTGTGCGGTTTCTCGCTGCAACGGCTGGGCCGCAATTCGGCGCAGGCGGATTATGACGGAACGCCAATGGTCACGGACACCATGTGCGATGAAGACATTCTGAATCTGGCCGGGGTGTTGCGCGAACGTGGCGAAGGCTTCATCCAGATCACGCAATCCACCGGCAAGATCAAGGACGATCTCGCTTTTCTGGAGAAACTGGCGGAGACAGCCCAGCGCCCGGTATTGCATAACGCCATCGCGCCATCGCGCAAAGACCCGAAAGTGCATCAGCGCAGCCTGGCCTGGCTGGAGAAAGTGCGCGCCAAAGGCCTGCCGATCTATGGCCAGACCGCGACCGTGCGTACTGGTTTTGCCTATACGCTGGAGAACTGGAACCTGTATGATAGCAGCCGCGCCTGGCGCAAAGTCACCACCGGAACCCGCGAGGAAAAGCTTGAAAAAATGAAAGACCTTTCGCTCCGCGATGCGTTAAAGGCGGAATTCGACAGCGCCAATCGCAAGCTGGAGATCATTCAGGCAGGCATTGGCGGCCCGATCCGCAACCTGATTGTGTCGGACGTGAATGGCGTCGCGGAACTGGAAAAATATGTCGGCAAGTCGCTGAGCCAGATCGGCGCAGAGGAAAACAAGCACCCTATCGACGTTATGCTCGATTTTTCCATCATGGGCGATCTGAAGGTCGAGTTTCTGGGGCCCAATCGTGGCTTCAATGCCGACTTCATGGCCGAGATGACAACGGGTTCGGAATATACCTTCCCCGGCGTGTCGGATGGCGGCGCGCACACCAAATTCTTCACCGGCGGCGCATTCACCACCGACTTTATCAGTTGGCTGGTGCGCGACGAAAGCAAGATCACCCTGGAAGAAGCCCATTACCGGTTGTCCGCGCTGCCTGCAAAAGCTGCGGGCTTTGTGGATCGCGGTGAACTGAAACCTGGCCTGGCCGCCGATGTGGTGGTGTACGGATTAAATGAGCTGGCGGCGGAACCGGAATGGGTCGGCGAAATCGTGCATGACTTTCCCGCCAATGAATGGCGCCGGGTAAAACGCGCCAAGGGCTATCATGCGATTATCGTCAATGGCGAAACCACTTTCGTCGATGGCGAATGCACGGGCGCCACACCGGGCAAATTGCTGCGCCAGGGGCGCGGATAGATTTATCCGGCTGAAATCCAGCGGCGGCTTTCGGGCCGCCGTTTTCATTTCCGGCCCGGTCTGTGAAATTTTTTCCTGTTGATTTTTTCTTTTTGACGCACCCCAATATTATCAGGGATCGTTCAAATACGCCTATTGCGCTGTAAGCGATTGAAAACTCAATCCGTTATCGGTTCATTTGGATGGTGCCGTGGCCGTATGGGCGGCACCATCCAAATAGGTAAGGCTCTATTACATATTGCGAATAATTTGCTTTTGCCGGAATCTATGATTAGCATTTGTGCAATATCAAATTAGCGCAAGGGCGCTGGGTGGGCTTTCCCGGTTTGACTCTTGCCAAACCCTGTGAGGAGGGACCAGCCCATGACGAATGTTGATATTCATATTAAAGGCGGCACGGTTGTTGATGGCGCGCGCACCCCGCGTTACAAGGCCGATGTCTGGATCAAGGACGGCAAGATTTTACAGATCGGCGGGACATCCCCCGGTACGGCAAAACAGACCATCGAAGCAGACGGGCTGATCGTCGCCCCGGGCTTCGTTGATCTGCACACGCATTATGATGCGCAAATCCGCTGGGATCCCTATTGCTCGATTTCCGGCTGGCACGGCGTGACATCGGTGGTGCTGGGCAATTGCGGCTTTGGTTTTGTGCCGGTGCGCCCGGCCGAGCGCGAACGCGCCATGCTGATGATGACGCGCACCGAAGCGATCCCGATGGAATCCATGCGCCAGGGCATGACCTGGGATTGGGAAACCATTCCCGAATATCTGGATTCGCTGGAACGCGCGCCAAAGGGCGTGAACTGCATTCAATATCTGCCGACCACATCGCTGATGGTCTATGTCATGGGTCTGGAAGCGGCGAAAACCCGCCCGGCGACAGATGCCGAAAAAGCCGAAATGAAGCGCCTGCTGCATGAAGGCATGGATGCGGGCCTGTGCGGTTTCTCGCTGCAACGGCTGGGCAAGGATTCGGTGCAGGCGGATTATGATGGCGGCCCGATGGTCACCGACACCATGTGCGATGCGGATATTCTCAATCTGGCCGAAGTGCTGCGCGAACGTGGCGAAGGCTTTATCCAGATCACGCAATCGACCGGCAACATCAAGGGCGATCTTGCGTTCCTGGAAAAACTTGCCGAAACCGCACAACGCCCGGTGTTGCATAATGTGATTGTGCCGTCGCGCAAGGACCCCAAGGTGCACAAGCGCAGCCTCGACTGGCTGGCCCGGATGCGTGACAAAGGCCTGCCCATGTATGGTCAGACCGGGACTGTCCGCTCTGGCTTTGCCTATACGCTGGAAAACTGGAACCTGTATGACGCCAGCCCCGCATGGCGCGCGGTCACCACCGGCACGTTCGAGGAAAAGCTGGCCAAGATGAAAGACCCGGCGCTTCGCAAAGACCTGAAGGGCGAATATGAAAGCGCCAACCGCAAGCTTGAAATCATTCAGGCAGGCGTCGGCGGCCCGGTGCGCACCCTGATCGTGCAGGGCGTGAACAATGTGCCCGAACTGGAAAAATATGTTGGTAAATCCCTGGGCGATATCGCCACGGAAGAAGACCGGCACCCCATTGACGTGATGCTGGATATGTCGGTGCAGGGCGATCTGAAGGTCGAATTCCTGGGGCCCAATCGTGGCTTCAACGCCGACTTCATGGCTGAGATGATCACGGATTCCGAATACACCTTCCCCGGCGTGTCCGATGGCGGCGCTCATACCAAGTTCTTTACCGGTGGCGCCTTCACTACCGACTTCCTGAGCTGGCTGGTGCGTGACGAAAGCAAGATCACCCTGGAAGAGGCGCATTACCGCCTGTCCTCACTGCCTGCAAAGGCCGCTGGCTTTGTGGATCGTGGCGAGTTGAAGCCCGGCCTTGCCGCCGACGTGGTTGTTTATGGGCTGAACGAGCTTGCCGCCGAACCGGATTGGATTGGCGAGATCGTGCATGACTTCCCCGGCAATGAATGGCGCCGCGTCCAGCACGCCAGGGGCTATCACGCCATTATCGTTAATGGCGAAACCACATTCGCCAATGGCGAATGCACGGGCGCAACACCGGGCAAGCTGTTGCGGCAGGGCCGGGGCTAATAGCTCTGGTCTTTAACGCCTCCTGGCGTTAAATAAAATTTTAGGGTGGCCTCGTCTGAATGATGGGGCCGCCCTTTTGTTTTGAGCAATAATTTTATGCGTTCGTCGTTGCAATGACGCAGTGGGCGATTGCATCACCAAAAAATCGCACCCAAATAAATTTGAATGCGATTTAATGAACCGGTTGGCTACCGGTACAAGGGCCTTTGAAAGTCCCGATACTTATTCGGCGGCGATCGTCAAAGGCTTGCTGAACATATTGATATCTTTCAGCAGCTTGATGCCTTCTTCGGCAATGTCGTCGCCAACCATCTTGTCACCTTCCGCATGCAGCTCTTTCATGTCCACATAGGCGGCGTAATATGGCGCGGTGCGGTCGGTGATGATGCCGGCCTTGACCAGCGTTTTGATCAGCACACGGAAAATATTGGTGCTTTCCTGCATTTGCGCGCGGCGGAAATCGCTGGTGAAGGCTTCGATCATGGCGCCCTGCACATATTTCCAGTCCAGCCCGACTTCGGCGTAAATATGCTGTTTCTGTTCCGGATCGCTGAGGTTCAGCAGCAGGGCGTTGAACACTTCCTTGGCCCAGTCCTCAATCGCATCGCGTTCCTGCGGGCTGACGAAAGGAATTGTTTTGTCGGCCCAGATTTTTCCGAATTTATGATGGAAGGCTTCGTCCGTCATGGTCAGTTGCATCAGGCGCACCAGCACCGGATCATTGGCGTACTGGAAATAGGACGCAAACACGCCCATCGCCAGGCCTTCCAGAACCATCTGCAGACCAACGATTTTCTTCCATACCAGCGGGCTGCCGACAAGCTCCACCAGCAGGTTGCGCAGGAAACCGCCAACCGGCTCAGGCTTGCCGAAACGTGATTTAATATATTGCGTAAAGCCGGTGACATGGCGGGCCTCTTCGCGGCACTGATTGGCGGCATATTCCTGCGCGCCCGGATCCAGCATGATGTGGCACAGGCTGGCCGACATGTTCAGCGCGCCCTGTTCGCCATGCAAAATCACCGAAATCTGGTAATGCTGCAAACGGTTGGCGAGATAAATTTTCTGGCTTTCGCTCAGCCCGTCAACGGCGGAGGTTTGCAGTTCAGCCGAAAGTTTCGGGTTCACCAGATACTGGCTTTTCAGATCGAACGGGGTGCTGAAATCGATATAGCGGGTATCCAGCGGATCCCAGAAATGGTCATGGGTTGCCGCAATGATTTTGTCGAATGCGGGCGAGCGGCGGCCATAACGGTCCGGATCCAGCATTGCGGGAAAATCATCGGCGCTTACAGTCTGAAAGGTCTCGTCCATGCGGCTCATCTCACTCTCCAATTTTGTTATGGGCGCCATGCTGCGGCACGGGCCGGATTATACTGAAACCGGCAAGGAGGATAACTTACAATATTGTCCACGTCAAGGGGTGTTCCCGTATTCAACCTGTCAGTAGTCACCATATACTGCATCGCAGTAAATATAAAATTTATATATAATATAAACTTAAGTAAGACTGCGTATGGCGCCAGCCAAAATGTTGCGATGCAGTATTACCGGAAAATCAGACAAGTAAATGTCCGCCAGCGTGGGAAAAAACGCATAAATCGCTTGCTTTAAGTTCAGGGTGGTTATCTAATTGATCAACTGCTTATTTGCCTTTCTCCGGCAACGGTTGCGGCCACGTAATTGCTGCCAGAGACAAAATCCACCAGCGCGGACCTGGGTTGGTCTGCCAAAAGGGAGTAAACATCGCATGTCTGAATTTGACACACTGATCAAAGGCGGCACGATTTTCGACGGCACCCGCGCCCCGCGTTTTGCCGGCGACATTGCCATCAAGAACGGCGTCATTGCGAAGATCGACCGTGCCGGCGCGATCAGCGCCAACCGCGCGGCCAAGGTCATTGACGCGAAGGGCCTGAATGTCGCGCCGGGCTTCGTTGATCTGCATACGCACTATGATGCGCAACTTATGTGGGATCCGTATCTCACCACATCAAGCTGGCATGGCGTAACCTCGGTCGCCATCGGCAATTGCGGTTTCGGCTTTGCGCCGGTGAAACCGGCCGAACGCGAACGCGCCATGCTGACCATGGAACGGGTTGAGGCCATTCCGCTCGCCACCATGAAGGCGGGCATTAACTGGAGTTGGGAAACCTTCCCGGAATGGCTGGATAATCTGGAGCGCACCCCCAAGGGCATCAATGTGCTCAGCTTCGTGCCGATCGGGCCGCTGATGGTCTATGTGATGGGCCAGGAAGACAGCAAATTGCGTGAGCCGACCAAGGCGGAACTGGCCGAGATGTGCCGCCTGCTGGAACTGTCGCTGGAAGCGGGCGGCTGCGGCTGGTCGGCGCAGCGCCTGGGCGATGGCTATACCTCGGTGCAGCGCGACTATGACGGTACGCCGATGGCGACCGATCTGATGTCCGACGAAACCTGCTTTGCATTTGCCGAAGTGCTGCGCCGCCGTGGCGAAGGCTTTATTCAGCTGACCCAGGCCAAGGCAGACTTCAAGGCCGATCTGACCTTTACCGAAAAGCTGGCAGAAGTGGCGCAGCGCCCGATTCTGTTCAATGCGGTGCAGATCAACAACCGCCATCCGCATCAGCATCGCCGCCTGCTCGACTGGGGCAAGCGCATGCAGGAAAAGGGGCTGCAAATCTGGTTGCAGGGCATCACCACCGCCAACGATATGCGTTTTACCTTCGAGGATTTCAATCTGTTCGATGGCGATCCGGCATGGCGCGAAGTCACGCTTGGCACCGTCGCCGAACGCGCACAGAAAATGCGCAATCCGGAATATCTCGCGGCGCTTCGCGAAACCTATGACCATGGCAGTGCGCCGCTGGTGTCCGGCCCCATCGCGGGCCTGTATATCGAACGCACCGTTAAGCCGGAAAACAAAAAGTATGAAGGGATGACCGTCGCCGAACTGGGCACGATGCGCTCCAAACATCCGATTGATGCGCTGATGGAACTGGTGACCGATGAAAATCTGGCGACCGTGATTTATATTCCACCGTTTAACAAGGACGTGGACTATATGCAGGAACTGCTGGATTCGCCCTATATCATTCCGGGCGTTTCCGATGGCGGCGCGCATACCAAATTCCTCAGCTTTGGCCGCTATCCGACCGAACTGCTGACTGATGAAGCACGCAAGGGCATGATCAGTCTGGAAGAAGCGCATTACCGCCTGTCGGCCATGCCTGCCATCTGCGCGGGCTTTGTTGATCGCGGCACCCTGGTGGAAGGCGCGCCCGCGGATATCGTTATCTATGATTACGGCAATCTGAAACTGCTGCCGTCGGAAGTCATCCATGATCTGCCAGGCAATGAATGGCGCCGGGTGGAAAAGGCCCAGGGCTATCGTCACATCCTGATCAATGGCGCAGAGACCTTCACCAATGACGTCTGCACCGGCGCGATCCCCGGCAAACTGCTGCGCCACGGCCTCACCGAAGGCCGCTCCCGGCTTGCCGCCGCTCAATAGCGCGGGGTCATAAAACAATCAAAAGGGCGTTCGAAAGAGCGCCCTTTTGTATTCTGATCAGATGGAAGTATAAGCCAATCCACTGCGTCATCGCGAGCCGCAGAGCGGCGTGGCGATCCAGAGGTCAAAATCGCAGGCCCCTACCGTCAGACTCCTGGATTGCTTCACTTCGTTCGCAATGACGGTGTGGGGACGTGATTCAATTTGAATCAAAAACTGCCTATAATCGATATGGTTATGTGGGGCAGTTTTCGGCAATATGAAAGCCGATTCGTACTTTTCGTGAAGCATGAGGATAAAAGGTGACCAACGCGCTTTATTACGGTGACAATCTGCGCGTCCTGCGCGAGAGCATTGCCAGCGAATCGGTTGATCTTATTTACCTCGACCCGCCATTCAATTCACAGGCCAACTATAATGTCCTGTTCAAATCGCCCGCAGGAAAATCCGCCGAGGCGCAGATTGAAGCCTTTGAAGACACCTGGCACTGGTGCGGCGAATCTGAACATGCTTTTGACGAAGTCCTGAACTCCGCCAACACCGACGCCGCCGAAATGTTGCGCGCCATGCGCAGCTTTCTGGGCGAGAACGACATGATGGCCTATCTCGCCATGATGGCGGTGCGGCTGCTGGAACTGCACCGGGTGCTAAAGCCGACGGGATCGCTCTATCTGCACTGCGACCCGACGGCCAGCCATTATCTCAAGCTGTTGCTGGATGCGGTGTTCGGCCCCTTCAACTTTCGAACCGAGATTGTGTGGAAGCGCAGCAGCGCACACAGCGATACAAAGCAGGGGCGGCAACAACATGGTCGAATTCACGATATCATTCTTTTTTACACGAAGACAGACAGCAAGATATGGAATCCGGTCTTTACGCCATACAATCAGGAATATGTTGACAACTTCTACAAATATGTCGAACCGGGGACGGGTCGTACTTACCGGCTCGACAATCTAACCGGCCCTGGAGGCGCGGCGAAGGGAAATCCCGAATATGAAGTGATGGGCGTCAAAAGGTTTTGGCGTTACAGCAAAAAGAAGATGCAGGACCTGATCGCGCAGGGGCGCGTTATTCAAACAAAGCCCGGCGTGGTCCCAGCGTACAAGCGTTATCTTGACGAAATGCCAGGCGTTCCGCTGCAGGATGTTTGGACTGACATTCCTCCCATTTCAGCGCAAGCGAAGGAACGTCTCGGTTATCCTACCCAAAAGCCGTTGACATTACTCGAACGAATTATCCAGTCATCCAGCAACGAAGGCGATGTCGTGCTTGACCCGTTCTGCGGTTGCGGCACGGCGGTGCATGCGGCGGAGAAACTTGGCCGCCAATGGATCGGCATCGATATTACCTGTCTTGCCATCGGCCTGATTGAGCGGCGGCTGAAAGATGCGTTTCCCGGTATCGCTTTCGACGTGCATGGCACGCCGAAAACTTTGCAGGACGCCGTCGATCTTGCAGAACGCGACAAATACCAGTTCCAGTGGTGGGCGGCGAGCGCCGTTGGTGCGCGTCCCTATGCGGGCAAGAAAAAAGGCGCCGACGGTGGCATTGACGGCATCCTGTTTTTCAAATCCGGGGCCAAAAACACCGAAAGCGCGATCATATCCGTCAAGGGCGGCAATAATGTTGGCGTCGGCGCGGTGCGCGATCTGCATTCGGTAATCGAGCGGGAGAAAGCGGCCATCGGCGTACTGATTACCGCCGTGCTGCCGACCCGCGCCATGCAAAAAGAAGCCGCCGCTGTTGGATTGTTCGATTGCGGTCTTGAAGAAAAATTTCCGCGCCTGCAAATTATTACGCTAGCCGAGTTGTTTCAGGGCAAGCGCCCGCGCATCCCGCTGGTCGACGCCGCCGCCACCTTCCGCACCGCCGCCCGCGAGGACACCAGCATGTCCAGACAAAGAAAACTGGATTTATAACCGGGGATCCGTCCCCGCAGCGGCTCCTTGTGAACAGCCTATTGAGATGTTACGTTCGGGATGTAGACCAGATTAAAAGAGTCCCACAATGTCTTCATCCCTTCCCCAGACCATGCGCGCCATTGCGATTACCCAGCCGGGTGGCCCCGAGGTTTTGCAGCCTGTCACGCTGCCAACGCCCGCGCCGGGTGCTGGCGAAGTGCTGATCGAAGTGGCGGCGGCGGGAGTCAACCGCCCCGATGTGGTGCAGCGTCAGGGGTTCTATGCCCCCCCCCCCGGCGCGCCGGATACGCCGGGGCTGGAAGTGGCGGGGACGATTGTGCAACTGGGGGCGGGCGTCACCGGCTGGTCGCTGGGGGATAAGGTCTGTGCCTTGGTGGCGGGCGGCGGCTATGCGCACTATTGCGTGGCCCCTGCGGTGCAATGTCTGCCGGTTCCGGCGGGCATGGACATGATCGCGGCGGCGGCCATTCCGGAAACATTCTTCACGGTCTGGACCAATCTGTTTGATGGCGGGCGTTTGCAGGCGGGTGAAAGCCTGCTGGTGCACGGGGGCAGCAGCGGCATTGGCACCACAGCCATTCAAATCGCCAAAGCCTTTGGGGCGCGGGTATTCGCCACGGCGGGCAGCGACGATAAATGCGCCGTTTGCACCCAGTTGGGGGCCGAACGGGCGATAAACTACCGCAATGAAGATTTCGTGGCCGTCATCAAGGAAGTAACCGGCGGGGCAGGGGTCGATATCATTCTCGACATGGTCGGCGGGGCCTATGTAGAGAGAAATATCAGCAGCCTGGCCATGGGCGGGCGGCTGGTGAACATCGCCTTTCTGGAAGGCTCCAGGGTCAGCCTGAACCTGATGCCGGTCATGCTGAAGCGGCTGATCCTGACCGGCTCTACGCTCAGGCCCCGCAGTATTGCCGAAAAAGCGTTGATTGCCAATGCTTTGCGTGAGAAAGTATGGCCGCTTCTGGCGGCGGGCAAGCTTTTGCCGGTGATTGATTCGACCTATGCGCTGGAGGATGCAACCGCCGCCCATGCCCGGATGGAAAGCAGCGCGCATATCGGCAAACTGGTGCTGACGCTTTAGTTTGGCGGTATGGCTTTATCTTGTCCCTTCAATAGCCTATATATGCACCATACCCCCATTGCAAGGTTCCCTCAGTCACGTTTGCTGAACGGATTTGCTATTGTGAATTATGGAGAAGTGAGATGGCGCGACCGCTGATGCCCAAGGCTACGGCCGTTTGGCTCGTGGATAATACCTCGCTCAGCTTTGAGCAGATTGCAGAATTCTGTGAATTGCATCTGCTGGAGGTTTCAGGCATTGCGGATGGCGAGGTTGCCATTGGCGTGAAGGGGCTGGATCCGGTAACCGCAAGCCAGTTGACCCGCGAGGAAATCGCCCGCTGCGAGGCCGATCCTACGGCGCGCCTGCATCTTCGCACCAGCAGCCATCCCGAAACGGCCAAGCGCTCCAGGGGTGCGCGCTATACGCCCGTATCGCGCCGTCAGGACCGGCCCGACGCCATCGCCTGGCTGTTGCGCCATCACCCGGAGCTCAGCGACAGCCAGGTCGGCAAACTGGTGGGCACCACCAAGGCGACCATTCAGTCTGTGCGCGACCGCAGCCACTGGAACCAGGCAAATCTGAAACCGGTTGATCCCGTCAGCCTGGGCCTCAGCACACAAATAGATCTTGATACGCAAGTCCGTATCGCAGGCGAGCGCGCGGCAAAAGCCAAAGCCAAGCTCAAGAAAGATGAAGTAGCAGGTGAAACCTTGCGGCCGGTGGAGGAAAGCACTTCCACCCTTGCGGGCGTGGCCTTCTCCATGGAGCGGGAAGACGCCGAGTAGGGTTGCGCGCCAGCTAGACTGTTTCATTATTTGACTGAAGCGCCCCGCTTAAGCGTCATTGCGAGGAGCGAAGCGACGTGGCAATCCAGAGCCACAAACGCAGGCCTTTGCGTGAGACTCTGGATCGCCACGCTTCGCTCGCGATGACGAAGTATAAGTTTGTGATTCAGTCTAAACAGAAGCCGCTTTAGGCCATATTCGCGATTAAAGACTGCTCATGCCAGGGCATAAATTGTTCAGGTGCAATCCGATATTTAGCAGCTCTGCGATAGGCCTGAGATTGTGTATTGCATCTTCCCGGTTGGGATTTTTGAACATCCCGACCAGATTTTCGAAATTCTCCACGTCCGTATCTGGCTGGCCGAATATCTGCCGGATCAGCGGGGCAGTGAAGCTTTTCATGTAACTGGTAAGCTGTGCTTTTTTGGTATCGGATAATTGCAGCACCGAAAGATCATTCATCTCGATCCCAAGCTCGCGCATGGCAATGCGCAGACTGTATACGTCATAGCCGGTCAGACGGCTTAGCGCCGTCCTCATTACCTGGTCAGGGTGCTCCGTCCCCTCTGGCCAGCCGAAATGGATATGAAGTTTGTCACAGCCTGTTGGGCTTAACGCGCCACGAACCCGCTGCTTTGTTGCTCATCCTGTCATCATCCTCGTCTGCATATCATTTTCTTGATGCCGGACTAATGCGGGCTTATACGCGCTCTTCGCCTCCCTGGATCAGGTTACAAAACTTTTACGTTCAATAGATGCTACTTCGAATACACCCGCTTCAAACTGCCCTGTTAGCTTACGCCGCCATCGTGCGGTCGATTTCATCAACCAGTTCACGCAGATGGAATGGCTTGGACAGCACCTTTGCCCCTTCCGGCGCATCGCTGCGCGGATTAAGCGCCACCGCCGCAAATCCGGTAATGAACACGACTTTCAGTTCAGGTTGCGCCGCAACGGCGCGGCGGGCCAGCTCAATGCCATCCATTTCCGGCATGACAATGTCCGTCACCAGCAGGTCGTAGATTCCGGTCTCCAGATAAGGCAGGGCATGATCGCCACGCATGACCGATGTCACCTCGTGCCCCGCCTTGGTCAGTGATCGCGCCAGAAAACGGCACAGGGATTCATCGTCTTCCGCCAATAAAATAATAGCCATTTAGGTTAACCTTCCTGCTCCTATGGGGTTTTGCGCTGATACGACGGCCTGAATCGCGAGGTCGCCTTCGTTTTGCTAAATCACACGCCATTATGGCCCTGAACGGTAAACATGGAATAAACGGTCAGGCTATCCAGCTTAATGTTACATTATACCATTGGGACTGTTATTATCACACTTGTATCCAGTGAGATGGATTGTTGCATGGACAGGGTGGATCCAATAACCGGTTCCGAAATTGAATGTGCCGAAGGTCCGCAGATGCGGACGGATGGAGATGCGCCTGCGCCCTTTGCCGTGCTTGCGCCCGCGCGGCTTACCAGCCCGCTTGTTTTCAATTCTCCCCATAGCGGAACCGTTTATCCCGATGATTTACTTGCATCGACCAGACTTGACCGGATTGCCCTGCGCAGGTCAGAAGACAGCTTTGTCGATATGCTGTTTGCAGACGCCCCGCACTATGGCGCACCACTGCTTAAGGCCTTGTTTCCACGTGCCTATCTGGATGTTAACAGGGAGGCGTTCGAACTGGATCCGGCGATGTTTGAGGATGCGCTGCCCGAGCATGTGAATACACGCTCGCTCCGCGTTGCGGCGGGGTTTGGGACCATTGCCAGGATTGTGGCCGAAGGCATGGCGATTTATCGTGAAAAAATGCCATTTTCCGAGGCCGAGCGCCGGGTTGCCACGCTCTATCACCCCTATCACAGCGCCCTGTCTGACCTGTTATCCGGTAGTTTGCAGCAGTTTGGCTGTGCCGTTCTGATCGATTGCCATTCCATGCCCTCCCTGGGCGCGCCGCCGGTATCTGGCGGCCGGCGGCCGGCGGATATTATTCTGGGGGATCGTTATGGCACGTCCTGCGCCCCCCTGATTTCGCAGACGATAGAAGAGGTTTTGCGCGATCAGGGCTATCAGGTCGTGCGCAACAGCCCCTATGCCGGGGGGTATATCACAGATTGTTATGGCCGTCCGGGGCATGGCCAGCATGCGGTGCAGATTGAAATTAACCGCGCCCTCTATATGGACGAGGATCAGGTCGCGCCTTCAGAGGGATTCGCACGGGTAAAAGCCCATATGTCAGGGCTAATTGCCGCTCTAAGCCAGCGGCTGACGCCAGAATTACTAGAGCGTACTGCATTGAGGTAGAGTCGCCCACCCAGGGTGTCACCCCGCACTTGTTGCGGGGGCCAGAGCCAAAAACTCAGACTTTTCCTTGTGGCTCTGGACCCCGGAATAAATCCGGGGTGACAGATTGAGGGCAAGGCGCGCCCTAACCTGAACGCATTATGCTCTAATGGAAGCAATGACTTAATAGATTTTATAAAAAAGGCCGTCCCCAAGGGAACGGCCCGAGTTTAGGGAGGAAACGCCCAGGAAGGGCACCGCGATCGCTAGAAATTAACTACCGCAGTGCAATAAATACCACCGCACCGCAAAATATCAATAGAAAATAAGCAGCATTCTAAAATTATTTTGCAACGCAGCAATGTTTTGATGGATTTGATAAAAAAAGGCCGTTCCCAAGGGAACGGCCCGAGTTTAGGGAGGAAACGCCCAGGAAGGGCACGTGGTAGTTAAAAAGTAACTACCGCAATGCACAAGTTATCACCGCACTGCAAAAAATCAATAGAAATAAACAGCTTTTTTGAATTTATTTTTGCAGCGCACAATAGAGCCGTTTGGGTCCGTGCCTGCTCTTCAGCGTCACAAAGCAATTTATGGCCAATATCCTTAATAAAACGGCAGTTGGCCCGTTGCCTTTCATAGGTGGGGCAGTACTTCCAGGGGATTCGCGTTTTTACGCTGTCAGCCTTCCACAGTTAATATTTGGAACAATTGTATCAGTATCATTTACGAACTGACCATAAGTTTGCTAAAACCCTTATAACAAATGATTTCATAACAGGGAGAGAACCAATGGCGAACAATCGCGTATGTGACATTCTGGGTATTCAGCACCCCATCCTGCTTGCGGGCATGGGCGGCGCATCCACACCGAAACTTGCGGCGGCCGTTTCCGAAGCAGGTGGGCTGGGCGTACTGGGCGCTGCCGCCTGCGGCCCGAAAATGCTGCGCGAATGGATTCGCGAAATCCGCAGCTATACGGACAAACCCTTTGCGGTGGATACGCTTCTGCCGGCATCGGTGCGCCGTGATGACGGGGCCAAGAATTCCGAAGGCCCGTCGCCAATGGATTTGCTGCCACAGCACATGGCGTTCGCGGAAGAATTCATGAAGCGCGAAGGCCTGACGAAACCAACCAAGGAACAGCTTGCCGAAGGCATGGGTGCCGCCAACCGCGCACCCGGCGAACCCATGTTCCTGACCAAGGAGTTTTTCGAAGCCCAGATGCAGGTGGTGATCGAGGAACGCGTACCGGTTTATGCGGCAGGTCTTGGCAACCCCGGTCCCTGGATGCGTGAAATGAAAGCCAATGGCACCAAGGTGATGGGCGTTGTTGGCGCGGTGCGTCATGCGGTACAGTTGGCGTCTGCTGGCCTTGATCTGATCGTGGCGCAGGGCCATGACGGTGGTGGTCATAACTCGCCCATCGGCACGATGGCGTTGATCCCGCAAGTGGTGGATGCAGTTGGCGGCCCGAAGGGTATTCCAGTATTGGGTGCAGGCGGCATTTGCGATGGGCGCGGCGTTGCGGCGGCGTTCTGTCTGGGCGCAGAAGGGGTGTGGATTGGCTCGGCCTTCCTGGCCAGCGAAGAAGCCGGCATCCTGCCCTATCAAAAACAGGCGATCGTGGACAGCGACGAAGAAAATACTTTCGTGTCAAAATCCGTTACCGGAAAACCGGCGCGCATGATCCGCACCAAATGGGGACAGGCCTATCTGGACGCCAGGATGGATCCGCTGCCCATGCCGTTCCAGTCCATGGTGTCCAGCCAGATTCTGACCGCAGGCCAGCTTGCCAAACGTACCGACATTGCCCCCGGTTTTGCCGGTCAGGGCATTGGCCTGATCAAATCGGTGCGCCCGGCGCGGGACATTTTTGAAGATCTGCTGGAAGGCTGCAAGCGCGCCATTGCAATGGCGCCGCGCGAAATCTGATCTAATCTGTACACAGAGAAATGGCCGCGCTGAGATAGCGCGGCCATTTTTTTTCGTTCCGTACCAACCGGCCTAAATACTGAATGCCTGTTCAAGGCGGCTTAACTGCGCCACAACTGGATTATGCGCGGGCAATTGACCGGCGCCGGCAAACAATAGCTGATCCAGCCGCGCCACCCGTTCATACAGCCGCTTGCTGGCCTCCAGTAAATTGATCAGGCGAACGGGCAACAGGCCAGCGCCGCGCACCGGGCCGCCGATGCACACCTCTTTTGCGCCCAGGCGAAAGCCGCGTTCATCAATTTCACCTGCTTGCAGTTCGCCCTGACGGATCGCACGCATGGCCAGCAGCCAGGCGGAAACCTGCATTAAACGGGTCGTCAGACGCATGCTTTCACATGCATACACCAAACCCAGTTTTTGTGACAATTGCTGGCGCTCAATCACGCCTTCCAGTTCCAGATAGTCCGCAGCTTCGCGCACCATGGCCATGGATTCGTCGTAGATTTTGAAAAACAGGTCGGAGGATGCAAACGCACTGGCGTTGACCACATGCACTTGCTCGTCCGTATCCTCAATAGTTAGGTCATTCATGTGATTATGTCCCTGTGGATGCCTGATATCAGGATTCAATATTTCCTTATCAATACGAGGGATCCTATCAGACATAACACCGCTTGTCGTGGGACGGCGTCACACTCCGATGATATAATTGCAGAATTGTTGGTTAATTTCAGGCTGTTACCGGACAGGCAAAAAAATGGGCCGCACAGGGCGGCCCAAGTTTCAACAGGGAGCCGTCCGACAGAGCGGAAACGTTGGGGAACGAATCCTTGTGACAGCCAGCGCAATTAATAATCCTTAATGGTTAACAAAGTGTTTTCAGGAAAGGCAGTCATAACAAAGTTTGAAAAAATAATTCCGGAGACTGCAAAAACTACGGCGCAACTTGATTCTGTATTGTTAGTTGCTATGCAACATAAAGGGGAACACGTTTTTTTACTTACTGTATGGCGCCCTCCGGAGGCGTCCATTTCATTAGGTAAATAATTGTTAATATTGAACAAAATTTCCTTATAGACGGAAAGGTAAGCATTTCCTGATATTTTGTAAATTGAGCAGGAGAATTGGGACTTGCTATTTATGCTGCATCGCACAATATTATTATTGTGTCGAATCGAATGGTCAAAGGCAACCGGGGCGCAGGGCGGTTTTTTGTATCTGAATTTTTACATGGTGTAAGGGAACAGCAAATGCTCTACCAGAATTATGAAATGGCCCATACCGCAGTAGGCCCGATGCGGGCCGCACTTCGCGCCAGCCGGTATTTTTTAACGCATCCCGCTAATCCTGCCGCCTATGCGCCAACGGCGCCTGGGTTAATGGCGGCCTATGAGGTTGCGGAACGCATGACCAGGCGTTACGGGAAACCGCAATTTGGTTTAGTCAGTACACAGATTGATGGCGAAGTGATCCCCATTGATGAACAGATCGTTTTCCGCAAGCCATTTTGCCAGTTGAAACATTTTCGCCGCGTCACGGATAATCCGAAGCGTCTTGCCGATCCGAAATTATTGATTGTCGCGCCGATGTCAGGTCATTGGGCCACGCTGCTGCGCGGTACTGTTGAGGCCATGCTGCCGGAGCAGGATGTGTACATTACTGACTGGCGTGATGCGCGCACCGTGCCAATAAATGAAGGGCGCTTCAATCTGGATGATTATATTGATTATGTCATAGAATTTTTGCGCCTGATCGGCCCCAATACGCATGTGATGGCGGTGTGCCAGCCCGGGGTTCCGGTGTTGATGGCGGTGGCGCTGATGGCGGCTGAAAATCATCCTTGTCAACCAGCCACCATGACATTGATGGGCAGTCCAATCGACAGCCGGTTAAGCCCAACGGCGCCAAATAAACTGGCGATGGAACGGCCATTGTCCTGGTTCCAGCATAATCTGGTTACCCATGTGCCACTGCCCGCACGCGGGTTTATGCGTCCCGTCTATCCGGGATTTTTGCAACTGAGCGGGTTCATGCACATGAATCTGAACAAGCATGCGGATGCGCATCGCAATTTTTTCGCCAATCTGGTGCGCGGTGATGGCGATAGTGCGCAGGCGCACCGTGAATTTTACGATGAATACCTTTCCGTGATGGATTTGACCGCTGAATTTTATCTGATGACCGTCAGCGAAGTATTTCAAAAACAGAGCCTTGCCAAAGGTGAGTCGACCCATCGCGGGCGCCCCGTTCGGCCGCAGGAAATTCGTAAAACGGCATTGCTGACTGTCGAAGGCGAGTTTGATGATATTTCCGGTATCGGACAAACACAGGCGGCCCACGATTTATGCGCGAATATTCCAGCAGCAAAAAAGCAGGATTATGTCCAGGCCGGGGTAGGCCATTACGGCGTTTTCAATGGCCGCCGCTGGAAAGCAGAGATCGCCCCGCGTATCCGGGAATTCATCCGTACACACCCTGTTTCGGACTGATTTTACGTGGAATTCCGCTGTCGCCCGGGGCCAGGCCGCCGCAGCCGGAATTTTTGTATCTGATTGAAATAATTGAATATTCTATGATTCCTGGATGATAATCAGCCAGGCAGGGCAGGGCGGTATTTATCTTCGCCGAATACTTAATAATTTTTGAATCCCGCCAGCTTTTGTGGCATTATCATAACCGCAGACTGGTACCCACTCCTCATACATAAAGTCAGGATCAGGCAATTGATCGGGCGGCGGTGTGGTGCAACCATTGCGCGTATAGTTGCTTTAAGAAGTGTCACCAGCGAGTAGATTTTCTATCCAGGTTATTTTACCTGGCCGGGCCTGCTCCATCAGAAATGAAACAGAACGCCATGAAAAGGCCCGTTGAGAATTACATTGTTGAATTGAATAAAGGCAGTGTTGATTTAACCATACTTCGCAACCCGCGTGCACGCCGCATGACACTGCGCGTCGACCCAAAGCCGGGTGCGGCAACCCTCGTGGCCCCTCCGTTTCTGGACACGCGCACCGCGATGCGTTTTGTGCGTGAAAACGCCGACTGGCTGACAGAAAAACTTTCGCAGCAGTGCATCCCGGTGCCATTTGCGCACGGCGCCGAAATTCCGTTTCGCGGTAAACTGCACCGCATAGAAGGGCTGCGCACGTTGCGGGGCACGGTTGAGCGGCGTAACCAGACGCTTTATGTGCCAGGGGGGCGTGACCATCTTGCCCGGCGTCTGACTGAATGGCTGAAGGAAGAGGCCCGCATTGTGTTAACGGCAGCGACAATGGAACATGCCGTTGCGCTGGGGGGTAATCTTGCACGGATTACGGTGCGTGATCAAAAAAGCCGCTGGGGATCCTGTTCGCCCGACGGAAATATTTCCTTTTCCTGGCGTTTGATTATGGCGCCACCGGTCATACTGGATTATGTGGCCGCACACGAAGCTGCGCATCTGGTGCAGATGAACCATAGCCGCGCCTTCTGGAAGCTGGTTGCACGGCGTGTCAAGGACGTGGACGCAGCAACGGACTGGTTGCGTGTGAGTGGGCCGGATTTGCATCGCTATGGCGTGAACCACTAAATCAGCCGGGGGTTCTTTATTCCGTACCCTGCAGGGTCTTCCAGAAACGCGATACCAGATCCTGCACGGGTTGCACGATCCGTTTTCCGCTCAATACGGATGGCGCATGTTGCGGCGCCAGCGCCTCGTCCATGAAGTTTTTCCAGGTGCGCGCCGGCAATCCACCGCCGGTGACGGCCTTCATGGCGGCGCCGTCATCATTGCCGAACCAGATGCCTGTGGTTAGCTGCTGTGAATATCCGATGAACCAGCCATCGCGATAATCCTGACTGGTGCCGGTTTTTCCCGCCGCAGGAAAACGCGAAAGGCGCGCGGCCTTGCCCGTGCCATTCGCCAGGGCATAGGATAGCATGTCGTTCATTTGTTCATAGGCGCGGTTACTGATTACCAGCCGTTCCGGTTCGTGGCGGCGCTGATACAACACCTGTCCCTGCGGTGTGCGCACTTCCAGAATGCCATAGGGTGTGACGGCGTATCCGCCATTGGCGAATGGCGTATAGGCTGCAGTCAATTCCATCAAGGTAACCTCGGAAACGCCAAGCGCCACGGCCGGTGTCGGGGTCATTTCTGATACAATGCCCAAACGATGCGCGGTTTCAATAACGTTGCTGCGTCCTGACATCTCGGATAGTTTAACGGCCACCGTATTGATGGATTCCGCCAAGGCCTGGCGCAGGGTCACTTCGCCACGATATTCCTTGGTGAAATTTTTAGGACTCCATTTTTTCAGCATGATGGGGGAATCGCGCATAATGTTATCCGGATACAGGCCCTGTTCCAGGGCGGTCAGATAGACAAAGGGTTTAAAGGCGGATCCGGGCTGGCGTTTCGCCTGGGTCGCGCGGTTAAACTGGCTTTGCCCATAGGCGCGTCCACCTGCCATCGCGCGAACAGCGCCGTCTGGCGCAAGCGCCAGCAGCGCCCCCTGCTGCACAGCCAGACGTTGTCCGTCCCGTGCAATGGCGGTTCTGATCGCCTGTCCTGCGGCGGCCTGCATGCGTACATTCAGACTGGTAGTGATAACCAGATCGCCTTCGGGCCTGCCGATATAATCGGGCAACTGATCCAGCACCCAATCAATAAAATACTGGCTGTCCTGACTGTTGCCGATACTGCCAAAGCCTAGCGGTTGAGAAAGCGCCACTGTCTGATCCTGCGGTGACAAAAATCCTGCCTCAACCATATTGGCCAGCACCTGTTCCTGGCGCTGGCGGGCAAGTTTGGGATCATTAACCGGGCTGTACCGGCTTGGCGCTTTCAACAGGCCCGCCAGCATCGCGCTTTCGGGCAGGCTCAGCAGATGTACTTCTTTGCCGAAATATTTCCGGGCAGCGGCGGAAACGCCATAGCTGCCGCTGCCCAGATAGACCCGGTTCAGATACAGCTCCAAAATTTCGTCTTTGGTGAATTTCCGTTCCAGCCACAAGGCCAGCAGGAATTCCTGCGTCTTGCGGCGCAGATTGCGTTCCGGCGTCAGGAAAATATTCTTTGCCGCCTGCTGGGTGATGGTGCTGCCGCCCTGCACCAGGCGCCCAGCCCATATATTGGCCCCCATGGCGCGGGCAATGCCGTAGGGGTCAATGCCCCCATGTTCATAAAATCGCCGGTCTTCGGTTGCGATTACCGCCTGCACCAGATGGCGCGGCATGTCCTTGATGCGAATGTGCGCGCCCACCGTATCGCCACGGCTGCCGATAAGTTCTCCATTAACCCCTAGCAGGGTAATGCCCGAAGTGGGGCGGGTTTTATTAAGCGTATCCGTATCCGGCAGATCATAGGCATACCAGGCCAGCAGCCCCGCAAGGCCGATCACTCCCCACAGGCCGCATACCAGCATCCAGTACAGGCCGCGCCGGAGCAGGGAGGTTTCGCTATCATTTGCCATCATGTAACATTCCGGGGGACAAAAACATCATACGGATAAAGGCGGTTAATTTGTCAAAACCATGGCGAGGGCGATTGCGCGGAAAGACCGGCAATCATACTACATAATCAGTTTTGCGATTCGTTGTTATCCTGCACTGGAAGGGAACGCAGCCGATGCTGACCACCACAACAAACACTATCGAGGGAAAGCGCATTACCCGGTATTTCGGGATAGTCAGCGGAGAGGCAATTTATGGCGCGAATATTTTTCGCGATATTTTTGCCGGTATTCGCGACATTGTCGGCGGGCGCGCCAATGCCTATGAGAGCGTCCTCAAGGATGGCCGCAGCAAGGCGCTTGCCGACATGATCTCCGAAGCGGAAAGGTTGGGGGCCAATGCCGTGATCGGCGTGGATATAGATTACGAATCCCTGGGCGCAAAGGGCAGCATGCTGATGGTCAGTTTGACCGGCACCGCCGTGCGGCTGGAATAGAGTGTTTCATTATTTGACTGAAGCGCCACGCTTCGCTCGCGATGACGAAGTATAAGTTTGTGATTCAGTCTGAACAGAAGCCGGTCCAGGGAGCGACGACACCCGGAATTTGTTTATTTTTCATTCTGCGCCGAAGGCGAAGAATCTCACAGACTGAGCCGAAGGCGAAGAATCTCACAGAAGAGATCCTTCGCTCCGCTTATTGGCACCTGCATCTTCAGGCAGGATGACAAAATCCGCTCAGTACATGATCACCGAGCGCGCGCCTTCGCCACGGCCCATTTCGTCGAACGCCTGATTGACGTCTTCAAGCCGGATGCGCTTGGTGATCATCTGATCCAGCATTAGTTCGCCACTGAGATACCAGTCGACAAAGCGTGGAATGTCCGTCTTTGGCGACGAGGAGCCATAGCCGGATCCCTTGATGCGCTTTTCGCCAAAAATGCCGGTCATGCCCAGTTTGATCTTGGACTTCTGGTCCGGCATGCCGACGATAATGGCGCGGCCCGCCGGGCGGATCATGCCCCAGGTTTGCTCGATCGTGTCGACACGGCCCAGCGCCTCAAACGCATAATGCACGCCAAGGCCGCCGGTCAGCGCCTTTACCTGTTTGATCGGGCCTTCGGGGGCGAACGGATCCACCCCATGGGTTGCGCCCATCGACATGGCCAGTTCGCGTTTTTCCGGCATCGGATCAACAGCGATAATCGTCGTGGCGCCATTGATGCGCGCGCCCTGAATGATCGAGAGGCCGACGCCGCCGCAGCCAATGACAGCAACAGACGATCCCTTATGCACTTTGGCCGTATTGACCGCAGCGCCAACGCCCGTGGTTACGCCGCAGCCGATGAGGCACACGGTTCCCAGCGGCGCGTTTTCGCCGATTTTAATCGCCGAACCTTCCGGGATGATTGAATATTCCGAGAAAGTGCCAAGCCCCGCCATGTGATAGACGGGTGTGCCATTCTTGCTGAAGCGGGTTTCGCCGCTAAGCGTTCTGGCGGTGGCCATCAGCTTGCCCATCTGGCCGCACATGTATGGCTTGTTTTCCAGACACATGAAGCATTTGCCACAGCTTGGCGTCAGCACCGCGATCACGTGATCGCCTGCCTTCAGGCTGGTAACCCCGGGGCCGACTTCTGCTATGATGCCCGCACCTTCATGCCCCAGCACCATGGGCGAACGGCCACCCAATACGCCATGCACGACGGAATAATCGGAATGGCAGATGCCGCTGGCGGTATATTTGATCAGGACTTCGCCCGCTTTCGGGCCTTCAAGATCGAGTTCTTCGATGACGAGAGGCTTGTTCGCCTCATACATTACGGCTGCTTTGGTTTTCATTTTATTGGCTCCGCTTAATCGAACATGATGACGGAACGGGCGCCTTCGCCACGTCCCATTTCTTCAAACGCCTGATTGACGTCTTCAAGACGGATGCGTTTGGTAATCATTTCGTCCAGTTTCAGATCACCCTTCATATACCAGTCCACGAACATGGGCAGATCGCGCTTGGGACGTGACGAACCATAGACCGATCCACGGAATTCCTTTTCCGCGAACAGTTGTGCGACGGGAAGCTCAAACACTTCCTTCAGGTTTGGCATGCCGACAATGATTGCTTCGCCGGTTGGGCGCAGGATCGAATAGGCGTCGTTGATGGTGCGCATGGTGCCCAGCGCTTCGAAGGCAAAATGCACGCCCTTGCCGGTGATTTCCTTGATGCGCTGTTCCAGATTTTCCGTGAACGGATCAATCGTGTGGGTGGCGCCCAGTGACATCGCCAGATCGCGCTTTTCCTTTACCGGATCAACCGCGATCAGCGGATTGGCGCCCTTGATGCGCGCGCCCTGCAGAATGGACAGGCCCACCCCGCCACAGCCAATGATGGCAACCCCATCGCCTGGATGAATGTCGGCGGTGTTGACGGCCGCACCTGTGCCGGTGGTGACGCCGCAGCCGATCAGGCACACGGTCTGTAATGGCGCATCGTCGCGCACCTTGATGGCCGATCCCGCCGGGATAACCATTTTTTCAGCGAACGAGCCAATAGCGCAAAGCTGACGAATTTCCTCACTGCCCCTGCGCAGGCGCGTGGTGCCATCCAGCATGCAGCCATAGGAAGAAACCTTGGTCATTTCCTGGCAGATATATTCGCGGCCTTCCTGACACATGACGCATTTGCCGCAACTGGGTGATAGTGAGCATACCACATGATCGCCAACCTTGAGACCGGTCACGCCGGGGCCAAGCGCCTCGATAATGCCAGCGCCTTCATGCCCCAGCACAATTGGCAGGGGTGAGCGCAGTTTTCCATGCAACATGGAATAATCGCTGTGGCAAATGCCGCTGGCCACGGTCTTGATCAGGACCTCGTTTTCCTTTGGCGGCATGATTTCGATATCTTCGATAGTCAGCGGTTTGCCAACCTCGCGCAGCACGGCTGCCTTCATATCCGGTTCCTCCCTGTTACTGAAATATGGGCGCGGCGGTTCCGCGCCTTTATGAATTATGGGTTGATTATGGCGCATTGAGGTGGGCAATAGCGACTGTTTTTTGCGGTATTTAACACAAAAAGAAGCCGCCTCTTTCAGACGCACCGCGTTATGAAAGAGGCGGTTTTTATTTCAACCCACAAAATGCGCAGTGTTGTTACGCAGCAGCGCCATTACGCAACAGGCGGCCAGGCAGCTTGCCATTGACCACATCGAGCGCATTGACATTGTTTTCACGCAGCAGCGCGCCGTTGACGATCACCGCATCAATGCCGGCTGCTTCCGAGATCAAACGGTCTTCGCCTGCGGGCAGATCATTCACCCGCTTCAAAGGACCGGCGCCAACGGTCGCCATGTCGATCACCACCACGTCTGCGGGGCGGCCAACCGCCAACAGGCCACGGTCGGTAAGGCCAAACACTTCAGCAGGCCGCGAAGCCAGCATGCGAATGGCGGCTTCAATGGTGATTGCCTTTTTCTCGCGCACCCAGCGGCCCAGCAGATAGGTGGAATAACACCCATCACACAATTGGCTGGCATGGGCGCCCGCATCCGAGAGGCCCAGCACCGTGTCTTTATGTTTAAGCAGTTCCTCCACCGCTTCTTCGTCGGCGTTGGCGACCGGCATGCGGAAGCGTACCGCCAATTCATTGGCCAGCGACAGATCAATCGCCAGATCGGCCGGATGCACGCCACGCTCTGCGGCGATATCCCCAATGGTGCGCTCTTCGATTGAAGTGTCGCTTGGGCAATGGGAAACAACGGCAATCTTGAACGAACGCGCAAGGTTAATGTCCGGGCGGTCGATCATATCACGGAACGCCGCGCGGAACGCGGGGTCGGCATAGACCTTCTTGCGGCCTTCAAAGTCCGCCTGCGACACCGGCGCAAAAACTTTCGAGGCTTCAAAGGGGAAAGGCGCCTTGAAGTTGAATTCGAAATTCAGCGGACGGCAGGTTACCTGCGGCACCACGTCATGGCCAGACGCGATCAGGTCTTCGGATTTGCGCAACTGGTCTTTATGCGAGCCGCCGCCGCCGATATTTGCGCCCGAGAGCAGGGCGGTCCAGCTGATGCGCCGTCCGGTGGCTTCGGAAATTTCAGCAAACTCCTTGTAGGACAGGCCCTTGCCGATGGTGATCTGGATCATGCCTTTTTGCATGTCGCCCAGCACGCCCATCAGTGACATCATTTCATCATGACCCGCCAGCCGGCTCGGCACCGGCTTGCCGCGGAATCCCACATGGGTTGCTGCCTTGGAGGTGGCGAAACCGATGGCGCCGGCCTCCATTCCTTCGGCGACAAGTGCGCGCATTTTTGCGATTTCGCCAGGCGTGGCCTCGCGTTCGGTCGCATCCTCGCCCATCACATACATGCGGACCGGGGTGTGGCCAAGTAGCACCCCCATATTAATGGCAATGCCCTTGTGCTCAATGGCGTCGAGATATTGCGGGAAAGTTTCAAACCCCCAATCAGCGCCAAGCCCTGCCTTCAGCGCATTGACACTCATGCCTTCGACATTTTCCAGCGTTTCGGCGATCAGCAGCCGGTGTTCGGGGCGCGTTGGCGCGATGCCAAAACCGCAATTCCCGACCACCACTGTCGTCACCCCATGCCAGGGTGAAATGGTCATCATGCGGTCCCACATGACTTGCGCATCATAATGCGTATGAATATCAACAAAGCCCGGTGAAACCACCTTGCCTTTGGCGTCTATGGTTTTGGCTGCGCTTCCAGGAGCCTTGCCCAGCGCGGCGATCTTGCCGTCCTTGATGCCGACATCGCCCGGATAGCCGGGGTTGCCCGTGCCATCAACAATGGTGCCGCCGGTAATTTTAATGTCATAATCCATGTTTCTCTCCCATTTTTCTTGGCCCGGCTGTAGCGGGCGCTCCGGAGTCAGCCCGGCGATGCCGGCTTAAGGAATGATCGTCCGTAGACGGAACAGGCGCCCCGTTGCGGGGCGCCTGTCTGCTGATTATTGCGCGGCCATCGCCATCAGGGGCTGTTCTTCCACCGGCAGATTGTAGAGCGCCTTGACATTGTCAAAGCAGATTTTGTTGCGCTCCTCCTCCGTCAGGCCCTTGGTATGCTCGGCCAGAATTTCCTGCGACCACGGCCAGGTGCTGTCGCTGTGCGGGAAGTCGTTGGCCCACATCAGCCGTTCGATGTTCACCATATGCTTCATCTTGAAGGCAATCCAGTCGTCCTGGAATGTCAGATAGATATGATCACGGAAGCAATCGCTGGGCAGTTTCTTCAGTTCCTGCCCCTTCATCCAGAAACGATGCCGCTTATAGGCGTGATCGGCGCGGTACATGAAGTGCGGCGCCCAACCGGCATCGGCTTCAACGCAGACGATTTTCAGTTTCGGATTGCGGTCAAACACGCCCGAGAAAATCATCATGCCCAGAATGTCCTGGTTGCCACGGATGATCGACAGGAAACTGTTGATCGCGGGGCCGCGGCCTTCGCCAACGCCCCCCCCGCTTGACGTAAGAATATGGAACGACAGTGGCATCTTCAGATCGACCGCCGCCTGCCAGAATGGATCATAGATATGGCTGTCATAATCCTCGACCTGCGGATTGCCCGGCATCATTACGCCGACAAATCCCATCGCCTTAACCTGTTCCAGTTCCTTGATGCCCTCTTCGACTGAACGCATGGCAATTTGCCCAAGTCCGAATATGCGCTTTGGCGCGGGCGCCACAAAGGTTTGCAACCAGCGATTATAGGCGTCAAAACAGGCCTTCTTGTAATCAAAGTCCTGATGGTTACACAATATCATGCCAACCGTTGGATAGATGATTTCGGCGCACACCCCATCACGATCCTGATCGGCGCAACGTACCGCGCCATCCCAGCCACCACGCCACAAGTCGCTGAATTTCTGGCCACGTCCACGCAGTTCCTTGGGATCCTTGCCAGCAGCAGCAGCCAGCGAAACATTGACCGGCCGCTTGACGCCTTCTACCAGAAACGCATCGCCACCCTTGCCGTCATCCACAATACGCGGCGCGCGGTCACGATATTTGGGGTCGATAAAGTCGATATAGCAATTTGGCGGTTCAGTGATGTGACTGTCCGACGAGATGGGTTTCTTGATCATGTGCTACTCCCTAGGTTGGTTGCCTTGTGCGGATGTCCAGGTGGCAAATTCTATAATCATAGATTCAAGCGCGATATGGGCCAAGACGCAAGCGGAAAATGTGACCTGTTGAGATGTATGGACATATTGGTTTATCCACAGCGCGAAAAACCGCAATTCATGCAGGAATCGCAGCCCTCCTGTCTGGTTAACGCCGGGGCGTGGCATTTGGGGCAGGGGCGAAGATGCAGGGTTTCGGTCCCGCGGGGCAGATGGGCAGGTTCCGCACCTCCCGCCACCCCGAAAATCGCGCGGACGGCAGGGGGGGTGATGGGAGGCGTGTCGGTGGCCATAAACCCGATGGAAATTAAATGCTGCTCGATCACTTCGCCAATCGCCGCCAGCAGCGAGGGGACATAGCGCCCATCCATCCAGTGCCCGCCGCGCGGATCGAACACCGCCTTGAGTTCTTCCACGACAAAGGACACATCGCCGCCACGCCGGAACACCGCGCTGATCATCCGGGTTAACGCCACGGTCCAGGCGAAATGCTCCATGTTTTTTGAATTGATGAAAATTTCAAAGGGCCGCCTGCGGCCATCCTGAATGATATCGTTCAGGGTGATGTAAATCGCATGGTCCGATTCCGGCCAGCGCACCTTGTAGGTGTTGCCCGGAAGACTGCCGGGCCGGTCCAGCGGCCGGGTCATATAAACGACACTGCCGCTTTGTGCGGGAACCGGCGCGTCTGAAATTTCCGGCGTCGACAAGACCGAACCGGTGATGGCGTTGGGGCGATAGGTGGTGCATCCCTTGCAGCCCAGCGCATAGGCGTCAAGATAGATGTTTCTGAACGCCTCAAAGGAAATATCTTCCGGGCAATTGATGGTTTTGGAAATGGAACTGTCGATGTAATCCTGCGCCGCCGCCTGAATGCGCAGATGATCAGCGGGCGTCAACTGTTGCGCGGTGACGAAATAGTCCGGCAGTTCCGCGCCTTCACCAAACAAAGTGCGGTACAGGCGCCAGGCGGGATCGCTCACCACCTGTTCCTGCGTTGTCCCATCCGGCAGCAAAACCTTGCGCGTGCAGGAATGGCTGAATATTGGCTCCAGCCCGCTGGATACATTATCCGCCAACAGCGAAATCGTTCCGGTGGGCGCGATCGAAGTCAGCAACGCATTGCGCATTCCCTTTGTAGCGATGGCGCTGCGCACCTCTTCAGGAAGTGCGCGCACGGTTTCGCCGGCCAGATATTTTTCGGCGTCAAATAGTGGAAAACTGCCCTTTTCCGCCGCCAGATCGCTGGAGGCCAGATAGGCGGCCCGCTGAATAACGCCAAGCCACCGCCGCGTCAGCGCAACAGAGGCGTCGCCGCCATAGCGCGTTTTGCACATGACCAGCGCATCCGCCAGCCCGGTAACGCCCAGTCCGATGCGGCGTTTGGCCAGTGCCTCGTCGCGCTGCCGGGGCAGCGGGAAATGCGCAATGTCAATCACATTGTCGAGGGCGCGCACCGCCAGCCGGACAAGCCTATCCAGATCATCCAGATCGATTTGCGGGCTTGCGCCGAACGGATCGCGCACCAGCCGCGCCAGATTGACAGATCCCAGCAGACAGGCGCCATAAGGCGGCAGCGGCTGTTCGCCGCAGGGATTGGTGGCGGAGATGGTCTCGCAATAAGACAGATTATTGCGCGCATTGATGCGGTCGATGAAAATCACGCCAGGTTCCGCATAGGCATAGGTGGCGCGCATGATTTTGTCCCACAGCGCGCGCGCCTGTACCGTTTTGTAAACCGCGCCGTTAAAGCGCAAGTCCCACGGGCCATCGGCCCTGAGCGCCGCCATGAAGGCGTCGCTGATCAGAACCGACAGGTTGAACATGCGCAACCGTCCGGCATCCTGCTTGGCGTCAATGAAATGTTCAATGTCGGGATGGTCACAGGCCAGCACCGCCATCATGGCGCCCCGCCGCGATCCGGCCGACATAATGGTGCGGCACATGGCGTCCCATACATCCATGAAACTGACAGGGCCGGAGGCATCGGCGCCGACGCCGTGCACTGGCGCGCCGGCGGGGCGTAAAGTGGAAAAATCATAGCCGATGCCGCCGCCCTGTTGCAGGGTCAATGCGGCTTCTTTCAGATGCTCGAAAATGCTGCCCATATCGTCCTGAATGGTTCCCATGACGAAACAGTTGAACAGGGTCACGGCGCGGTCCGTTCCGGCCCCGGCCAGAATGCGCCCTGCGGGCAGAAACTCCAGGTTCTGCATGGCCTGATAGAAATGTGCGGCCCATTGGGCGCGCCCGGGTTCCGGCTCCGGTGCGGCCATAGCCGTGGCAACCCGGCGCCAGGTATCATCCAGCGTATCGTCAACAGGCGCGCCATCCGCTGCTTTCAGGCGGTATTTCATGTCCCAGATCTGCCGGGAAAAGGGTGCGGACAGGGTGATATTTGCAGACATTTTGTGGCCTATCGACTGCTCAAGGCCTCACTATACCCCGTGCAATTCATTCAGGCAAGCAAAATGTTCACGTTATGTTTTTACGACTTCTCTGCGCCTCGGCCAGCAACCGGACGGTGGCGGCTTCGATATTTTCTTCCAGGGTGGCCATAAAGTCCCGCCGGTTCAGCCCTGGCGCGATGGGGGGTAAAAACTCGAGTATAATTGTACCCGCCGGGCGCAAAAATTGACGCCTTGGCCAGAACAATCCGGAATTCAATGCGGCGGGCACACAGCCCACCCCAAGCTGATGATACAGCGCGGCAATGCCGGGTTTGTATTCCAGTTTTTCCCCCGCCGGGGCGCGGGTGCCTTCGGGGAAAATCACGAGGGTTTTACCGGCGGCGATACAGCGTTTGGAATCAGCGATCATTTTCTTGAGCGCGCTTGCGTGGCCATCGCGGTCCACGCGGACCATGCCGGTCACGATGGTGTACCAGCCGAAAAACGGAATCAGCCCGAGTTCCTCCTTCAGGATATAGACCGACTTTGGCAACAGGCTGAGAAAGATGATCGTATCCCACATCGACTGATGCTTGCATGCAATCAGTGCGGGGCGATTCGCGGGTAAATACTCCTGTCCACGTATTTCGATGCGAATATTGCAGATTCGGCGCAGCCCGATATTCACAAGCTGCGACCATAGCCGCGTCACCCGGTATGTGGCGGGTTCAGAAATCAGCATTGCCGGTGAACCCAGCACAGCCACCAAAGCGGTCATGATGTAGAGATAGATATTAAAGCCGAGAGAGCGCAGCCATAGCATCATGCCCGCCGCCTTCAATCCAGAACCGCGAGCGCGCGCAGCACAGTCAGGCGGGCTGTCAGCATGGTGATCAGCGCAGCCGTCAAGGGTGGCAATGCGGCAAGTATATAATCAACGAGCCCCAGTGTCATTCGTCCCATCCAGGGGGCCGGATCATCGCCGGTGAGATACAGGACCGCGCCAATCGTCAGGACAACCGGAACAAGGCCGATAAGCACGCCAATGACGCCAATGCCCAAAAAATGTTTCTGGAACTCCCCGGCGACAAAACTGTTATGCGCGCCGATCAGATGCATCAGCGCAACCAGTTCGTTCTGGTTCTCCAGGCTGGCTCTTGTGGCAAAGATGATCACGGCAATGGCCGCCAGAGAGATCATGGCGACAAGGGACCAGCAGATCAGCCGCGCACTTGTCGCAATCGATTGCATCTGTTCGCGCCATTGCCGGTGATCGTCAATTTCAACGCCAGGAAACTCTGCATCCAGCCGCTTGCGCAGACTATCCAGATCGCCGTCCGGGCGCAGTTCGACATCAACCAGCTGAGGCAAGGGCAACTCCTTGATTGCAGCGCTTTGTCCCAGCCAGGGTGCAAGCAATGCCTCCATTTCGGATGGTTCCAGCGCGCGCGCCTGGGCGACGCTGGGGTGATCGCGCAATACGCCAAGAACCGATTTTACCACCGCATCGCCGCTAACACCGGATTCTGGTGGAACCTGAACCGTCACAAGCTGCTCAATCTCCGTCGCCCACTGGCCGGTGGCCCCAATCAGCGCCAATCCACCCAATATGGCCAGGCTGGCCAGATAGACATTGACCGCAATGACCAATGGCAACAGGCGTGATCCCAGCATATTGCGGGGCAGAATTTTTGAATGGGGAATAATCATCAGCTGGCTTTCGCCCTTACCGGGGGCAATTGGCGCAAGCGGCCGCCATCTTCCAGATGCAATTCGCCGGCATGATGGCGGTGGCGTTCCAGCAGCCCCATGTCATGGGTTGCGATCAGCAGGGTTGCCCCCTGCCGGTTAAGTTCCATCAGCAGCCCAAGCAACCGTTCGCCGATTTCCGCATCTACGCTGCCGGTGGGCTCGTCTGCCAGCAATAATTGCGGGCTGGCAATGACGGCGCGGGCGATGGCTACCTGCTGCTGCTCTCCACCCGACAAAAGTTCCGGATAGTGATTCAGTTTATCGCCCAGCCCAACCCAGTTGAGCAATTCTTCCACATCCCGGGTATAATGCTGCGCTGCGCGCCCCTCTATGGCCAGGGGCAGGGCGACATTTTCAAACACCGTCAAATGGCTGACCAGACGAAAGTCCTGAAACACCACGCCAACGCGGCGGCGAATTTCGGGCAACTCGGGCGCATCAAGCTGGGAAATATCCTTGCCGAACATTTCCATGTACCCGCGTGAGGGGCGGTGCCCAAGATAAAGCATGCGCAACAGGCTGCTTTTACCGGCGCCACACCGGCCTGTAAGGAAATGAAAGCTTCCCGCCGCCAGTGTGAAACTGATATTGCTCAGAACTTCCGGCCCGTCTGCATATTGCAGGCCCACATTTTTTACCCGAATCATCAGGCGCCCTCCTGCCTCAAACATCGTTACGATAATCCATTTGAGGCTTTTTGCGAACTGTCTGCTGCATATTCAGCGCTGTAAAATACGATGGCAGGCAGCCAGGCTTGCGTAATCTGGTCCTGCCAGCCTATACAGGATTTTCAAATAGATACGCGAAACTGGATGATTCTTACCTGTTCTTCTTGCGCCACGCGCTTTCTGGTTGACGCAGCCGCCATTGGGCCGGCCGGCCGGCATGTGCGCTGTGCGCGCTGTCAGCATGGCTGGTTTCAGGAACCGGCTGTTGATTTGCCGCGTTCGGTGCCACCTGAAGCAGGCACAGATACAGATAAGGCATCCCGGCAGGATACCAGACCGTTTGCGGATATGGTCACGCCTGCGGCCCGGCCAACGCCACTGCGCCGTGGCGCCAATCTGCCCGCAATCCCGCGCAAGTCCAGCCGAATGGTGGAAATACTGTCATGGGGCGCATTGGCGGTGTTCGTGATCAGCCTGCTGGGGGGCGGGTATGTTTTCCGTAATCAGATCACCCATACCTGGCCACAGGCCGCAAAACTCTATGTTGCGCTGGGACTTGATCTGCCCCTTCATAAATTGCGGCTTACAGATGTCTCCTTCGCGCAAAGCATGCAGGAGGGGCGTCCCGCACTGACTGTCAAAGGCATGATCAGTAATGACAGCGGCGCCGAAATGACTGCGCCGCGCGTACTTGTGAAATTACGTAATGCTGCGGGCAGGGACATATTCCAATGGACTTATCAATTGCCCGAACCCATCCTTGCTCCAGGCGCCAGGGTGCAATTTGAAACCAGCCTGGCGGATCCGCCCGGCGAAGCGCGCAATCTGGAAGTCACCTTCGCGCCTGGGACTTAAACGGATTGTTTGGTAATTTTTCATCTGTGTTAACACGCTGTTAATAAATGCCCCGTTAAAAGATTGCATGCTGGCGCTGCGAATCGTGGCCCCAGCAGCTAGAATCCAAAATAATAATAATAGGACATTCCGAAATGGCGAAAATCCTTGTCGCAGAAGATGAACAATCCGTTCGCGAGTTGCTGACCATTGCCCTGCGCCGCAAAGGGCATGAAGTGATGGCCGTTGCAGATGGCTCAGAGGCGCTTGGCGCATTATCCGCCAGCCGGTACGATTTGCTGTTGACGGATATTGTCATGCCGGTTGTGGATGGTATTGCACTGTCGCTAAAAGCGGCGCGCGATAATCCCGGCATGCGCATTCTGATGATGACGGGATATTCGGCGGAACGTCAGCGCGCCTATAATCTGGAAGAGCTGATCCATGATGTGGTTTTGAAACCCTTCACCATGGATGAGATCGGAAAAGCGGTTGATTCAGCGCTTGCCGCGTAACACGCGCCTTCAAAACATTTTCAGCAACCGGTCAATATAGTTCAGCTCCTCAACCGGACGGCGGCGTTGACTGGCGCGCAGATGAGAGCGGGATGATTTCAGGCTGAATCGATTAGGGCTTCCCACATCAGATGGTTTCTGATTCAGGATGCTGGCTGGACAGGAGGCCAGTATTGATGGCGAAACCTTATTCTATCGATCTTCGTGAGCGCGTTGTCGGGGCAGTTGAGCCGGGCGGGCTGTCGTGTCATCAGGCTGCGGCGTATTTTGGCGCCGCAGTCAGCACGGCAATTAATTGGGTCCGGCGTTTGCGCGAGACGGGCAGCGGGGCGGACACAAGGCGCGTACATTGGCGGGCGGGCATCGCGACTGGCTTCCTGCCGCCATACTCGCCCGGCCTGAACCCAATTGAGCAGGTCTTCGCCAAACTCAAACACCTGATGCGTAAAGCCGCCGGATGCACCGTGGAGGCCACCTGGCAACGCATCGCAACTCTCCTCGACGCATTCCCTTCACACGAAGGTGCCGCATACTTCGCTAACGCTGAATATGAACAAACCTAAAATCATCCCGCTTAGCCCTGAATAAAATCTGAAGCATAAAGCGCATATACTGATCATGGCCTCGAATAAGCATGCCAGGGGTGTATTGACCAACTGGTCGGGATGCCATATACAGCCGCACCCTCATAAAAAAGCGACAGATGAATGCCGAAAATTACCTATGTAGAATTTAACGGAACCGAGCATATTGTTGATGTGGCCGAAGGCCTGTCGGTCATGGAGGGCGCGGTGCAGAACCTGGTCCCCGGGATTGATGGCGATTGCGGCGGGGCCTGCGCCTGCGCCACCTGCCATGTCTATGTGGACGCCGCCTGGGCATCCAGGACCGGCACCAAGGAGCAGATGGAGCAAAGCATGCTTGATTTTGCCTCGGCGGTAAAAGAAAACAGCCGGTTGAGTTGCCAGATCAAGGTTTCCAAAGAACTGGATGGCCTTGTGGTGCGGATGCCGGAGCATCAGTACTAGGCTCAGCCCGCCACCGCGTTCATCGGCACTTCCGGGTTCGCAAGCTTTTCCAGATCGACAGGCGTTTTATTGGCGACCAATGCTTTGGACGCCATGAATTCCTGCGGGCTGTTCACTGCGTCGACGGCGGTGATCACATTGCCCAGCAGATAGAATGCGGCAAATTTGTGATTTTCCATGCTGCCGCGAATGATGACCTTGTCGTGTGTGCCGGACATGCCGACGATCTGCAGTTTCAGATCATACTGATCCGACCAGAACCAGGGTATCTGCGCATATTCCACCAGCTTGCCGCACATGGCCAGCGCTGCGGTTTTGCCCTGTTCCAGCGCATTATGCACCGATTCCAGACGCAACCGGCGGCCCAGCAGGCGGTTGGGATGATTGGCGCAATCGCCCGCCGCAAAAATATCCGGGTCTTGCGTGCGGCCAAATTCGTCCACCATTATGCCATTGTCGCAGGCCAGCCCCGCACCTTGCGCCAGTTCGACATTGGGCACGATGCCGACGCCGATGATCACCAGGTCGGCTGGAAATTCGCGGCCATCGGCGCACAGCACCCGCTCCAGTTTGCCATTGCCGGCAAAGCCCTGTACGGCGACGCCATTTTCGATCTTCACGCCGGCCTTGCGGTGTACGCCCGCGAAATATTCCGCCACCTGTCTGTCCACGACGCGCGCCAGCACGGTGGGGGCCATTTCAACCACGGTGACATCCAGCCCGCGTGAGACCATGACGGCGGCAACCTCCAACCCGATATAGCCGCCACCGACGATCACCAGTTTGCTATCGGGTTTGAGCCAGGCGCGGATGGCCTCTACATCATCAACCGTGCGCAGATAGAAAATACCGGGCAGTTCCACGCCCGGCGCTGCAATGGTGCGCACCCGCGATCCGGTGGTGAAAATAAGTTTGTCATAGGTGAGCGAACCCCCATCGCCTAGCGCGATCTGCTTTGTCTTGCGATCGACGCCGGCCGCCTTGCAGTTCAGCTTTGTTTCGACATTGAATTTTTCGTAAAAGCCAGGCGGTTTGAAATAGACCCGTTCCAGATCCATCTCGCCGGCCAGAAATTTTTTCGACAAAGGTGGGCGCTGATAGGGAAGATAGGGTTCTTCGCCGATCATGATGATACGGCCGGTAAAGCCGCAGGCGGAACTGCGCAGGCTTTGGGCCACCTGGCCAGCGGCGTGGCCAGCGCCAAGAATTACATAAGTCTCAGTCATTTGCGTCATTTCCCGGTGTTTTTGTGGTGTTGGTTATTGTTATAGTGCGTTTTACTAGCTTATGGGGGTATTTCCAGCCCAAAATCCTTTGCGTCTCACGTGATAGGGGCCTAAACAGTAGCGCGCAAACAAATCCCTTTAAATTATAGCTCATAGTAATACAGACATGACGGATAGTACCGATTTTCTTGCCAGACTTCGCGCCGAGATCGACCAGATCGATGACGCAGCCCATGATCTTTTCCTGCGCAGGGCGGAGATAGTGCAGAGCATCGCCAAAGCCAAGGCTGCGGAACAGCCCGATGTCCCGGTTTTCGCCATGCGCCCCGGACGTGAGGCAAAGATTCTGCGCCGTCTGGTTGCGCGCCATAGCGGCAATTTCCCCGTGGCCGCCATTGGCCGTATGTGGCGGGAACTGATTACGGCCTCCAGCGGTATGCAGGGGCCGTTTGAGGTGGCCATTTACGGGTCTGCCGATCCCGTTGGCTATCTGGATGTTGCGCGCTGGCATTTTGGTTCGGTCATGCCGTCGGCGCTCTACAATAGCGCCGCACAGGTGTTGCAGCGGGTTGGTGAAGGCAAGGGCGTTGTCGGCGTATTACCGCTTCCGGGCGGCGGCGATCCGGGGGCCGATTGGTGGCCGGCGCTGGCCCATAAAAGCATCCGTATCGTGGCGCGCCTGCCCTTCCTGCGCGGCGAGGGCCAGGTTGCCTGCGATGCGGTGGCTGTAGCCCCGATCGACCGGGAAGAAACCGGGGATGATCATAGTTTTCTGCTGGCCTTTTGCCGTAACGAGATGAGCCGCGCAGCCGTCCGGCGCCTGCTGGCGGATAGCGGCATTGAATGCAGGCCGCTGGATACGGACAAGCAGGACAAGCGTTTGATGCTGTTCGATACGCAGGGCTACATCGCTGACAATGATATCCGCCTGATCCGGGCGGTGGTGTCGGAGGAAAAACTGCTGGAGCGTATTGTGGTGGCGGGCGGCTATGCACTGCCGCTGCAATTGCCGTCCTGAATTTTGGAAAGCCTGTGAGCCCGATCAAGCCAAAGCCCGGTATTCTTAACGTCAAGCCCTATGAGGTTGGCGTATCGAAACTTGCGGGCATTGCGGACGCCTGCAAATTGTCCTCGAATGAATCCTCGCTGGGGCCAAGCCCCCGGGCGGTTGCGGCCTATCAGGCTGCGGCGGCGGAATTACACCGCTATCCGGATGGGGCGTCTACCAATCTGCGTATGGCGATTGCGGCGCATTATGGTTTGGCGGCGGATCGCATTATTTGCGGTAACGGATCGGATGAATTGCTGCATCTTTTGTGTCAGGCCTATCTGGGGCCGGGCGATGAGATGGTCTATAGCGCGCACGGTTTTTCGATCTATCCGATTGCGACACTGGCGGCGGGCGCCAAGCCTGTTGCGGCGCCCGAGCGTAATCACACGGCGCATGTGGATGAACTGCTGGCCTGTGTGACGCCTGCGACGCGCATTCTGTTTCTGGCCAATCCGAACAATCCGACCGGCACCTATGTCAGCGCTGCCGAGGTGCGCCGGTTGCGTGCGGGGTTGCGCGACGATATCCTGCTGGTGCTGGATGCGGCCTATGCGGAATTTGTGCGCCGCAACGATTACGAAGCCGGAATCGAAATGGTTTCGACACACGATAATGTTGTGATGACGCGGACTTATTCCAAGATTTACGGGCTGGCGGCATTGCGGCTTGGCTGGGCCTATTGTCCGGCGCATGTGATCGACGTGTTGAACCGGGTGCGCGGGCCGTTCAATGTCAGCCTGCCTGCGCAGGCGGCGGGCATCGCGGCGTTACAGGATACGGCGTTCACGGATGCGGCCGTTGCGCATAACGAAAAATGGCGGGGCTGGCTGGCTGATGAATTGCAGAAGCTTGGCCTGTTTAGCGATCCGAGTGTCGCCAATTTCCTGCTGGTGACTTTTCCCACGCAAGCAGGGCGTGATGCGCCAGCCGCAGACGCCTGGTTGCGCCAGAACGGATTGATCGTGCGGCGCATGGAAGGTTATGGCCTGCCGCACTGTTTGCGTGTGACTGTGGGAACGGAACAGGAAAACAAAAATTTTATCCGGGTACTGAGCGATTTTATGCAGGGCAAGGCGCATGTCTGAGGGCGCCTTTGACCGCGTGGCGCTGATCGGTCTTGGCCTGATCGGTTCATCGATTGCCTGGGCGGCAAAGCGCGCAGGGCTGGCCGGGCATATTGTGGGCGCTGCGCGCAGTGAACAAACCCGGCTGACAGCCGCGCGTCTCGGGTTTGTGGACAGTACTGCCGCAACCGCTGCAGAAGCCGCAGAGAATGCCGATCTGGTTATTCTGTGTACGCCGGTTGGAACCTATGGCGCATTGGCGCGCGAAATTCAGGGCGCGCTAAAACCCGGCGCAATCATTACCGATGTGGGTTCTGTGAAAACCGCCGTGGTGCGCGACATTGGCCCGTTCGTGCCGGAAGGCGTGCATTTCATTCCGGCGCATCCGGTTGCGGGCACGGAATATTCCGGTCCGGAATCCGGGTTTGCCGAACTGTTCGATAATCGCTGGTGCATCCTGACGCCGCCGCCGGGTGCGGATCGCTTTGCTGTGGATAGGCTCACCCGCTTCTGGCAGCGTTGTGGCAGCAATGTGGATACAATGACGCCGGAACATCATGATCTGGTGCTGGCCGTGGTCAGCCATCTGCCGCATCTGATCGCCTATAATATGGTGGGGACGGCAGCCGACCTGGAGGAAGTGACGCAGACCGAAGTGATCAAATATTCCGCCAGCGGCTTTCGCGATTCCACCCGCATTGCAGCAAGCGATCCGACCATGTGGCGCGATATCTTCCTGAATAATCGTGAGGCGGTGCTGGAAATGCTGGGGCGTTTTTCAGAAAATATCTCGGCGCTGCAACGCGCCATCCGATGGGGCGACGGCGATGCGCTGTTCGACGCCTTTACCCGCACCCGCGCCATCCGCAAGCAGATTATCGAGGCCGGTCAGGATACTGCGGAACCCGATTTCGGGCGTTCTGCGCGCAAAACGCCGGCAGGGGACAAGACGCCTTAATAAAGCGGTTTCAGTTTTGCGATGCGCAGTGGCCCGACAAACAATTCGCCGTCCTGCAGCACCATTGGCAATGTCAGCTCGCCATCTTTACCACCCGCCGCCATGGCGATAATTCCAAGAGCGGTATTGGCCGCGCGGGCTTCGTCCTTGTTGAGTTGACCCGCACCCTGCAAGCCTTTGATCAATTCTTCATAGCCAAGCAGGTTGGCGGTCAGGGAGCCAATCAGCCGGTCCTGCGCATCCAGCGCCAGAGTTCCCGCCGCATTCAGTTTTAGCGGACCCCAGTCAGTTTCGGCGGCTTTTAACTGGGCCACGCCCCCCGCATCGCGCCATTCGCGGATGCCTGCAACGCCGTGCGCGGTCGGCCAGGCGCCTTCGATGGCGGCGGTCAGCGCAAGCCGTGTCACATGCGTGCCCAGCGCAGAATTGGCAAAGCCGGGATAATCCAGATTTTCCAGTTTCAGCGAAATGTCGAACAGGGTTGGGCTTTGCAGGCCCTCACCTCCGACTTCGCTGTTTTTCGCATCACGAGTATGCACCTGTACCCGGCCAAGGGTTAATGCGCCCTCCTTGAAGCGCCCGCCACTTACAGTGCCGCCCTCGATATCCAGATCCATCCGCGCCAGTTTTCCGCGCTTTAATTTTAGGCTGGCCTGTGCGCGCTGTGGTTCAAGCTGGTATTGTTCCAAAGCCCCGCCATTGATCCGTAAACTGATGTCCTGTGGCTGTGGCGTGCTAAGGACGATATGATTGATGTTGTAGGGCAGCACATTGCCAATCAGCAGCGTTGAATGCCATTGCCAGCCGGGATTTTGACCAGGCCCGGCAATACGCACATTTGTGGCTTGAGCCTGCATGCGCAGTGGAAAGCCGGTTACTTCCAGCGAGCTGTACTCGACCACCATGCCATCTGCACGGCGTGCCCCGGCCCATTTTTCCACACCAATTTCAATCTGGTCTGCGAGCGTGAACCAGTAGATCGTGTAAGCAGTGATGGCCAGCACGACAATACCGGATAATGCGGCATAGCGTATGTGCGGCGAGAGTTTCAGCACGATGTGTTTCTCACTTTTCCGTCATGGTCCAGACGCCATCCCAGTCAGCAGGCGGCGGCGCGTTCAGGAAAGTAGCACAGCGTTCGAGAAATATCTGTGATGGTTTGTCGTCCGGGTTTGAAAGCACGGCATCCTTGAAATAAGTCTGGGCCACGGAAAATTTCTGGGCGCGATAATGCTTCATGCCCGCATTGAATGCAGCGATGGTTTCATCCAGATTGGGAAAAATGTCCGGCGTGTAATGATCCAGCGCCTCATACACGGCCACCGGAATATCCTTGCCCTTTACCCGGATCAGATCAATCTCGCGCAATTTCGCCGGTGATCGCAGATCGGCCGCCGTGAATTCGCTGATCAGGATTGGCACGCCATATTGCTTGGTGGCGCCTTCCAGCCGCGATGACATGTTCACGCAATCGCCGATGGCGGTATATTCCAGCCGCTTGGTGGAGCCAATATTGCCAATCACGGCCTCGCCCGTGCCGATGCCAATGCCGATATCCAGGGGGGCGCTGCCTGCGGATATTCTGCGCTGATTTAGGATGCGAAGCGCGGCCATCATTTCATTGGCCACCGCCACCGCATTGTCCGCATCCATGTCCGATGTGAATGGCGCGCCGAACAGCGCCATGATCGCGTCGCCAATATATTTATCCAGAATGCCACGATGGCGGAACACGACCTCGACCATTTCTTCGAAATATTCGTTGAGCAGGGAGACGGTGCCCGTCGCACCCAGGCTTTCCGATATGCCCGTAAAACCGCGTATATCGGAAAATAAAATCGAGATGCGCTGGCTCTTGCCTTCCAGCTGCCCGCCATCGGAGGATAGCAGTTGATCGGCCACTTCCTTCGACATAAAACGCGCCATGGTCGCCTTGACGCGCTGTTCATTGGAGATGTCCTCAATCAGCATCAGCGTGCCGATCACCTGATTTTCCTGATCTTGCAAAGGGGCAACCTTCAGGTTGATCGATGCGTCCCGGCCTTCGGCGAACACCAGCGGCGTATCCACCGAAATATCCCGCGCACCGGTGTCACGCACCCGTTTGATCGAATCCAGAATCCACGAATTATGCGTTGCAAACCATTGGGCCGCCGTGTGGTTGATCAGTTCCGCCCCGGTGGTGCGCAGGATTTCCACGGCCGCCTGATTGGCGGTGGTGATGACGCCATCCATATCGATCGTCAGAATGCCGTTTGAACTGGAAGCGCGGATATTTTCATTATAATTGCTGATGGTCAGCACTTCATCGAACAGATTGGCGTTTTCCAGCATGATGGCGATTTGCGAGCTGAACGCCATCAGGCGGGTTTCGTCCTTGGGGGTAAAGCCGCCGGGGCGCTGCTTGTTCAGCACCTGAATGACCGCAATGCGCTCGCCGGATTTGTTGGGCACCGCCATGCACAGCATGTTCCGGGTGCGATAGCCGGTGCTTTTATCGACAGCCTGATTAAAGCGCGGATCGGTGTACGGATCCTTCAGATTGGCGGTGACGCCGGTTAAAAACACATCACCGGCGACGCCGCTGGTGTCTGGAATGCGGATTTCGGTGGTTTCCAGACCATCGGCGTAACGCGACCACAGTTCCCGGGTTTTCGGGTCATGCAACAGCAGCGTTGCCCGGTCTGCATCCAGCAGTTCCGTGGTCGCCCCCATGATGCGCGCAATCAGCAGATCAATATGCAATTCGCGGGACAGATCATGGGTCAGTTCCAGCATCGCCACTTCATCACGCAGGCCGGTGATCATCAGATTGAAGCCACGGAATATCTCGGCATATTCATCGGTGCCGGTAACAGTTAGCTGCACATCCAGCTCACCCTTTTCGACGGACTTCATCGCATCAACCAGTTGCCGGGCGGAGCGCGTCACCTCGTTGGCGGTCAATACGGACATCACCAATGAGCCGAGCGATACAATCAGCACCGCGCTGCCGATCCATATCCATATGGGTTGCAGATCGGTATTGGTGACGGGCAGGTTAAGTTCTTTAACCAGCAGATTGAGCTTCAGGATGATCGAAGAGGCGATAAAGATGGTCGGCAGCGTGGATACAAATACCGCCAGATAGCTGAGCTTGTTGCGCAGCCGGACGGCGAACAGTTTAGCCGCATCCTGGGGCAGCAGGGCATCTTCATAGGCGCTTAAACGCTTGATGACAGGTGTCAGAGTTCGCGATAGCGCAAAAAATTCAATGATCGCATGCGCGGGCGCGGCAAAAAGCAGGATGGTCGAATTAAAGATCGCAATCTGCCATAGCGCAAACTGGCTATCGAGCAGCCAGTTGCCAAGCAACATCGCCGATAAGCCCGTGGCGGCGGCGCCAAATGCATGTGGCAGGCTGATGCGGACAAAGGACAGGAATGGCAGATTAAGCGCGCAGGCCAGCCCGCGTGAATGGGTTATCGGGTCCGGCATCTTCGTGTTTTCGAGCAGCGCCAGCGCTTCCCCAAGCGGACGGTAATGCCGCGCAATCAGCCAAAGATCGAACAGGGTATAGGCTAAAATACCCGGCGTCCCGAAAATGCCAATGGCTATCCACTGCTGCAGGGTGAACTCATAACCAAGCAGGGCCAACAGAAAGGTCACCCCAACGCCCGCCGATCCCCCCGCGACATAGATCCAGAACAAACGCCGTAATAACTGTTTGCTGGACGGAATAGGGATAGTTTCCGCCGCAACCAGTTTGCGCGCCGTTGGTGAAAGCTGCGGGCTGATGTTCATGCCTGGATTTTTACCAGTGCCCTGTGTTGGGCATGGAAGCCCAGGGTTCTGCCGGAGGCAGGGCCTTGCCCGCCTGCAACAATTCAATGGAAATATTGTCGGGCGAGCGCACAAAGGCCATGCGGCCATCGCGCGGCGGGCGGTTGATGGTTACACCGCCTTTCATCAGGCGTTCGCATGCCGCATAGATGTCTTCGACCTCATAGGCCAGATGGCCAAAATTGCGCGCCTCGCCAAAGGTTTCGGGATCCCAGTTATGGGTCAGTTCCACCTGTGCGGTGTCATTTCCGGGCGCAGCCAGGAAAACCAGGGTAAAGCGGCCCTCTTTCACCTCAAATCGCCCTTTTTCTTCCAGCCCAAGCTTGTCGCAATAGAAATCCAGTGATTTCTGCAAATCATTCACCCGGACCATGGTATGCAGATATTTCATTGTTGACCCTCCCTGGCCTTATTCTCTCCATCAGACTGGAATCGCATATCCCCTTACTGTAAATAAAGCAAATGCCTGAACCATCTCAAACCATGCCGCCGCCGGAATATAGCCTTATGCCAGCGGGCCCGTTCAGCCGTCTGACTGGCCCCTATTATGTTCATACAACGGATGCGCAATACTCGCTGCTGATTAATATAGAGCATATGCACCTGAACCGGGGCCAGTCTGTGCATGGCGGCATGCTGCTGGCGATCTCGGACAATGCCAATGTCGGGGCCGCAGAGGTCCAGGCGGGCGGGGCCATGGTCAGCACCATTTCGCTGCATTGTGATTTTATCGGCATGGCGGGACGCGGATGGCTGGAAGCTACGGCCTGGGTCAACCGAAAAACCAGCGCGCTGATTTTTACCAGCGGTGAAATCCGGGTTCGGGGTGATCTGATCATGACGTCCTCGGGCATCTTCAAGGTGCTGGGGGCCAAATGACCGGAGAGCGTACCGCATTGGCATTGGGTTACCAGCCGATCCTCAACCCGGTTGATCCGTTCGAGCATGTCATCGGGCCATTTTATGCGCGGGCGGAGCAGGATGGCGGCGCATCCTATGCGTTTCAGGTGCGCGAGGAGCACACCAACATGACCGGTGTCGCGCATGGCGGCATGCTGATGAGTTTTGCTGATACGGTGGTGGCCCATGCGGCGTTTGCGGCCAATGGCAGCGACCATGTGGTGACCCTTTCCATGAGCGCCTCGTTTCTGGCCCCGGCGCGGGTAGGCGATCTGGTTGAATGCAGGCCCAAACTGATTCGCAAGACGGCGGAAATTTTGTTCGTGGGCGGAGAATTTATGGTTGCGGGAGAGGTTATTTTGTCAGCCAGAAGCCTTTGGAAAACCATCCGCATGCGGTCTAAAACGGCAAAAATCCCGGAAATTCAGGGTTAATTTACCTGTTGTCACGAAGGATTCATCGCATCGTGACATAAACTACACAACCAGCCTGCATAGCTGCCTTCGACTTCACAGCAACCTAACGTGGAGAAGGAGAGCGGCATGCTCAATCAGATTAGAAATAATGACAGCCGATTCGATGTCCGCCTGGCGCGGAACGAAAACGAAATCCGGGCCGCCCAGCGCTTGCGATATCATGTATTTTATGAAGAGATGGGCGCGCGGGCAAACCCGTGGAAATTGAACGAAAGCCGCGATGCGGACTGCTTTGACAGGATTTGCGATCATCTTCTGGTGATCGATACTCAGGCTACGGATGAATGTGGCGATCCTCGTGTGGCCGGAACGTACCGTCTGACACGGCCTGGCGTCCTGGGAAAGGATCAACGATTTTACACGGAATCGGAATTTGATCTGGACGCGATCAAAAGTTTTCCGGGTGAAATTCTTGAGCTTAGCCGGTCCTGTGTGCATGCGGATTATCGCAACCGTGCGGTGCTGGATATGCTGTGGCGCGGTCTGGGTGATTATGTCGCCGCGCATCAGGTTGAAATCATGTTTGGTTGCGCCAGTTTTCCGGGTGTTGACCCGGAAGAAGCAGCCGATGCACTGACATTTCTGCACAGCAATCATCTGGCGCCGGAGGCCCTGCGTCCGCATGCGCATCCCGGGCAATATGTGAAAATGCATCGCCGCTGCGAAAGCGCAATCGACAAGCGCCAGGCATTGCGGCAAATGCCGCCCCTGATACGCGGTTATATCGGTGCGGGAGCAATGGTCGGTGACGGCGCGGTCATCGACAAGTCCTTCAACACGGTCGATGTCTGTGTGATGGTCATGACCGGAGAATTAAGCGCCAGTTATGCGCGGCGCTATCGGGATGCCGTATAATGCAGACATTCCGTAATATTCAGGCTGGCGTCCGTCTGTTTGTGTTTCTGGCCGTGACCCTGATCTGTATGCCATTTTACAGGCTCAGCAGAACATCAGGCATGCAGCGCCGTGTGACGGAAATCTGGTTTCGTTCGGTGCGCTTTATCGCCGGTCTTGACCTGCGCGCATCCGGGCAGGTGTATCGTGAAGGGCCGGTGTTGTATGTCGCCAATCATGTGTCCTGGCTGGATATTATCGTGCTGGGGACGATGGTGGATGCGGTGTTTGTCGCCAAACATGATGTTGCGGACTGGCCCCTGTTCGGCCGTCTGGCACGCATGCGTCAATGTATTTTTGTCACCAGGAAAGCCACCCATGTTCGCGGTGAGGCAGAAATGATTCGCTGCGCGCTGGAATCCGGCCGTAATGTCATTTTGTTTCCGGAAGGCACGACGGGCTGTGGGGGAAAATTGCTGCCCTTCAAATCGGCATTGTTGGCTGCCGTAGATGGATTGCCGCAGGTCAGGATACAGCCTGTCAGCATCGCCTATCCCGATCTGGTGCGGGGCGGGGCGGATGAATCATTGGCCTGGTATGGCGAAATGGCCATGCTGCCGCATCTATGGTCCGTACTGGGACGTGGCAACGCCCCGGCGCGCATGCATTTTCATCCGGCCTTGCCGGCACAGGAATTTCCTGATCGCAAGGCGCTGGCGGACGCCTGCCGCGCCTATATCACTGGTGGCATGCGCAAGCTTCTTGCACCTGCGCATGCCGGGGATGCAGAAGATCAACCGGACAGTTCTGCCTGGGATCAGCCGCCCCTGGGCCGCGCGGCGGGCTATTAACGCCGCTTCCAGAAAAATCACTGGCCGATCATCAAGACTTGAGTAATATCCGATCTTGTATAGCCGGAAATTGCGCCAGGCATTGAGCGAAAGGCCCGTAGTTGAAAACAGTCATACTCGCCGGGGGGCTTGGCACCCGCATATCGGAAGAATCGCATTTGCGGCCCAAGCCGATGATCGAAGTGGGCGGCAGGCCGTTGCTGTGGCACATTATGAAGCTGTACAGCCATTATGGGCTGAACGATTTTGTGATCTGCGCCGGGTATCGCGGCTATATGATCAAGGAATATTTCGCCAATTATGTGCTGCACGCATCCGACGTGACCGTGGATTTGCGCAACAACAGCCTTACATACCATAAAAGCGATGCGGAACCGTGGCAGGTTACAATTACCGATACGGGCGAGAATACCCAGACCGGCGGGCGCATAAAACGTATTGCGCATCATCTTGATCCCAATGAGCCCTTCTGCATGACTTATGGCGATGGCCTGTCGGACATTGACGTGTCAGCCTTGATTGCCTTTCACAAAAAAATGCGGCTGGAGGCAACGGTTACTGCGGTACATCCACCGGGCCGGTTTGGCTCGCTGGACGTACAGGGCGGAAAGGCGCTGACATTCAGTGAAAAGCCGCCCGGAGATGGCGGCATGATCAATGGCGGATTTTTTGTGCTTAATCCCGGCGTGATTAATCGCATTGAGGATGACGCCACCTTCTGGGAAAAAGCGCCGATGGAAGGATTGGCGCGTGATGGGCAATTGGCGGCCTATGAACATTCCGGTTTCTGGCAGCCCATGGATACGCTGCGCGACAAGCAATTGCTGGAACGTTTGTGGGCGGAAGGCAATCCGTCATGGAAAGTCTGGGCATGATCCGCGCCATGCCGGAACAGCAATTATCCTGCCGGTTCTGTAATGCGGCTCTGACACAAAGTTTCATTGACCTGGGCAGCACCCCGCTGGCCAATTCCTATGTTGCGCCGGACAGGCTTGCGAAACCGGACGCATCCTATCCGCTGCATGCCCGTGTATGCGGCGCATGTTTTTTGGTGCAGGTGGACGCAGCCGTTCCGGCGGAAGAAATTTTCAGCGATTATGCCTATTTTTCTTCTTATGCCGCCAGTTGGGTTGAGCATGCGCGGATTTATGCGATGGCGATGATCGAACGCTTTGCACTGAATACCAGCAGCAAGGTCGTCGAAATTGCCAGCAATGACGGATATCTTTTACGGCATTTTGTCGCGGCGGGGATGAAGGTCCTGGGGGTTGATCCCGCAGCGAATGTAGCGAAAGCGGCGAAGGAATTAGGGGTTGCAACGGAGGTTGCATTTTTTGGGAAGAATACCGCAGCGCGATTAAAGGCGCTTGGCCATGACGCCGATTTGATGGTGGCGAACAATGTGCTGGCGCATGTGCCGGACATCAATGATTTTGTCGCGGGCTTTGCGGTGCTGCTGAAACCCGGAGGGGTGTGGACGATTGAATTTCCGCATCTGATGCGCCTCATCCAGGAAAACCAGTTCGACACCATCTATCATGAACATTATTCCTATTATTCGCTAGGCACTGTGGAGCGGATTTTGGCGGCGCATCAGTTGCGGGCCTTTGATGTGGAGACCTTGCCCACGCATGGCGGGAGCCTGCGGGTCTATGCGTGTCATGCTTCTGCGGAACATGAGACCAGCGAGAATCTGATGGATGTGCGCATGCACGAACAGGATGCGGGCATGGACGTTCTGGAAACCTATCGCGGCTTTGGCGCGCGCGCCGGAAAAGTGAAACAGGCGCTGCTGGATTTTCTCAATGATGCGAAACGCCGGGGTAAAAAAGTTGCGGCTTATGGCGCGGCGGCCAAGGGCAATACGCTGTTGAACTATTGTGGCGTCACCGCAGATCTGATCGAATTTGTGGTGGACAGTAATCCGCATAAACAGGGCCGCTATCTGCCCGGCAGCCGCATTCCCATTCATGGGCCGGACGCGATTTTTGCTGCAAAGCCGGATTATGTGCTGATCCTGCCGTGGAACCTGGCGGATGAAATCTGTAAAAATATGGCCGGGATCAAGGAATGGGGCGGAAAATTTGTGATCCCGATTCCGATGTTGCAGATTTTGGATTAGTATCATGCGCGCCATTCCCACTTCCATTACGGGTGTGACCATTATCGAAACCGAATGGCTGCGCGATGAGCGCGGCGGTTTCATGCGCAGTTTTTGCGAGCGCGAACTGGCGGCGGCCGACATCGTATTTCATACGGTGCAAACCAACCTGTCGCAAAATATTTTGCGGGGCACCCTGCGCGGCCTGCATTATCAGGACATGCGTGCGCCAGAACAAAAAATCGTGCGCTGCATCCGTGGCGCCATTTATGACGTGGCGCTGGATGTGCGCACGGCATCGCCAACTTTCGGCAAATGGGAGGCGGTGGAACTGAGCGCGCAAAATGGCCGGGCGTTTTATATCGATGCAGGCATCGCCCACGGGTTCATCAGTCTGACCGATGATACGGAATTACTTTATCATATGGGCGGATTTTTTGAACCGGACGCCGGACGCACCGTACGCTGGAACGATCCGGCCTTCGCCATTCAGTGGCCAATGCGGCCCGTCGTAATTTCACCCCGCGATGCAAATGCACCGGATTTTGCGGGGTGAAGGTTTTTTAGTCCTCAGACAAACACCCCGGCTTTTTTCATGCGGGTGATTTCTTCCTCCGGGTATTTGAGGAACTCCTTCATCACATGGAGCGTGTCTTCGCCCAGCATCGGTGCGGCCTTGCTCAGTTTTACGGGGGTTTCCGAGAACAGGGTCGGGTAGCCGTCATAGAGCATGTCGCCCATGAAGCCATGTTTCAGGGTGACGAAATAGCCGCGATGGATGAGCTGCGGGTCTTCGTACAGATCGCTGCCGCGCATCACGACGGCGGCGGGCACACCTGCTGCGCGCAACTGTGTCACGAAAGCAAAGGGCGGCTTGCCGGAACAGAAATCGCGCATGGCGGCTTCGATTTTATCGCGGGCGGCAAGGCGTTCTTTCGCATTGTCATAGCGCGCATCGGAAAATTGCGTAAACCCGGCAAAGCTGCATAGCGCGCGCCATTGCGCAGTATCGCAAACAGAAATCGCAACATAGCGCTCAATGCCTGCGGTCTGATAGACGCCGTGCGGACATTGCGACAGGCTGTCCAGGCCAGGCGCCGGGGCCGCGACGCCATTCACGGCGGCATCCAGCATCAGCGGTTCGATGAACTGAATGCCTGCCTCGACCTGGGAAATATCGACATATTGGCCCTTGCCGCTTTTGCTGCGTTCATAAATTGCGGACGCCAGCGCCAGCGCGCCAAAGCGTGGCGTGATAAAGTCCGTATACGCACCATAGGGGCCTGCGGGCGGGCGGTCAGGCCAGCCGGTAATGCCATGCAGCCCGGCCAGCGCCGCGCCCTGATTGCCAAAGCCGCCAAAATGCCGCCTTGGGCCGGTCTGGCCATACAGGCAGGTGCTCAGCATGATCATGTCGGGGCGGTCTTTGCTGACGCTTTCCCAGTCCAGGCCAAAGCGGCCAATGGTGCCGGGGGTAAAGCTTTCCAGCATCACATCCGCCCAACCGACAATTTTTTTGGCAATGGCGCGGCCATCCTCGGAGGACATGTCCAGCGCCATGCCAAGCTTCGACGTGTTGAAATTGCCCATGAACTGGCTGGAATTGAAATTGAATTCGCGGTTGAAATAGGGGGCCGCCATGCGCAGCACGTCCGGCCGTTTGGAGGTTTCAATGCGCACCACGGTGGCGCCATTATCGGCCAGCGCCTTGGAGATAATCGGGCCCACGCCCACCCAGGCAAAGTCGGCAACCTTGATGCCCGCAAAGGGCTTGCCGCGCGGGCTGGCCGGTACCTTTGGCGCAGCCAGTTCGCGCGCGGGACCGTTCAACAGCGCCTGTGCATCGCCCAGTTTTGGGGCCGGGCGGTGGGTAATGGCTTTGGTACGCGAAAGCCGGATGCAAGGTTTGGGATAGGGGACGCCATCAATTTCTTCCCACAGGCCACGCGATTCAAGTTGCGCATCCTTCAGCAGTTCTTTGGTTGTGTAAACCGGCACATTCAGCAGGCCATGTTCCAGCGCGCGCTCAAAAATTTCCTGTTTTTTCCGTGTACTGAGGAACTTCAGCGCAATCTGCGCGCCTTCATTCACCTGCTCCATGGTGATCTTGCCGTCCTTGCGCTCCTGCGGCCATTTGTTCCAGTCAATGTCCGGCAAATCCGGCATGGGGCCTTCAAGCTCAATGCGCCAGTTGACGATTTCGCCCAGCGCGCGCACGGTTGGCCCGACAGCGCCCATCAGATTGGTGACGTATCCATCCGCCACGGTCACCAGACCCGGCACGTCCAGGCCCGGTGTGGTCGGCGGTTTGGGCAGATTGCGTTCCATGCCAAAGCCTGGAATGTCGCGCTTTTCTGCGGTCGGGAAGCTTTGGGCGTTCATCAGGGTCAGCATCATGGCGGTCTGCATGGATACATCGAGCTGTTGCCCAAGGCCGGAATGCAGCCGTTCATTCAGCGCAATGGCGGTGTCGGCGGCCGCGACCATGCCCGCGTGAAAGGCGGCCTGGGGAAAGCCAACCGGCAGCGGCGGACGGTCGCCATCGCCCTGCAGATTGATCAGGCCGCAGGCGGCCTCAATCGTCAGATCGGTGGCCGGGTCCAGCGCAAACGGCCCGGTCTGGCCATATGGCGTGATCGATACATAGATCAGCGCGGGGTTCAGCGCCTTTACACTGGCATAGTCCAGGCCAATGGTTTTCAGATAGCCGGGGTCAAACGATTCAATCAGCACATCCGCACCCGCAATCAGTTGCTTCAACTGGTCGCGTTCCGCCTGTTTGGATAAATCAACAATGATGCTGCGTTTGCCACGGCCCAATGCTGCCCAATAGAGCGAACCCTCCGGGTCGCCCTCGCGACCCTTTATGAACGGTGGCTGGAAGCGTGCCACAGCGCCCTCTGGCGGTTCGATCTTAAGAACTTCGGCCCCCATATCGGCCAGCGCCCTGCCGGCCATTTCGCCGCGCAGCGTCGCCATATCGATGACCCGGATGCCCGCCAATGCGCCTGTCTGTTCACCGCTCATGCTGATCTTTCCCCTGTTATAATTTTATTGTTTTCGTTTCACCTGCTGGTGTTCAGTTTACGTCGCCAGCAGGTGGATTGGCAAATGGACTTAGCGCCCTTCCGCCAGAATGCGGTCCTGTTCGGTCTGGTATTGTGGTGTGCCGTCGCGGGGCTTGCGTTCATCCTTGCCGCCTGCGCCGCCTTTTTCCCATTCCTCGGCCTTCCAATCATCGGTATCGGCCCAGCGATAGGGCAGCATGGCGATCTGTTCCGCCTGGGTCATGGTCTCAATTCCCGACAGTCCGCGCCGCACAATATCCAGCTGTTCCACCCTGTTGAACGGCTTGCCAACTGTGTGCCCCAGCGGGTGATCGACAAAGCTGATGCGCGGCGCGCGCCCCGCCTTCACAATATCCAGCGCGCTGGCCATGACCATGGTGGGCGTACCTTCCGCTTCCAGATGGCGGGCAATCAGGGTAGCGGTTTGATGACAGACGGGGCACATGGGCACCAGCAGCACCGCATCGACGTTCTGCTTGCGGAACGCTTCGCTGAGCGCTGGAATTAATTCCGCATGCACCCGGCGTTGCGAATATACGCCACCCATGCAGGAAAACAGATCATCCGCCAGTCCACCGATAAAGCCTTCGGCTTCCAGTGTGCGCAGCGCGTCGATGGGAAATACGCAATTTGGATCGCGGCGCGGATCGGGCAGATAATTTTCGGTAATATGCGCGAAATGAATGTTTTGCGTGGGCGTAGTTTTCGGTATTGCCCGGATCGAGGTGTCATCCTTGTAATGATAGGCGCGGCTTCCCACCACATAGGCGCCCGCCGTCGCCAGCAGGCCGATGCGGCTTTCTGATAATGGCTTTTTCAGCCGGGTGAAGGCGGGCGGGGTGTCTGCAATACACCAGCCATAAGGTGGATGACCGAGGCTGGAATACAGTTCTCGCGTCATGCGCATATACTCAATGGGTTCCATATCAAGTCTCCTCTGCTTTTTCCGCCTTATAGCATGTGATGCGGGCAAATGGAGCATCCAGGGCGATATATTGCCTGTTTTCTGGACGCCAGCGTCCCGCACTCCGCCTGAATCAAAGCGTATTTTATTGGCACGCATGTTGCAGTGCACCCTTTTATTCGGCTGCATTAGTGGTCAATACAGGAGAATATGTATGCGAAAGTTGAAAATTATTGCCGCAAGCATGGTGCTGACTTTGTCTGCAATCAGCCCCGGGCTGACGGAAAAGCTGGCGCTGGAAAAGCCTGAGCTCAAGCTTGGCTTTATCAAGCTGACCGATATGGCCCCGCTTGCGATTGCCTATGAAAAGGGCTTTTTCGAGGATGAGGGGCTCTATATCACCCTGGAACCACAGGCCAACTGGAAGGTGCTGCTGGACCGGGTGATCACCGGCGAACTGGATGGCGCACATATGCTGGCGGGGCAGCCGCTGGGCGCGGCCATTGGCTTTGGTACCAGGGCGGACATCGTTACCGCTTTCAGCATGGATCTGAACGGCAATGGCACGACGGTGTCGAACGAAGTCTGGGCCATGATGAAGCCCAACCTGCCGATGGAGGACGGTAAACCCAAACATCCGATCAGGGCGGAATATCTGAAGCCGGTAATCGAGAAATTCAGGGCCGAGGGCAAGTCCTTCAAAATGGCCATGGTGTTTCCGGTTTCGACGCATAATTATGAATTGCGCTACTGGCTGGCGGCAGGCGGCATCAATCCGGGTTATTATTCCTCGTCCGACATTACCGGGCAGATCCAGGCGGATGTTTTGCTGTCGGTGACGCCGCCGCCGCAAATGCCCGCAACCCTGGAGGCAGGCACCATTCATGGTTACAGCGTGGGCGAGCCGTGGAACCAGCAGGCCGTTGCCAAGGGCATCGGCATTCCGGTGATTACCGACAATGAAATCTGGAAAAACAATCCGGAAAAAGTATTCGGCGTCACCAAAGAATGGGCCGAGGAAAATCCCAATACCCATCTGGCGCTGGTGCGCGCGCTGATCCGGGCGGGCATGTGGCTGGATGAAAATAATGACGCGAACCGGGCCGAGGCGGTGAAAATTTTATCCCGCAGCGATTATGTTGGCGCTGATGAGGAAGTGCTGGCCAACAGCATGACCGGCACCTTTGAATATGAAAAAGGCGACAAGCGCCCCGCCCCGGATTTCAATGTTTTCTTCCGGCATTTCGCCACCTATCCCTATTACAGCGATGCGGTCTGGTATCTCAGCCAGATGCGCCGCTGGGGCCAGATCAACGAGGCGAAGGATGATGTCTGGTTTGCAGAAACCGCGAAAAAAGTTTACCGCCCTGACATCTATCTGAAAGCCGCGCGCTCACTGGTTGATGACGGTCTGGCGAAGGAAGCGGATTTTCCATGGGACACAGATGGCTATCGCGCGCCACAGGGTGAATTTATCGATGGCGTCACCTATGATGGGCGCAAGCCGAATGATTATCTGAAGCTGTTTCCGATCGGCCTGAAGGATGCGCAGACGGTTCAGGGGGCGGATGTCAGCGGGTAGGATGATTTTTATGGATTGAAACGCCATTACTCCGTCGTCATTGCGACGCGCGGAACGCGCCGTGGCAATCCAGAGTCACAAACAGGCCTTTGCGTGATTCTCTAGATTGCCGCGTCGCTGCGCTCCTCGCAATGACGTTCGGGAGGTTAATAACAGGAAAATTACATGTCAGTGGAAACGATGGCCGAGGAAATAAAATTGCAGGATAAAACATTCGTGAACCCTTCATGGATATTGAAAAAACTATCTGAAACAGATCCCGCGCAATGGGTTGCCCAGGTATGGCGGAACTTTGGCATCCCCCTCATCTCCATCGGTGTTTTTCTGCTGCTTTGGTCGCAGACTTCCTCAAATATTGTCACCAGCCTTGGCACATTGCCGGGACCGGTGCAGGTGTATGAAGAAATGCAGGGGCTGCTGGCGGATCATATCGCGCAAGGCGAACAGAAAGACGCCTTCAATGCGCGTCAGGAGACACGCAACGCCAAACTGCTTGCCGCCGATCCGAACGCTAAAATTATCTGGCGCGAATATACCGGCAAGCCGACCTATGTCGATCAGATATTCACCAGTCTGAAAACCGTTTTCATGGGTTTTTTCCTGGCGACGCTTGTTGCGGTGCCGCTGGGTATTATCTGTGGTCTCAGCCCGGCCGCGAATGCGGCGCTTAATCCGATGATCCAGATTTTTCGTCCGGTGTCGCCGCTGGCCTGGCTGCCGATTGTCACCATGCTGGTCAGTGCGCTGTATATCAGCGAAGACCCGATGTTTCAGAAATCTTTCGTTACTTCGGCCATCACCGTCACTTTGTGCTCGCTGTGGCCCACGCTGATCAACACCAGTGTGGGTGTCGCCTCCATCGACAGGGATCTGCTCAATGTCGGCAAGGTGCTGCGCCTGAAATGGCATACACAACTGGTGAAGCTGGTGCTGCCATCGGCGCTGCCGTTTATTTTCACGGGTATGCGGCTGTCGCTGGGGGTTGGCTGGATGGTGCTGATCGCGGCGGAAATGCTGGCGCAAAATCCGGGTCTTGGAAAATTTGTGTGGGATGAATTCCAGAATGGCAGCTCGCATTCGCTGGGGCGGATCATGGTGGCGGTTTTCACCATCGGGATTATCGGGTTTCTGCTCGACCGCATGATGGGAAAATTACAGAGCCTGGTTACGTTCAGCGATAAAAGATAGGAACACAGCATGTCTATTCTCGAAATAACCAATCTGCGCAAATCCTATGGCAGGGGCAGTAAACGCAGTGACGTGCTGGGCGGTATTAATCTGAAGGTTGAGGAAGGCGAGTTTGTCGCCATTGTCGGATTTTCCGGATCTGGCAAGACGACGCTTATTTCCGCCATTGCGGGTCTGATATCGCCGGACAGCGGAGAAATTCTGTGCAAGGGCGAGAAGGTCACGCGCCCCGATCCTGAACGCGGTGTGGTGTTCCAGAACTATTCGCTGATGCCGTGGCTGACTGTGTACGGAAATATCGCGCTGGCGGTCGATACGGTGTTCAGAGATTGGCCAAAAGACCGCCGCGCCGGACATACAAATAAATATATTGAAATGGTCGGTCTGTCGCACGCCGCTGAGCGTTGGCCATCGGAACTGTCCGGCGGCATGCGCCAGCGCGTGGCGGTGGCGCGCGCACTGTCCATGCAGCCGGAAATTCTGCTGCTGGATGAACCCCTGAGCGCGCTGGACGCCCTGACCCGCACCAAACTTCAGGATGAATTGAGCGCCATATCCCAGCAGGAAAAAAAGACCATCATTCTCATCACCAATGATGTGGATGAGGCGATTATTCTGGCCGACCGCATCATCCCGCTCGATCCCGGCCCGAACGCCGTGCTGGGGCCGGAATTCATCGTTAACCTGCCGCGTCCGCGCGCGCGCGCGGGGCTAAATCATGATCCGGCGTTCAAGAAGCTGCGTCAGGATATTACCGCCTATCTGATGCAGAAAGGCGCCGCACGCGCGGGCCAGACAGAGGAGAATTTCATACTGCCAAAAATCACGCCGCTTAATTTGAACGCCGCAATGCCGAAAGCCGCCAAACAGGCGGGTGAGGCGCGCAGCCTGCATCTGGAGCGGTTTGTGGAATTTTCCCAGGTCAGCAAAACCTATCCGACCCCAAAGGGGCCATTGACCGTGGTGGAAGGATTTGATTTGCGCATGAAAAAGGGCGAGTTTGTTTCGTTGATAGGTCATTCCGGCTGCGGCAAATCGACGGTGCTGTCGATGGTGGCTGGGCTGAATGATATCAGCGGCGGCGGCATCATTCTGGATGGGCGCGAAGTGGATGGGGCCGGACCGGACCGGGGCGTGGTGTTTCAGGCGCCAAATCTGTTTCCCTGGCTAAGTGCGCGCGAGAATGTCGCGCTGGGGGTTGAGCGGGTCTATCCCCATGCCAACGGGTGGGAGCGCAAGGCGATTATCGAATATTATCTTTGCCGCGTTGGCCTGGGTGACGCCATGGATAAACCCGTGACCGCCATGTCGAACGGCATGAAACAGCGTGTGGGCATTGCGCGCGCCTTTGCGCTATCGCCGAAACTGCTGCTGCTCGATGAACCCTTCGGCATGCTGGATTCGCTCACGCGCTGGGAATTGCAGGAAGTGCTGATGGAAGTATGGACGCGCACCCAGGTGACCGCCATCTGCGTCACCCATGATGTGGACGAGGCGATCCTGCTGGCGGATCGTATGGTGATGATGACCAATGGTCCCAATGCCCGTGTCGGCAAGATCATGCAGGTCGATCTGCCGCGCCCGCGCACCCGCAAGGCCCTGCTGGCGCATCCGGATTATTACCGCTATCGCGAAGAACTGCTGAATTTCCTCGAAGAATATGAGCAGGGGCATACGGGAAAAGAAAAGGCGGCGTGAGGTTAATCGCGCGGCTTTTTATGTTTTCTAAAGCCTGATGATTTTAGCCAGCCCTTTCCCTGCTGCTGTCATTAGCCCTGCTTGTCCGGGTAACCCATGCTTGCCCCCGGGGCCGGCCCCGGGGGCACATGCGAAGTTCCCGATTGGATCTGGATTGCCCGGCTAAACCGGGCAATGACAGAGTGTGGAGTGATTTAATCCGTATAAAAATCGTTTAGTATTTCACTTCCGCCGAAAACCATATTTTTTTCCGGTCTGTCGCGAAACGGTCCGCATCATAGTTGGCGTATTTGGCCAGCAGCACGACGCGCTTCCAGACATCGGCTGTCACCATCAGATTGGTTTCATCGCCATAATTGATATTGCCGCCATCGGATTCAAAATCATGATAGGCGGCGGTGAGGCGCAGCACATCGATGCCAAGCACCTGCTTCCTGGTATAGACCAGCATGGCTTCACGATCTTCAAGGCCGGTGCCCGGTGTTGCGGCCGTGAACACATCCGCCCAACCGGCAAACTTGTGCCCGGTCGCAAGCGGGGTGCTGAAGCCGATGCCCTTTTCCGCAGAAAGCACTTCATAGTTCGCTGTGCCCGTCAATGATCCGCCCAGAACCTTGTCCTTTGTCAGGCCCAGTTCGCCCATATAATAATCATTGTTGAAATTACCCGGATTGGTTTTGTAGTCGCTTTGATCCGCATATTCCGCGCCATACAGGACTTTCCACGTATGGGTGATAGGGTGCGCCCCGGCAAACCGCACACCATAGGTTTCTGTGGACAGCGCCCGCGCATTTTCGAGATCCAGCAGATAGGTATAAGCCGTGGCCTTGCCCCAGTTAAAGCCGCCCAGCATGACATTGTAAGACAGGTTGGCCAGATGGGTGTCTCCCTTGAAATTTCCCACAGGATTATCATCACCCAGGAAACGGTTGACGCGGTTCACAAACATATAGGTGAAGGCCGTGTTGGGTAGCGATGTATTGTCGATGCGCACCCCATCATAGGTCTGCTCATTTTGACGCCAGCCGACATTGCCGACAAAGCGTTCGTTGTCGAGTATCACCCGTTGGCGTCCTGCGGTGACGATGGTTTTAGAGATGCCGGCAAAGGCGATCTGGGCGCGGTTAACTTCGGTGCTTTCCGGATCGAGGATCTGGGGAAATCTCGTCCTGCCATTTATACCATCATTGTAATCGTCATTATCCATAACCCCGCGCACATCTTCAAATTCCAGCGTTCCGGTAAAGTTGTTGATCGGGGCGGTTTCGTAGCCCAGCACGGTACGTAAAGTCAGCGCATCACCTTTGCGTCTTGCCAGCCCGGACTGATTCACATCCTCATAGCGCAGGCGGGCGACGAAGATGGGCTTGCCGCCACCTACCGCGTCGCCAACACGGCTGAAGAAATATTCCGGTGGTGATGCTGCGATAGCGGATGTGCCGGAAAGCAGCGCAAACGCCGCCGCCGCGAATACGCCATATGTATACGGATATTTTTTCAAAGCCAAACTCCTGTCAACAAGTGTGTAATGGCAACGCAACGCGCGCCGCTCTGTATCTTGCACTGCAACGGATATGCCATAATGCATTGCATAATATTCGGGCTGTCTGCGCCCATGGCGCGATTGCATTTGGCGAATATGACGCCATGCACTGCCTGTTTTATTAGCTGAGAGTGTGGTATGGCCGGGGAAATCTGCGCTTATTTTATTGGCACGTATGTTGCGACACTGCCTGTATGAGTAGCGTAACCTGTCGCTGGAGCTGCATCTGGTTAGTCAAGGATGCCACCCCAGGGGAGGGGTTTTTGCGTGTGCACAATAAAAAACTCCCGATTGTCGGGAAAATTAATCCTGGAGTGAAGCCGTGGATTTTCGTGATTTTCGCAAGGCCGGTCATTGGCCGACCCTATTGGCGGCATTCTTGTATTTTGATTTCAGTTTCATGGTTTGGGTGACGCTGGGGCCGCTGATCATTTATATCGCGCGCGATCTGAATATCGGGGTCGAGGAAAAGCTTACACTGGTGGCGATTCCTATTCTGGCGGGCGCCATTTTGCGCATGCCGGTGGGTATGCTGGCCGATCATTTTGGTGGCAAACGCACGGCGATTGTGGCGCAATTGCTGGTGATGTCGGCCCTGGCGCTTGCCTGGCAGTTCGGGCTGAACAGTGTAACCGATGTGCAGTTGCTGGGCGTCATGCTGGGGGTTGCGGGCGCGGCCTTTGCAGTGGCGCTGCCGCAGGCAAGCCGCTGGTATCCGCCGCATTATCAGGGCATTGTCATGGGCATTGCCGGAGCGGGGAATTCGGGCGTGGTGCTGAATACGCTGATCGTGCCGTCGCTTGCGGAAAATTACGGCTGGCAGAATGTGTTTGGATTGTTGCTGATCCCGCTGGGCTTTGCATTTATTGTGTATCTGTTTGTGGCAAAGGATGCGCCGGATGCGCGGCGGCCGGTGAATTTCAAAAGCTACCGGACATTGCTTGCGGATCAGGATAGCTGGTGGTTCATGCTGTTTTACTTCATCACTTTTGGCGGCTTTGTTGGACTGGCCAGCGCCCTGCCGGTATATTTCACGACGCAATATCATGTCTCTGGCGTTGCGGCGGGCCTGATGGTGGCTGTTATTGTGATGTGCGGCTCAGGTGTGCGCCCGATCGGAGGCATGATCGCGGACCGTATCGGCGGCATTCGGAGCCTGACGGTATTGTTCAGCCTGGTCGCGCTGGCCTATTTCATCATCGCCATGATGCCGGGCGGACCTGCGCCAGAAGGCGCCGGGGCGGCGTGGGAGATTTCGGATTTGCCCGCAATCGCCTGGGCTTCGGTGCTGCTGTTTTCTCTTGGGATGCTGGCGCTGGGCATGGGCAATGGTTCGGTGTTTCAGCTTATTCCGCAACGCTTCCGCAATGAAATTGGCGCGATGACCGGGCTGGTTGGTTTTGCGGGCGGAACTGGCGGTTATTTTCTTGCCAAATCATTGGGGATGGCGAAGGGCATGACGGGTGATTTTTCTTCCGGGTTTATTGTATTTGGCGTGCTGGCCCTGATCGGACTGTTTGCGCTTTCGCGTGTGAAGCGCCGCTGGCGGACGACATGGGGCGCGGTGTCGGGGGCGCGCATATGAGCGCAGCAAATTGGCGGTAACCCGCGCCAGCCTGCAGGTACAGATAGGCGCCGCCAGCGATCAGGGCAAGCGCGCGCGCAACGATGATTTTGTAGCGGCGCTTTCACCCCCGCAGGGCGGGTGGGTGCGGCCCGTATTTATTGCAGCCGTTGCCGATGGTGTGGGGGGCGCCAGGGGCGGGCGTGAAGCGGCTGAATTATCGGTGCGCAGTTTTTTTGACGGCTTTCACGCCCAGCCTGAATCCCTCAGTGTCGAACAGGCGGCGGCCCGCACACTGACGGCGATTAACCGCTGGACACTGGCGCAGGGCAGGGCCGACCCCAATCTTGCAGGCATGGCGACAACCTTCAGTGCGCTGATATTATTGGGGCGCGAGGCGCATACCACCCATGTGGGGGACAGCCGGATTTACCGTTTAAGCGGTCAGCAACTGCATTGCCTGACCCGCGATCATACCCATCCGCATCCCGATCAAAGCCATGTGCTGCTGCGCGCCATTGGCCTGGAAGAGCATGTGCATGTGGATCATGCAATGGTGCGTCTGGAAGCGTTCGACCGGTTTTTATTGTGCAGCGATGGCGTGCATGGCGTTCTATCGGATAAACAGATAAAGGAGCATCTGTCGCAACGCACCGCAGCGCAAGAGGCGGCAAGCCGCATTGTTGAAGCGGCCCTGGATGCGGGCAGCCAGGACAATGTCAGCGCGCTGGTGATTGATATTCTCAGCCTGCCGGATCCCGATAATGTCAGCCTGGAGGCGGCGCTGGAATTTTTGCCGGTGTCCGATCTGCCAAAAACGGGTGATGTTATTGACGGGTTTTTGCTAGGCGCGCAGCTTTCCGATGGCCGTTATAGCCGGTTATTTCACGCCACAGATGAACGCGATAACCGCCCGCTGGTGATCAAATTTCCGCATCCACGCATTACCAGCGACGCCACCTACCGCACGGCTTTTGCGCGCGAGGCCTGGGTGGCCGCGCAGGTACACAGCCCATTTGTGGGGCAGATTATCGAAACGCCACCGGAACGGCGTTCGCGTCTGTATTCGGTCATGCCGTTTTATGAGGGCGAGACGCTGGAACAAAGATTGCTGCGTAAACCGATGCTCAATCTTACGGAAGGCGTATGGGTGGGCGTCAGTCTGGCCAAGGGTGTGGCGGCGCTGCACCGGGCGGGAATTATTCACCGCGATATCAAACCGGAAAATGTGATCCTGCTCAAAAACAATGAGCTGAAACTGCTGGATCTTGGCGTGGCGCGCGTACCCAATATGCCGGATTTATCAGCGGACGCGATTCCGGGCACCGCCAGCTATATGGCGCCGGAAATGTTCGCGGGCGGAACCGGCAGCGAACAATCCGATTTATATGCGCTGGGTGTTACGTTGTACCGGATGTTTTCCGGCGGGGCCTATCCCTATGGGGAAATTGAACCGTTTTCGCGCCCGCGCTTTCGCAGGCCGCCGCCGTTATCATCGCTGCGTCCCGATCTTCCGGCGTGGCTGGAATTCGCCATCATGCGGGCGATCAAAATCTCGCCTGATGACCGCCAGGCGGATGTGCTGGAATTCGTGTTCGAACTGGAAAATGGCCTGACGCGCGGCGCATCCACCTCGATGCGGGGCCTATCGCTCTATGAACGCAATCCCCTGCGCTTCTGGCAGGTGACAAGCTGGATATTGCTGATAATGCTGATCGCGTCGCTGGCGGTGAGGTAGAGTGCGCTTACTCCTTCCGCTGTCATTGCGAGCGAAGCGTGGCAATCCAGAGTCACACCCAAAGGCCTGAGCGCGTGACTCCTGGATCGCCACGCCGCTTCGCAGCTCGCGATGACGATGAAAGTTATGACAGAATATAGAATTATCCTGTCATGGCGCCGCTTACATGATTTTTTGCAGGCCTTTGGTTTTTTCCAGCATGCGTGCGACGATGGGGCCCATTTCCTTTGGATCGAGGCGATGGTCGAATTTTTCGCGCGCGGCGCGTTCCCAGCCATTATAGGTGCCGAAGCCGCCATTCATGGTCTCAAACACGCGGCCCGTCACATCCTTGGATTCCTTGCTGCCCAGCCATACCACCATTGGGGATACGTTGGCAGGGGATTGGGTATCAAATTCACCGGGTTTCAACGCGCGTGCGGGCATCAGATTTTCCGTCATGCGGGTAAAGGCGCCCGGTGAAATCGCGTTGCAGGTGACGTTGAGGCGCGACAATTCGCGTGAACCGACAATGGTCATGGCGGCAATGCCGGCCTTGGCGGCGGCATAGTTCAACTGGCCCGGATTGCCGAACAGGCCGGAAATCGAGGTGGTGTTGATGATGCGCCCATCATTGACGTTGCCACTTTTGGCGTTTTGCCGCCAGTAATTGGACGCGTGCTGCATCGGGCCGAAGGTGCCGGTCAAATGTACTTTTATGACGGCATCCCATTCGGCAATGGTCATGTTGACCATCATCTTGTCGCGCAGAATGCCGGCATTATTCACCACGACGTCCAGCCCGCCAAAGGTGTCAATGGCCTGCTGGATCATGCGTCCGGCGCCATTGAAATCTGAAATATCATCCCCGTTGGCGACGGCCGTGCCACCTGCTGCAGTGATTTCGTTGACAACTTCCTGCGCGGCGCTCAGGGTCGATCCTTCGCCCGCCACGCTGCCGCCCAGATCATTGACGACGACTTTCGCGCCTTCTTTTGCGAATAAAAGGCAATGTTCGCGTCCCAATCCGCGTCCGCCGCCGGTTACCACGACGATGCGTCCTTCACATAATCCCGCCATTTTTTTCTCCCTGTTGTGTCTGTTTAATTTTTGAAGCGCACAAATTACGCCGGATTACCCCCACGTCAAGCGGCGTGACGCCATCATAATCGTTTAGTGATCGGTTCGGGTAGTGTAAAACAGGATTGAAACTACCGGCTAATCAAGAAAATGACAGGGAATCCGCCATGAATTTCGACCTCTCCCCCGAACAGCAAGCCATCCGCGAGAGCATCTTTAAGCTGTGCGCCAAATATGACGACGCCTATTGGCTGGAACGGGACCGTTCCGGCGAATTTCCAGAGGATTTTGCTGCGGAAATGGCGGCTGGCGGCTGGCTGGGCATCGCCATGCCAACGGAATATGGCGGTTCCGGCCTGGGGGTCACCGAGGCCGCCATAATGATGCAGGCGGTTGCGGAATCCGGTGCGGGCCAAAGCGGGGCGTCCGCCATTCATATGAATATTTTCGGGCCAAATCCCATTGTGGTGTTTGGCACTGATGAACAAAAGCGCCGCTTCCTGCCGCCGCTGATTGCAGGCAAGGACCGTAGCTGTTTTGGCGTGACGGAACCCAATTCCGGCTTGAACACCTCGGCGCTGCAAACCCGCGCCGAATGGAACGGCAATCAGTATATCGTCAATGGCCGCAAGATCTGGACCTCCACCGCGCAGACCGCCAACAAAATTCTGATGATCGTGCGCACCGGTGACCCGAAGCCGGGACAGAAAGCCGCCGATGGCCTAAGTCTGTTTTATACGGATTTCGACCGCGATTATATCGAGGTGACGGAAATCGAAAAAATGGGCCGCAAATGCGTCGATTCCAATTCCGTGTTCATCGATAATCTGCCGGTGCCGCCGGAAAATCTTCTGGGCGAAGAAGGCAAGGGCTTCAAATATCTGCTGCATGGGCTGAACCCGGAACGGGTGCTGATCGCCGCAGAAGCCGTGGGGCTGGGGCGTGTGGCGCTGAAACGCGCGGTGCAATACGCCAAGGAGCGCGTCGTGTTTGACCGCCCCATAGGCCAGAACCAGGGCATTCAGCATCCGCTGGCCAAATGCTGGATGGACCTTGAAGCGGCAAACCTGATGATGTTCAAGGCGGCGGCGCTGTATGACGCGGGCCTGCCCTGTGGCGCGGAAGCCAACACCGCAAAATACCTGGCGTCAGAAGCAGGCTACCGTGCGTGCGAACAGGCGGTGCTGACCCTTGGCGGCATGGGCTATGCAAAAGAATTTCAGGTGGAACGGTATTTCCGCGAAATCATGATTTCGCGCATCGCGCCCGTTAGCCGTGAAATGATTTTGAACTTTGTCAGTGAGCAGGTGCTGGAACTGCCGAAGTCGTACTAATCGAATATTGCGCTGGCCATGCAGATAAAAATCAGCAACATTGGTGCCTGGAGTGGTATTTGTTTCAGGTTGAATCCCCCCACACAATGTCACCCCGGATTTGTTCCGGGGTGACATTGTGTGGTGCAGGGCATAGACAAACCTGTTATTTTTCCGCTTTAAGAATAATTATTGACCGGTCACGCAAATAGGCCGGCTAAGTGGGGTTGAATGAGCGAAGTTTCAGGTGTGCCCGCGCCACAAAAGCGCGTCTTTTTTTCGCCTGCTTACCGGCAATATGTGCTCGGTATTCTGGTCGTCGTGTATATTTTCAATCTGATCGACAGACAGATTTTGTCGATGCTGCTGGAACCAATCAAGAAGGAGCTGCTGCTTAGCGATACCCAGTTGGGACTGCTTTCGGGAATTGCCTTCGCTATATTTTACACCACATTCGGCATTCCTATTGCGCGCTATGCCGATAAAAATTCGCGCGTCAATGTGATTTCTGCTTCGCTTGCCGCCTGGAGCGTGATGACCGCCATTTGCGGGCTGGCGCAGAATTTCTGGCAGCTTATGCTGGGCCGTATAGGCGTCGCGATCGGCGAAGCGGGCGCCGGTCCGCCATCGCATTCCCTGATTTCAGATTATTTTGCACCGGAAAACCGGGCGACGGCGCTGGGTATTTTTTCACTGGGCGCACCAATTGGCGTGATGATCGGATTTCTGGCTGGTGGCTGGCTGGTGCATTTCTTTGACTGGCGCACAGCGTTTATTATTGTGGGACTACCCGGCGTTATAATGGCGATCATTGTCCGCAAGACCGTGATTGAACCCCCACGGGGGTATTCCGAAGGTGTTCAAACCGTACAGGCGCAAGCCACGCTGAAGGAAGTCGCGATTTATTTATGGTCGCGGCCTTCATTTCGTCATTTGACCGTGGCCGCCGGACTGCACGCATTTGTCAGCTATGGTCTTCTCACATGGTTGCCGCCGTTCCTTATCCGCAGTCATCAGATGGGGCTTGCGGAAATTGGCACCTATCTGGCGCTGATTACCGGGGTCGTTGGCGGTCTGGGTACTTTTGCGGGCGGGTATATTTGCGACCGTTTCGGTCAGAAAGACCGGCGCATGTATGTATGGCTCCCGGCGCTAAGCCTGATCATCCTTATTCCCCTGACAATATTATCGCTGTTGTCGCCCACCAAAGATGGCGCAATGTATTTCTATCTTATCCCTGCATTTCTCAGCCCATTCTATCTGGCGCCGACTTTTGCAGTGGTGCAGGGCCTGGCGCAGATGCGCATGCGCGCGATTGCGGCGGCAGTGCTGTTATTTGTGCTCAACCTGATCGGCATGGGGCTTGGCCCGCTGCTGGTTGGCGTGCTTAGTGACTTTCTGAAACCGGAATTTGGCGACGAGGCCCTGCGCTATGCCTTGATCGTTGCGGTGTCGATGAATCTGTGGTCGGCGGCGCATTATTACCTGGCGGCGAAAACACTGCGCGCCGATTATGATTCAAATCCAGACCTGCGCGACGCGGGATCTGCCGAAAATGCAGTCTGAAAGCGCCCTGCGCACAGTCTATACGCCGCGTTACCGGCAATATGTGCTTGGCATATTGCTGGTGGTGTATGTTTTCAATTTCATCGACCGGCAAATACTTTCGATCCTGCTGGAGCCTATCCGCCAGGATCTTAAACTGACCGACACGCAGCTTGGCTTTTTGTCGGGTGTCGCCTTTGCGATTTTTTATGCGACGCTGGGCATTCCCATTGCACGGCTGGCGGATCGCAGTTCGCGGGTGAATGTGATTTCCTGGTCGCTGGCCGCCTGGAGCGTAATGACGGCAGTGTGCGGGCTGGCGGCGAATTTCTGGCAATTGATGCTGGGCCGGATTGGCGTGGCGGTTGGCGAGGCGGGGGCAAGCCCCGCGTCGCATTCGCTGATCTCGGATTATTTTGTTCCCGAAACACGGGCAAGCGCCATGGGCATTTACGCCATGGGCGTTCCCATTGGGACGCTGATCGGGTTGCTGGCCGGGGGCTGGCTGGTGCATTTTTTCGACTGGCGCACGGCGTTCATTGTGGTCGGCCTGCCCGGTGTGCTGATGGCCATCATTGTGCGCATGACGGTGAAAGAACCGCCGCGCGGCAATAGCGAAGTGGTCATGAAAGAGCAGGCGCCGGTGCCGCTGAAAGAGGCCATCGCGTATCTTTGGGCGCGGCCTTCGTTCCGGCATGTGGTGCTTGCGGTGGCGTTTCACGCCTTTGTCAGTTATGGCTATAACGGCTGGCTGCCGGCGTTTTTTGCTCGATCCTATGGAATGGGCAGTGCCGAAATCGGAAGCTGGCTGGCGCCGCTGATTGGTATTTTTGCGGGACTTGGGACATTTTCCGGGGGGTATATTTCGGATTATTTCGCCAGGCGCGACCGGCGCTGGTATGTGTGGGTTCCCGGCATTACACTCGCCATCAGCGTGCCGTTTTTCCTTCTGGCGTTTATGTCCGATGATAAATATACGACGCTGGCTTTGCTGATCGTGCCGCTTTATTTCAACTATATCTATCTGGGGCCGACATTCGCCATGATCCAGGGGTTGGCCACCGTGCGCATGCGCGCTATTGCCTCGGCCATCCTGCTGTTTGTCATCAGCCTGATCGGCCTGGGACTGGGGCCGTTTGGGGTGGGTGTGTTGAGCGATTATCTGAAGCCGGAATTTGGCGAGGAATCCCTGCGCATTGCGCTGATGTTCGTGTTCCTGTTCAATATATGGGCGGGCATCCATTATTACATTGCAGGCCTGACATTGCGCGAGGATCTGGATTCCAATCCAGATCTGATCGTGGACTAGATGCGTGATGATTTCAGGTTGAATCACTTCCCTGCTGCGTCATTGCGAACGAAGTGAAGCAATCCAGAAGCCACAATCGCAAGCTTTTTTGTTTGGCTCCTGGATTGCCGCGCCGCTTCGCGGCTCGCAATGACGATGTGGGGTATGATCAACCTAAAATCACCGCCCTCTAATAATTGAGGCTCTGATTACCGGGCCTGTAGCGGGACCAGGATTCTTCCGGAATTGAATCAAATGTCATAACGCCGTTCCTGGCGCGATTAGGATGTACACAGATTAGTTTTTCAAAACCGTGCGGCGTCAGGGGCGTGGGCGGCGTTTCGTCATCCAGTTTTAATTCGTAAAGTCCCCAGCGCCCGGTGCGGTTTGAATGCACCAGCAATGATTCACCATGGGGATCGGGAAAGGGAGAATGCGTGAGGCCAGCGTCATCATTCTTTAGCGGGGTCCATTCACCTGAACTGGGGCAAACCCATCCAACCTGATGGCGTTCGTTACTGATTGCGGCAAATCCATAAATACGTTTGCCGTCAGGCGACCAGGTAGGGCGGTAAACAGTGACCGGTATATTAAGCTTGCGTGGTTTGGCGCTGCCATCTGCGGGAACCAGCCAGAGTCCGGTGCTGCCGCCGCGTATGGAAACAAAGCAGATGGTTTTGCCATCAGGGCTGAGGCTTGGGCGCAGATCCTGCACCGGGCCATCGGTAATCTGGCGTATATCGCTGCCATCTGGCTTCATGGAAAAAATATGCAGGATCAGGTCGCGCCGCACCGGTCCGGTTGGATTTTCATCAAAGACAGTTTCCACCGTTTCCGGTGTCTGTTTTGCGCCACAGTCGGATACGTAAACAACACGCTGGCCATTCAGACAATAGGACGGATGGCGCGCACCACTATTTATGGGCGTCAGGGGCGTGCAATCATTGCCGTCCAGGTCTGCGCGCCAGATGCGCGGAGGGCCGGAAGGTCCGCCCCAAAACAGGGCATGTTCACCGTCGGGGTGAATGGTGGACTGAAAATAAGCCCCATCGCCAGGCGAAATACACACTGAATCATTGCCGGGAAGCCATGAATAGACGTCGAATCGGAGCAATTTTTCGCCCTCTTTTATACCAAAGTGTAGTTTACTCCCCACCATCCATTATCCATATTAGATAAGGAAGAGCAACCCTCCGCGAGAAAGTTATAAAAGTTATGATCTCTGGGGCCACAAATAAAAACGGCGCCATCTATCAGGACGCTGTTCAAAAGTTGAGTAGCGTTTAGGGAGAGAATTATTCAGCTGCGTTAAGCGAAACAAACAATCCGCCTGCTTTGTTGATTTCGCGCAGGGCACGAATGCCCTCATCGGCAATTTCGTCACCAATCATCTTGTCGCCTTCAACATGCAGTTCTTCCATATCAACAAAGGCGGCATATTTCGGCGCGGTGCGGCCGGTGATCAAACCTGCTTTCAACAGCGTCTTGATAAAGGTGCGGAACACGCTGGTATTCTTGGAAAGGCTTTTGCGCTTCTTCGAATTTTCCAGCGCCGCATTGACCTGATCATTGACCCAGCGCCAGTCGAGACCGAATTGCGCGTAGATGTCCTGCTTCAGTTCCGGGCTGTTCAGGTTGGACAACAGACGCTGGAACACTTCCCAGGCCCAGTCTTCGATTTTGATGCGTTCTTCTTCGGGCAGATGCGGCACGGTCTTGTCCGCCCAGATCTTGCCGAATTTATGATGGAAGGCCTCGTCCGTCATGGTGAACTGGATCATGGTGCGCAGCACGGGGTCATTGGTGTTGCGGAAAATGCTGGCGAAGGTGCCCATGGCCATGCCTTCCAGCACCATCTGCATGCCGACCAGTTTTTTCCAGACGATAGGCGTTGCGACCAGTTCGGTCAGCAGTCCACGCAGAATGCCGCCGCAGGGGCGGATATGGCCCCAGCGCGACATCAGATAATTGGTGAACGCCGTCGCATGGCGGGCTTCTTCACGCGCCTGATTGGATGCATATTCCTGTGCGCCGGGGTCCAGCAGAATGTGGCACAGACTGGCCGAAAGGTTCAGCGCCGCCTGTTCGCCATGCAGAATGCCGGACAGCATGTGGTGATTGATCATATTGCCGAACCGTACGCGATCAGCGGGCGCCACCTTGTCCACGACGCCGCATTTGAATTCGATAATAGTGTCTTCCGGCATCACCAGTTCTTTGTTGATGTCGAAAGGCACGCTGAAATCCACATATTTCGGGTCCATCGGATCCCAGAAATGGTCATGGGTTGCGGCGATGATCTTATCAAAGGCGCTGGAACGCTTGCCGTAACGCTCGGGCGTCAGCATCGCAGGAAAATCATCCGGGGCGCACGCCTCATAAGCCGGGTCGTAACTCAGGTTCAACTCTTTGCCCATGACGTGCCTCCTGCGGATTTTTGAATTATGCGAGTACTACAATAACCCATATAGGCCGAATGGCAAGCGGTTTGAAGCGGTCGTATTAAGATTTTTACCAAATGTTAGAAAATCCATGCCTCTAACCCGGCATGGATGCTCCCAGGATTAAACGGCTGCTTTTCTGCCGCTGGCGATGATGTTTTTGCTACTCAGCGCCTCAATCTCGCCCTCGCTATAGCCATATTCGCGCAGCACTTCGAGGGTGTGCTCACCAAATGCGGGCGTGTCGCCGCGCGGCCGGGCGTCTTCACCGTCGTGAAAGCGCACAGGCGTTGCGACAGATTTATAGGTCTCGCCATTGCTGCGGGTCACTTCGACAAAGGCGCCCGCAGCATGGGCCTGCGGGTCCACCACCACCTGGGCTGCGGTTTGCACCGGGGCCCAGACCAGATCGGCGTCATCGAAAATTTTGCCCCATTGCTCCATGGTTTTTTTTGCAAACACCGCGTCAAGAATACCGACAAGTTCGACCGCATTCTTGCGCCGCCCCAGCGGAGTGGAGAAACGCTCATCTTCCGCCAGATGCTCAAGGCCCAGCACATTGGCGAGCTCCGGCCAGTCCCGTTTCGTCTGGCGCGGCAGATAGGCAAACCAGTGGCCATCGCCCGCCTGGAAGAAATTAGTCAGTGGGCTGATGGTTTTTTCGCGCGGCGGGGTGGGTGCCAGCTTGCCAAAGCGCAACTGCATGGCATAGTCCGAACTCATCATATAGATGCCGGTGCGCAGCAGGGATGTTTCCACCAGCCGCCCCCTGCCGGTTTTTTCGCGCTCATACAATGCGCCCATGATGCCGCCAAGCGTCGTCAGCCCGGTTACGTGATCGCCCGCCGCAGTGCGCAGTGGAAATGGATTGGCGCCTTCCGGCGCCATGGTGCGGCAGGTGCCTGCGCGCGCCCAGAATGCCGCCATGTCAAAGCCTGGACGGTCGCGTTCTTCGCCCACCATGCCATAACCAGACACGCTGGAATAAATCAGCCGCGGGTTTTCTTTTTTCAGCGCCTCATAATCGAGACCAGCGCGTTCCAGCGCGCCGGGCCTCGTATTGGTGATGAACACGTCGGCGTCGCGCACCAGACGCTTCAGCACGTTAACGCCTTCGGGGGTTGACGTGTCAATGCAGATCGCCCGCTTGCCGCGATTGTCCAGATCGAACAGCGGATTGCCGAACGACGCCGCATCCTTCACCGGCGTCGGAAACACCCGCCACGGATCGCCTCTGGGCGATTCGATCTTGATGACATCGGCCCCCCAGTCGCGCATGATGCCGCCTGCGGACGGCGCCGCGACATAGGTCGCCATTTCGATTACTTTCACACCCTTTAGCATTGCGCGCTCCTCTTATCCTGTTTGCAGCAGGTTATCTCTGCAAGCGCTCTGTGGTCAATGAATCTCGGCGTCCCATGACGGACGCTCTTTGATCGCCGGTAACCGGTTGTATTTCATCGCAAGAGGGTGTGTTTTTTATATGTGCAAATGATAACAGGTACAGCTTACCGGCGGTGAAAAACGAAAACACTAAAGCTGATATAGTTCCAGGCGATGACGGTGCCTGTCGCGATGATTTGAACAAACAGATAGTGGAAGTTTATGATCGTGGCGCCAACATACATGATGAGTGTATTGAGGCAAAAACCGGTCAGTATCGTGAAAAGATAACGCGATCCGCCTTGCGAGTGACCGACATCGCTTTCGAATGACCAGTTACGATGCAATAAATAATTTAGCGGAAGTGGTACGCAGTAGGCGACAACTGCCGCCCACACCGGATGCAGGTTTACAACTTCAACCATGGCAATCAAAAGTAAAAAATATGCGGTAGTGGTGAGAACGCCAGTAATTCCAAACCGGAGCAGCCGTTGGACGTTAATCATGTCCATTACAGTCTGAAAGAGAAAAACTTTTGAGCGTTTGAATATTTCTTTCATGTTGTTGAGAAACTTTTTTGTAGACATCTCTGGTTGTGGAACAGGCGTCTGGAATGACACGGGACTTGTTCAAACGTCCCTTAAATATTCGGTGTCAAGATTGCGGGATGCCAGGTGCAAGACTTTGCACCTGGCAATTTTTTACACCGGGCAGTCGGGATCGAATACCGGCGGGCGTTTTTCGCGGTGCGAGGCGACACCTTCGCGCGCGTCGGGGCCGGCGAAGCCCAGCATTTCGTATGCGGTGGAGGCATCGAACGATGGCCCGGCCATGCGCAGCCAGTTGTTCAGGGCAATCTTGGTAAAGCGGATCGCGCCCTGTGCGCCCCTGGCCAGATTGCTGGCGACGCGCAGCGCCTCGCCCTGCAATTCGTCTTCGCCGACGCATTTTGACACCAGGCCGATGCGTTCGGCTTCTTCGCCGTCCAGCGATTCACAGGTCAGCAGATAATATTTTGCCTTGGCCATGCCGCACAGCAAGGGCCAGATAATGGCCGCATGATCGCCGCCCGCAACGCCAAGGCGGGTGTGACCATCGACGATCTTGGCCTTTTTCGTGGTGATGGAAATGTCCGAGAGCAGCGCTGCAACCAGCCCAGCGCCAACCGCCGGTCCGGTGATGGCCGAAACAATCGGCTTGTTGCAATTGATGATATTATACACCAGATCGCGGGCTTCCTTCCACACGGTCAGCAGGGCTTTGTGATCATCGATGATCTCTTCGATCATCTCGAAATCACCGCCTGCGGAAAACGCCTTGCCTTCGCCGGTCAGAATCACTGCATTGATGCGCGGGTCGCTGTCAATTTCCGGCCAGATATAGGTGATTTCCCGGTGGCCGATCTTGTCCAGCGCATTCAGGCGCTCCGGCCGTGAAATGGTGATGCGCAGCACACGCTCGGCCGGCCAATCAAATTTCAGGCGCTGATATTTTTTTTCATCTAATGGCATCCTGGTCTCCCTCTGTCTGGTTATAGTTTATTCAGAAATTGCACGACAGCATCGGTGAAGGCGTCGTTCTTGTCGCCTGCGACCATGTGTCCGGCGCCCCCGACATCGACAAATTCCGCATGCGGCACCATGGCCAGAAACTCCTGGGCGGCCTCAATGGTTACCAGATCGCTGGATTTGCCACGCACCAGAAGTGTCGGGCAGGTCAGGGCACGGGCCGCCGCTTCCATTCTTGCCTGCCGGTTTGGGTCGCGCGCTCGCTTCGGGCCGGAAAAGAATTTTGGATCCCAGTGCCAGTAATAACGGCCGTTGTCGCGCAGCCGCAGGTTCTTGGCCAGGCCGCTGGTGTCTTTTGGCTTTGGCCGGTGCGGCAGATATTTGGCAATGGATTCGGCGGCTTCGTCCAGACTGACGAAGCCATGTTCCATGTTGGCGCTCATGAAATCCTGGATATGCTTGACGCCTTCTTCTGCGATGCGCGGTGTAATATCGACCAGAACGATGGCGGAAAAAACCGGCCCCTCATGTTCGCCTTCGGCGATCAGTGAGGAATTACCCCCCAGCGAGGCGCCAACCGCTACCGGGCGTTTGGCGAATGTACGCGATATGATGCGTAAATCCTCGGCATAGGCGTCAACGGCGTAATTTGCATCCGGGCACCAGCCGCTGTCGCCATGACCGCGCAGGTCCAGGCACACGGCATGCCAGCCGCGTTCGGCAAGCAGTTTGGCCGTGCCACCCCAGGCATGGCGGGTCTGGCCGCCGCCATGTGCGAATATGACCGGCTGATTGCCGGGGGTTCCGTAGGAATCAGCGACCAGTTTCAGGCCGCCAAGCCCCTTGAATTCAATGAGGTCCGGTTTCATGATGTTCTCCGATAGGCGTTATGATTTAACGAATGGGCACAGTTTAGCGCATATGGCGCAGATTATGATAGGCCCGTGCAAGGGCACAAAACCCTTCAATATCGATTTCTTCCGCCCGGGCGGTGGGGGGAAGCCCTGAAATCTCCAGTAATTGGCCTGTATCCACCCCAAGGGCCGTCAGGCTGCGGCGCAGCATCTTGCGCCGCTGGCCGAAGGCGGCGGCCGCCACGGTTTGCAAATCAGTGCGTTCGGCTTGCGCACGCGGCGTGGCGCGCGGCGTGATTTGCACCAGGGTGGATGTCACTTTGGGTGCGGGTGTAAAGGCGCGCGGGTCAATATCAAACAGCATGTGCGCATCGCACCGCCACTGGGTCAGCACCGCCAGCCGTCCATAGGCCTTGCCGCCAACGGGGGCGGTAATGCGTTGGGCCACTTCCTTCTGAAACATCAGCGTCAGGCTTTCCCAAAGAGGCGGCCAGTGATCGGGGGTCAGCCATTTGATCAGCAGGGGGGTCGCCACATTATAAGGCAGATTGGCGACCAGCTTGATGGGCTGTTGTGCAATGTCGCCAAGCTCATATTCCAGCGCATCGCCCTCGAAAACTTTCAGACGTCCGGGATAGGCACTGGCAATATCGCCAAGTGCGGCAAGACAGCGCGCATCTTTCTCCAGCGCGACAACATGTTGCGCCCCGTGCTGTAATAGTGCGCGGGTCAGGCCGCCCGGGCCGGGGCCTATTTCGACCACGGTGCATTTGTCCAATGCCCCTGCAGATCGGGCGATGCGCCCGGTCAGGTTCAGGTCCAGCAGAAAATTCTGGCCAAGGGATTTGCGGGCGCGCAATCCATATTGTGCAATCACATCACGCAGCGGCGGCAGCAGATCACCTGTCATAGCGATGCCGGGCAATATCACGCGCCATGTGCAACGCGGCAATCAGGCTGGCCGGATTGGCGATGCCCTGGCCTGCAATATCCAGCGCCACCCCATGATCGGGCGAGGTGCGCACAATGTTCAGGCCCAGGGTCACGTTCACGCCGCGCGCAAAATCGATGGTCTTTAGCGGGATCAATGCCTGATCGTGATACATGCAGATAACGCAGTCAAAGTTGCGGCGCGCTCCGGCGTGAAACAGTGTGTCGGCTGGAAACGGGCCTTGCGCATGAATGCCCGCCGCGCGCAGACCGGCGACCGCCGGTGCAATAATTTCAATTTCCTCACGGCCCAGCGCGCCCTGTTCACCGCCATGCGGATTAAGGGCTGCAATTGCCAGGCGGGGATTTTCGATGCCAAAATCCTGTGTTAATGCGCGTGCCGCCGCCTGTGCTGTATCAATAATCTGTGTACAGCTTAATTTTGATGCAACCTGCGCCAGCGGCAGATGCACGGTAACCAGCGCCACGCAAAGGCCAGGGTCTTTGGCGGATGCGGGGCAGGCAAGCAGCATCACGGGCGGCTTTGCCGCGCCGGTTAGTTCCGCCAGAAATTCTGTGTGTCCCGGATGGGTAAAGCCGGCGCCATAAAGAACCGCTTTTTCAATCGGATTGGTGACAAGCGCGCTAACGGCCCCGGACTGCGCCAGCTTCACGCCAATACGAATGGCGCCAAGCACATTGTCCGCATTACGCGGATCGGGCTTTCCCGGTACGGCGGGTGTGGCCAGCCGCAATGGCAGTACCGGCAAGGCCTGCCGGAAACATTTCGCGCATTCCTTTGGCGAGGAAATTTCCGTGATGGCTACACCCGCATCAATACCAGCCAGCCATTGCGGATCGCCGATAACAAAAAATGGGTGCAGTTTATATTTTTTACGCTCTGTCCATGCCTTGAGCGCGATCTCGCCGCCGATTCCGGCTGGCTCTCCCATTGTCAGCGCAATGGGATTTGCAGCCTTAAGGGACGGCGGGGCGATCAGCGGAACTCCACCACCGCGTCACGGCGCAGATCGCGCAGATAGCGGCGCGCCCGTAGCGCCAGCGCTTCCTGGTTAAGGCGCGCTTCAACGACATCTCGCGGCGGCAGTTTCGATTTATATTCCTCGCGGTTACATACCATCACCCGGTGCACCCCTTGTGGCGAAAGCAGTGGTTGGCTGAGAACTCCGATGTCAATTTTCTCTGTCGTTTCGCGAAACAGATGCGGCACGTCGGCCAGCATCATTTTACCGCCATCGCCAAGCACACTTTTGCCCAATGTGGCTATAGTCTGCTGAAAGTTTTTGCAATCAACGCCTGATTGCAGGGCGCTGTTGGACCGGGCGATTGCCGCCGCCGCCATGGGGTGGCTGGCTGCTGGATTGGGAATGGTTATGCGTTTGTCCGGTTGCGCCTCATCTATATATGGAAACATAACCTGACGCACATCGACCTCAACACCGGACAGCCCCCCGCCCGCAGCCGAGCGTTTATCGCGCAAAAGCAGAATATAATATCCACCACCCGCACGTATCGGGGGGGAAACTTCACCTGGTGTGGTGCTGGCCAGAACCTTGTCCAGTTCCGTGGCCAACTGTCCTTCCGCCACCCAGCCCAGATCGCCGCCGGTGGCGGCTGTGGCGGCCTGGCTGAATTGACGGGCCACCGCGTTAAATGCGGCGCCTTGCTGTAATTGCTCAACCAGACGCATGGCGCTGCGGCGCACTTCTTCATCATCGTCAGGCGATTCAACGCTCAGAAATATTTCGGCCACAAGAAACTCCGGGCGTCCGGCATTGGCTTCCATGCGCGCCAGAACTTCATCGACCTGCTCATCGCCGGGCGAAATACGGGACAGGAATTTCTTTCGCACCAGATCGGACCAGGCGATTTCTGCCCGGATTTGCGTAAGCAGGGAATCAATGCTGACGCCGCTCCGTTCCAGGGTTTCGCGCAACTGATCCGTGGTCATGCGGTTCTGTTCGGCGATGCCGCCAAGGGTTTCGTCTACTTCCTTTGGGTCGGCCACGATTTCGAGCCGTTTGGCCTCCTGCATCTGCAACTTTTCGTCGATCAGGGTGCGCAGCACCTGTTCACGCAGGCGCTTGCCCGCTTCGCCCGTCCCGTCAACGCCGGTGGATGAGACAATGAGCGCGACCCGCTGTTCCAGGTCATAGGCAGAAACCACCTCGTCATTCACGACGGCCGCAATGCCCAAAGCTTCCTGCGTAAGCGCGGAATTCACTGGCCATGTCGCCAGCAAACCGATGCTGATCGCAAAAGCCATTCGAATGCCCCGGCCCCACATATGATCGCCTTTGATAGGTGTCACCATGATATTGTGTTGTCACTCCATATATTCAGTGATGGTTTAGCTAAAATCAGGCAATTGCGCCACCTTGAAAGTCGAACCCGTTCTAGCTCAGATTTAGCAGGCTGATTTTGAAATTGATCGAGCTGGATGGCTGAATATCACGGTCTCTTGTGTAACGCCGGTCATAAATCACACCAAACAGCAGGCATTCATCCTGATAATAGATGCCTGCATTCGTGCCAATCGTCGAGTTCTCGTCCAATTCCCGGCGGGTAAATGCCGACATCCGCCAATTTTCATTAAATTGTGCGTGCATGGAAACTGCGATCTCTTCCCGGCTTTCCAACGCCGTCGTGCTCAGCTCCCGGGCCAGCCGGACATATCCGACCCCCAGCCTCAGACGGCTGGGCCCGGCATTCAGATCGACTTCGCTGCGCCGGTAGCCCAGATCCTTCCGGTCAAGCCTGAAACGATGCAACAGCTCAAGCCAGGGTGAAGGGCTGAGGGCAATGCTGCCGACATAATCTGACCGTTCGTTATTGAGGCCAGTATCGGTTGCGAAAGTGGTGTCGTCTTTTACCCGCCATACCTGGCCCAGCATGACATTGGCATAGCCGCCATTGTCATGATAGGCGCCCCACTTCATGCCAACATTGGCGCGCGGCCCGCCTTCCCAGCGATCATGCCCGGGAAACCGGGTTGGGCTAAAAAGATTTGTGCTGTCGAACTCAAAACTGCCGCTGTCTTCATTGGGAATATCATCGGGATTGCCGCCATAGGGGCTTATGATCATTTGCGCGATGGGTTCCACAACCTGACTGAAATATTGCGCGCGACTGGTAAACGGTAATCGCCACTCAACACCAGCCTGGGGCAATATCCGGCCCGTAAGGTCGTTCTTGTCTTTGCGCACCGCAATATCATCAATGTAATAGGCATCACCGCGCAGATCGGTGAAAATCGAATATACTTCGCCTAGCCCGGACACGTAATTGCGCTGCCAGCCGCCAGTCATTGAAACCCGATGTGAATCCTGCCCGTCACGGCGGCGCAGGACCAGTGCGTTTGCGTCAAAGGAGAACCGTCCGCCGGCAGAGTCCGGATCAGTTTTACCGCTATATTGCAGCAGTGGCAGTATCATCGGCGTTAGCCCTGGATCATCATCCTGGTTGAGGCCCTGAAAAAGCAGAAAATCCACGCTGCCGAAATCCCGCCCGGATTTGTGTTCCGTGAACAGGCGGCTGGTCAATGTATCTATGCTGGTCAGGTTATAGCGCGATAAATATGTGTCATCGGTGGTGCGTTCAATATCAAAGCCCCAAATATCATTCGGGCTGACGGCATAACGCCCGCGGCTGAAAACATGGCCACGGGATTCTGTGTTGCCGGTTTTGATATTATTGTTGTCGCGTTCATCCACACGGGTAAAACTGCCATCAATTTCAAAGCGCCCACGCTGTGTGCGTTCTTCATATAGCGCCTTCATCACGGTGCCTTCACGGCTTGTATAAAGCGGTGACACCGTCAGGTTGCGCGATGGCGAAAGGTTCCAGTAATAGGGGACTTCAATCTTGCGCCCCAGTTCTGACGAATTGCCCAGGCTGGGCGTCAGAAAACCTGACTCCCGTTTAACGGATGGATCAGCATGCGAAAAATATGGCGTGTATAAGATTGGCACGCCGAAAGCATCCAGAAACGCATGATTATAGGTGATGCGTTTGGCCTGTTTGTCGTGGCGAACCGTTTTGGCGCGGATTTGCCAGGCCGGGGTTGTTTTGCCTTTCTCGGGGCACAGCTTGCACGGGCTGTATACTGCGCGATCCATTTCAGTAAGGTTTTCACTGCGACGTGTCGCGCTTGCCGCAGCCAGCGCCGAATTATCGGCCATTCGCATGCCGATGCCGCGTACAACACCCTGGGCCAGATCATCGCTTAACTGCGCGCTATCCGCAAACAGGGTGCTGCCGTCCGGATCGGTTAACACCACGTCGCCGCTTGCGGTTACAACGCCTGTCGTCTGGTTATAGGTGACACGGTTGGCAAACAGCAGGCGCTTGCCATAGGCCGCCTCTACATGCCCCTGGGCGATGATCGTGTCGCGGGTCTGATCATGGGACAGGTCATCAGCCTGAAACAGGATGGCTTCCTGATTTTGTACCGGTTGCGCCGCAATTGCCGGAACAGGTTGTACCCACCACGCCGCCGCCAGCCCCACAACAAGCACTGCGCGGGTCATCACCAAACCAGTGCGAAGCCGTGGACTGAAATACACCCTAGCCATCCTCAAGATGCAGCAACAAACTGACGCCAAGCAAAATACTGACCCCCGCAGGTGTCCAGGCTGACAGAAGCACCGGCAGACTGCCGTTGCGTCCCAAAGCCAATGCGAGGTCCGTCAGAAAATACAGGACGAAGCCAGTAACTAACGTGCCAAGCACCGTCATGGCAATGCCTGTACGTGTCGAGGCGCGCAATGCGAACGTTGCCGCAATCAGGATCATGGCGCATAACAGTAGCGGCATGGCCATTAAGGAGTGCCAATGCAGGCGGTGCCGCACAGCAGAAAATCCGGCCTCTTCCAGCACGTCGATAAACCCTGGCAAATCCCAGAATGACAGGGTTTCAGGCGATGCAAAGCTGTCCTGGATGCGTTCAGGCGTCAGGCTGGTCGCCAGCCGGTCAGACGCCAGAAACTGCGGTGTCTGGTTTGGGCCGGTGCGGGTTGCCTGTGATATTTCCCAATATCCTTCATGCAGTTTGGCCTGCGCCGCATCAATACGGCTGGCGAATTTATCACTTCCTTCGTAGAGAAAAATGATCACATCCTCCAGATCCATGCCCTGGTTGGATGCCCGCAGCGCATGGATGACCGACTGGCCACGCGGATCTGCCTGACGCAGCCACAGACCGGATGGCGAGACAGCCAGCAGGCTGGCCCCGCCGCGCAGATATTTTGCTTCCAATTGCTCATAGTGCGCCGTGAAAGAAGCCGAGACCGGATTATAGGCGCCGACTGTAAAAATGCCGGTAAGCAGGGCAAGCGCAATACCGGGAACCAGAAACTGCCACACAGACACGCCCGAGGCGCGAATGACAACCAGTTCATGGTTGCGCCCCAGGCGGATATAGCTCCACAGCGCCCCAAACAGAACTGCGAATGGTAACGCGCGTTCAACAAGGGCAGGCAGTTGCAGTGCCCCCATAATAATCAGTGTACTGAAATTGACGTCCGCATTGCTGGCGCTGCGGCGCATCAGCTCCACCATGCCGCCCAGAAAAATCAGCGCCGCAAACAAAGCAAGGACAGCCCCTATCCCGCCCAGAAGCTGCAGGCCAAAATAACGTGACAATGTCCAGGAAAGCCGCATGCCATCAACCCGTTTGCCGGCGTGCGCCGATGGTCAGCCTGGCTCGAAGCCCGCCAAGCCAGTATTGCCCTTCATCCGTAAGCAGAAACAGGCAAATAGCCAGCACGAATAATGGCCATAGATATAGCCCCGGTGCAATCAGCGGATTTTTTTCCACAAGATTTTCCAGTCCAAGCCCTGCCAGACGGATCGCAATCGCAACGCCAAGCGCCAGAGCGGGCCGCCAGAACTGCGCCCTGCGGCTGAACTGGCCCGATATCAGGACCACAATGGCAATCAGGGAAAAGCTCAGAACGTAAAGCGGTGATGATAACCGGCGATGTCCTTCTGCCCGGAATTCGTCGAGATGGGTCTGGTCGCCTGGCGTGGCGTCAGGAAAAAACAGTTCGTTGAGATATCGTTCCTCAGGTTCCTTCCAGCGTTGCCCCTGACCGGGCATGAATTCCGACAGGTCGTATACATACCGGTCAAAATACAACAGGGAAAGGCCGCCGCTATTCTCACTGGTTTGAACGGTGCGGCGCTGTACATTGCCATTCAGCATGATCAGGCGCGGCCCCGTATCCGATTTTACCAGCGCGCCGCGTTCCGCCATATAGGTGATGGGATTATTCAGTTCACGATTGTCATGCACCAGAATACCGCGCATATCGCCGTTGGCTTCGCGTTCACGGATGTAAACCGTAAGCCCCCGGGTAGGGTTGGAAAAGGCGCCTTCTTTCAGTAACGTCGCCGCCAGATCGGCGCGGATCTCCATGACCTGGTCTTTCAACCTTGTATTGGCCGCAGGCATCAGCCACAGATTGATCATATAGACCGCAGCCACCACGAGGCCTGCCAACATTAGCAGTGGCCGCACTATGCCCCATATGCTTAGTCCGGTTGCAGACAGCACCACCAGTTCGTGATCGCCGGACAGGCGGTTCAGTGCGTACAGAACCGCGCAGAAAAATGCGACCGGCAATGTCAGTGACAGCACGGAAGGAACCACCAGGCCGGTAAAGGCGATATAGGTAAGCGCCGATTGTCCTTTTGTAATAATGACATCCAGAAGGCGCAGCGACTGGGTCAGCCAGATAACCCCCGTCAGGCTGAACGTGAAGAAGCCCAAAGGTCCTGCAATCTGATAAATGATATAGCGGCTTAACGCAGGCATGCTGCTCCAGGTGAATCGCGTGGCGGTTCTGGCGGACAGAATCGCTGATCGGGGCCGCTTACGCAAGCCCGGCGCGCTTTTTTGCAGGGTAATTCCGGGATTGGATATATTTCTTGCGAACGGATATGCTATTCGCACGCAATGGGATTTCATCTGAATGGGCCGGAATACCGGCCATAGGGGTTGATCGGGCATGAATATCAGTTTTTCCAATATCGCTCTGCCGCGCGCCGGGGCGCTGGTTGTCACCGCCATGGAAGTGGGTGTTTTAAGTAAAACCGCACAGGAGGTGGACAAGAAATGCGGCGGCGCCATTAGCCGCGCCATCAAGGCGGGACGCTTTGAAGGCAAATCCGGACAGGCTCTTGAAATATTATCGCCCACCGGGCTTGGCGTCAGCCGGGTTCTGGTTGTGGGGCTGGGCAAGCCGGCCGAGATCAAGGCGCTTTCGGCGGAAAAAATCGGCGCGCTGATCGTTGACCGGCTCTCCATGAGCGGAGAAAAACTGGTTAGCGTCGCAATCGACGAAATTCCTAAAAGTGCGATAAAGGCGGAACTGATCGCAGCGCATGTGGCGGCGGGCGCGCGTTCACGGTCTTACCGGTTCGATAAATACCGCACCAGGCTGAAAGAAACCGACAAAACCAGCCTGACGAAGATCACTGTGATGTGCCCTAAACAGGCTGCGGCAAAGGTGGCCTTTACGTCACTGGATCATGTTTTGAATGGCGTGTTCGCTGCGCGCGATCTGGTCAACGAACCCGCCAACACCCTCTACCCGGCGGAATTTGCCAAACGCGCCAGGGCGCTCGGCAAGCTTGGTCTGAAGGTTGAGGTGCTGAACGAAGCGCAAATGGCGAAGCTCGGCATGGGGTCGCTGCTGGCGGTGGGACAGGGCAGTTCAAAAGAAAGTCAGCTTGTCGTTCTGCACTGGAAGGGCGCGCCCAAATCCAAAAAACCTCCGGTCGCGATTGTCGGCAAGGGCGTGTGCTTTGACAGCGGCGGCATTTCGCTGAAGCCCGGCGCGGGCATGGGGGACATGAAAGGCGATATGGGCGGCGCCGCAGCGGTGTTTGGCGCCATGGCCGCACTGGCGGGCCGGCGCGCCAGGGCCAATGTGATCGGCGTTCTGGCCTGCGTGGAAAACATGCCGGGGCCGGATGCGCAACGCCCGGGCGACATTATCACGTCCATGTCGGGGCAGACCATCGAAGTGCTGAACACCGATGCGGAAGGCCGGCTTGTGCTGGCCGACGCCATGACTTATGTGCAGCGCAAATATAAACCGCGCGCGGTTATTGATCTGGCGACGTTGACCGGTGCGATCACCATTGCGCTGGGCGACGCCTATGCCGGTCTGTTCAGCAATCAGGATGCGCTTTGCGCGCAGATAGATGCGGCGGGCAAGGATGTGGGCGAACCCGTGTGGCGCATGCCGATGGGCAGCCAGTATGACAGCAAGATAAAATCGAAATTCGCCGACATGCAGAATATTTCCAGCGCGGCGGGCGCGGGTTCAATCACGGCGGCGCAGTTCCTGTTGCGCTTTATTGAGAATGATACGCCCTGGGCGCATCTGGACATTGCCGGCGTCGCCTGGACCAGTGACGCCAAGCCGAGCTGGGGCAGCGGTTTTGGCGTGCGGCTGCTGGACCGTCTGATCGCGGATAATTACGAGGAGTGATTTTCCGGTTGTGACCGAGGTCTGGTTTTATCATTTGCAGCGGCGGCCGCTGGAAGCTGTACTGCCGGTGCTGCTGGAGCGCTGCATTGAACGCGGCTGGCGCAGTCTTGTCCTTGCCGGATCGAAAGAGCGGGTGGAAGCGCTGGATGCGCATCTGTGGACCTATCGCGACGACAGTTTTCTGCCGCATGGCGTCGCGGGGGATCCCCAGGCGGCGCATCATCCGATCCTGCTGACGGCGGCGTTCGATCCACCCGGCGCCGCGCCAAATAAAGCGAATATTCTGTTTCTGGTGGATGGGGCGGGCACTAATAGGCAGGCGGAATTTGACCGCACCGTCGATCTGTTCGATGGCAATGATGCGGGGGCCACAGAGGCCGCACGCGGGCGCTATCGTCAGGCGCGCGATGCCGGGTTTGACGTAACCTACTGGCAGCAGGACGCGCAGGGGGCGTGGGAGAAACGTTCATAGGGCAATCACAGAAAATGGGAGGCGGGAAATGGCGCGTAAAGTCTGGATCGAGGTGGCGTTGAACGGTTCATGGGGGCGCGCGCAGCAGCCCAATGTGCCGGTAACGGTTGAAGAAATAATCGCCGATGGCGTTGCCTGCATCGAGGCGGGCGCAGCGATCCTGCATCTGCATGCGGTGGATCCGGTCACCGGCAAACAGAATGACGATCCGGATATTTACGCAGCGATTATGAACGGCATCCGCGCCAGAACCGATGGCATTGTGTATCCGACCATGCCGATCCATCTTTATCCCGGCTGGACCGACCGTTATCAGAGCGCGGACGAACTGGGCCGGCGCGGCCTGCTGGAATGGGCGGTGGTCGATCCCGGCTCGCTCAATTTCAACGCCTATGATTTCAACACCAAACAGTTGCGGGGCAAGGGCGTGGTGTACGCCAACACGGATGCGGAAATCCGCCGGGGCATGCTTTTGGCGGCGCAATATAAATTCCATCCCGAATATGCCTGTTTCGAGCCGGGCTTTGTGCGCCTGGGCGCTGCCATGCACCGCGCCTATCCGGACGCCCCCATGCCGGTTTACAGTTTCCGCTTCGCCGAGGGCATGACCCTGGGCCTGCCGCCCGAAGAATGGGCGCTGGATACGTATATACGCTTATTGGCAATGGAAGCCCCCGGCGCGCCATGGATGGCGGGCAGCATGGGCGGCGACATCACCCCCCTCATCCCCGCCATCGTCGCACGCGGCGGCGGCGTGCGCACCGGGCTTGAAGACGCGCCGATGGGATCAAACGTCACCAATGTGGACTTGGTGAAGGAATGTGTGCGGGCGATACGTGATGCTGGCGGTGAACCCGCGACGGGGGTGGATGTAAGGGAAGAGTTGAAGGGGCGGAGGTGAGTTACTTGATGGGACGGAAAGGGAAGCGTCCAATTAATCCTCGTCTCCGCAAAGCATAGAAGAATTATTCCCACACGCCGTCAGGAACATGATTGAACAAGAACTGTGCATGCGTTGGGGAACTTGGGACTGTGAAGCGCTTGAGTTCGATATTCACTCGCACGTCATTTAAAGCAAGCTCTCCAAATTGCTGCAGAAATGCTAAAAAGCGAGGGACGATATTTTCCAGAGTATGATGTTCTTCTCTTGTGATGGGTGACCGTTCACTTCTGGGAGCTTTAGGTTCATGGGGTAGGATGATAGTCTCATGGGGACAGTACAGCATCTTTAACGGGTTATTATCGTCTACCCCCAATGCTTCAAAGAATCCAGGCGGGGAATCTGCGCGCAATTGTCCGCCGGTATATATGGTCTCTCGATGTTTCGAAACATTGTGTAAATTAAAAATGTCGCCCAAAAATTCACGATTTTCGGCACAGTGACATTGTAGGGTTGGGTATATTTGTGTGTATCCAACTAACGGTTTTGTGGGTGGTTGAGATGCCGGATTTCCAATTATGTTAGTCAGTGAAATCCTATTTAGTTTCTCGTGCCTTGTGACGTCTAGGAACCGGTCAGGTTGGGCCGCGAATCCGAGTGCATTTAATGCAAACGTCAGGCATTCAATAGCAGAAGCCATGCCAAAGAGTACGGAGCTTAGGTGGTATTCCGTATCTTCAGGCAAATGGAGCCTTGGCGGCAACCACTCGTGAAGCAAGCTGAAATGCTCCCCTATGCCATAAACCCTTGAGTAAAAGCCGAAGAGGCCGCCTCGAAAGAAGCCAAACCAATCAGTTTCATTACCTAAGTTATAATTTTGTCTGGCAATGAGCGCGAACTCGTCTAGCTTATTGAAGGGAAGAGATTTGATCTTCATGTTAGTCTATCCACAGTTATGACTTGATAGCGAGCATTCGATGGACCGCTGGGATTAGATTATCTTAAGTATGGATAAGCGATGTCTAATTTTATAAACGACGATATCCTGAAGGCATGGCACCGCCTACTCCAGGAGATTGAACTTGCGCGGAATCACCATTTGGCGTCCATGTTGGGTGTTTTTTCTGAGGCATTCCCTAATCCGGTGCTTGACTATTTGCTACCTTCCCTTCTTTACCTCAAGTTGGTGGCCCTTCTTGATGCAGCGCTAGTTTTCTATATCGATCACCACCGCCTTACTGTGCCAAGAAAGTACAGGAAAGACCTTCACGGACGAATTGATTTTCTCAATGATCGAGAGTTGATTTCGGACTATTCTTCTCTCCATAAGATTAGAGGGCTTCGCAATTTATTGGCCCATCAAGTTTCGGAGATGACGGATTGGGAAAAGTTGAGCATCGACCTTGGGATAGTCGAAAACGAATTTCAAAAACTCGGCTTCGTAGGTGATCGCCCAAAATACGAATATTTCGGCGAGCGCTCTGCGATGAGAGAATGTGACGAACCTGGCGTCGCCTATGCGCAGGATTTCCGCTACGGGATTAAGTCCAATGATCGCATCACTATTGAGATATGCATTACGCGAAAAATGCATAACAGTGATAACTAGAGATAAAAGCCGACGGTCACCCTCTCCCCTACCGCCCTCACAACTCCCTTAGCCGCCATTCAAATGCGCCGTCGCCGAGATCGAGGCGCTGGGTGGTGGTCAGGTCTATGCCCGACCGCTTCCCATGCACCGCCGCGAGGCCTTCCCAGATGCCATTCCAGGCTTCAAACCCTTCCGCAGGCAGGGCCATGCCCGCGCCAAACCGCCAGCTGGTCTGGCGCACCGGCGGCGGGGAAAGTGTCCCGGCGGCGCTGATCATGCGCAAAAATCTATTGCACGCATGTATCTTATGAGATACAGTTCATCCGATGATCGAAGTTCGCAAAACGGATGCTTATGAAAAATGGTTTCACGGGCTTCGGGACCTGTGTGCACGGGCGCGGATCAATGCTTTATTTGTGTAGGCTAAATCTCAATCCGTTCTGCGTCATCGCGAGCCGCGTAGCGGCGTGGCGATCCAGAATCACAAAGACAGGCCTTTCCATGTGACTCTGGATTGCCACGCTTCGCTCGCAATGACAACTGGATGTGTGATTTAGTTTGATGGGAAATGAATAAGCGAAAATTGAGCATGTCAAAATTGAAAACTACTGTATGGGATGCGGCCGAATATCTGAAAACCGATGAAGATATTACGGCCTATCTGGAAGCAGCGTTCGAGGAAAGCGACCCGGCGCTGATCGCGGCGGCGCTGGGAGATGTGGCGCGGGCGCGCGGCATGACGCAGATCGCCCGCGAGGCTGGGGTGGGACGCGAAAGTCTTTACAAAGCGCTTTCGAAAGACGGCAATCCGGAATTTTCTACGGTGCTAAAAGTGATGATGGCGCTGGGGCTGAAGCTGACGGCGACGCCTGCCAAGCCCAAACCAGCGCCCCGCCGTGAGCCCGTTGCGCGGACAGCCAGCGTTCCTCGGCGGCGGTGATCAGGCGGGTTAGCTCGGCTTTTTGCCTGATCACCGCCGCCGGTCATAAATTGGACGTTACCCTCTATAATGGTGGGATCACCGGAATTTTCGTAATCCCGCTGTCGAGAGCCAATCCCCCGCTTGCCGCGTCCGGCCGAATTGGCATATTATGCCAATTCATATTATTAAATCCGGAGTGCCGCAGATGGCGACCCGTAATGTTGTTCTCACGGACCATCAGACTAAATATATCGCCCGGCTCGTCCAGTCGGGCCGCTATCAGAACGCCAGCGAAGTATTGCGTGAGGGATTGCGGCTTATTCAGGCGCGCGAGGCTGAGGAAACGGCGCGTCTCAAGGCGCTTCGCAATGCAGCCCGGATGGGGATCGCCGATATCGAGGCGGGCCGCTTCCGGACTTTTGAAAATCCATCATCCCTCACGCGCCACATCAGTGCGCTGGCCGGTAAGACAATAACAGCGCCCGCCGCCAGACTGCGCCGCAAGTGACCGCGCGCAAGCGTTTGTGGCGTGTGCGGCTTGCACATGCGGCAGAGGCTGACATTCAGGACATCATCCGTTGGACCGCCGGGCAGTTTGGTGCGGCGCAAGCGCGGCGCTATGCCGCAAACATCTCAGCGGCGCTCGCTGATCTGGCAGACGGGCCGTCCATAGCGGGCGTCAAATCCCGCGATGAGATTTTACCCGGATTGATGACGCTGCACATCGCGCGCAAACGCCGCAAGGGAAGGCATTTTATCATGTTCCGGACCGGTAAATCGCAAGAATCAGAAATTATCGAAGTGTTACGGCTGTTGCATGACACGATGGATTTTCCCCGGCATTTGCCAAAGGATGACCCGGCATAGAAATTACTGAATAATCCCCTACGCCCGCTCCAGCGCCTCGTCATAGGCCTGCTGCGCGGACAGCCAGCGTTCCTCGGCGGCGCTGATCAGGCGGGTCAGGTCGGCTTTTTGCTTGATCAGTTTTTGTGCGCGTTCGGGGGCGTCCGTGTACAAACCGGGGCGGCCGAGCGCTTCTTCGATGCGGCTGTTCAGAATGTTCAGATCGGCCAGTTTCTTTTCCGCATCCGCCACGGCCTGTTTCAGGGGCGCAATGCCACCGCGTTTTTGCGCGCCTGCGCGGCGCTGTTCCGGCTTTGCCGGGTTTTCCTTATCCTTGACGGTGGCAAGTTTGGGCGCGGTGGCGCGTCCGCCCTGCAATAGCGACTGGCTATATTCATCCAGGCTGCCGTCATAGGCGGCGACCGTGCCATCCTTTACCAGCCATAGCCGTTCGGCGCAGGCGTCGATCAGATGCCGGTCGTGGCTGATCAGAATGACCGCGCCCTCATATTCATTCAGCGCCTGCGCCAGCGCCTCGCGGCTGTCCACATCCAGATGGTTGGTCGGTTCGTCCAGAATCATCAGATGTGGTTTGGGCAGGGTAATCAGCGCAAAGAGCAACCGGGTTTTCTCGCCGCCCGACAGATCATCGACCTTTGTGGTGGATTTGAGGAAACCAAAACCAAACCCGCCAAGTTTGTTGCGTATCTGCGCCTCGGTGGTGTTTTCCGGCATGGCGTCGCGGAAATGGTCAAACGGGGTGCCCTGGCCGTCGAGCTCGTCAATCTGGTGTTGCGCCAGATAGCCGATGCGCAGTTTTTTGGACATGCGCATGCGCCCATGTTCCAGGTGCAGCTTGCCGGTCAGCAGTTTGGCGAAGGTGGATTTGCCATTGCCATTGGCGCCCAGCAGCGCAATGCGGTCTTCCATGTCAAAGCGCAGGTTCAGCTTGCGCAGCACCGGCTTGCCGGGGGCATAGCCGACCTCGCCATTTTCAATACTGATCAGCGGCGGGGCCAGATGTTCGGGATTGGGAAAGTTGAAGGGCAGCACATGGCTTTCGCTGACGGCGGCAATCGGCTGCATGCGGGCCAGCGCCTTCAGGCGGCTTTGCGCCTGACGCGCCTTGGACGCGGTGTAACGGAAGCGGTCCACAAAGGCCTGTAAATGTTTGCGCTGATGGTCCTGCTTGGTCTTCATCGACATTTGCTGTTCAAGTTTCAGCCGCCGCACATCCTCGAACTGATCATAACCGCCGGTATAGATGTTCAGGCGGCCTTCATCGAGATGCACAATATATTGCACGGCGGTATTGAGCAGATCGCGGTCATGGCTGACCAGAATGACGGTGCGCGGATAGCTGCGCAAATAGGATTCAAGCCAGATCGCGCCTTCCAGATCGAGATAGTTGGTCGGCTCGTCCAGCAGCAGCAGATCGGGTTCGGAAAACAGCACCGCGCCCAGCGCCACCCGCATGCGCCAGCCACCCGAATAGGCGCTGCACGGCAGGGCCTGTTGGGCGGCGTCAAAGCCCAGCCCCTTCAGAATGGTGCCCGCGCGTGCGGGCGCGGTGTGGGCGGAAATATCCGCGAGGCGCGTATGGATATCGGCAATGCGGTTCGGATCAGTCGCGGTTTCCGCCTCCAGCAGCAGGGCTGCGCGTTCCGTGTCCGCCGCCAGCACCGTATCCAGCAGGCTGGTCTCGCCGGTTGGCGCTTCCTGCGCCACAACGCCAATGCGCGCGCCGGGATTGATATTCAGGCTGCCCGCGTCGGGGCTGATTTCCCCGGTGATCAGGCGCAACAGGGTGGATTTGCCCGTGCCGTTGCGGCCAATAAGGCCCACCCGCCAGCCATCCGGGATGGCAAGCGTCGCGCCCTTGAACAGGGGACGGCCAGCAATACTGTAGTTCAGGTCATTGATATGCAACATGAGGCGGGGCTTGTAGCACAGGCCGCGTGCAGGCAAAAGCCCAAAGCGCCATCACCGCAATCCAAAAAGGCGTGAAACACATTAGCAGGAGGCGGAAAAGATGCTATGTGGAACAGGCTGGCTTCGCGCATTGCCAGGCTTTTCGAATGCGGATATGCGCTTTACACTACCCCCTGAAACTGAATTATTAAGGGCCTGGAGAGATGATTGATTTTTCGCTTCCAAAGGATCTTGTTGCGTTGCGCGACCGCGTTGAGCGTTTTATTCGCGACGAGATTATTCCCCTGGAGCATGATCCGCGTCAGGGGCCGCATGGCCCCACGGAAGAATTCCGCAAGGAACTGGTGGCGCGCGCCCGCGCGGCCGGTGTGCTGTCGCCACACGCGCCAAAGGAATGGGGCGGGCTCGGCCTCGACCATCTTGGCATGGCCGTGATTTTCGAGGCCGCCGGTTATTCCCCGCTGGGTCCGCTTGCGCTCAATATTCAGGCGCCGGACGAGGGCAATACCAACCTGCTGAACAAGGTTGCGACTCCGGCGCAAAAGGAAAGATGGCTGAAGCCCTTGTCGCTTGGCGAAATCCGCACGGCTTTTCTGATGACCGAGCCGGATGGCGGCGCCGGTTCCGATCCGGCACTGCTGGCGACCACGGCCCGGCGCAATGGCGATCAGTTTATTATTGATGGCGTCAAATGGCTGATCACGGGTTTCCCCGGCGCCTCGCTCAACATTATCATGGCGCGAACCGAGGATGAGACGGGCGCCGATCTGGGCGCAACCATGTTCCTGGCGCCGATGGAGGCAAAGGGCATACGCATGGTCCGCGTGCTCGACACCATGGACAGCAATTCGCCCGGTGGCCATTCGGTGGTTGCGATCGAGGGGCTGAAGGTTGGGGTGGAAGATGTTCTGGGCGAAGTGGGGCAGGGGTTCCGCAACGCACAGGTCCGCCTTGGCCCGGCACGGCTGACGCATTGCATGCGCTGGCTGGGCCAGGCGCGGCGCTGTCATGATATTGCTGTCGCATATGCCAACAAACGCCAGGCGTTCGGGCGTCTTATCGGTCAGCATCAGGGGGTTGGATTTCAGCTTGCCGACAACGCCACCGAACTGCATCTGTGCCGGCTCGCCATCTGGCATTGCGCATGGCTGCTGGATCAGGGGGACCAGGCGCGCACGGACACCAGCCGCTGCAAGGTTTTTTGTTCAGAGGCGCTTGGCCGTGTGGTGGATCGTTCGGTGCAGGTATTGGGCGGATTGGGCATAACATCCGATACGGTGGTTGAACGGACATACCGGGACATTCGCGCGTTCCGCATTTATGACGGCCCATCAGAAGTGCATCGCTTCAGCATGGTGCGCGATATCCTTAGCGCCGCCAGGGGATAAGCGGTGATGATCACGCGGTGAGCAATACAGGGCCACATATTTCCGCACTGCATGTCCTCAAAAAAACCTATGGCTATGACAGTTTTCGCGGCCAGCAGGCGGAAATCATTGATCATGTGATTGCGGGCAGGCACGCCTTTGTGCTGATGCCGACGGGCAGCGGCAAATCGCTGTGTTATCAAATCCCGGCGCTGTGCCGGGACGGTGTGGGCATTATCATTTCGCCGCTGATTGCGCTGATGCAGGATCAGGTGGCGGCGTTACAGCAGCTTGGCATCCGGGCGGCGGCGGTCAATTCCAGCATGACGGCGGAGCATATTTCGCAAACCATCACCGCCATCCGCAATGGCGCGGTCGATATGGTGTATGTCGCGCCCGAACGGCTGCTGACGGAGGATTTTCTGAATATGCTGTCGCAATCGCCCATCGCGCTGTTTGCGATTGACGAGGCGCATTGCGTTTCGCAATGGGGGCATGATTTCAGGCCGCATTATGTACAGCTTTCACTGCTGGCCGAACGCTTCCCGCATGTGCCGCGCGTGGCGCTGACCGCCACCGCCGATGCGCCGACCCGCAAGGATATTATCGGCCGGCTGCAATTGAAGGATGGCAGAACGTTTCTGGGCGGGTTCGACCGGCCGAATATTCATTACAGCATTGCGATCAAGGATAATCCAAAGCAGCAGCTCTTGCGGTTTATCCGGGAAAATCATCCGGGTGATAGCGGCATCGTCTATTGCCTGTCGCGCAAGGCCGTGGAGGAAACAGCGGAATGGCTGTGTACGGAGGGTTTTCTCGCGCTGCCCTATCACGCGGGCATGACCGGTGAGGCGCGCGCCCGCAACCAGCAGAAGTTTCTGCGCGAAGACGCCATCATCATGGTGGCGACGATTGCGTTCGGCATGGGCATCGACAAGCCGGATGTGCGCTTTGTCGCGCACATGACCATTCCCAAAAATATCGAGGCCTATTATCAGGAAACCGGCCGCGCCGGACGTGATGGCCTGCCTGCGAACGCAATGATGTTTTACGGCATGAATGACGCGGCCATGCAGCGCAGCTTTATTGACACCGGCGGCGCGCCGGAAATTCAGAAACGTATCGAGCATCAAAAACTCAGCGCGCTGCTGGGCCTGTGCGAGGCGGCGCGGTGCAGGCGGCAGGTCATGCTGGATTATTTCGGTGATGCGTCCGCGCCCTGCAATTATTGCGATACGTGCCAGAATCCGCCGGAGCGTTTCGATGGTACGATTGCCGCGCAAAAAGCAATCTCCTGTGTGTGGCGCACCGGCCAGCGTTTTGGGGTGAATTATCTGATCGATATCCTGCTGGGCAAAAACAGCGCGCGTGTGGAAAGTTTTGGCCACGATAAAATCAGCACCTTTGGCATTGGGGGTGAACACAGCAAAAATGACTGGCAAAGCATCTTCCGGCAACTTGCCGCGCAGAACCTGTTATCGGCCGATATCTCCGAACATGGCGGCCTTAGAATCACGCCGCAGGGGCAGGCGTTTCTCGAAAACCGGGAAGAATTGTGGCTGCGCAAACCAGCCGCACCTGCACGCAAACCGGCCCGTCAGGCCGCATCCAAACCTGTCGCTGCCGTGCCTGTCAAGGACCAGCCGCTACTAGACGCGCTAAAGGCAAAGCGCACGGAGCTTGCCCGCGCGCAGAACGTGCCGCCCTATGTAATTTTCCACGACAAGACCCTGGTTGAAATGGCCAGTCACAAACCCCGCTCGCCCGAGACGCTGCGGCTGATCAGCGGCGTCGGAGAAATGAAACTGCAACGCTATGGCCTGCAATTTCTTGAGGTCATTTTGGGGCATGAGGTTCAAAATGACCTCTAATTGGTGCCGGCTACAAGATTCGAACTCGTGACCCCCTGATTACAAATTTCAAAACCTTCCTTCTACTGTCCCGCCATGCTCCGCTCTATGCCGCCAAAACCTTTGCTTTATTTCGCCTATTTCCGACAAGCCCCGCCATTATCATCTTGTGTTGTGGTTGCCAATTGGTTGCCAGCGGCTTTGGCAACCACAACGGAGGGGGTTTATATGGGAGGCTTAATCGAACGGCAGGGACGCATAACCCTGCGGCCTGTTCAGGCCTTGCAGGCTGATGATAAGGATGCGTTCCTGTGGGGTGCGGAGTTGAAGGGCTTTGGCGTCCGGTTCCGCCCAAGTGGGGCAAAGTTTTACCTGATCAAGTACCGCCACGACGGACGCCAGCGCTGGCATACGATTGGGCGGCACGGTTCGCCCTGGACTCCGGAGATGGCGCGCCGTGAGGCCACGCGCCTGTTAGGTGAAATAGCAGCCGGGCGCGCACCTGGTCAATCTGGAAAAGCCCTGGCGGCGCATCCGTATGCGCGCCGGTCTGCCCGGTGTCCGCCTGCATGACCTGCGCCATAGCTTTGCGAGTTTTGCCGCCAGCGGCGGTTTGTCGCTGCCCATGATCGGCAAATTGCTGGGGCATGCCCAGCCAGCCACAACGGCGCGCTACGCCCATCTGGCGCACGATCCTGCCCGTGCCGCAAACGAGGCGATAGGCCTGCGTATTGCCGCCGCGATGGATGGCAGCAGCGCGGAAATCATCAATTTACGACGGGGCGGGTCATGACGAATGATAAAATTGTGGCTGATAACCAGCTTTCATGGGCCAACACGGGATTTGATGTAAACCCGATAGTAGTGTTGCGCCGTTTGATGTGGGCCTGATCAATCTGAAAGCGGGTGATGGGGCCGTGGATGCGGCCTGTGCGGATTTATATGCAAAGCTGTGCGCCGCCGGAAAAGACGTGCTCTATGACGACAGCGATGAACGCGCAGGCGGAAAATTCGCCACCATGGACCTGATCGGCCTGCCCTGGCAGGCCATCATCGGCCCCAAGGGCGTGAAGAACGGCGTCGTTGAAGTGAAGAACCGCGCCACCGGCGAACGGGTTGAACTCAGCGTTGAGGCGGCGCTTAAACTGCTGGCGGGTTAGGCGCGTGGCGTGGGCGCCGCCGGTTATTCCGGCTTGCGTACTTATTAATGCTCATGTACTTTAATAAGTACCTATTAAATTTGGAAAGGGCAGATCATGGACACGATAAGTTACACCGCGTTCCGGAGCCATCTGGCCAGTGTGCTGGACAAGGTCAATGAAGACCATGCGCCGGTCATCGTCACGCGCCAAAATGGCAAACCGGCTGTGGTCATGTCGCTGGAGGATTTCAAGTCTTACGAGGAAACGGCTTACCTGATGGCAAGCCCAAAAAACGCTGAGCGGTTGAACCTGGCTATCGCCGAGGCGCAAGGCGGAAAAATCATCCGGCAGGACCTTGTTGAAGAATGATTCTATGCTGGACGGCTAACGGCTGGGAGGACTATCTGTATTGGCAGATCACCGATAAACAAATGCTCAAGCGGATCAATATGCTGATAAAGGACATTCAACGGACCCCACATGAAGGTCTTGGAACGCCCGAACCCCTGAAACACAATTGGTCCGGCTATTGGTCCCGCCGCATCGACCGTGAGCACCGGCTGGTTTACAAGGCTATTGAGGGGACGATTACAATCGTTCAATGCCGGTATCATTACTGAGCAAAGTAAACGGGCATGAGATAATGATAAAGGGTAACGTCCGGTTGCTGACGGGGTGAATTAACGGGAAGCAGAAAACTATCATGTCAAGACCTGACCCCGATTTTGCTGATCACCGTTGAGATGGGATCCTATGGTATCGGCGTATCGCGTCTGGTGGCGGGCATTATCGAGGCCAGCCATGATGAAAACGGCATTATATGGCCGGCAAGTGTTGCGCCGTTTGATGTGGGCCTGATCAATCTGAAAGCGGGCGATGGGGCCGTGGATGCGGCCTGTGCGGATTTATATGCAAAGCTGTGCGCCGCCGGAAAAGACGTGCTCTATGACGACAGCGATGAACGCGCAGGCGGAAAAATTCGCCACCATGGATCTGATCGGCCTGCCCTGGCAGGCCATCATCGGCCCCAAGGGCGTAAAGAACGGCGTCGTTGAAGTGAAGAACCGCGCCACCGGCGAACGGGTTGAACTCAGCGTTGAGGCCGCGCTTAAACTGCTGGCGGGTTAGGCGCGTGGCGTTCCCAGCAGTCGAATAGCTGCTGACGGGGGTGGATTAACGGGAAGCGGAAAACTATCATGTCAAGACCTGACCCCGATTTCTTTGACCCCGATTTCTTCCATATTTGAGCTGTGACTCCATGCCCTGAAGGTCAGCCCATTTCTATGTAAGGGATTTCGGATATCAACACTTGGGAGTCCAAACCATTTCTCTGCAATAAAAGCTCAACCGACCTCCTCCGTTTTTCTTTGTCCGGATGAGGCCCCACGATAATGCGTCTAATAGGTAATATTTTTTGACGGGGGATAGTGATTTTATCAAACAGATCAATATGGGGGACAAGAGTAGCGCTGCGCATAAAATGATTGATCGGTTTCTCGGGCTTTAACAATGTGTTTTTTTCATTGCCAGCAGATTTGCGTACTTCCTGAGAGGCTGGGATCGCAATTATCCTGACTTCCAGTTCTTCTTCAAAGCCCCAATGTTTATATCGGCAAGCGCATTTACAAAATGCTTCGTACAACAACCCAAATCCTTTTGAATTATCTCCATTTTTCAGTGCTTTAAGAAACTTTTCGACACCTTGTTTTATAGAGTTTTCATCGGATTCGAATTCATTCAAAATTTGTTCATCCGGAACATTGCTGTATAGAATATCGCAGAAGTATATTGAATTTTGGTAATGCCACTTCTCGTTTTCTTCTTTCAGCAATTCCTCAATTTTTCTGGTGTCAAAAACAATTGCATATCCACCATTTTTGCCATATCCGCGCCATTGGCTTAAAAGGCCATGCTTTGGCACGGTATCTCTTTTTTCATCTTTCCAATTCTGATCTACTGTGCAAAATGAAGTAAAATACGGTTCAGCAAAGGGTGGTTTTCCATTTCGTCCAACAAATGTTGTGTTATACAAATGGTCGACTATAGAATTGGCTGCTTCTCTAGAACTTTTATCTTTTTTATCTGTTCCATCATTATTTAACCCAATTGCATTTAACCCAATCTGTATTATCTCCTCAACGGCTGGCTCTATGATTTCCGGCAGGCGATTTTTAAAGTGTATAATTTCTTGATGATCGTTCAGATGAGCATGATGGGTAGCCCACAATGTTTGATTTTCTATAATGCCCTTTAAGCCATTGGTTGTTGTGTAATGGTAAAGTTCATGATGCACATCTGAAACTGATTGGGGCATAAGGCTCACCGTATTCTTTGTTAGCGGCCACACCTCTATGTGGCCACATCCTCATACATCACTCCGCCCTCGCAACTCGCCGCACGGTGACATTGCCCCTGTTGCGCACCTTTGCCAGGTCGCAATCGATCCGCATTCCATGTCCATCGCCCTATCATCGCCGGTTCGGACCATTTTGCCTCAATCATGAGGCACAGGTTCACGCCGCGCGCGGGTGAACGTCGCGCTCAATCGTCACGCCGCTTTCCTGCCTTGCCTTGGTCAGGTCGTGCATCGCCTGGAGGTTTATCCAGAATTCCGGGCTTGTCCCGAAGAAACGCGCCAGCCGCAAGGCGGTGTCCGCCGTCACTGACCGTTCGCCTTTGACAATCGCGCCAATGCGTGTGGCGGGCACACGCAACGCCATGGCGAGCGCGTTCACCGGCATGCCCAGCGGCTTCAGAAATTCCTCCGACAGAACTTCGCCGGGATGGGTGGTCACGCGATTGGGTGTGGCTGCCCCGTTAGTGGTAATCGACGATTTCGACATGTTCCGGACCCTCCCTGGTCCATGTAAAGCAGATGCGCCATTGATCATTGATGCGGATCGAGTGCTGGCCGCGCCGGTCTCCCGAAAGCGCTTCCAGCCGGTTTGCTGGCGGCGCGCGCAGGTCGCCAAGTTCGCGGGCGTGGTGCAGCATATCGAGCTTGCGCAGCGCCTGTTTTTCAATGCCGCTGAACCGCTTGACGAAAGCGCCCATCCACAACTGCCCGGCAGCGCGGTCCCGAAACGATCTGATCATTGCAATATTATATATCGTAAAACGTAATACGTCAAGCGTATAAAAACTGTTTGCCGATAGCACATGATGTGTCCGGTTTTCCGGCGCGGGTATTTCATGGTCATGGGAATAATCAGCGCGGTATAGCGTTTTGACCCGGTAAGCTATAAAGCTTTCCGGGAAAACCGGCAATTAACTATACACTGTCACCAATTAGGCGGCGAGGTGTTCCAATTAAAAAACAATCAGGTGTTCAGCGCATGGTAAGATCCCCGTTTTCCGCATTCGAATGGATGGTCGCGGGGCGTTATCTGCGTTCGCGGCGGCGGGAGGGGTTTGTGTCGGTGATTACCGCCATATCCTTTATCGGCATTGCGCTGGGGGTGGCGACACTCATTATCGTCATGGCGGTGATGAACGGCTTTCGCATTGATCTGATGGCGCGGATTCTGGGGGTCAATGGGCATATGGTCGTGCAGGGGCTGGGCGGGCCGCTGGAGGAGTTTGATCCCATTGCCGCACGCATCGGCAAGGTGGATGGCGTGGTGCGCGTGGCCCCCATTGTCGAGGGGCAGGTGATGGCCAGCGGGCGCGATGGCGCCGCCAGCGGGGCGCTGGTGCGCGGCATCCGCCGGGAAGATCTGGCGCAGCAAGGCATGATCGCGGGGCATATTCTGTCGGGAACGCTGGATGACTTTTCACCGGAGGGCGGCATCATCATCGGTGTGCGTATGGCGCAGAAACTGGGTGTGCGCGTGGGTGACACGCTTACGCTGCTGTCGCCGCGCGGTACGGCGACGCCCTTTGGCACCGCGCCGCGCGTGCTGGCCTATCCGGTTGCCGCCGTTTTTGAAGTGGGCATGTCGGAATATGACAGCACGTTTGTGTTCATGCCGCTGGAAGACGCGCAGAAATATTTCCGGCTGGGCAATGCGGTCAGCGGGATTGAGGTGATGATCACGGACCCGGATCAGGTGCTGGAGATGCGCGAAACCGTTAAGCAGGCGGCGGGCGCGAATGTGCATGTGGTGGACTGGCAGCAGATCAATTCCAGCTTTTTCAGCGCGCTGCAGGTGGAGCGCAATGTGATGTTCATGATCCTTACACTGATTATTCTGGTGGCGGCGCTGAACATGATTTCGGGGCTGGTCATGCTGGTCAAGGACAAGGGGCACGATATCGCCATTCTGCGCACCATGGGCGCGACCAGTGGCAGCGTGATGCGGATATTTTTTATCTGCGGGGCCAGCGTGGGCGTGCTGGGATCGCTTGCGGGCGTGCTGACCGGAACGGTGTTCTGCGCCAATATCGAGGCCATCCGGCAATGGGTCTCGACACTGACCGGCACCGCGCTGTTTTCGCCGGAAATCTATTTCCTCAGCCAGATGCCCGCAGAGATGGATCCCAAGGAAGTGATATCGGTGATTATCATGGCGCTGACGCTTTCGATGCTGGCGACGCTGTATCCGGCGTTCCGTGCGGCGCGGCTCGATCCCGTTGAAGCGCTGCGGTACGAATAGCGCCATGGAAATCGCCCTGGCGTTACAGAACATTCAGCATGCCTATGCCACTGCGGCCGGGCCTTTGAGCGTGTTGAAGGGCGTGTCGCTGCAGCTTGCGCGTGGCGAGGTGGTGGGGCTGATCGCGCCATCGGGGGCGGGCAAATCCACGCTGCTGCATATTGCCGGCCTGCTGGAACGGCCGGCGTCGGGTGCGGTTATTCTGAACGGGCGGGATTGTTCAAAACTGAATGACAGGGCGCGCACCCTGGCGCGGCGCCATGAGATTGGCTTTGTGTATCAGTTCCACCATCTGCTGCCGGAATTCAGCGCGCTGGAAAACGCCGCCATGCCGCAAATTATTGCAGGCGCAGACAGGGCAACCGCCGCCGCCCGCGCGCAGGAATTGCTGGACAAATTAGGGGTGGGCGCGCGCGCAACGCATCGCCCCGCCGAGATGTCCGGGGGCGAGCAGCAGCGGGTGGCCATTGCGCGGGCATTCGCGAATCGCCCCTCGGTGCTGCTGGCGGACGAGCCGACGGGCAATCTGGATAGCGAAACGGCGGACAAGGTGTTCGACACCATGGTGGCGGCGGCGCGCCATGAGGGGCTGGCCGCGCTGATCGTTACCCATAACCCGGCCCTTGCGGCGCGCATGGACCGGGTCTTGCTGCTGGACAAAGGCGTGGTGGTTGCGGGGTGATTTTCGGCGCAGATTTATTGCGTTTGTGCATGCGTGAAAATTATGGTTGACTTTATTGGAACAAATAGTGTACATATGACGAAACCAAGGAGAACGATCATGCATATATGGCTCAAAGACACGCTGGCTCTGGTTTCACTTTTTGCACTGTCCTGGATGGGATTGGCCTGGATCGCGTTGCTTGATCTGACCTAGGGGGCGGATAGATGCGCCGGTGGTTTTTGCCGGGGATAGGCGTTGTTATTTTACAACAATCTGTTAGGCTTCATTGCAACACAGAACAAACAGGCGCAGTGAGCATATGGACGCCCAGACGCAAGGCGGTACAGATATTCCGGTAGTATCCCGAAAATCCAGAATCACGGATTTTGCCGGGGCCATGCGCCGTTTTGTCGAGCGTCATGCGGATACGATCGCCAGCGGCAAGGTAACCTTTGGCCTTGGATTGGCCGCGCTATCATCGGCGATCGCCACCTATCTGGCGATTTCTGATTTTTCGCCCTTCGAGACCAGCCCGCAGCTTGTGCTTGGGTTGCTGTTGCTGGATCTGGTGCTGCTGCTGGCGTTGGCGATACTGGTGGCGTGGCGGCTGGTGGCGCTATGGATGGCGCGGCGCAGTGGCACGGCTGGATCGCGCCTGCATGTGCGCATGGTCATTCTGTTTGGCCTGGTCGCCATCACACCCACCATCATCATGGCGGCCTATTCGACACTGACCATTAATCTCGGTTTCCAGGCCTGGTTTGGCACACGGGTGTCGCAGGTGGTTTCTGCGTCGGTAAGTGTCGCCGAAGCCTATGTCGAAGAACACAAGATGATGATCCGCGCAGAAATTCTGGCGATGGGGAACGACCTTAACCGCGCCTTGTCGCTTTATTACAAAGACCGGGTCGAGTTTGCAGAGCTCGTCAATCAGCAGGCGCAATTGCGCTCGCTTGCCGATGCCTATGTTGTGTCCAGCAGTGGCGAGATACTGGCAAAATCGGGGATGAGCTTTTCGGGGACTTTCACGCCCCCATCGGCGGATTCGATTGCCCGTGCGGCCGGGGGCGACGTGGTTATTCTTGCCAGCGAGCGCGATGCCCAGGTGCGCGCGCTTCTGAAGCTTGACCGGTTTCTGGATGCATATCTGTATGTAAGCCGGTTTGTTGATCCACGGGTGCTGAATACGGCAATGCAGGCGCGCCGGGCGGCCAGCGATTATGCGGTTCTGGAAAGCCAGCGTGGCGGCATTCAGATTGCTTTTGCATTGATCTATCTGGCGCTGGCCATGCTTGTCTTGTTGGCGGCGGTTGCCGTTGGTTTCTGGTTAGCGAACCGTCTGGTGGAACCGATAAGCCGGCTGGCGGTGGCGTCCGAACGGCTGCGGGACGGGGATCTGTCCGCCCGGGTGGAGGATACGCCGGGCAATGACGAAATCGGCGCGCTGAGCCGCGCCTTCAATCGCATGGCCGGCCAGATGGAGGGGCAGCGCAGCGAGCTGCTTGGCGCCAATCTGCAACTTGACCGCCGCCGCCGTTTTACCGAGGCGGTGTTGGGCGGTGTGACTTCCGGCGTCATCGGCCTGGATGCGGACGGGAAGGTGAATCTGGTGAATGGGGCTGCGATGAATTTGCTCGATAGCCGGGGCGAAGATCTGGCCGGTCTAAGCCTTGAGGCGGTGGTGCCGGAAATGCAGCCGCTGTTGCTGGATGCGCGCGCGCGGCCGGGGCGTGTCGTTGAGGGTGAAATTAATCTGGGTAGCGGGGACGCAGCAAGAAGCCTTCTGGTCCGGGTGGCGACGGTAAGTGACGCCGCCGAACGTGACGGCGGCGGGACATTGCCGGTGGCCGAGGAGGGGCGTGCGGGGTTTGTGGTGACATTTGATGATATTTCCGCGCTGGTATCGGCGCAGCGCACGGCGGCGTGGGCGGATGTTGCAAAACGGATCGCGCATGAAATCAAAAACCCGCTTACGCCAATTCAGCTTTCTGCGGAACGCTTGCGCCGTAAATACAGTCATGAAATTTCCACGGATCCGGAAATTTTTGAACGCTGCACGGAAACAATCATCCGGCAGGTGCGCGAAATTGGCCGCATGATTGATGAATTCTCTTCCTTTGCCCGCATGCCGGCGCCCGTCCTGCGCCAGGAAAATCTGAATGAAATTGCGCGACAGGCGGTGTTTCAGCAGCAATTGGCGGCGCCTTTGATCAGCATTGGCTTTACACATCCAGAGCAGCCGTTGCGCATATATTGTGATCGCGCGCAAATCAGCCAGGCCCTGGTTAATATCATCAAGAATGCAACCGAGGCCATTGAAACAAGAAAACAGATGGATGGCGTCGAGGGGCATATAGATGTTCGTATCACTGTCGACAAGGAGGAGCGGATTTTGCTTTCAGTTCTGGATAATGGCTGCGGTTTGCCGCGCGAGCTTCGCCGGCGGCTGACCGAACCTTATGTCACGACACGCGAAAAAGGCACCGGTCTGGGGCTTGCCATTGTACGCAAGATTGCCGAGGATCACGGTGCGCGCATCAGCATACAGGATCTGGCCGAAAGTCCGTTTGCACCACAGCCGGGATTTGGCGATACCGGCGCTATTGTGCAAATCATTTTTCCGCGGCAGATTCGCGATGATCCTTCGCATGTGGCGAATAGCCGCGAATCTGTTATGAGTGACGAAAATAACACAGACACCGAATCACTTTTCCACACAGGTGCGTGATGTCCCGTGATATTCTTGTCGTAGATGATGAAGCCGATATTTGCGAACTGATCTCTGGTATTCTGGAAGATGAGGGGTTTCAGCCGCGTACCGCTGCATGTTCCGATACGGCGCTTGCCGCGATAGCCGGCCGCCGGCCATCGCTGGTGCTGCTGGATATCTGGCTTGAAGGTTCGAAGCTTGATGGCTTGCAGCTGATGGAGCGGTTGCGCCGCGACGATCCTGATCTGCCGGTAATCGTCATTAGCGGCCACGGCAATGTCGAGATCGCCGTGTCAGCGATCAAGAATGGCGCCTATGATTTTATCGAGAAGCCATTTCAGACGGATCATCTGCTGGTGACCATCAATCGCGCGATTGAGGCGACCCGGCTGAAGCGGGAAAACCGCGAATTACGAATCATGTCCGGTGGTGAAGCCAATTTCGCCGGAGAATCCGCTGCGGCCAATCAATTGCGTCAGGTCATTGCAAAGGTTGCCGCGACCGGAAGCCGCGTGCTGATTTCCGGTCCTGCGGGATCCGGCAAGGAAGTCGTCGCACGGTTGCTGCACCAGCAGTCAGCGCGCGCCGCTGGCCCGTTTGTTATTGTAAACGCTGCGAATATGGCGCCCGAACGTATGGAGATGGAACTGTTCGGCGCGGAAGCAGCGGGTGGCGGCTTGCCGGTGATAGGCCTGTTCGAACGTGCGCACGGGGGCACGCTGTATCTTGACGAAATTGGCGACATGCCGATGGAAACCCAGGGCAAGATTTTGCGTATTCTGGTCGACCAGAAATTTGAGCGTATAGGCGGCCGCAATCAGGTGCAGGTTGATGTGCGTGTTGTGTCGTCATCGGGCGCGGATTTGCGCGAGAAAATTCTGCATGGCACTTTCCGCGAGGATCTGTTTCACCGGCTGAATGTCGTGCCGGTGCGGGTTCCCTCGCTTGCGGAGCGGCGTGAAGATATTCCGGTTCTGATTACGCATTTGATGCAGCGTCTGTCGGTTAGCCTGCGTACCCCGGCGCGGAAACTTTCGGAAGACGCCATCGCAACCATGCAGACTTATGACTGGCCGGGAAATGTGCGTCAGTTACGCAATGTCGTTGAGCGGCTGCTGATTTTTGCACCCGATGATCCGGAGCGGGCCATCACAGGGGACATGCTGCCGGCCGAACTTGGAGCGGCGACGCCGCTGTTGCTGCGCGCGGGCGGTGGCGGTTCCAGTGAGGTTGCCATGTCTTTGCCGCTGCGTGAAGCGCGCGAAATGTTCGAACGTGATTATCTGATTGCCCAGATTGAGCGCTTTGGCGGCAATATTTCCCGCACGGCTGCATTTATCGGGATGGAGCGGTCTGCACTGCACCGGAAACTGAAATCCCTGGGGGCATATCCCAATGGCGGCGCGCAGGCGCAGATGGAAAGTGTTGATTAATGAAAAGGAAGCGCATTTATCAAATGAATGTTTGGAGCATGGCAAGTTGATGGGGCGGTCTGATTTATTTTGCACCGGGAGGATTTTTCTGCCGTGAAGGTCATTGTGTGCGGCGCGGGGCAGGTTGGTTTCAATATCGCCAAGCAATTGGCGGCCGAGCATAATGATGTGACCGTCATTGATCATAGCGCTGATCTTATCCGCAAGGTTGGCGATATGCTGGATGTGCAGGGCATGGTTGGCCACGCCTCGCATCCCGATGTGCTGGAGCGCGCGGGCGCGTCAGACGCAGACATGATTATCGCGGTTACGCAGAATGATGAAGTTAACATGGTTGCCTGTCAGGTGGCCCATTCGCTTTTTAATTTGCCGATGAAAGTCGCGCGTATCCGCACGCAAAATTATTTGCAGCCGCAGTGGCTGAATTTATTCAGCCGCGATCACCTGCCGATTGATGTGATTATCTCGCCGGAAGTAGAGGTTGGCCGCGCGGTGCTGCGCCGTCTTGCCATGCCGGGGGCATTTGAGGCGGCGCCGTTTGCCGATGATCGCGTGATGCTGATTGGTACGGCGCTGGAGGAAAACTGTCCGGTGGTGAATACGCCATTGCGGCAACTGACCGATCTGTTTCCGGATCTGAATATTATCATTGCGGGCGTTGTGCGCAGTGGGAAACTGTTTGTGCCGCGCGGTGATGATCAATTGCGCGCAGGTGACCAGGCGTTTTTTATTACGGCGCAGGAAAATGTCCGCCGTGCGCTGGATATTTTTGGTCACGAGGAAAAACCTGCGCGCCGGGTGATCATTCTTGGCGCGGGCAATATTGGCATGTTCGTGGCGAAAGAGCTGGAACAGAAGCATTCAACAGTACGTGTAAAGATTATTGAACACCGCAAGGAACGTGCCGAGATGGCGGCGGACCAGCTGCCTAATTCGGTTGTGTTGCATGGAGACGGGCTGGATCTTGAGATGTTGCGGGAGGCGAATGCCGCTGACACGGAAACGATCGTTGCCGTTACCGATGATGACGAAGTAAATATTCTTTCGTCGGTTCTGGCCAAGCAGGGGGGGTGTCAGCGGGCAATAGCGCTGATTAATAATCCTGGTTACGGGCCGTTGATGCGTTCGCTTGGGATTGATGTATTCATTGACCCGCGCGCGATGACCGTATCGAAAATTTTGCAGCATGTAAGGCGCGGGCGGATACGCGGCCTTTACAGCCTGTTTAATGGGGCGGCTGAAGTGCTGGAGGCGGAGGCGCTGGAAACAGCGACGGTGATTGGCAAGCCATTAAACGAAGCGGAAATCCCACGGGGCATTATGATTGGCGCGATCGTGCGTGGTGATCAGGTGATTGTTCCTCGTGGCAATACAGTTATTCGCACGGGAGACCGGGTGGTGATTCTGGCGCTTGCCGATATGGTTAAGAAGGTTGAACAAATGTTCAGGGTCAGTCTTGAATATTTTTAAAAAGCTGAAGCCGTATTTTATGCCAGATGTGTTTAGGCCCCGGTCATTTGCAGGAGATATTCTGTGAAAGCAGATGCGGTGCTATGCGTTTTTGGCTGGCTGCTGGGCGGGCTGAGCCTTGCCATGTTCATTCCGGCGCTGGGCGCGCTGATCGCCAATGATATAGAGCATGCAAAGGTTTTCTTTCATTCTGCGGCGATATGCGGTTTTTTTGCGGGTGCACTGGTCATCAGTTTGCGTGGCAAGGAAGCCGAACTGAACAAGCGCGGCAGCCTGTTACTGGTCGTGCTGGCCTGGACCATTCTGCCGATTTTCGCGGCGGTGCCGATATATTATTCGGGGGTAATATTCAGTCCGGGCAAAGCGCTGTTCGAAGCGGTTTCCGGGTTTACCACCAGTGGCGCGACGGTGCTGACGCATCTGGACCGGCAACCGGCGGCGATATTGCTTTGGCGTGCGGTCCTGCAATGGCTGGGCGGGCTATACACCATCATCGCGGCAAGCGGCATTTTCGTGGCGCTTGGCATTGGCGGCCTGCATTTGCAATATGCGGCGATGCCGCATGGGGACGGGCATACCCTGTTCGGTCGTTTGCGGCAGGCGGCGCGTGCATTGCTGAGCATTTATGCCGCTTTGACCATGATGTGTTTTCTGGGCCTGTGGGGCGCCGGGATGCCGATTTTTGATGCGTTCTGCCATGCGCTGAGTACGGTTTCCACCGGCGGGTTCAGCACGCGGGATGCGTCTATCGGGGCATTTAAATCCCCGAAGATAGAGGCCGTAGCGGCCATATTCATGATACTTGGGGCGATGAACATGGCGCTGCACTGGGCCGCAGCGAATGGGCGCTGGCGTGGCTACCGTCTGGATCCAGAGGCGCGTTATCTTGGCGTGGCTATTCTTGTTACCGTAGTGATTTTATTCCTGGCGCTGGCCGGCAATGATTATAAAGAGGGCGTGAGCATCGCGCATTGGGCGTTGTTCAATGGCGTTTCTTTTTTGACGACCACGGGGTATTGGACAGGTAACATTGCGGGCGCGCCGCTGGCCGTTGGATTAATTCTGGTCGCCGCCGTTCTGCTTGGGGGCGCGGCGGGTTCCACCAGTGGCGGGTTCAAGGGCATGCGCGTTGGTCTGGTGATGAAGCAGGGGTGGCTGGAACTGGCGCGGCTGCTTAGCCCGAACGAGGTGCTGCGGCTGCGCTATGGCAAAGTTGGCGTGAAGGATGCGCAGATTGCCGCTGTATGGGCAGTATTTATCGGGCTTACTTTTATGTTGGCCGCGGGAACACTTCTCATTGGGTTAACCGGCCCCAACTTTGAACAATCCTTTGCGATTACCGCCGCAGCGATCAGCAATTCCGGCACTGCGGCAGGACCGTTTTTTTCCAATGCGGTGACACCCTATGCTTCGCTTTCAGAAAGCACCCGGGCGCTGGCGATGATCGGGATGATTGTGGGCAGAATGGGAGTATTAACATTTCTCACCCTGTTAAGTCCGGCCTTCTGGCGTGGCTGACATAAATAAGGATGTGTCCGGATGAGCCGTATCGCCTATGTCAATGGACGGTATGTACCTCTGCGCAATGCATTTGTGCATGTGGAAGATCGTGGCTTTCAGTTTGCAGACGGCGTGTATGAAGTTTTTCCGGTATATGCCGGGCGAATAGTCAATGGTGACTGGCATATGCAGCGGCTTGCGCAATCCCTGCAGGGGTTGCGGATTGAATGGCCAATGTCTCCCCGGATAGTGTCCGCCATTTTACCGGAAATCCTGCGCCGCAATCGAATCACAGCCGGTGGTATGATTTATTTGCAGATCACCCGGGGCGCGTCACCGCGCAACCATATGTTCCCGGGCGCCGCTGTTACCCCCACACTCGTGTTGATTGCGCGATCAGTGAATATGGCCGCACGTCACGCACAGGCGGAAACCGGGGTGCGGGTAATCACTGTGCCCGAAACAAGATGGGCGCGGCGCGATATCAAAAGCGTGGCGTTGCTGCCCAACATGCTGGCCAAACAACGGGCGGCTGAGGCGGGCGCCGCCGAAGCGCTGTTCGTGAATGACAGGGGCATTGTTACTGAATGCGCGGCTTCGACATTCTGGATAATCCGTGCGGACGGAAGCCTGATGACCCATCCGCCGGGGCATGATATTTTGCCGGGGGTAACGCGCCGGGCGGTATTGGCCCTTGCCGGGGAAATGGGCCTGAAGGTCGTGGAACAGGAATTTGGCCTTCCGGAAGCCATGGCGGCGCGGGAGGCGTTTTTGACGAGCGCCACCAATTTTGTCATGCCGGTCACCCAAATTGACGCACAAATTATTGGCAATGGCGCGCCTGGGGCGCAGTCTGCGGCCCTCAGGCAGGCCTATATTGCGAAACTGGAAAAAATTTACTGATTACCCCTTCTTTTTTCGCACCTGCAACATAATATAAGTATAGTATAGGCTGGATAGTGGTGATGGGCGCCTTGGTTTGTTTGTGTTAGGCGTTTTCCACTGCCGGTAGTGAATCAATAATGGGGACATTGCAAATGTCATCTGAAAAGTCCCAGAATTTGCAGGATGTGTTTCTGAACGCCGTCCGCAAAAGCAAGACGCCTTTAACAATATTCCTGGTGAATGGCGTGAAGTTGCAGGGCATCGTAACCTGGTTCGACAACTTCTGCGTTCTGTTGCGCCGCGATTCGCAATCGCAACTGGTGTATAAGCATGCCATTTCCACCATCATGCCATCCGTGCCGGTTGCGCTGTTTGACGGCGGACACGATGCGGAAGAGTCTGCGCGGTAGAGAATTGCTTGCAGATCGATAAGCAAAGTGACGCGAAACCGGTAGGGGTAGATCCCGGATCGGGCCACGCGCTGGTATTGCACCCCTATCTGAAATCATCGGTCTCATCGGCAGAAAATATTCTGAATGGGCGCACGCCGCAGGCGCGCCTGGAAGAAGCCGCGCGCCTTGCCGCCGCTATTCAGCTTACTGTTTCATTCAGGATCGCTGTCCCTATTGCGAAAGCCCAACCCTCGCATCTGTTTGGCTCCGGTAAGGTTGCGGAACTGGCGGGGATGATTGCGGATATGGCGCCCGAGGTGGTGATTGTTGATGGATCGCTGACGCCGGTGCAGCAACGCAATCTGGAACGCGCGTGGAATGTGAAGGTGATTGACCGCACCGGGTTGATTCTGGAGATTTTCGGCGCGCGCGCCCAGACCCGTGAAGGGCGCCTGCAGGTTGAACTGGCGCATCTGAACTATCAGCGCAGCCGTCTGGTGCGGTCCTGGACGCATCTGGAGCGCCAGCGCGGCGGCATGGGGTTTCTGGGCGGGCCAGGGGAAACCCAGATCGAAACCGACCGGCGGCTGATTTCGGAACGTATTGCAAAACTGACGCGCGAGCTGGACCAGGTGAAGCGCACCCGCGAGGCGCATCGCAAGGGGCGCGCGAAAACGCCGTTTCCGGTGGTTGCGTTCGTTGGCTACACCAATGCGGGGAAATCCACGCTGTTTAACCGACTGACCCGCGCGCAGGTGTATGCGGATGATCTGTTATTTGCGACGCTTGACCCGGCCATGCGCGGCATCGCATTGCCGGATGGGCGGCGTGCAATTTTTTCAGATACGGTGGGATTTATTTCCGATCTGCCGACGCATCTGATTGCGTCGTTTCGCGCGACACTGGAAGAGGTGCTGGAAGCGGATTTGATCGTGCATGTGCGCGATGTTTCGCACCCCGAATCGCTGGCGCAAAAACAGGATGTGTTGCAGGTGCTGGAGGATCTGGGCCTGCCGGAAGCGCGCCGCGAGACGATGATCGAGGTGCTGAACAAGATTGATCTGCTGGAACCGGAACGGCGCGATGAAGTGCGCAATGCGGCGCTACGCACACAGAATGTTTTGCCACTGTCGGCGGTAACCGGCGAGGGATGCGAGGCGCTGCTGACGGCGATTGCGGTGCGGTTATCGGTCAGGCGCGAGATCGTGGATTTGCGTGTGAAAGCAGGCGATGGCGCCAATCTGGCGTGGTTGCACCGGCATGCGGAAGTGGTTGAATTGCGCCATAGCGAGGATGGCACGGCCTATGTGCGCGCCGCGATTGATCCGGAAGATCTGGCGCGCTATCGCAAGCGGATTGCCGCCGGTTAGTCCCGGACGAATGGATTGCTGCGGCGTTCCTCGCCGAATGTGGATAGCGGGCCGTGGCCCGGCACGAACACGACATCGGCACCAAGCGGCCAGAGTTTCTGTTTGATGGAGCGGATCAGCGTGTCGTGATCGCCGCCCGGCAAATCGGAACGGCCGATGGATCCCTGAAACAGTACGTCGCCGACCTGGGCGATTTTTGATGCGGGGTCGAAGAAAATAACATGGCCCGGCGTGTGGCCGGGGCAGTGATAGACATCCAGCGTGATGGCGCCAAACTGCACATGGTCCCCATCGTTCAGCCAGCGGTCCGGGGTGAAGGATTTTGCAGGCGCCAGGCCAAATCGTTTGGATTGTTCGGGAATGCCGTCAATCCAGAATTTATCACCGATATGCGGCCCTTCGATGGGCAGATTAAAACGTTCGGCCAGTTCCGCCGTTGCGCCCGCATGGTCCATATGGCCGTGGGTGAGAAAAATCTTTTCGAGCGTCAGGCCGATCTGCGCGACGGCATCCAGAATTTTATCAATATCGCCGCCGGGATCCACCACCGCGCCCTGCATTGTCTGTTCACAGACCAGCAGGGTGCAGTTCTGCTGAAACGGGGTGACGGGGATGACAGCGATTTTCATAAATTAGAACCGCCAGGGCATGATGAGTTCAGGTTGAGCTATCTGTTTTTTCCCCATTGCTGTCATTACCCGGCTTGTCCGGGTAATCCATGTTCCACCCAAGGGCCTGCGCCTGGTGTTCCGGATTGCCCGGATAAACCGGGCAATGACAATGAGAGAGTGAAATGTTATCGGACCTAAAATCATCACGCGCTAAGCCTTCAAGAAGTCCCTGGTCAGGCGCAGGAATTCTTCCAGTTTGTCATGGTGCACCCAGTGGCCTGCGCCTTCGATGTTTTCGACGCGGGCATCTTTGAAAAATGCGGCGCGGCCGTCTTTCAGCGGGTCGGTGGCCCAGCTTTCGGTGCCACGAAACAGCAGGGTAGGGCAGGTGATGGCGGACCAGATTTCCTGCACTTCCTCGGTGTCGGGCGGGCGCGGCGCAAACACGCGCACATAATTGTCGAACTTCCAGCTATAGGTGCCGTCCTCGTTCTGGTTTACGCCGTGTACGGTCAAATGATAGGCCCGTTCGGGACTGAGATTTGGGTTTTCCTTTTGCATGCGCTCATAGGCTTCTTCGACCGAGGCGTAGCGGCGCGGCATCCGGCCGGAGGCGTTGCGCAGTTCGCCGATCCAGGTTCTGACACGTTCAAGATTGCTCTGTTCCGCCATTTGCGCCGTGAAGGAGGGCGGCGGCCCCATGCCTTCAATGGCCACGACCTTTTTCACATTGTCCGGGTACAGCCCGGTATAGCGCAGCGCCAGATTGCCGCCCAGCGAATGACCGATAATGGTCAGCGGCGTCATTTTGGTCTGATGCAGCAATTGCGCAATGTCATAGACATAATCATTGATGCTGTAGGCGCCACCGATCATCCACTGGCTATCGCCATGGCCGCGCAAATCCGGCGCGATGATGTGATAGTCCTTGCGAAATTCTTCGGCCACCCAGTCCCAGTTGCGGCAATGATCGCGCCCGCCATGGATCAGCAGCATGGGCGGGGCGTCTTCATTGCCCCAGTCCACATAATGCAGCCGCAGCCGTTGCGAGAAGTAAGAATGTGATGTTGGTCCGTGCATGCCGTTGCCTGTGCTGTTGTTCAAAGCCTGATGATTTTAGATTCAGTTATATCCTTCAGCGTCATTGCGAGGAGCGTAGCGACGTGGCAATGACGCTGAAGGGTAGACATTCCAATATAAAATCATCCCGATTCAGTAGTCCAGCCCCTTCATCGCCCGGCGCAGGGTTTCGTGATAGTAAATCAGGGCCGGTTCGTTGCGGCCATAGATGACCTCTTTTTGCGCGCCGGTGAAAAATCCGGCGTTCAGCTTTTCGCTCATGGGGAAATCTTCTTTCTCCACGGTGGCGATGGCGATGTCGAAATTTTTATCCCAGTGGCGGCGCACACTGTCATTGGCGGGGGGTTCCGGCGCGAACAGGGTGAATTCGATCACCGTCCTGTCGATATTATCCTTGTCGGGATAGGCGCACCAGGCCTCGGCATGGTCGCCCTGCCAGATGAAAGTGATGTTGGGAAACAGCATATAGACGACGGCCAGTTGTGACAGCACGTCACGTTCTTCCGGTTTTTCGGCGCGCCATTTTTCGAAATTCTTGCGGGTGATGGCGAAACGCAGGTTGAGATCATAGGGATCAAACACGCTGACAGAGGCGTCAATCAGCGGATTGACCGTGGTCCGGTGCAGTACGGGCAGGTGATAAATTTCCAGGAAAGTATCCTGGACAATTTTCCAGTTGAAATTATAGGTCATGGTAACGGTGCGGTAGTTCACATATTTCTCGAACCCATAGGCCCCCAGTTCCGGGCCAAGGCCTCCCAACTGTTTGTCAATGTCCACCGGCGCGCCGGGAGTGGGGCGCACGAAAATCAGCCCGTATTTTTCCGCAACCGGCAGCCGAGTCAGGCCCAGGGCTTCTTTATCGACGGCGCCAAATTTTTCCTCCATCAGAATGTTCACCAGTCTGCCGGCGGTGTCATAGGTCCAGCCATGATAGGGGCAGGAAAAGCGCCGCTTGCCCTTGCCGCAGGGTTCTTCCATCAGGCGGGTGCCGCGATGGCGGCAGACATTCAGGAAAGCGTTCAGTTCGCCATTTTCGCCGCGCATCACCAGAATCGGCTGGCCGGTGAAATCATTGGTGAAGTAATCGCCGGGGTTGGAGATGCGCGAGGACAGACCCATGAATAATGGCATCTTTTTGAAAAAAAGTTCGCGCTCGCGTTCAAAATAGGCGCGATCCGTATAGATGCTAACCGGATTTGTGAAGGGCGCATCCGCCAGCGACTGGGTGCCGGTGTCCTTGAAGTTGAGCATGCGCTCCGCCAGTTGAATTTGTTCTGCCCGTTGCATCGCTTTGTTTCTCCTTGGCTCAATTACCAATTCTAACTTTTGAGTGACTGAATTGCCCGGATAAACCGGGCAATGACAGGGTGGCGGGTTAGCCAATCATGCTGTAGCCGCCGCTGACGCTCAGCACCTGTCCGGTTACATGGCCAGCGGCCTTTGACGATAAAAACACCACGGCATTCGCCAGATCCTTTGGCCGCCCGAGTTTGCGCAGCGGCAGGGTTTTGGCGATGGCGGCGAACTGTTCCTGGGTGAACATGGCGTTGGGGTTTGTCCACATGCTGTTCGTGCCGACCTCATCGGCTTCCTCGGGGATAGTCACGCCGGGGCAGACCGCATTGCAGCGGATGCCGTGACGGCCATTTTCCTTGGCGATTGTTTTCATAAAACTGTTAACACCGGCTTTCATGGCGCCATACACGGCCTCACGCGGTTCGCCCTGGCGGCTGGCGTCGGAGCTGATCGAGACAATCGATCCGCCATTGCCGGCCTTGATCATGTGTTCCAGCACGTTAAAGGTGCAGTTAAGCATTCCGATAAAGTTTATCTGGATGATTTTCTGCCAGAAATCCGGGGTTGTCTGCATAAAGAATTTCAGGTCGTCCCAGCCGACATTGTTCACCAGCGCGTCAATGCCGCCAAACTTGCTGGCCGCCGCATCCACCATGGCCTTGACCTGGGCCATGTCTGTGACATCGGTTTTGATCACCTGCACGTCTTTGGCGCCCAGTTTCAGGGCTTCCTGCGCTACCTTTTCGCCCTGGACGGTGTCCAGTTCGGCGATGGTGATCTTGGCGCCCTCGCGCGCAAAGCCCAGGGTGATGGCGCGGCCGATATTCGATGCGCCGCCGGTGACGATGACCGATTTTCCTGCGAGTTCCAGATCCATATTCGTTCTCCCTGTTCTTATCTTATTTGAAATTCGGCTGACGTTTTTCCTGAAAGGCGTTCAGGCCCTCGGTGACATTATCGCTCATCAGGGCGGCGGGCGCTTCGGCGGCTTCCAGCGCAAGGCCGTGATCCAGATTGCCAGATAGTCCGTGTACAGTGAGTTTTTTCATCATTGCAATGCCGTTGGCGTTGCGTGTGGCCAGTGTCTGGCAATATTCCATGGCTTTGGCGTGCAGTTCCGCATCGGGCACGACATAATTCACGAGGCCCCATTGCCGGGCGTCGTTCGCCTCAATCCAGCGGGCGCTGAACATCAGGTCGAGGGCGCGGCGCTCGCCAACCAGACGCGGCAGGCGCTGGGTGCCGCCCCAGCCAGGGATCAGGCCAAACTGCGCATGCTGGCAGCCAAGCTTTGCGCTTTCTCCAGCAAAGGCCACGTCGGCGGCCATCATCAGTTCCAGGCCGCCCGCCAGCGCCAGGCCCTGCACGGCAACCACTACCGGCAGCGTGGAATTTTCCATGGAGCGCAGCACGCCATGTCCGTAACTGATGAAATGTTTCAGGGCGTCGAGATCGCTGCGCTTGCCTTTTACTTCGTCGAGATCGGCGCCGGTGCAGAAATGTTTGCCGGTGGAGCGGATCAGCACAGCGCGCACCTGTTCGCCATCTTCAAAACGGCGCATGCCGGCATTCAGCGCTTCCATCACCGATAGCGCAAGGCAGTTGAACACCTGCGGGCGGTTCAGTTCCATGATCCCGACCGGGCCTTCGGTCCAGATGCGCACCACTTCATCGCTCATGGCGTTGTTCCTTTATCCGTTCAGTAGGGCACGGCGACGCGGCCGATTTTTTCCCGCGCGATGATCATTTTCTGAATTTGCGGCGTGCCGTCACCGATTTGCAGGCCCAGCACATCGCGCAGCCGCTGCTGATGCGGCATGTCCTTGCTATAGGCGAAATGCCCATTGATGATGATGCAATTATGAATGACATCGAACGCGGTTTTGGGCGCCCACCATTTGCACATGGCGGCCTCGGCGGTATGTTTTTCGCCCTGATCACGCAGCCACAGGGTTTTGTAGCACAGCAGTTTTGCGGCGGTCAGCAGGGTTTCGGCTTCGGCCAGCGGTTCGGTGACGCCCTGATATTTGGCGATGGGATTGCCAAAGGCCTGGCGTTCGGTGACATATTTCCAGGTTTCCTCCAGCGATGCCTGTGCGGCGCCCAGGCATTGCAGGCCGATCAGCGCGCGGCTGTAATCAAAGCCGTTCATCACCAGTTTGAAGCCTTCGCCTTCCTTGCCGATCAGCGTGTCGGGACCGATTTTTACATCGTCAAAAAAGATCGAACCGCGCCCGACCGCGCTAGAGCCCAGATCATTGAAACGTGTGGTGGTGACACCGGGCAGATTAAGTGGCACAAGGAACGCCGAAACCCCTTTGGCGTCCGTGCCGCTGGTGCGCGCGAACAGCACCACCATGTCGGACTGATCGGCCAGTGAGATGGAGGTTTTTTCGCCATTCAGAATATAACCGTTGCCGTCTTTGGTGGCTTTCAGAATCAGATGCGCCGCGTCCGATCCGCCGCGCGGCTCTGTAAGGCCCAGAGCCACCACGATTTCGCCCGAACACATATCGCTGATGATGCGGCGTCCCACTTCTTCGTCGGGATGCTGCTTCATGATGGCGCCCAGCAGGGAGGCCAGAAGCTGCACATAGGAGACGTTAAAATCCGCCTTCGCGACTTCTTCAATGGCGATGCCGGCGGTGACGCAATCCAGCCCCATGCCGCCAAATTGTTCCGGCAGCTCGACGCCGATCATGCCGAGCGCGCCCATTTCCCTGCGCAGGGATTTTGTAATGATCCCGTCTATTTCACGCTGCTGATAGAAGGGCGCGAGTTTTTCCACGCCAAACCGGCGCACGGTTTCCTGAAAGGCCCGCTGTTCCGGCGAGAATGAAAAATCCATGTGCGCTTCCTTCTATTTTTCGCTGTTCTTATTTCGCAAACTTGCGGAAGTCCGGCTTGCGCTTGGCGTTGAGGGCGCTGACGCCTTCGCGGGATTCATCGGAATCATAATACATTTTCAGCGACACAAACCCCTGATTGCCGATGCCGCGAATATGTTCGCTGTCCGCATTGAACGAGCGTTTGGCGATCATCAATGCGGTCGGGCTTTTCTCCATGATTTCGTCGCACCATTTCTGGACTTCCTCGTCCAGTTGCGCATCGGGCACACAGATATTGGCCAGCCCCATGGCGACGGCTTCCTGGCCGCTGTAACGCCGGCACATGTACCAGATTTCGCGGGCCTTTTTCTCGCCCACGACGCGCGCCAGATAGGCGGTGCCATAGCCGGGATCAACCGAACCCATTTTCGGGCCGACCTGACCAAAGATCGCGCTTTCAGAGCAGATGGTCATGTCGCAGATCACGCCCAGCACATTGCCGCCGCCGATGGAATAGCCCTGCACGCGGGCGATCACCGGCTTGGGCACGTCGCGGATTGCGGCGTGCAGTTCCTCGACCGGCATGCCGATCATGCCGCGGCCGTCATAATTGCCGTCATGCACGGACTGATCACCGCCGGTGCAGAACGCCTTGGCGCCCACGCCGCCCAGCACGATGACGCCAATATCCTTGTCATAACCGGCCTTGTTGAAGGCGTGGATCAGCTCTTCCACGGTCTGGCCGCGAAAGGCGTTATACACATCCGGGCGGTTAATCAGGATCCAGGCCGCGCCGTTGCGCACTTCGTAAATAATATCCTTGTAAATCATAGGGGTTTTCTCCCGTTATTGTTTGCGGTTTCCGCTGCGCCAAATTTTTCTAATGGTAGTTAGATTTAGGGGTTGATTGCAAGCCCCATCTGGGAACACAATCAAGAATTCTGGGGACATAATTAGAATGTTGAAATCTGACCGCACCCGACGACGCATTCTGGATACGGCCGCGCAGGAGTTCCGCCAGCGCGGCTATGCCGGGACCAAAGTCAACGATATTGCCTTTGCAGCCAATATGCGCGCCGCCAGCATATATTATTATTTTGAATCCAAGGATCAATTGTTTGAGGAAGTGCTCGAAATTGGCATGAAGCTGGTTTTCGGCGCAGTGCGCAAGGCGGTGGAAGCGGTTCCGCCGTCGGGGGGGCATTGTGCGCAGCTATTGGCGGGTGTTGAAGCGCACCTCACCATGCTGCATGAATATGGTGATTATTCTTCTGCGAACATCCGTAATTTCGGCCAGACGCCGGTTGAGATTCAACAACGGCAGGCGGCGCAGCGCGACGCCTATGGCGAATATTGGCGCGAACTTCTGACCGAGGCGCAAAAGGCAGGTGCGATACGCGCGGATGCAAATCTTTCCCTGCTGCGCATGTTCCTGTTCGGCGCCATGAACTGGACTCTGGAATGGGTCAAGCCCGGCAAAATGAACGCAAGCGAATTGGCGCATGAATTGTGTGATGCGCTGTTTCAAGACAAGTCCAATGACGTATCTTGAATAGGTGGCGGCATAAAAAAGCTGCCGGGTCTTTGAGAAAGACCCGGCAGCAAGGCCGCTAGCAGTGTTACTTAATGCTGCCCGGCGGGAATGCGCAGGACCAGGCCATCGAGATCGTCGGTAAGGGTAATCTGACAGGCAAGGCGGCTGGTTTCGCGGAAATCCTCGGCGAACTGGAGAAGTTCGGCTTCCATTTCGCCAGCCACGGCCCGGCCCGTCTTGTCGAGCCAGGCCGGATCCACATAGACATGGCAGGTGGCGCAGGCGCAAACCCCGCCGCAATCGCCGTCGATCCCCGGAATGTCATTGTTGATCGCGGCGTCGCGACCGGTGGCGCCGCTGGCCACGGTCACAACATGCTCCGCTCCGTTGTGCCCGATAAAAGTCACTTTTGGCATGCTCTAATCCATTTCTTGTTGCGCATTTTACCCCGCCGTCCCTAAAGGGCGTGCAGTATTACCGGCATCCTGGTGAAGCCGTGAATAAGGTTCGACAGGCTTCTTACCGGCTCGCCCACAACCTCGACCTTGCGGAAGCGTGTGACGATCTCTTCCCAGATGATGCGCAACTGCAATTCCGCCAGCCGGTTGCCGACGCAGCGGTGAATGCCAAAGCCAAAGGATACGTGATGACGCGGGTTTTTGCGGTCGATCAGAAATTCGTCCGCGCGCTCGATCACCTCGCTGTCACGGTTGCCCGACAGATACCACATGGCGACCTTGTCGCCTTCGCGGATTTTCTTGCCGCCAACCTCGGCGTCGCGCACGGCGGTGCGCCGCATGTGCGAAAGCGGAGTCTGCCAGCGGATGATTTCCGGCACCATATCTGTAATGAGGCCTGGATCATTCATCAGCTTGGCATATTCCTTCGGGTTCTGGTTAAGCGCCAGAACGCCGCCAGTAATGGAATTGCGCGTCGTGTCATTGCCACCGACGATCAGCAGCAGCAGATTGCCGAGAAACTCCCCGAACGGCATATTGGAGGTCGCAGGCGAACCGGCGAGTATGGAAATCAGATCATGTTTCTGTTCGCCGCCCACGCGCTGATCCCACAGCTCTTTGAAATACATGGCGCATTCCGTCAACTCCCGCTGCCACTGTTCCCAGCTATCAACCCCATTCCCCGGTGAAGAGGTTACGACGTCGGACCAGCGGGTCAGCTTGCGCCGTTCTTCCCAGGGAAAATCGAACAAAGTGGCCAGCGTCATGGTGGTCAGCTCGATGGAAACCTTGTCAACCCAGTCGATTTCTTCCCCAACCGGCAGCGAATCGAGGATGGCGGCGGCGCGCTCACGTATGATCGGCTCCAGCGTTTCAAGATTATGCGGCGCGACGATCGGGCTCACCACCTTGCGCTGTTCGTCATGTTTGGGCGGGTCCATGGCGATGAACATGGTGAGGCCCATATCTGGCGCTCCGGACCGGCTGCTGGACTCGGACCGGGCGCCGGGACCGTCAAGCGCAATGCCGCCCCGGGCTGAATCCGACGAAAAGGTTTTGTGGTCCGTATCCACCCGCATGATATCGTTGAATTTTGTCACCGACCAGTACGCGCCGCTATGGCCCTTGGCGCAATAATGCACCGGATCTTCCTTGCGCAAGCGCTTGAAATATTCCCCGATCGTATCGTTTTGAAACAAATACGGATTGCTGACATCGATTTCGTCGAGCGGAATTTTGTTTACATCGACTTTGATCGCTTCTTTGACCGGCATGTTCTGATCCTCCATATAAAGCCTTGTGACGCCTCGTGCGCGTGTTTCACACCCGAGACGCTAATACAAAAGTATTACTCATACTTTAAAAATTGTCAATATAACAATATTCAATTCATCAATAATTTATTTATCGCGGCAAAAAACAACTCGAAAAAAGCAGGCAAATGGGGGCGTTATGGAACCAGACTGTTTCATTATTTGACTGAAGCGTCCCGCTTTGCGGCTCGCGATGACGAAGGATAAGTTTGTGATTCAGTCTGAACAGAAGCCGCTCCAGGTTTTTTCTACCATCCGCAGGACTTCCCGCATATCCGCCATGAGCGGCCCGAAGACCGTCTGTTTCAGGGCTGCGGCGGTGGCGGCGTAACGGCCGGCCTCCGCGGGCTGTTTGCCCTCGATAATGCCGCCCAGATAGGCCGCCAGGAATGTGTCGCCGCAGCCGGTGGTGTCCACGGTTGGCCAGGCTTTGTCCGCAGGTCTGAATGCGGGTTGGCGGATAAGCGCGCCGCGATGGCACAGGATTGCGCCTGCTTCGCCCAGTGTGACGAGTGCGTGATCTACACCGCGTCCGCACAGGATGCGCGCGGTCATTTCAGGATTGCTTTGACCAGTTATCAGTTCGGCTTCTTGCGCGTCAGCTTTCAGAATATCGATGCGCGGCAGGATTTCATATTTATCAGGCCAGCCGGCGGGCGTCACGTTTCCGTCCGTGACGCGGCGCAGCAGGCCTTGCGCATCCAGGGCAATGCGGTGCGCGCCACGATCTGCAATATGCCGGATTAACACCGTTGAAATATCGCCTTCCAGTAGCGGCCCAAAATATACCCATTGCGTTGCAAGGTTGGGTATATCACCAAGGGTGAAGGGAGCGGCTTGCGCTGAAACTTCCTGTTTGCGTTCATCCGTACCCGGACCATAGCTGTTGATGAAGCTGGTGGTGTGCGTAGACGCCAGCGCAGTTATTGTTGCGCCCGCCTGCCGCAAGGGCGTCAGCAGGGGGGCCTCATCCTGTTTTGCCAGACGGGTGATGATGTTCACCGGCACACCCAGAGCGCGCAGGGCCATGCCCGCATAAAATACGGCGCCACCGGGTTGCTGGCGTTCGGGCGCGCCCGGCAGGCGCACAATGTCGCGGCTGACCGGGCCGATCAGGGTGACGCCGTTCTGCATTATCCGGCGGCGGGTTCAGGAAATGGATAGGTCTGCCCCTCTGGCAGCGGTACCTGAAAGCAGTTCAGTGTCATGGACACCATTGTGTAATAGCCCATCAATGTCACCAGATCGACAAGGCCCTGTTCGCCCACAAGGGCGCGCGTTGCCGCCCAGGTTTTATCGCTGATGCGTTTGGTGTCGATGAACTCACGAGCGAACAGATAAATCTGCGTTTCTTCCGGCTTATCAAAAACCGGTTCCGCGCCGATGCGGATCGCCTCGATGGCGGCGTCTGACACACCTGCCTGCCGCGCCAGCTTTGCATGCGCCCAGAATTCGAATTGCGCCGACCAGTGTTTGCCCACCATTATCACGGCGATTTCCAGCAGATTGTTGGGCAGTGAATTGGAAAACCGCAAGGCCGCACCCAGTTCCTGCGCCAGATTTCCGATCACGGGGCTATACATCCAGGCGTTGAACGGGCCGGGCAGGCCGGTTGGGGCATCCAGTTTGACGCCTATATTGGAGCCGGTGGTTTTCATGCGCGGCCCTTTGGTGATGGCGTCAAATATTTTGCGCTGCGCGTCATTCAACGTGTCCGGCGCCAGCAAGGCCAGTCGTGTCATGGTGTATCTCCGTCCCCAGGTTTCATTGTTAACTTTATTATGCACATAATTGTGCAAATGCTAAACGACAGAACGCTTGCATATCACCGCATAGCCTGAGACCATAGAGAGCAAGCCTGCCGGATCGTGGCAGGCCAACAGGGAGGACAGGTCATGAGTAATGGCGTTCTTCGTAGTAGTCCTGGGCCGCGCGCCATTGCGCTTGTCGGCCCTTATCTCTCCGGTAAAACGACCTTGCTGGAAAGCATCCTGCATATTTGCGGCGCCACGACCCGCAAAGGTAGTGTAGCCGAAGGTACAACAGTGGGGGACAGCGCCCCCGAAGCGCGCGCCCACCATATGAGTGTCGAGGCGAATATCGCCACATGTGAATTTCTGGGCGACCAGTTCACGTTTGTGGATTGCCCCGGATCGATTGAATTTATGCAGGACAGTCTGAACGCGGCGCTGGATGTGGATGCCGCCGTGATTGTGTGTGAACCGGACACTGGCAGGCTTCTCGCGCTGCAACCTTTCTTGCGATATCTGCAAAGCCGCAAGGTGCCGCACTTTCTGTTCGTGAATAAGATAGATCAGGCCAAAGGTCAGGTGCGCGATCTGCTTGGCGCGCTGCAGCCCGCCAGCGCCATGCCTCTGGTGCTGCGGCAGGCGCCGATCTGGAATGATGGCATCGTAACGGGCTTTATCGATCTGGCGCTGGAGCGGGCCTATGTGTATCGTGAACATGCGCCTTCGGAAATTATCGAAATTCCAGGCGGCGTTCAGGATCGCGCGCATGAAGCGCGCTATGAAATGCTGGAGCGGCTGGCCGATTATGATGACAGGCTGATGGAAGAATTGCTGTCCGACATCGCGCCGCCACGCGATGAAGTGTTCAGCAATCTCAGCCGTGATTTTGCGCAGGCGCAAATTGTTCCGGTGTTGCTAGGCTCGGCACAGAACAGCAATGGGGTGCGCCGCCTGCTGAAGGCGCTGCGTCACGAGGTGCCGGATGTGGCCACAACCGCCGCCCGCCTGCAATTGCCCGCATCGAAGGGGGCTGTCTGTCAGGTGCTTAAAACCTATCATACAAATCATGGTGGAAAATTATCCATGGCGCGTGTTTTGAGTGGTCAGTTGCGCGATGGTGATACGCTTTATGCCGGAGATGGAGAATCTTCACGAATAGCCGGGATGTTTCATTTGCTGGGGCATCAGGCGGCGAAATGCGCAATAGCAGATGCGGGGGATCTGGTGGCGCTTGGCCGTCTGGATCAGGTTCATACCGGGGACACACTTGCGACCCAAAAGGGTGCGGCGCCGCAATTGGAGCGCGCCGGACTGCTTGCGCCGGTTTACAGTCTTGCGGTGGCGGTTGCCGATCATAAAGACGAGGTAAAACTGACCGGCGCGATTTCCAGGATCAGTGAAGAAGACCCGTCCATTCAGTTGACCCATACACCAGACACCCATGAAATCGTATTGCATGGCCAGGGTGAAATGCATCTGCGCATCGCGGTTGAGCGGTTGCGCAACCGCTTTGGACTGAGTGTGCAAACCAGTGCGCCAAAGGTGCCCTATTGCGAAGCGATCCGTAAACCGGCAATCCAGCGCGGCCGCCATAAACGGCAATCCGGTGGACACGGGCAGTTTGGCGATGTGGTGCTGGAAATTGCACCGTTACCGCGTGGTTCGGGATTTGTGTTTGAAGACAGGATTACCGGCGGTGTCGTGCCGCGCAATTATATTCCTGGCGTCGAGGCCGGTGTGCGCGATTATTTGCAGCGCGGGCCGCTTGGGTTTCCTGTCGTGGATATTGCGGTGGCGCTGATCGATGGATCGTATCACACGGTTGATTCATCCGAACAGGCGTTCCGGACGGCTGCACGTATCGCCATGCAGGAGGCGATGCCGAATTGTGCGCCTGTATTGCTGGAACCCATACTGCATGTTGAGATCGTGGCGCCCAGCGAGGCAACGGCCAAGGTCAATGCCATTGTCGCATCGCGCCGTGGGCATATATTGGGCTTTGACACACGGTCTGGATGGCCGGGTTGGGACCAGGTTTCCGCCCAGTTGCCGCAGGTTGAATTACAGGATCTGATTACCGAGCTGCGCTCGGTCAGTCAGGGGGTGGGTACTTATACGTGGCGTTTCGATCATTTGCAGGAACTGACCGGGCGGTTGGCGGACGGCATAGTATCCGGTGTAAAAGCGGCATGAGGAATGAGAGCGTAACTTTATGTGGGGTGTCTGCGAATAGGCATGTAACATTGCCGTTTCGTCATCAATGAGGAAAGCATGCTGATCAGGATCAAGCAGGGCTGGGAAATTTCTGAACACTGCGTTACGCCGGAACATATGTTTGCCAACCGCCGCCAGTTCATGCAGGGCGCAATCGGTGCAGCGGTGGTGGCGGGGGCCGGAATTGGCGGCGTGGCCTTTGCGGCGGAACCAGGCGATCCGGCAGCGGACCTGTATCCGGCAAAAGCCAATCCCGCCTATGGTCCGATTGACCGGCCAGTCACGGCGGAAAAGCTGAGCTCGACTTATAATAATTTTTATGAATTCGCATCGCACAAGCAGATATGGGAGGCGGCCCAGGCGCTGCCCACAAGGCCATGGGAGGTGCGCATCGATGGGCTGGCGCGCAAGCCGCAGACACTGGATATCGACACGCTGATCCGCAAGATGCCGCTGGAAGAACGTATTTATCGCCACCGCTGTGTAGAGCGCTGGTCGATGGTTGTGCCGTGGACCGGGTTTCCGCTGTCGGAAATTCTGAAACTTGCTGATCCTGAACCCGAGGCGCGCTATGTGCGCATGGAAACGTTCCAGAACCCGGATATCGCCTCTGGGCAAAAACAATTCTGGTATCCCTGGCCATATCAGGAAGCTGTTACGGTGGAAGAAGCGCAGAATGATCTGGCGTTTCTGGTTACTGGCGCCTATGGCAAGCCGCTGGCGAAACAGTTTGGCGCGCCATTGCGGCTGGCGCTGCCGTGGAAATATGGTTTCAAGTCGATCAAATCGATTGTGCGCTTTACGCTGACGGATACACGCCCGGTCAGTTTCTGGGAAAAAACCAATGCCGATGAATATGGTTTCTGGGCGAACATAAACCCGGAAGTACCGCATCCGCGCTGGAGCCAGGCGGTGGAAGAGCCGCTTGGCACGCGCAGCACTATTCCCACAGTGCTGTATAACGGCTATGGTGAACAGGTGGCGGACCTGTACAAGAATATGAACGGGCAAAATATTTTTATGTGACGATGGATAAACGCAGGCCTCCCGGACTGGTGATTTTTGATTGCGATGGCGTGCTGGTGGATAGTGAGCCGATAGCCAATCATGTGTTGGCGGCGGCGGTCACGCGTCTTGGCCTGCCCATGAATGTCACGGACACGCGCGCGGCTTTTGTTGGGCTGTCCATGCGTCAGATCATGAAAAATATTTCCGGTTTAACCGGGCAGCCGGTGCCGGATGCGTGGCGTCAGACATTGCAGGATGAAACCTATGCCGCTTTCCGGAGGTCGTTGCGCGCCGTGCCTGGTGTGCAGGAGGTTCTGGCGCATATTCAGGCTGCCAATATCGCCTTATGCGTGGCCTCGTCGGGATCGCCGGACAAGATGGAGCTGACGCTGGGTCTGACTGGATTGCGGGCCTATTTCGGTGATAATCTGTTTTCCAGCACGATGGTGGCGCGCGGCAAACCGCATCCCGATCTGTTTCTGCATGCGGCTGCACAGATGGGAGTTCCGGTGGACCGTGCCGTGGTCATTGAGGACAGCGTACCGGGTGTAATGGGCGCGCGGGCGGCAGGCATGCAGGTGTTCGCCTATGCCGGAGATCCGGAAAGCGATACGGCAAAACTCAGGGCTGAAGGGGGTGAGATATTCACCGGCATGGCAGACCTGCCGCGCTTGCTGGCTCTGAAGCCGTAAAGCAGCCGCGGACGGGGCCAACATGCACTTGGGGGCTACATGTTGACCCCAACGCGTCCGTTAAGACACGTACGCAATTGTGGGATGAAACAATTGCCTAGTTACTTATATCAAGATTTTGCAAGAAGTCCAGCCAAATTCTTTTTTTGGGATTAGAAATTCAGAATGGTTTTAACCTATGGATTTGCCCGGATATTTGAGGGCTTTCTGTCAAATCGGACAGTGGAGCACAATGATTTTTGGTCTGTATAACAGGCATGGAATATTGCCAGGGCGTGGTGTAAGTTCCGCCCCGGACTGGTCTATAATACCCAGGCGAATCAGGTTCAGTGGAGTGATCAAGATGGCGGCAGCACAGCACCAGCATGGCAAGATGGATATTTCAGCGCATCGTGAGATGTGGGGGACGTTCGTCACCCTTACAAAATGGGGGAGCGGCATTGTTATCGTCATTTTGGCTTTGATGGCGGCCTTTCTGACCTGAATACACTCATTTTCAAACGGCGGCTGTTCAGTATGAGGCCCGCCAGCTGGGTTTTACCCTTATGAAAATTGCAATCCTGCGCGAACGTCTGGCGCATGAAACGCGCGTTGCCGCAACACCGGAAACCGTGAAGAAGCTTGTGGCGCTCGGTCTTGAGGTTTGTGTGGAACGTGGCGCGGGCAAGTGCGCTTTCATTACGGACGAAGCGTTTGTGCTGGCGGGGGCAGGCCTTGCGGATACGCCGCAGGCGGCCTTATCCGGGGCGGACATCATCTTTACGGTACAGCGTCCGTGTGCGGATGATATTGCGCATATCAAACATGGCGCCCTGTTGATTGGAATGCTGGCGCCCTATCAGGATGCGGCGGGGATTGCTGCTTATGCAGCCCGGCATATTGACGCTTTCGCCATGGAATTGATGCCGCGCATCACCCGCGCGCAATCAATGGACGTGCTTTCTTCGCAATCGAATCTTGCCGGTTACCGGGCGGTGATTGAGGCCTGTTATGTGTTTGGGCGCGCCATGCCGATGATGATGACGCCCGGCGGCACCATTGCGCCCGCGCGGGTATTGGTGATGGGAGCGGGCGTTGCGGGGTTGCAGGCGATTGCAACGGCCAGGCGGCTGGGGGCAATCGTCAGCGCGACCGATGTGCGGCTGGCGTCAAAAGAACAGGTGGAAAGCCTGGGCGCCAAATTTGTGATGGTGGACAGCGACGAAATGGCCAGCGCGGAAACCGCAGGCGGTTATGCCCGCGAAATGAGCGAAGACTTCAAATGCAAACAGGCGGCCCTTATCGCCGATACACTGACCAAGCAGGACATCGCCATATGCACGGCGCTTATTCCCGGGCGTCCGGCGCCGGTTCTGATCACCGAAGCAATGGTGCACGGTATGAAGCCAGGCTCGGTGATTGTTGATCTGGCCGCAGAGCAGGGCGGCAATTGCAGTTTAAGCAAAGCCGGTGAATGTGTGGAGGTTGGGGGGGTCAGCATTATCGGCTATCGTAATATGCCAGGAAGGCTGGCGACGGACGCATCCGCACTCTATGCCAGAAATCTGCTGAATTTTCTGACGCCGCAGATTGCCGCCGGTGGTGTCCTGGCGATTGACTGGGAAGATGAAATCATAACAGGCACAGCATTGACCCGTGGCGGGAAGATCGTGCATGCATCATTACAGATGGAATTTGCCTGACAGCGGGCGCGGAAAAATGGAAGCAAACCATGGAAATTGATCCCTTTATCTTTCGGTTGTCGATCTTCGCCCTGGCGATTTTCGTGGGCTATTATGTGGTATGGAGCGTAACGCCTGCACTGCATACGCCGTTGATGGCGGTCACCAACGCCATCTCTTCGGTGATTGTTGTAGGGGCGCTGCTGGCGGCGGGGGCAAGCATGACCGGCGTGCCGCAAGCCACCGGCATGATTTCCAAAGGCATGGGGTTCGTTGCGCTTATACTTGCATCGGTAAATATATTTGGCGGCTTTCTTGTTACTCAGCGCATGCTGGGCATGTACAGGAAAAAGCAGACATAGGAAGACAGGCTTCATTTCCAGGAAACCACAGTGAACGCAAATCTTGCTGCATTGGCCTATCTCGCATCGGGGATTTTATTTATTCTGGCGCTGCGTGGTCTTTCTTCGCCGGAAACTTCGCAGCGCGGAAATCTGTTTGGCATGCTGGGAATGGGGATTGCGATTGGCACCTCGCTGACGATGCTGGGCGCATATGATCCGCTTACCTGGGGTTTGATTCTGGGCGGGCTGGGCATTGGCGGATCGATAGGCGCTGTGATCGCGCGGCGCATTCCAATGACGGCGATGCCACAATTGGTGGCGGCGTTTCACAGTCTGGTGGGGTTGGCGGCAGTGCTGGTTGCGGCTTCGGCGCTGTACACGCCGCAGGCTTTTGGGCTTGGCGTACCCGGCGGTATCAAATTTGCCAGTCTGATCGAAATGTCACTGGGCGCGGCCATTGGCGCGATGACATTTTCCGGATCGCTGGTGGCGTTCGCGAAATTGCATGAACTGGTGCCGGGTGCGCCGGTGGTGTTTCGCGGCCAGCATGCGCTGAACGCCCTGTTTGGCCTGGCATTGATCGGGCTGACGATTGTTTTCTGCACCGGCGAATCCCATGCGGCTTTCTGGGGCCTGACGGCGCTGGCATTGTTTCTGGGCGTGACGCTGATCATTCCCATTGGCGGCGCGGATATGCCTGTGGTGGTGTCGATGCTGAATTCCTATTCGGGCTGGGCGGCGGCGGGCATTGGCTTTACACTGGAAAACACCGCACTGATTATTACCGGCGCACTGGTTGGCTCCAGCGGCGCAATTCTGTCCTACATTATGTGCAAGGCCATGAACCGTTCGTTTTTCAGCGTCATTCTGGGCGGCTTTGGCGCTACGAATAACGCAGCCAGCGGTGTGATCGAAACCCGCCCGGTCAGACGCGGCAGTGCGGAAGACGCGGCCTTTATTCTGCGCAATGCAGGATCGGTGATCATCGTTCCCGGTTATGGCATGGCAGTGGCGCAGGCCCAGCATGCCTTGCGCGAGATGGCGGATATTCTGAAGCGCGAAGGGGTCAAGGTTTCCTATGCCATTCACCCGGTGGCGGGGCGCATGCCCGGGCACATGAATGTGCTGCTGGCCGAAGCAAATGTTTCCTATGACGATGTGTTTGAACTGGAAGATATCAACAGCCAGTTTCCGGCGGCGGATGCGGCCTTTGTGATTGGCGCCAATGATGTGACCAATCCGGCGGCCAAGACCGACCGCAGCAGCGCCATTTATGGCATGCCCATTCTGGACGTGGAAAAAGCCCGCACCGTGCTGTTCGTCAAGCGCGGCATGGGGTCGGGTTATGCCGGGGTCGAGAACGAATTATTCTTTCGGGATAACACCATGATGCTGTTCGCCGACGCCAAGAAAATGGTCGAGGATATTGTAAAAGCGCTACAGCATTAGCGCATCTTGCTCTTGGGTTTGTGGCAGGCCATATTAGGCGCATGACAATCAGAAAAATCGCCCGCATGGGGCATCCGGTTTTGCGCAAACCGGCATTGCCTGTAAAGGATCCGCTGGACCCGGAAGTTCAGCGGCTGATTGATGATATGATTGAAACCATGATCGACGCCAATGGGGCAGGGCTGGCGGCGCCACAGGTGTATGAATCCCTGCGGCTGGTCATTTTTCAGGCGCCCGGCGAACGCGCCGGGGTGCATGATGGCGAAGAGGCGTTTGATCACACTGCGCCGCTGAGCGTGCTGATCAATCCGGTGATTGAAGTGCTGGACCAGGACATGCAGACCGGCTGGGAGGGATGCCTGTCCGTGCCGGGTTTGCGCGGGGCGGTGACGCGCTACAACCATATCCGCTATTCAGGGCTGGACCGGGAGGGCAAACCGCTATCGCGCGTGGCGCGCGGTTTTCATGCGCGGGTGGTGCAGCATGAGTGTGACCATCTGGATGGCATTCTGTACCCGCAACGGATGCAGGATTTGAGTCAATTACTGTTTGAAACCGAGATCAGACATTATATTGCCGCATCACGCGATGGTAGTGACGAATGAGTGTGTTATATCATCCGTCTACAGACTATTTGACGGCCGTTCGTCAGGCGGTGCTTGATGCAGCGCTTCCGCATGCGCCATTTGACGGTTGGTCGGAGCGCATGTTTCAGGCGGCGGTGCAGGAAGCAGGCGTGGATGCCGGTATGGCGCTGCTTGCGTTTCCTGATGGCGTAATCGATTTGCTGGATGTTTTCTGGTCATCAAAGGACCGTATGTTGGCGCAGGAGATTTCCCGGCGCGGTTTGCATAACATCCATCTGTCGCAACGCATTTCCGAGGCCTTAAAGATTTATATCGGGTTGCTGCGTCCGCATCGCGAGGCGGTGCGCAGGGCGCTGGCCTTGCAGGCATTGCCATTGAATGCGCCGGGGGCGCTGGTTTTCCTGTACCGCACGGTGGATACGATATGGCGTGCAGTGGGGGATCAGTCTACAGATTTTAATTTTTATACAAAGCGGGCAACATTGGCGGCGGTGGTGGCGTCTGTGGTGACACACTGGCTTGGCGAAAGCGGTGATGATGCGGATGCGATGCACGGCTTTATCGAACGCCGCATCGAAAATGTGCTGGCGTTTGAAAAAGTGAAGGCGCGCGCTGGCGGCCTGACGCAGTATCTGCCGTCGCCGGGGGCATTGCTGGGGCGGCTTGCCGCGCGATTTACCGGGGCGCGCTAGTCGCCCCTGAGCGAATGATCATGCCGGTTGAAGAGATAGACTATCTCGATCCCCTACAGGCTTTTGCGCCATGGGCTGGACAGGCCTGGTCGATGCTTCTGGATTCTGCACAGCAGGATGGGGGGCAGGGGCGTTACAGCTACATATGCGTAAATCCATACCGGACTCTAATGGTGAGGGGGGACCAGTTATTCGTGGATGATCTGGCGGTGCAGAATGAACCATTCGCCCAGCTGGAAAATATGCTGGGGCGAAACAGATTGCCAATACTTCCAGGTTTGCCGCCATTTCAGGGCGGTGCGGCGGGATATATTGGTTATGAAATGGGCCGGTTTCTGGAGCCGGTTCCTGTTCCGGGTGCGGATGATATGCATTTACCGGACATGGCGCTGGGGCTTTATGATCAAATCATCGCCTTTGATGGCCTGGAGCGCCGCGCGTGGATTGCAACACAGGATGTGGGGGCGCGGGATCAGCGTGTGCGGCTTGAGCGGTTGCATGCGACGCTTATAGCGGCTCGTGCGGCGCCCCTGCCAGCAATAGCAGGCAGGTTTGATATTGGGAAATGGAAGGCAAATTTTTCTCAATTTGAATATGCACATGCAGTGGTGAAGGTGATTGATTTCATTCTCGACGGTGATATTTTCCAGGCCAATATTGCGCAACGGTTTACCCTGAATTTAGGGCCACAATTTGACCGCTACGGCTTTTATCGCCGGTTGCGTGAGGTCAATCCCGCGCCGTTTTCCGCGTTTCTGGAAATGGGCGCGTTTGCGATTGCGTCTTCGTCACCGGAACGGTTTCTGAAGATAGAGAATGGAAAGGTAGAGGCGCGTCCCATTAAAGGTACGCGGCCGCGCGGGACGAATTCCGGACAGGATGCGGCGCTGGCGCGTGCGCTGACGGAAAGCGAAAAGGATCGCGCTGAAAATGTGATGATTGTCGATTTGCTGCGCAATGATCTCAGCCGTGTGTGCCAGGATGGCAGTGTGGATGTGCCTGCGCTATGCTCACTGGAAAGTTTTGCTTCCGTGCATCATCTGGTTTCGACCGTCACGGGTGTTTTGCGCCCAGGGCTTGGACCTGTTGATGTTTTGCGCGCAGCTTTTCCTGGCGGATCGATCACGGGCGCGCCGAAAATTCGCGCCATGCAGATCATCGCGCAACTGGAGCCGCACATACGCGGTCCCTATTGCGGCTGTCTTGGATATATTGGTTTTGATGGCGGCATGGATATGAATATTGCCATCCGCACCATCGCCATGAATGCGCATCAGGCGGTGTTCCATGCGGGCGGCGGGATAGTTGCAGATTCCGCGCCAATGGATGAATATGCCGAAAGCCTGGACAAGGCGCGGGCGCTGTTCACCGCTTTTGGTATTGTGCCGCCATGATTTTGCTGATCGATAATTATGACAGTTTTGTGCACAATCTGGCGCGCTATGTGGGCGAGCTTGGGTTTGAGCGCAGGGTTGTGCGCAACGACGCGATAAGCGTTGATGAAATTTCTGTTCTGTCGCCGCAGGCGATATTGCTGTCGCCTGGCCCGTGCGGACCGGCGCAGGCCGGAATCTCTCTTGATATTGTGAAAGCGTTTGGTTCGCGCATTCCCATGCTTGGCGTCTGTCTGGGGCATCAGGTGATCGCAGAAAATTTTGGCGGGATGGTGCGCCGGGCGCATGAACCGCGTCATGGCAAGGCGTCGCTGATCAGTCACGACGGGACGGGAATATTTCAGGGCCTGCCAAATCCATTGCGGGCGGGGCGTTATCATTCATTGGCTGTTGATATTCCGCCGGAGGGGCGGCTTCGGGTGACAGCCCGTGCAGAGGATGGTGAAATCATGGCGCTGGCGCATGACAGCTTGCCCATATACGGCGTTCAGTTTCATCCGGAATCAATTCTGACGGAAGGCGGGCATGTATTGCTTGATAATTTTCTGCGCCTTGCGGGTGAGTGGAATGCGGTGCGCCGGCGGGGTGCGGCATGATTTGCTGGCTGAACGGCGCATATGAAAATATCGAACAGGCGCGCATTGATCCCCGGGACCGTGGATTTTTGCTGGGGGATGGAATTTTCGAAACCATGCTGGCGGTTGACGGGGCCGTGCATCACGCCAGTCAGCATTTGGCGCGCCTGTCTGGCGCGGCGGAATTTCTCGGTATCCCGATGCCGTTTTCAAACATTGAAATTACCGGTGCGATGATAAACCTGTTGAAAGCAAACCATTTGATATTGGAGCGCGCCGCACTTCGCCTGACGCTTACCCGTGGCGTGGGCGCGCGCGGTGTGGCGCCGCCGCCGGAAGCTGCGCCTACAATTTTAATGACAGCGGTTTCTGCTCCGCCGCCTCCGGTGCAGATGCGGGGGATTATTTCCTCTTATGTCAGAAATGAAAAATCAGTCAGCTCACGGATTAAAAGTCTTAACTATCTGGATAATATTCTGGCCCGGAACGAGGCCGTCCAGCAGGGGGCGGATGAAGCGCTTATGTGCAATAGTTCTGGCGATATTGCCTGCGCGAGCGCGGCGAACATATTTATTGCGGCGGATGGCGTGCTTTATACCCCGCCTGTTGGCAATGGCGCGCTGCCAGGCATTATGCGCGGTATTATCATGGAAGCGGCGATGGCGCAGAACATTCCGTTTCACGAAGCCCCGGTTTCACGCGCCGCACTGGCGAACGCATCAGAAGCGTTTTTGACCAACGCACTGATCGGCGTGTGTCCTCTGACCGGGATTGATGGCCTTCCTGTTGGAAGCGGCGAAACAGGGCCAATTACGCGCAGGCTGCGCGCCTAGACTGTTTCATTATTTGACTGAAGCGCCCGCTTAAGCGTCATTGCGAGGAGCGAAGCGACGTGGCAATCCAGAGCCACAAACTCAGGCCTTTGCGTGAGACTCTGGATCGCCACGCTTCGCTCGCGATGACGAAGTATACGTTTGTGATTCAGTCTAAACAGAAGCCGCTCTAGCATAGATCGCGAATCATCGTCGATGCGGTGACATGACCGCCAGCATAGCGTTCGTAATTTTTTTCGACATCGCCGAGCCGGTACAGATAATTCACCATCAGGCCGTGCGATTGCGCCAGCCCTTTACCCGACTGATCGCCGAGCCAGTTAATGCGCTCGATACGCGCGCCATTGCTTAGATGGAAATGTGCAACAGGGTCTTTCGCGCGGCCGGCATCCGCACGTTCCTGATAAAGATATTGGGCGCACAGGCGCATCAGGGGCGCGCGTAACGCCATGGCCTTGCGTGGATCATTGGGCCAGTTTTTATCCTTCAACAGAGTTTGCAATGCGTTGTCCGGCTTATCCTCACCGGAAATTGCGGTGAGTTGCAAAGTCTCTGTCACCGGCAATTGCGTGCTGGCTTTTTCCGATGCGCATGCCTGGGCAAGCCAGGACGCAAAGCCGGGAATGGGCGACAGTGTTGCGAAGGTTTTTAATTTTGGAAATTCCGCCTGCAATTCTCCAACGACCCGCTTGATCAGAAATTCGCCGAAGCTGACGCCGGCAAGCCCGGCCTGGGCGTTGGATATGGAATAAAAAATTGCAGTGTCGGCTCCTTCAGCATCGCTTGACGGCGATGTTTCATCCAGCAAATTCTGCACATTGGCGGCCATGCCGCTGACCAGTGCAACCTCGACAAAAATCAGCGGTTCATCGGGCATGGCGGGGTGAAAAAATGCAAAACATCGGCGGTCAGAATCCAGCCGGTTTTTCAAATCGCTCCAGGAACGGATTTCATGCACGGCCTCGTAGGCAATCAGTTTTTCCAGCAGCGCTGCGGGGGAATTCCATCCGATGGTGTGCAGTTCCAGAAATCCCGCATCGAACCAGGACGCCAGCAATATGCGCAGCTCCCGCCCAAGCGGGGCAAGCTGCGCATCCTTGCGCGACAGCCGCAGCAGGTCGGCGCGCAGATCGACCAGAAATTTTACGCCACCGGCAATGCCATTAAAACGCTTCAGCAGCCGTAAGCGGGGTGATTCCAGCAGGTCACGCAGTGTTTCTTCGGCGGCAATCAGGGCTGCGCCGCTGGCTTGCGCCAGGTCCAGGGCAACTACGCGCACCGCGCCATGATCCACGCCATACTGCACCGCCAGCAGGTTGAGAAAACGTTGGCGTCCGGTATCGTTCAGCATCAGATAATAGCGGCCAATTTCGGCGGCGTCAGTGCGGGCGGAAACTTCACCGCCGCGCGCAGCAAGGCATGCGTCTATGCGCGTGCGCAACCACTGCAAATCATCATCGGGTAATCCCGGGCGGATGCTTTTGGTGAGTGCGATGCGCGCCGCCCCGGTCAGGCCACGCCATGCGCGCGCAATCCGGTTGCCAGTCTGGGATATAAATCTGGATGAGCTTCTGTTATCTTGCGGGATAAGTTCATTTGGCATGGTGTGGTCAATCTGACAAAGGGTGATTTATGCAATAATGTCCGGATAAATCTGATCCTGAATTCGGGCTATCTCATCGCGCAGGCTTAGTTTCTTTTTCTTCAGCCGCTGTAGCTGCAATTGATCCACACGAACTGAGGCCTGGAGCGCATCTATCGCTGCGTCAAGGTCGCGGTGTTCCTGACGCAATGTTTGCAGGCGGGTGGTTAAGGATTTCTTGTCTTCCATTCGTGGAAACTATCATAAATTGCTTTATTCGTCCTGATTTAAGCGGAAATTTTTTCGTCTGTTATTCGCCCCAGCGTGGCAGGGCGGGAACTTCCAGATCAAATAAATCCAGCACACGTCCCAGATTATGTTCCACCATATCGGCCAGACCGGCCGGCCGGGTGTAAAATGCGGGCATGGGCGGGGCGATGATTGCGCCCATTTCAGCCAGTTGCGTCATGGTGCGCAAATGGCCGACATGCAACGGGGTCTCGCGCACCATCAGCACCAGCCTGCGGCGCTCTTTCAGCACCACGTCGGCCGCACGTGTGAGCAAATTTGAGGTTACACCTGTGGCGATTTCCGCCATGGTCCGCACTGAACAGGGGGCGACGATCATGCCCATGGTGCGGTAGGAACCGCTGGCGATGGGGGCCGCAATATCGCCAATGCGATAATGCCTGTCTGCCTTGCCGGTAATATCCGGCAGTTTGAAATCGGTTTCCTCGGCAATGGTCATCACCCCCGGACGGCTGATGACCAGATGGGTTTCAATCCCCAGATCGCGTAAAATTTCCAGCAATCTAATGCCAAAAATCACCCCGGTTGCGCCACTGATGCCCACAATTATTCGGGGTTTAGGCGAGGCGGAGCCAGTTTGGCCCAACCCCGCCTGACGTAATAATTCTGTTGCGGGAACTTGTAGAACCTGGGCAAAGGCATCCACCCAATCCAGGCGCAGCGGCTGTTTGCCCTGAAGAATACGGCTTATCACCGCCCGGTCACGGCCAATCGCGTGCGCCAATTGGTCCTGGGTTGCCCCAATTGATTTGAGCTTTTGTTTGATCCAGGAGGAATTCATTTCATGATTATGAGAATATCTCAAATTTTGTCAAATTATTTTGTGCCTGACTTTTGACAGGAATCGTGCTTCAATAGGCACTCTGAACCATATAGGAGGATCGGCAATGAGCCTTGAATCACATATTGATGCGCTTCAGAAAGAACATGACCGTCTCGACGGCATGATCGCGCAGGAGCTTCGGCACCCCAGCGCCGATGATCTGGAACTTACCCACATGAAACGTGAGAAGCTGCGTCTGAAGGACGAAATCGTCCGGCTTTCCGGCAAGCGGTGCGTCCACGCAGGATAGCTGCTTTATCCGGCTTTGCGGGCAATGCACATCATGAAAGGTGAGGTGTAAGGGTTGGGCCGCAGGCCCAGCGAGGGGCCCAGTGCCCAGATGGGCGCGGACAGGACGATCTTGATCACCTGCAGCGGGCGGCTGCCAAACAGCCGCTCCAGTGCGCCGAATTGTATGACGCCAAGATGCGCCAGCAGAACGTAGCGGCTGGAAATAACTTCGAGTCCCGCTGCGGCATGCGCCTGCGCCAACAGTTCGCAGCTCAGTGGCACATGTTTTTCATAAAGCGGGCGGTCACAAAATTTCTGCAACCACCCTAACGGGCCGGTCATGTTGGGAACGAGTGTAATCATCAAACCGCCTGGCTTGAGAAACGCGGCACAGGCCGCCACCGCCATCGCCGTATCTGCGAAATGTTCCACCAGGCCATTCGAAAATACGAAATCGAATGCGTTCAATTGATCCGTCGGCGGATTAAATAAATCCCCCTGCATGATGTTGCCTGCAATGCCCATTCGATCCAGCAGGTTCTGCGTGGCGGCGCAGCCTTGTGGCGAATAGTCGATGCCGGAAATATGGCAGTCATGGATGCGGTGAAAATAGGCCAGCCAGCGCGATCCGCCACACCCGATCTCGATCAGTTTTTTTCCGGCGGGATTTTCGCCTGCCAGCGCCGTGGTGAAAATCCGATGCAAATGCCGGTAGGCGTAATTGCGCAGACCGCGCTTATGGGGATCGATAGGGGAAAGCGGGCGGCCATCCCGCCACAGGGCGTTCCAGTATGCCTGTCCGGTTATCGGCTTGGCGTCATTCATGGTTTTGGTTTGCTGCCGGCAAGGGTGATGATGACTTGACTGGCGGAAGAAAATACATAACGGCGGCATAGGCCACCAGGAATAATAGCACAAACACCACCGACGTTGCCGCCGCGATGCCTGCCGCACCCGCATTTTGTAAAAAATAATAATTCAGAACCGCATTTAATACCGCCGCGCATGCAGAGAGCAGCAATAACAAAAAATTATGTCCCAGCGCCGCCAGCACCCGCGCCAGAACAACCCATCCCAGATAAAATGGAATTTGTAAGATGTAGAATGCCTGCACGCCTGCCACCAGCCGCGTATCTTCGGTGCTGAACTGGCCGCGCTGAAACATCAGCTCGATTAGCGGCAGACTGAACCATGATATGAACATACAAACGGGCAGGGCCAATGCAAGCGTCAGCAATACGCACCGCCGGACGAGGCTTCGCAGGCCCGCCCAATCCGCAGTGCTGGCCAGTGTGGCGAATGCAGGCAGCACCGCCGCCCCCAGGGCCAGCGCGCCAACAGATCCGGTCAGCGAAACAAGGCGTCCGCCAAAAATGATTCCGGTAATCGCGCCGGGGCCAATGCTTGTGGCCATGGCCTGATCGATGGCGGGAATAAGCCCCATAATGGCGGCGCCCGCAAACAGGGTTCCGAAGGTGCGTTCAAACCCGCCATGCATGGAAAATGTCAAGCGTGGCGCGACCAGCAGCCCGCGCCGGTACAGCACAAATCCCATCATCAGAAATTCCAGCACCGCGCCGAGCAGCATGCCATTCACAAACGCCCATGCGCCATGCGCTTCAGCATACTGAAACAGCATGAAAATGGTGACAATCGGGCTGAGCACCGGAACACATGCCGGGAGCGCCAATGCGCCTTGTGAATTGGCGATGGCGGTCCATAAAGCCGCAAAACCATAGAGCGGCACGAGCAGGCATAGCAGTAGCAGCCAGTGCTGCCCGAGCGCCATTTTCTCTGGTGTTAAATGCGAGGCCAATAAGGGCAAATAGAGCGGTGACGCTATCGCGGCCAGCAGCCCAAGTCCGCAAAACCCGATCAGTGCAGCCCCATTGGCGCGGGCGATGGTGGCGCGTAAAGCCTCAACCCCGCCCTGCTGGCGCGCATTCATCAGTGCAGGGATAATGGCCGCTCCCGCACAGGCAAGAATGGCGAAAAAAAGAAAGGATGGCGCCAGATAGGCGATCAGGAAAACATCCAGATCAGCGCCCACGCCAAACACCGCTGCGGCCGCCACCTCCCGGCCAAAGGATAAAAAGCGTACCGCAATCGTGATAAAGCCAATGATCCCGGCGCTGCGCGCAACGCCGCTCAGGGTGGCGGGGCGTATCACGCAGCCTACACCGTCAGGCGCAAGCGCCGGATATTTTCCGCATAGGCCGCAGGCCCGCCGGTAAAGGTGGCAGTGCCCGCCACCAGCACATCGGCGCCAGCGGCCATGGCCAGTTTCGCAGTATCGTTATTGATGCCGCCATCCACTTCCAGATCAATGACCTTGCCCAGCGCGTCAATGCGTGCGCGCAGGGCGCGAATTTTTTCCAGCTGGCCATGAATAAACTTCTGCCCGCCGAAACCCGGATTGACGCTCATCACCAGCACCAGATCAAGATCGGGCAGCAGATATTCCACCGCTTCAACCGGCGTGCCGGGGTTCAGCGCCAGCCCGGCCTTTTTGCCCAGCCGTTTGATCTCCTGAATGGTGCGGTGGATATGCGGCCCGGCTTCAGGATGCACGGTGATGATGTCGGCGCCCGCATCGGCAAATGCCGTGAGGTATGCGTCCACCGGCGCCACCATCAGATGCACGTCAAAAATTTTGTCCGAATGCGGGCGCAACGCCCGCACCACATCCGGTCCGATCGTGATGTTGGGCACAAAATGTCCATCCATCACATCAATATGAATATAATCCGCCCCCGCCCTGCCCACGCGCGCCACCTCTTCGCCCAATTGGGCAAAGTCGGCGGACAGAATCGACGGGGCTATACGGACAGGCTGTTGCATCAGGGGTTAGTATCAGCTTGCCGGGGTGAGGGCAATATGCGCCCGGACCTACCCTACAAACCGCTGATAATCCACGATTAGGCCCGCGACGGCGGCGCTGACCAGTTTTTCGCCGTCCGCCGGATTGGCGAGGGCGGGGTCGGAGCCGATGCGGCCGTCGGGGAATTTGGCGCGGTAATCGTCCGGTCCGGCGAAGCGGCCGGTGGGGGCGATGCGGGGTTCCAGCGGGGCGGTCTTGACGGCGTTGGGATAGGCATATTGGGTGATGGCCACTTCCGATGGGGTGGCGTGGCTGCCATGGCCTTCGGGGTAGAGGGTCTGGCACAGGGCGTGTACACCCTCATATTGCCACCAGCTTTGAACCCGGCATTCCAGTCTGTTGAGCACCGAGCGGCCAGGGTTTACTTCTGTGGTGATTTCGGTTGCGGCCTTGTTGAGTGGCGCGATGTTGCCACCATGGCCGTTGAGAAAATAAATTTTGCGAAAGCCGTGCTGGTCCAGCGACGCGGCCCATTCGCGCATGGCGGCGATGAAGGTTTCCGGGTTGAGGCTCATGGTTCCGGCAAAGCCCATATGGTGTGCGGCGACGCCAACGGGAAAAGCGGGGGCAACGAGGATATCTGCCTGTTCGCCGGCAAGGCGCGCGATCAGTTCAACGCTGATCGTGTCGGTGCCGATCAGGCCGGTCGGGCCATGCTGTTCGGTCGAACCTACGGGCACGATGACGCCTTTGCTGCGCGTCAGATAGGCGTCAATTTCGGGCCAGGTGCACAGCGCCAATTGCATGTTATTTTTGTTGAAAGTTGGGTGTGCGTTTTTCGGCCATGGCGCGTACGGCTTCCTTGTGATCCTGGCTGTTCCAGCATTGCGCGATGCGCGCCTTGATGGCTTCGCTGTCCGCTTCGCCGCGCGCCAGTTCATTCAGGCTGCGTTTCATGGTCTGCACCGACAGGGGGGCGAGGGCGGCAATATCCTGCGCCAGTTGCCGGGTGCGATCCGCCAGTTGATCGCGCGGGACCAGATAATCGATAAAGCCCATTTGCAGCATGGCCTGCGCATCAAAGGTTTCCACCGCCAGAATGATGCGCTTGGCGGCGCTCAGCCCGACGCGGGTGATCATCCGCATCAGGCCTTTTTCCGGATAATGAATGCCAAGCCGCGAGGGCGGCACAAACATGCGCATGCCTTCAACGCCAATGCGAAAATCACAGCACAGGGAAACTTCACCGCCGCCGCCATAGACGCTGCCATTAAGGGCGCAGATCGTTGGCAGGCGAAAATTTTCCAGCGTGCCGGTGAGGTCTTCAAACGGATTGCCCTTGAAGCTGCGGTCGGCGACCTCGTTCAGGAAGGCGCCGGAACAGAAACTTTTTTCGCCAGCACCCGTCAGCACCAGAACGCGCAGGCTCTGGTCCCTGTCCAGTTCTACAAGCGCGTCGCGCAGCGCCAGCATGTCTTCCTGCGAGAGGGAATTGTGCCGTTCCGGCCGGTTCAGGGTCAGCGTGGCGCAACCATCGGAAATATTTAGCAGTAGCCCATCGCCCAGAGTTTGCATCGCATGTTCAGACATCTTGATTCCCAGACAGGTAAGATTGCGTGATTGGCCTAGGGCGTGTCCTCAATTAGGGGATTCCCAAACAGTAGTATGTGTGATTCATAACGGGTTGGCCATAGTGGAGGGGCCGACCGGTGGCAAGACGTTATGCGCTGCGCGATGATCAATGGGAGCGGAGGAAGGTGGGCGGAAGGGGCTTCGCAGCGGGTTAGCTCAAGCGAAGACATGCGAAGTACTATTTCTCAGGTATAATTGTATATTAAATCACCTTTTCAGAAAAACTTATTGCTTTTCAGGGGGGGCTGGGTTATTGATCTTCAGATCATCTTTCCAATCCGGTGCATAATTCAGAGCTGCTTGAGGATTCGCGCGCATCCTATGTCATTGAGGGCGAGCGGCCGCCCCAGGACCGGCTGCAGCGATGGGGCCAGGCCATTGGCGAAGCCGGACGCCGCCCCCGCCGGTGAGCGGGGAGGAATTGCTCCGGCTGCAACGGCTGGTCATTGGCGACGCCCGAATGCTAGGTTGTGTTGACATTTAGGATTCACAAATCGGCTGAATTGTGATTCAAGCTGCTTGCTGAGAGGAGGTCAGCAGGCATGGCGCGACACGAACTGCGCGACGATCAATGGCGGAAAATAAAACAT